>OIZU01000332.1_pt1 | contig 43203 bp, 38 predicted proteins | sample 1588661 | NCBI WGS metagenome assembly OIZU01 (sample SAMN03283257) | human gut metagenome | biome: human-associated habitat; material: feces | host: Homo sapiens | place: USA | collected 2013 | reverse complement strand
AAGTTATCTGAATTAGATTTCATCGTAAGACGATATACACCTACTACTACTTCCTGTTCTTTGCTAGCATCATAATCGTCGTTATTTCCAATAAAACCTGCCGCTCCTGTAATTAAAATTGTTTTTCCTTGTATTTGTGTATTTGTCTGTCGCATATAATTTCTCCCTCTTGCCAATTTATAATCATATGCCTTGTTCAATTCTATAAGCTAACATCCATTAAAATAATCTACATAATCCCAATCATCAATAAATCTTTTCCCAGTGAATGTTCCCTTATATGTAGTAAAACATACCACAAACTTGAACACACCTGATAAAAACACATTATCTATCTGTATATTTTTAGCAAATAAACAAATTATTATAGTAACAGCAGTTGTACATAATTCTGGCCATAAAATTTTATATATATGAAATTGTGACTTTCCAAATCACTTTTTTACCAAGCTGTTAGTTGTTATTAAAAATTTCAACATACTGTACTCTCGATACCGCATAATTTTTTTACTTTACCGGGTCTGTATTCAAATCGTCATGATTTGTTTGACTTTCTTCCTCACTTGCAGCATCATATAAATCATGCTTAATCTGAGAACTGCTAATTTCCGGAGTACGAGGCAAATAAACAACCTCAACACCTTCTTCTTCTAAGAAGTCAAATTTTCCCTTCCAATCATCACCCATAACAAATGTATCAATATGATACTCGTGCATATCAGTACGCTTTTGCTGCCAATTTTCTTCTGGAATAACCAGATCAACATATCGAATTGCTTCTACTAATGCTTTTCTCTGTTCATATGTAAAGTAACATTTTTTATGTTTTTCATTCCAGTTAAATTCATCAGATGAAATAACAACAATAAGATAGTCCCCTAAAGCTTTTGCCCTTTTAAGCAAGTTAATATGTCCATAATGCAATAAATCAAATGTACCATAAGTAATAACTCTCTTCATCTTTATGCTCCTCTTTTCTTTATTTATAATGTTTCCAATCTCTTACGAGCTTTCTTTTGTTTTCTTCTAAATTCATTACCATTTATAAAATTTGCAAGATCAACATACTCTCGAAACAAAATTGTATCGTTCGGAATATTCCCCTTTACACATGAACCGCCCCATAGAACTTGAGAATTAAATCCATAATCTTCGGTTGTAAACACTAACTTTCTACTATATGGTAAAGAATCAAATGCTAATACATGCTCTGGTAAGCATAGATTTTGCTCTGAAAATTTAAACACGATATTCTTCATGTTAATACGTTCTTTGCGTCTTTCCCACTTTTGAAAAGCCTCTTCTTCAGATTTATAATGCAAGAAAACTATTTCAATATCATCCAATTTTCCAATTGGACATTTTTTCTTCTTTACATCTTCTGTATGACTACTTTCACTCGCATCAATGAACTTTAATTCTTGCTCCAAATAATACTCAAGTTTTGAACAAAACTTCACGTAATCTTCTGCATAGAAATATAATCCAATCGTTGGCGACATATATGGTAGACCAAAGTACCTATAGACGTGCCCCCCCCAACAATTATTTGAAATAATAGTTACATTCGGGTCTTTTAACTTTTTCCTCCGAAATTTTCCTAGCATAGGATTCGTTTCTTCACGAACCTTCACTCGCACTGTATTTTTCAATGTTTCAAAATTCATTATCTTCCCCTCTTCACTATACCTTTTAAAATTTGTACCGTCTCTTTGAAATATTCAGTTCTGAAAGAGAAAATAACAATCAAGCTAACAGATACAACTACCGCAACTATTCCTTTTAGAATAAGACTAATTATTGGATTAACAATGCTAATACTACTGCACACCAAAATGGTTACTCCAATAATCACAATTCCTTCTAATATATCTCCACATATAGTCAATAAATATTTTGTTGCAGAAATCTTGAATGCAACTTTACTAATTACAACGCCTTTATGAATTAATGTAAAAATAACAGTTGGAATTGTAAGTCCCATCAAAATCCCTTCCATTCCAAAGAATTTTCCACCGACATATCCTAATCCAATAGCTGTAATTGCCTGCACAATCATAATCCCTGCATCTTTGCCATGTAATCCCATAGAATTTTGTACTGAGATAATCGGGATATCCAATAAATACACAAGCATATTAAAAATCAAAATAATTACACACGGAAATGCTAAAACAAAATTTGAGCCAAAAACAATATATATAAAATCCTGAATACATGCTATAAATCCGGCACAACAAATAAATGCCAAAGAATTCATTACATAGCAACTTTTCCGATAAGCATGATACATTCTATTGCTATCTTTTTCCGTTGCAAGATTACCAAAACTAGTTGTAAACGCACTTCCCATTTGGCTAAACAATAACTGCACAGTACTAATTACCAACTGATAATTTCCATAGTATCCAACAATAGATATATTTCCTAACAGCATACTGATCAAAATACTATTTGCAGAATTTTGCACTGTAATTGCTGTTTGATTTACAAAAAGAGGCTTTATCGTTTCAAAGATCTGTTGTTTCTTTTTCTTCTCTAAATGAACACCTTTAATTTTCTTTAAATCCGGATGATGCTTATTAACATATATATTACAAATTGCATTTGCAAAAATTTTCTCACCGATCAAAAAAAGAAGGAAGTATAAGTATTCATGAATCAAAACTGCTGAAGCAATCGCTAATCCTCTAAAAACAACCTGACTGATGGTTGTTGCCATAATACTGATTCGATTATTTTGTTCAGCATACAAAATACTTCTTTTATAATAAGCCAAGTAGTTTGCAAAAAACGAACAAGTAAAAAGCAGAAAATAAATATGAACTGCCTTCATACTAATTGTTGTTGTAACAATATTATCTAGGAAAAATAAATCAACAATGATACCAACTGCTAAAAAAGCAAATGCTATCCCTAGATATAGCACTCTATAAAATGAAAATAATTTTCGTATCATTGTATAATCTTTATTCTTTACCGGCTCATATAAATGGATAATCATAGCGGAACTTACTCCGGTTTCCATCAAAGCCATAACATTAATGGTATTTTGAAATAAATTATGAAGTCCATTTATTTCTTCGCCAAGTGCTCGTACTATAACAATTCGTACAACAAAATTTAAAACAACCGTTATAAGAGCTGATGCAATTCCCCATATACTGTTTGTTATAGAATTATAAGTCCTCGATTTTTCTTTCATAGTTCTCCTTCTACTGATATGATTTAGAACAGCATTTTTTTCAGTTTGTATTAAAGCTATTTTCTAAATTTACCGATTTCTTAGTAAAAATAAGCAACACTACAGAAACCAAAACAATGCAATAAAATGGGTGATTTATAATATAATAAAAATTTCTTCTTGGTAATGTAAAAAATTCAAACATTAAAACCGAGGCTGTATATTTTGAAAACTCATTATCCGAATCTGACGATAGAAATTTTAATACTATTATTCCAATGAAGAATATTGCTATAAATCCAAAATAGCTAAAATTAGCATATGCTTCAGCACACAATGAATATCCTGTTCCAAATGTATAATCATAATCACTCGTTATCCAACTCAGCGGTTCTATAGCTCTCGCATTCCATCTACTTACTGTTCCTGTAATATCCAGACTCTCCGGTATAAAACCTCCTAATATCGAATACAAATATGAACTACCATGTAAAAATGGATGTCGGCTCGGACAAACTCTCATAATTAATGTCAATGGAAAAAAACTGCTACCAAGTTCACCAAGAACATCTGTAAATACAGATCCCATGTTAATATCCGAAAGATTTCCAGTTTCTCTAAATTGCTTAATAAAAACAATCAAAAATGAAGCCACTATCATCGTGACTAATATATATATATAGCTCTTAAATGACTTTTTGCTTTCTTTTTTATATCGAACACTTGTTAGCATTAAAATCATTATTCCTGCAATTCCACTTGTTCTATCACCACACATAGCCGTTACTACAGACCAAATAATAACTGCTAACTTAATGAACCGATCCATATGTAAATTATCAGAGTAGATTAATGTCAACAATGCAAATGGGATAAAGAAATATTCAATAAGACCAAGAATAGATGGGACACGAGCATCAAATTGTCTCACACCTTGATAATATCCCACAGTAAATGCAACTGCCTTAAGCAAAAGTAATATAAATGCTACCATTCCGGTTACATACATCATCATTTTTGCGGTTCGATATACTCCATATCTATCTAGCTTATTCATCCTTCTAAATCGAAATGGATAAATTCTATGAATCCATGCTCCTGAAAGAAATAACATGCCGACGCAACCAAATTCGTATTGAATTGTCTTTAGTATTGTGCTTACTTCATATTGTTTAAGATAAAAATAATTGTATTCGCCTCCTAAACTAAAAACGAGAAATAAACCAAAATGAAACACGATAAAAGCCAGTATAAATATTCCAAAATTTGTGAGTAGTTTCCCAGAAAATCTCGCATAACCTATATAAAGAAAAGCCATAAAACCAACAGCTACAAGCGTACATATTGCTACGGTGCTATAATTATCGCCTCTTTTGCTTAGAGCATCTAAGACAAAATAGCCAATCATCGTAAGAAACGCACTATATATAAAATATACAATTCCTTGTACTGTTACAACAAATGGGGATTGATCTCGCATATAACTAACTACACCTCACTTATACTAGCCTTCAAAATTTCGTCCGCTTTTTTCAGACGTTCTGCTTTATAAAATGTATTCTTAGAAACTGCAGCCTGTTCTTTCCATCTTGCAATCTTCTCGTCATTTTTCAAAATTTTAACCAGCTCATTCTGAATGCTATTTTCATCATTGTCTATTACACAGCCACATCCCGAAAGCTCTTTTAACTCATGAGCACCATCTACTTCAACTGACACCACTGGTATGCCTAATAAAGCAGCTTCCTGGCATGATGTACTAAAGCCTTCTCTATATGAACAACAAAAATATAAATCTGCATCCTTAACATATTTATATGGATTTGTCTGTTTTCCGGTCATAATTACATATTCTTCAAGATGATTATCCTTAATATATTGTCTCATCTTTTCTTCTTCACTACCGCCTCCGACAATCCAAAATTCCACATTATTAATTTGCTTTGTGATTTCTTTTATACATTCCAAATATCGCATAAATGCTTTATCTGGAGCTAATCTTGCAACTGTTACTACACTATATTTTTTCGTTTTGGAAATAGGGTTTTCTTCACAAGCAGCATTGAGAATATGTGTTTCATCTATAATATTGTAAGTATAGTCACACATTTCTTTATCAAAGCCAGCGTTGATCATCTTGTCTCTTCCAGCTTTAGCTACATTTACTACCTTCGGAAACTTTTTATAATAATCTCTCAAAACCATATTTGCATCATATGTGTGCATCCAGCAAAGTTTATGTGGGTTTTCGCTCACCGCAATACATTTAGTTGGAATACCAAATTGAAATGCTACTTCAAGATCATATTTTTCTTTAATAAATTTCTTATAAATTCTGCGAGGAGGAATCATATTGACAAATTTATCAAAACCTCGAAAATAAAAATTGAACCCCGGCACTACATGAATACGATCCATGATTGGTGCAGCAAACTCCTCATTAAACTCATAAATTGCTAATAAGGAGATATCATAATAATCTGTATCAAGATTCGCAATTAAATTTCTTAAAACTGTTGCTACACCATTTGAAAATCTAAAATGATTTGTCACAAATAATATCTTTTTTTTCACTATTCTGATTTCCTTCCTATATTCTTACTTTCCCCAATGAATCATCTGCAAACATTTTGTTTCTTTGTGGCTTTCGATCATACGGGAAAGTATATAAGAGTTCCGGAATCAATTCTTCTATTTGTTTTGCTTCTTTCTCCCACTCTGGATTAACCTTATAAACTTGCGTATTCTCAATTGAATCATCAGGATTAAAATGTTCTTTCGCATGTGTTTGTGCGTCTGAACTCAATCCCAAAAAGGCTTCAATCCTCTTTACTGTGTTCTCATAATCATATACTAAATCTTCAAAATGAACTCTAAGTGCATTTGGATTATTAAAATTTTGGACTAGCGTATTTTCCCATTCTTTAGAAAAAGCTGTAATATCAGTAGGGAAATGGATATTACTTTTTCTATATTTATTTGCTGACCAAATATGCTGATCCAAAGCATATAAATCTCGTGGATCTCTATCAACAATTATCATCTTAAAGTTATCTTCAAAGCATTCTGCAAAATCATCAATTTGTCCCGGCCAAATAATATGATCAAAAATCTTAACCTCTCGCCCTTCATTCTTATCAAACAAAGAGAAATATCCATTCGTAAATTTTTTTGCAGCTTTATACAATTCATCTTCTGTTGGTAATGCACAATAAGCCTCTTCTGTATCATAGATGTATTTAACGCCATAATTAGAAAATCTACGTTTTTGCATAATTCTCATCAATATCTGTGCAGATGCTTTCAAAATTGAAAATCTAGTTTTTACAATATGATTTGTTGTTTTATCATCTCTCTTTTCAGCTATACTGTCTACAAACTCATAAACTAAGTTCATAAATTTATCTCCGAACATTTTTTGATATGATCCAAACCAGACATAATTATAGTCATTTAATCTTTTCATCTCTGTGATAAATGTACTAATCACTTTATCTGATGTATATAATGTATTACCCCTTGTAAGCAAAGTACACACATCATATAAACCACCATGATGATACAATACATTATGTTCGTATGATTGATTATCAAAAGGTGCTACTCGTACATCTTCATATTCTTTCAAAAGATCCACTACAGCCGATGATCCTGTCCCAAAGTATCCCGTTACAGCCACATTAACTTTTTCACTCATCTTCAAGCCTCCCTTCTTAATGCCCAAAAACTCTTTTTTTACGTTTAACAAGCAATTTCTGTGGTACTAAAATTGCAACGAGTTCTTTATAAGCATATATATCGTATTTAACTGGCAACCCCATCTTCTTCCGCCAAATCATATGTGTTTTGAAATTGTTAAATCTAAACTTCGGCTTGATTTCCTTAATCCCGTTTCTATCCTCAAAGTAATCGAATAAAACATCCCCCAATACATATCCCTTATATCCACACGCATACATTTTGCACCATAAATCAAAATCCTGTCCTCGCATAGTTCTTTCTGAGACTGTATACATTCCAGCACTAACAAGATCTGCTTTTCTCATCATAACAGTAGGGTGAGTAAAAATATTGCCTGCTATAATATCTTCACGAGTTAATTCTCCCTCTGTTCCATATGTATTCCATACTCCATCATTATCAAATGTTCTTCGGCAAGATCCTACAATAGAGTACTCTGGATGAGTGTCCAAAAATTTTTCCTGCATAGCAAGGCGATCTGGATGAGATATGTCATCATCGTCCATTCTTGCAATATATTCTCCATGTGAAGCCTCAATACATTTATTCAATGTAGCTGCAAGTCCTGAATTAACCTGATTTTTCAGTAATACAATTCTTTCATCCTTATCTACATATTTTTTTATAATCCTCACACTATCATCCGTTGAACAATCATCACAAATCAATAACTCAAAGTCATTCATAGTTTGAGTTAGCATCGAATTGATTGCCCTCTCAATGGTCTTGGCACCGTTATATACTCCCATTATTACTGAAATTTTTGGCATCTTTCTATCCTCACAATCTGCGAAGAGTTATTTGCAAAGCTTATCTCTATTCAACATTAATCTTCTAAATAACTCTTTTTGCTCATATTTATTTTCTACTTTAATTCTTGCATTTTCTCCAAAAGCTCTAATTTCTTCAGGATTATCAATACAATGAGTAATTGTGGTTATGACTTTTTCAGCATTTTGTGCTGGAACTGACCAACCATCAACCCCATCTTCTATTGTATCCACTTGTCCTGGAACATCAGTGACTATTCCTGGCAGTCCCATTGCTGCTGCTTCAATGACAACCAAGCCGAATCCCTCTCTATAACTTAATGAGCAAAATACATCCATTGCACTATAATATTTTTCAACTTTATCTGTCCACTCTACAAAAATTACATTTTTAGATTTTTCAGCCCAACTCCGCAAATCTTTAGCAATTGTATTAGCATCATCAAACATACCAATCATCAATAAATATGCTTCTTTTTTCTTAACTACTTCTCTAAATGCCGTTAAAAGTTCATTCGCACCTTTATCTCTTGTTATTCTTCCGACATATCCAAATACAGGAACATCTTCCGCAATATTTAACTCTGATCTTATTTCTTTTCTCCACAAATCCTTTTGGGATATAAGATATTTATTAAGATCAACACCACATGCACTTCCATTCCATATAACAGACGCTTTTGAAGCCGGATAAAGTTTCTCAGCAACACTAAACTGATAAATTGAATTACTTTCACATTCAATTATAGAAGATTTTTTGCATACTATTTTTTCAATCTGCTTAAATATCATTCGTTTTATGCCACCATCAAATCCCATATATCGAATTCCCCACTGACAATATAAACGATTCGCACAACCAGCTTTTTTTGAAGCAATTGAAGCATATAATGCAGCATTTGGTGTTGAATATTGAATTATATCAAATTTATTTTCTTTAAAAATCTTTGTTAATTTGTTAATTACAGATAATCCATCCAGTCCCACACCTCTTTTCATAGGAACCGGAATATAATGTACTCGCTCATTACATAACTCATACATACTTTCATCCGTATTGCAAATAAAAGTCACATCATAATCATTATCTACTAAATAATCTTTAAACTGTAATAAAAACGACTTTATTGTTATAGAAACAGTTGTCACAAAACATATTTTCTTCATTTTTTACTCCTTCACTAATAACTTGGCAGGCACCCCAATATACGTTCCTTTTATATTTATGTCATTGATCACAACTGCTCCTGCTCCTATCATACATTCATTGCAAATATTTAAATTATTTAAAACAATTGCTCCTGCTCCTACCCAGGTTTTTAATCCAACATGTACACTTCCGGCAACATGTGCTCCTACTGATATATGTACAAAATCTTGAATTATCCCGTCATGATCAACTGATGCTCCTGTGTTCACAATACAACCCTTACCAATTTTTGTGTCCGAATTAATAATTGCACCTGCCATTATGACAGTGCCTTTTTCTATTTGAACACGTCTGCTAATTATTGCATTCGGATGAATCAGTGATACAATATTGCAAGACTTCAGTTCTAATTTATCAAATATTTTTTTCCGAACATTTGCCTCACCTATTGCTACGATGAAATCCCAGGATAAATATTTTTCAATATCTTTCGTAGTTCCTTTCACTGGCAAACCAGCACATTCCATTATTGTATTATCATCATCCAAAAAGATAATTTCTTCATATTGATTTTTCAGAGCAATATCTGCAATAACTTTCCCATGCCCACTAGCGCCTATAATTACTAATTTTCTCAATATGGAGCCTCCCATTTTGCCACAACCCCTTCCGGAGTGCCTTTAAATTTCTCCATAGTCGCTGACGAGGTTGAACTTATCCCTTCATGCTTTAATACAATATTTACAGTTGCAAAGATAATTTTAATATCTTCCTTAAAACTAATATGCTTCGTATACCATACATCCATTGCGAACTTATCTTCCCATGAAACAGTATTTCTTCCATGTGCTTGAGCATAGCCAGTTAATCCAGGTCTTACATCATGTCTATGGTGTTGAAGTTCATTATATTTTGGTAAATATTCTACCAATAATGGCCTTGGCCCTATAAGACTCATATCGCCCTTTACAATATTTGCCAATTCCGGTAATTCATCAAATGAAGAAGCTCTCAAAAAACGCCCATATTTATTCAACCGAACTTCATCAGGTAATAAATTTCCACCTTTATCTCTTCGATTATCCATTGTACGAAACTTTATTAATTTAAATATTTTTTCATTTTTTCCTGGACGTTCTTGCGTGAAAAAGGGGTTTCCTCGCATAAAGAACGTTCCCAGAATTATTAAAATTACTAATAAAGGTGAAAGAACAATCAACGCTATCAAACTCAGAGAAAAATCAATTATTCTTTTAAAGCATCTTGCATACATAATACTTCTCCATAATATTGCTTTAAACAACTATTCAAAGCAAGCTCTTATTACTTCAATAATTCTATCCTGCTGTTCTACAGTCATTTTATTATCACTAGGCAAACACAATCCTCTTGTGAAAATGTCCATTCCTATATCAGCAACACCGCCTGCAATATACGCATTTGATCTGGCACGTCCATTTCCATCTCTTACTACAAACGGATTCAAACGATAAATTGGCTGCATATGCATTGGTTTCCAAATTGGACGTCCCTCCGCATTAATAGATGAAATTGCTTCCAGAATTTCAGTTGGACAAGTTTTTCCTGCTTCTTTTACATAGCAAACATCCTGTTCGCCACGAACCTGCTTGCACATTGCCTCTTTATCAATAATCAGACATGACAACCAGTAATTCGGCTCAGAATTTTCAAAGTCAATTGGATTCATAGAAACTGGAAGACCTTTTAATCCTTCTTTATATCTTTCATAAATTGCTTTTTTCTGTGCAATATGCTCATTCAGATACGGGAACTGTCCACGAACTACACCAGCTACTACATTACTCATACGGTAGTTGTATCCCAGTTCTTCATGCTGATACCATGCTGCATTTTCTCTCGCCTGAGTAGACCATTTACGAACCTTATTTGCAGCTTCTTCATCATTTGTCAGAAAACATCCACCTGAGCTTCCTGTGATAATCTTGTTTCCATTGAAAGAAATTGTATTATATTTCCCGAATGTTCCTGTCTGAGCACCTTTATATGTAGCTCCCATAGATTCTGCTGCATCTTCTACTAAAATAGCACCATGCTTTTTAATAACCGCATTTAACTCATCTACTTTACCCGGAGTTCCATAAAGGTGGGCAACTACTACTACCTTCGTATCCGGATAAATTTCAAATGCTTTTTCAAGTGCCACTGGGTCCATATTCCATGTGTCATATTCCGTGTCAATGAATACCGGTTCACCGCCCTCGTAAACAACAGGATTTACAGTGGCATCAAAAGTCATATCTGAACAAAAAACTTTCTTTCCTTCCAATGCACCATGTCCAACTTTTGGCATACCATATGCTTCAATACCAGCTAATTTCATAGCAAGATGCAGTGATGCTGTTCCGGCAGATAATGCAACTGCATATTTACATCCGATATATTCACATGCCATTCTTTCAACTTCGTTGATATTCTTACCAACTGTGGACATCCAGTTGGTTTCATACGCTTCTTTCACATATTCAATCTCCGGTCCATGCATGGTCGGGCTGCTTAACCATACTTTAGATTCAAATTTCTTGAAGTTGTTGCTTTCTTTAAACATGATTCATTTCCTCTTTTATTGTTCTTTATGATTGTTACTTTATTATGCTATTTCTTTATTTACTTCTTCCGGTGTTTTGAATGTTGGAACAACCGATCTTAATGCTTCTTTTGCGATCAGATCATCACCTGTATCACAGGCATCTCTCAGTATCTGAATCTTTTTATAGATTTCTTCCTTGCTCAATGCAGTATCTCGTTCAATAAAGATCATACTGTTATCGGTTTTGTCGAGTTCTTCCGTCTTGACAAGTAATTCCTCATACAGTTTTTCACCCGGTCTTAATCCGGTTTCAATTATTTTAATTCCCTGAACACCGGATAAACGGATCATATTTTCTGCCAGATCCATGATTTTAACCGGCTGTCCCATATCCAGAACAAACAGCTCTCCATTGTTGGCAATCGCTCCACTCTGAAGAACGAGCTGGGAAGCTTCCGGAATGGTCATGAAATAGCGGATGATTCTCTTATCGGTAACGGTTACCGGTCCGCCGTTTGCAATCTGTCGTTTAAAGAGCGGAATGACGGATCCGGCGCTGCCAAGTACATTTCCGAATCGTGTCGCACTGTATTTTACATTTCCATGGGTACTTGCACTCTGTACGATCATTTCGCACATTCGTTTTGTAGCACCCATAACGTTGGTCGGATTTACTGCTTTATCTGTGGATACCATCATAAAGCGCTCTGCTCCGTATTCCTCACAAAGTTCTACCAGATTCTGGGTACCGAATACATTGTTAAAAATAGCTTCTACACAGTTGTGCTCCATCAGAGGAACGTGTTTGTGCGCGGCTGCATTGATAATGATCTGTGGATGATATCGCTCAAATACTTTTTCAAGTGCTTTTCTGTGGGTGATAGAACATATTTCAATCTGCAGATCCAGACGGTTTCCGTAAGCGATTTTTAATTCCTGCTGAACATCATATGCTCCGTTTTCATAGATATCCAGAATAATGATCTTTTTCGGATTCATTTTTGCCAGCTGTCTGCAGAGTTCTGAGCCAATGGAACCGCCGCCACCTGTGATCAGCACGACTTTTCCTTTATAATATTCGTTTGTGTGCTCATCCGAAACAGCCAGTGGTTTTCTGAATAAAAGTTCCTCTATATCAAACTCGCGGAGATGTCTCTTTCCTCCGACCGCATACATCGTCGGATAGTCATAAACTTTTAATTTATATCCGGCGCTTCTGTAATATTCATAAAGTGCTTTCTTTTTATCGGCATTCATGGACGGAATCGCAAAAATAATCTCTTGTACTTCAAATTCTCCCAGGCGGTTAAAGGTTGCTTCATCCTCTGACCATACCGGAATACCGTGGATATCCCGTCCAACTTTTTCTTTTTTAATGTCAATAAAGCATCTCGGTACATAGGCTGCTTCTTCATTGTTCAAAAGTTCTTCTGCCAGACTTACACCGACCCGGCCGGCGCCAATGATCGCAACTTTGATTTTCTGTACTTCCTTCTTATTTCCGGCATCAACTCCGGAAAAGAGATGTAACAATAGTGAAAGGAACTTTCCTTTTGCTGTTTCCTGATTTCCACATTTGTATGCATAGCGATACATCATGCGGAGTGCCAAAGCACCTAACAGATTCAGGCTGACCAGAGAAAGCATTCTGGCAAATGTGATTTTTTGAATTGGAAGCAAAAGTTCCAGACACAGGTACACAAGAAAAGCAATGGCATCCGTAAAAAGTAAACGGATGTAACACTGTATTCCACCATATCTCCACACCTGTCCGTAGATTTTACCCAAAAGACGTACTGCAAAAATGCATACCGCAGATAAGCATACTTGTTGAAGTATGCCGGTAGATGATAATTTATCCGTGCCGCCATAAGCAGCTAAAAGTAAAGATGCAACGATTGCGTATACGATCAGATCATATCCCACTAACATCCATCGTATGTTAAGAACATCTTTTTGTTTCGTATCCTTCAAATTCGTACTGTTTTTCATTTGTTCTATCCATCCTTTTACCCCCCCCCGAAAAAATCGGGGCAGTTTATCCTTTCGTGTCTTGTTTTAGCTGCTCATTGTTTCCGAATTTACTTATCTTCCGGCATCTGGTACGTAGGCACGATCTCCTTTACCATTGCACGGATTGCATTGCTGTCCGCTTTTGCAGCTTCCCGCAGATGAATCAGCTGACACATAAATTTTTCTTCATCCATCTCGATCGGTTTGCCGATATGGATCAGCTTGTTCTCGGTATCCTGCAGACCTTCTTCATCCATGAGCAGTTCTTCATACAGTTTTTCTCCCGGACGAAGTCCTGTATACTGGATTTCAATGTCTTCCCCCAGTTTATAGCCGGATAACCGGATCAGATTCTTGGCCAGATCTGCGATTTTTACCGGCTCGCCCATATCAAGGACAAAGATTTCTCCGCCCTTCGCATACGCGCCTGCCTGAAGCACCAGTGATACTGCTTCCGGAATGGTCATAAAGTAACGGATGATATCCGGATGGGTCACAGTCACCGGACCTCCGGCTGCGATCTGCTTCTTAAATAACGGAATAACGCTTCCGTTGCTGCCAAGTACATTTCCGAAACGGACTGCCACAAAGTCTGTCGCATAGAAATGGTTCAGGGTCTGGACAATCATTTCACACATTCGTTTGGATGCGCCCATGATATTGGTCGGATTTACTGCTTTGTCGGTAGAGATCAGCACAAATTTCTTTACTTGGCTGCGCCCTGCCGCACATGCTGTTTTGTAAGTACCAAACACATTGTTTTTGATTGCCTCATTCGGGCTGTCCTCCATCAGTGGCACATGCTTATGTGCTGCCGCATGAAAGACGACTTCCGGATGGTATGTCTCCATCACTGTATTGATACGGTGTGCATTTCGCACGGATCCGATCAATACCGTAAGCTTCAGTTCGGGATGTTCCCACTTCAGCTTCTGCTGGATCTCATATGCATTATTTTCATAGATATCGAAGATCACCAGATGTCCGACCCGGTGTTCTGCCAGCTGGGTACAGATCTCGCTGCCGATGGATCCGCCGCCTCCGGTTACGAGAACGGTTTTTCCTTTGATATAGCCAAGGATTTCGTCCAGATTGACTTTGATCGGCTCTCTGCCCAGCAGATCTTCGATTTCCACATTTCGCAATTTTGATACATTGACTTCACCGTTGACCAGCTGATATACACCCGGCACGGTCTGGATCTGGCAGTCTGTCTGATTACAGATTTCCAGGATTGCTTTGACATCCTTGCGTCCCGCTGTCGGAAGCGCCAGAATGATCTTATCAATGTTATATTTATCTACACTGGCAAGGATCTGGTCACGTCCGCCTGCAATGCGAACGCCATCCAGATACTTGTTCCATTTTTTTTCGTTGTCATCAATAAAAATTTTTACTTTGTCTGTCAGATAATAACTGGTGCGATATTCTTTCAGAAGCATCAGCCCGGCTGCACCGGCTCCGATGATCATGATATTTTGCCGCACCGGATTGGCCTTTACGCCTTCTGCCTTGATCCGTGCACGGCGTAACAGACGGTACATCATTCTGCTGGAAGCGGTCAGTGCAAACACCAGCCCCCAACCTACCAGATAAAAGGAAATCGGCATACGGATCACTGAAATCGTATAGGTAACTCCCGTAATCGCAGCTGCGATCCCAGAAGTGACAAAGGTACGCAGTACCTCCGGTATTCCGGCATAAGTCCAGACACTTCGGTATAATTTTGCAATTGTATAGCTGGACACCAGAATGACCGATGCCAGAATAATGTAGAACAGATATCCGCGGATATATTCTGATGGTACCGCGGAGTAACGCATATCAAATCGCAGAAGTAACGCCAGTCCGTATGCGATGCATACAGACAGAACATCTGTGATCACGATCAGTAATTTCTTTTTCATATTTTCTCAATCCCTTGAAATGTCTCTCAATTAATTCCTTGAAATGTCTTTTCACATGAGAGAAGAATCCTGCATTCAGGATTCTTCTGTCTCATTCACTCAGTCAATTTGATTATGCATGTTTTCTTCTGGATGTTACGCACATTCCAGCTGCTGCAGCTACTGCTACTGCTACCACACACATCATTACTGGCGCACTGCCGGTTTTCGGAGAAACAACTTTTGAGCCGTCTGTTCCGTTCGCACCATTTGCGCCGTTGTTTCCACCTGCTGCATTTGTATTTAATACATAAAATGCAATCGGGGAAGCACCGTCAACAGTTACTGTTACCTTTCCATCACCAACAACACCGTTGATCTGTACCCACTGTCCATTTACATAGCGAAGTACAATTACTTTGCTTGTGCTGTTAACGCCATTTACTTTAAATGTCAGTGTCAATGGGAACTGAACATCACTGTCAGCTGTAATATTGGTTACATATGCAAGGCCATAGCCGTTTGCATTTGCTGCACCGACTGCGTCTTTCAGTACGCTCTGTGGATTTGCTTTGATTTTCTCCACACCCGGCGCATCATTTGTTGAATAATTGTCAGATGTTTTGACTTTGGACAGATCCACATCCTGGCCACTCGCATTTTTGCCGGCAACGATAGTACCTGTTGTCGGCTGCGGGCTTGGTGCGGCGAACGCAGCGGTTGCCATACCGATGGTCATTACAGCAGTCATTAATAAAGCAACGATTTTCTTCATGATTTTCTCCCTTCTTATATATTTGTAAAATGATACCGGCAATTGCCATACCATATTTACAGCTTCTTTTACTCTGGAGATCTAGTTCACTTCTTTGTAATAGGTCCGGATAATCTGTTCCTGCAAGGATTCCTCATCCGGATGGAATTCTTCAAACTCTTCTCCCATTACTGTTTCTCCCGGCAGATACGCCACCTCATCTGTAAGGTATTTGTAGCTGCTCAGAGCATCGATCTGATCTCCGTCCAGATCTGTTTCAATATATTTATCTAAAAACGGGGAAATGAGATTGTATAAAGCACTTCCTCCGTGTGATCTGGCATTTTTGATCAACGCTGTCACATACTTCACCTGACGCTGCATACGTCCTTCATTGCTGTTGAACACATTTGTATCACGATAACGTACATAGTTCTCCGCATCCGCTCCTTTGAGACAGACTTCTTTTCCCGCCTCAAACGCCGGATTGATCGCAGCATCTTCTTCTGTCATTTCCACCGTGACACCGCCCAGCGCGTCATTGATCTCTGGGATTCCGTCAACAGATAAGGCAAAATATCCGCTGATTGGAAGGTTGTACAGCAGCTTTTTTACTGTTTTTTCGGTAGCCCAGCAGCTGCGGCTTCCGCCGATGCAGTACGCATACTGCGTTGCAAGCTGTGCATTTACCGTACCAAAGGCACTTCCGGTGGAATCATAGGTATCGATCTGTGTCATAGTGTTTCGGTTGATCTGAAGGATTCTTCCTTCTTTTGTCTCTTTATCCAGTGACAGCAGCATAATGCAGTCTGCCTGTCCGGCATCACCGGGCATATAACTGGTATCTATATCATTGGCATGATCAATTCCCAGAAACAGGATATTGATCAGATTGTTATTGTATGTATATCGTTTTCCGTTCCATTCAATGGTATCGTCTTCTGCCTGGGAAATGGATTCCTCCGGCTGACGTGCCTTTTCCTGCTGCTGTTTGTGATGCAGCACAAACAGAACGGTCACAGCTGCCACTGCTGCCAGTATAACTGCAACGGTGGACAGGATATGTCTTTTTGATTCTTTTTTCATAAAATTATTGTTCCTCTGTCAGGACCGCGCAGATCAGAAAGCGCTCGTCATGATTGCCGTTGCAAGTAGACAATACGATCATCCGGTCATCTGTCGTCACCGGCAGCGGATCTTCGATCCAGGTCGGCATGATACGCACCTCTGACAGAGAATCCAGAAATGCCTGATAGCCTTCCTTCGTCCTGCAATTATAATTGTATAAAATATGTCGGTTGTCATAAGTGACCGCCGCGAACACACGGTATTTGTAAATGTGTTCCGGTGTGTAGATCTCGATATAGGGATGTTCCTGGCGGAAGGTCTCGTCCTGGTAATCTTTCAGTCTGCTGAAGAAGGAATCGTTCAGCATGTTATGACCATAGACAACCGTCACCGCATCGGATTCAAAGGGCTCCGGATTGTAGCTGTATTCTGTCATGATCGCTCCCGGAAGTCCTTCTTTGTCATCCACGGTATGATCCATATAGTAATCATCGTCCACCTTGCTTTGCAGGATCGGATAATCAACCGGTGTATCTGCAATATGGATCCATGCATAGATATCCGGATTTTCTGCCTGCAGGACACTGAAATCCACCGGGATCTGTACCGGTGTTTCCTCAGCTTCTGCGGATACTTCCGGCTCTTCCTGCACGGATACCGCTGCTTTCTCACGCAGCTTCTGGTCTTTGTCTTTCTGAATATGATCCCGCACCAGCAGTCCTATGATACCTGCCACAGCTACCAGAAATATCACAAGGAATATTCGAAATAATAGATTCTTCTGTTTCACGTTCTATGTTCATCTCCTTTGATATTGGCTGTTTCAGGATTTTTTTCTTTTCTTGTGAGAACGACGTCTCTCTTTTTCTGTCTTTTCTTCCTGTTTGCTGTAATAAGCAAGTTCTTTGTCCACCGGGATCACAGCCAGTACGCTTGTCTCCAGGTAATCCTCGATATCTTCTTCTGTCTGGATCTTGTCATTCATGATAAAGCGGATCGTGAGTACCATGCCTACCAGGAAGATTCCGAGCACAATGCCCATGGCCAGTTTTTTCATCATGCCGTTGTCTACCGGCGCAGATGCGACTTCCGGATGTTCTACAATGGTAGGCGGATCTGTCTGTGTGATGCTCGCCATCTGATCCACTGCCGCATCGGTAATGGCATCTGCCACTGCACAGGAAAGTTTTGCATCATCGCTTGTCACCGTGATGGACAGCATTCGTGTATCTGTCTTGTTTGCTACGGTAAGCATTTGTTTGATTTCTTTCCGTGTCAGCTTGATGTTGTCTTTTTTCAATGTCTTGATTGCGCCATCGATAACCGGTTTACTGGTAGCGATAACGGAAAAATCGGACGTCAGTTCCGTTCCTACCTGCAGATCTGCCATAGATGTAATGCTGGTTGTTTTGGACAGCACATACAGGGTTGAGTTCGATTCGTACATCGGTGTCTGGAAAAACACCAGTGCCCCTGCGAGTACAACTCCTACGACGGCTCCCAGAAACAGCAGTTTCCATTTGTCGATCAGATAGAAAAACAGGCTGACAAGGTCAATCTCCATTTCGTTCTCTTCTTTTTGCTTTCTATTCTCCATTTTTTCTCGTTTCCTTTGTCTGTATTATAACCATTTATTCTTTCGGATTCTGTCCGTATCTTCCGTATCCATAGCCATAGCCGTATTTGCTGCCATACCGCTTTCCGTAGCCGTAATGCTTTGTTCCTTCGTCTGCTTTATTCAGAATTACGCCCAGGAAATTCGGATTTGCATTGATAAGCTGTTCTTTTACGCTGTTTGCCATTCTGCGGCTGACAGCGTTGGCAGAGATCACCAGTACGGAAGCATCTGCCGTTTTTGCGATCAGTGCTGCATCGACAACACTTCCAAGTGGCGGTGTATCAATGATCACATAATCAAAGGTCTGTTTCATGCCCTCAATCAGAACTTCATACGCTGGTTTATTCAGAAGTTCGGTCGGGTTTTTCGGGAATCTGCCTGTCGGGATCACATAGAAATTCTTATAATTCGTTGCGTATATTACTTCGGAAGCGGCATTCTTGCCGGCCAGATAATGGCTCAGGCCTTTCAGGTCATCCGGGATCCCGGTTCTATTCATCAGTACAGAATTTCGCATATCTGCATCGATGAACAGCACGCGTTTGTCATTTTCTGCCAGAATCTTTGCCAGATTGAATGACACACTGGATTTTCCGTCATTTTCCATACAGCTGGTCAGGCAGATTACTTTATTTTCGATTCCGGTAAACTCGAGATTTGTCCGGAGTCTCCGGTATATTTCCTTCATAACGGGAGATAACGTCGTTTTCTCCTCCAAAATCAGTTCCTGCATCTATCGTATTCCTTTCTCTCTATGTCAAAATTATCTTTTTGGGTATATGGATAAAAATTGTTTCCACTTTTTCCTGTCCGAACTTCCGGCTGATCAGCTCCGCTGCCTCCCGGATATTCACAATACGATACTCGGTATCGTGTGCATCGCTGGCCATCAGGTCAATCTGATCTTCTTTTAACAGTTTCATACAGAAATGCTTTGCCTTTCTGCCGCATTTCCCCAGAATACTCTCACAGTTTATCTGGATGTATGCGCCCTGCGTCTTCAGTTCTGCGACACGGTCCCTGCCTTTATACAGACATTCATACCGTTCCGCATGTGCAACCACCGGCTGTAATCCCATCTGACGTACTTCAGACACGGTCTGCATGATCCATGCATAGGAAGCCTCATACGCAAATTCCATTAATACGGTGCGGCTGCCTGCCATGTAATACTTCGGATTCCCGCGCAGGCGTTCCACCGATGCATCGGAATGGATGTAATACTCACATCCCAGATAAAATTCCATCTCCGGAAATCGGTCTGCTGCCATTTCGCAGACGCGCGCATAGACCGTCTGTATTTCTTCTCTCGGTATCGCAAACATGCCACGACGATAATGTGGTGTAAAAACGATATGGCGCACGCCCTGCCGGTATTCTTCTTCCAGCATCTCCATCGTTTCACGCATGCATCCGGAACCGTCATCCACACCTGGAAGTATATGATTATGTATATCCCAGTATCCTGTCATGTGCTATTTGCTCCTTTTTGTCTCTTTTTATCCATTTTCCTTATATACATGCAAAGTTATGGTAACTCGCACTACCAGTTTTTGTCAACGGTGAGATTAATTACTTCTGTTTTTCACATTTTTTCATTTCATATGTAATGATTTTTATGCACATTTATCCTTATGCGGTATTATATTATTACTTACCACTTGCAGAAGTGTGAATTTTCTCGACTGAGATAAAATTTTTTTACGCAAACAGAACCCCGTTATATTCAAACTGTAATATAACGGGATTCTTTTTGTTCTACAATGATGTCAATGGATATATTGTCTGTGTTTTATTTTTTCAGCGGATATTTCGCGGTCAGTTCATCTACGATTGCACGTGCTTTTGCTACGCCCTCATCGCCTTCTTTGATGACGATGGAAATTGCTTCTGCGATCTTGTCCATATCCTCTGGATTCATGCCTCTGGATGTAACAGATGGTGTTCCGAGACGGATACCGCTTGTGACAAACGGAGATTTCGGATCGTTCGGAATCGTATTTTTATTAGCTGTAATATGAGCCTCATCCAGAAGTTTCTCGATGGCTTTTCCGGTCAGGTCAAATGGTGTCAGGTCTACCAGCATCAGATGGTTGTCTGTACCATCGGATACGATCTTGATGCCGCGGTTCTTCAGACCGTTGCACAATGCCTGTGCGTTATCTACAATACCCTGCTGATATGTCTTGAAGCTGTCCTGCAATGCCTCTTTGAAGCATACGGCTTTTGCTGCGATGACATGCATCAGCGGTCCGCCCTGAATACCCGGGAATACGGCTTTGTTGAAGTTGAAGTTATTTTTCTCCATGGATTCTTTGGATACCAGGATCATACCGCCTCTCGGTCCGCGCAGTGTTTTGTGTGTCGTAGTGGTAACGACGTCTGCATAGTGGATTGGGCTTGGATGAAGTCCTGCTGCCACCAGACCTGCGATATGTGCCATATCTACCATCAGGTATGCGCCGCATTTGTCTGCGATCTCACGGAAACGTGGAAAATCAATGGTTCTCGCATAAGCACTTGCACCGGCAATGATCATTTTCGGTTTGCACTCCATCGCGATCTCTTCTACTTTGTCATAATCAATGAATCCTTCATCGTTGACCCCATAAGGTACGATGTGGAAATAAGTACCGGAAAAGTTGACCGGGCTTCCGTGTGTCAGATGTCCGCCGTGATCCAGGTTCATACCCATCACAGTGTCACCCGGCTGAAGCAGTGCAAACTGTACTGCCATATTTGCCTGTGCACCGGAGTGCGGCTGTACGTTGACATACTCTGCGTCAAATAACTCTTTTGCACGCTCGATTGCAAGATTCTCTACAACATCTACACACTGACATCCGCCGTAATAACGTTTTCCCGGATATCCTTCTGCATATTTATTTGTCATGATGCTTCCCTGTGCTTCCATAACTGCATCACTGACCCAGTTCTCGGATGCGATCAGCTCGATATGGCTGTTCTGACGGTCCATCTCCGCTTCGATCGCTGCTGCCACGTCTGCATCAACTACTTTTAACTCTTCTAAATTCATCACTTTTTCCTCCTGCCGCATAGGTCAACTCTGTTGTCTGAGGTTTTTTCTTTCTGTCAGACAACTTAATTGTTATCATAGCTTAGATTATGCATAAATGCAAGAGTAAAAAATTATTCCTCATGCATCTGGTCGTATCCTCGCGGAGCGTTTTTATGTAATAGGAATATTACGTAGTAATTTCCTATTACATAAAAAATCCCACTCACACGGGCAGAGTCCTGCCAGTGCAAGTGGGATTTTCGGGTGGAATGAATTCTAGTTACGTTTGTTCATACGTTACATTATTTTTTATCTTTTGGTTTTTGGTTATAGGATTCAGTTGTTGTTTTTCTTATCTGATTACTATCAGTTTATATGTTATACATTTGCTGCAAGTGCTTTTCCTGCTGCTTCGCATGCGGCCTGTGCGTCTGCATCCGGAGCTTCGTTTGCAATGATACCTTCGGCTTCGATCATCTCAGCGCCTGCACCTGTCATCTGTTCCACCCAGTTGCGCATCCATTCGCCATCTCCCCAGCCATAGGATCCGAATAACAGGATCTTTTTGCCGGATACGCTGCCAAGGATTTCTTCTACAAACGGCTCCATACTGGATTCTTCCAGCTGCTCTGCCCCCATGGACGGGCAGCCAAGTGCAAATGCTTTTACATCTGCGATATCTGCTGCGCCTGCGTTTTCAACCGGAATGATCTTTGCCTCTGCACCTGCTGCTGCAACACCATCCGCTACGCTCTGAGCCATTGCTGCTGTATTTCCTGTACCACTCCAATAAATAATTTTAACTTCTGCCATTTTTTTGTCTCCTTGATTTTATATTTTTTATTTTTTCTGTATACAGATTCCGCTCTTTCACACTTGTATGACTGCTTTGGAATCGATATACAGTTTAAACCTTTTTTATTCTTTTTTTCGTTGTATTAGCCACACTTTTCTGTATTTATTCCGATTGTGGCAATTGCGTGAACGCTTTACCTTATTATCAGCAGGCAATCTCACGCATGTGTTTTCCTGCCATATATTCCATCACAGCACATTCTTTGGCATCATCATATGCCTGAAAAATCTGCTTCGCCTGTGTCACATCACCATAGACTTTCCAATATCCGGTATAGCGGCTTTCCTTTCCCTCATGCCGGATAAATCCCCTGACATCTTCCAACGGATAGCCGAGAAATATGCCCATTTCATGGGGATAATGCTCCATCCCCCGGGCCGACAGGGAAACGCGCGCCCCTAGATGATTCAGACAGGCTTCTGCCTGCGTACTTTCATATCCGTACTGCTGTAAAAATACAGCCACCTGCGGATCTTCCAGACACTGCTGTACCTCTGCTTCCCGGTATACATATACCACGGCACGTCCTGCTCCCTGGCACAGACATTTGACCCGGATCCCGGTACCCCGAAATGCGGACCGTACAAATTTCAGGTAAGCCGCCGGAACGGTAAACATACTTGACATTTTTATATCTTTTAAAACCGGTGCACAATGCAGAATGATCTGCATCATGAGGCTTTCTGTGACTTTCCTGCTGGAAAGCTGGTTTAATACGGCTTCAGTTGGCATTTGCTGTCCTCCTCTCTGCTCTTTTTAATATCTCGTTTAATGCGCTGGCGCTGCTGCTGTGGGAACGTTCCACTATGATATTCTTGCGTTCTGCTTCTGCCACGGCACAATGTACCATCTTATGAGAAACGGTGGAGGTAAAGAGAATCAGCAGATCCGGACTTCCGATTTTGTTTTTCAGATCTGTTTTCATTTTCGTAAATACTTTTGCCTTACATTTGTACTGTTTGCAGATCTGTTTGTACTGTGTTTCCATTCTTTCGTGTCCTCCGATAATTACGATACTCATGTTAGCCTCCTTCATCTATTATTAGTATTTCCTAACCGTAATTTTTAAAAGAAAGCGGATTTCCTGGTTATCCGCTCATTTTTTATGTAGTTAGTATAAATTAACCCTCTTGTTTCGTCAAGAGGGTTAATGATTATATTTTTTCATTTTGTTTCTTCGTTTTTATCAACCTCTGATATAATGTCCGGATTTTCCGCCGTCTTTTTCCAGAAGTAAAATATCTTTGATCACCATGCCGCGATCTACTGCCTTGCACATGTCATAAATGGTCAGCAATGCTGCGGATACGGCGTGCAATGCTTCCATCTCGATCCCGGTCTTTCCGGTAGTCCGCACAGATGCGATGGCTTCGATCTCTGCATCTTCCGGATACAGTTCAAAATGAATATCCACACCGGTCAACAGCAGCGGATGGCACATCGGAATGATCTCCCAGGTCTTTTTCGCTGCCATGACACCTGCTACCTGCGCTACGGCGAGCACATCTCCTTTTTTGATTTTGCCGTCTGTGATCAGCGCAAAAGTCTCCGGCTGCATACAGATCCGGCCGGAAGCCACGCCGATCCGCTTGGTATCTGCTTTTTCTGAAACATCCACCATTTTGGCTCTGCCCTGCTCATTGATATGTGTTAATTCTGCCATTTTTTTCTCCTTGCATTTTAGTATCATTCGAATCGCTTACGATAATATTATTTTCCAAATCCACAGTTTGGGAACGTACAGATCTCACAGTTCAGGCACAGACCGCCCTCACCCAGTCTTGCAATATCTTCCGTGGTAATCTCATCCTCTGCCATCACTCTTGGCAGCACCAGATCAAAGATTGTGCGTTTTGCATACATGACACATCCCGGCAGACCGAGGATTGGAATTACTCTTCCATCTGCTTCGTTCGTATAATAGGAAACAAGCATCATCGCTCCCGGAAGCACCGGTGCACCGTAGCTGACAATCCTTGCTCCGGTTGCCATGATGGCACCCGGGGTACAATCGTCCGGATCCACGCTCATGCCTCCGGTACAGATGATCAGGTCTGCGCCTGCCGCGATCTGCTTTTGAATTGCTTCCAGAATATGTGTCTTCTCATCGTCCACATAGATCTGACCGATTTCTTCGGATGGAAAAGCTGCCAGTTTCTCCCGGATGACCGGACTGAACGTATCTTTGATACGTCCTTTGAACACTTCACTGCCGGTGGTCACAATCGCATACTTTTTCTTTTTATATGGTTTGATCGTAAAAATCGGCTCCGTGCCGCCTGCTTCCTTTGCACGTTCCATTTTTTCTTTTTCAATGATCAGCGGAATGATTCTCGTTCCTGCCAGTTTATCTCCGGCACGCACCGGGAAGTCACCATGCCGGGAGGCGATCATCATCTCCCCCAGACTGTTGACTGCAACCAGCGCTTCACGGTTGATTTTCAGCAATCCGTCTGTATCCGCAATGAGTTCGATCTTTCCTTCTTTGATATCGGAAGGATGCATATGCTCACCGGCACAGATTTCATACAGAATCTCCGCTGCTACATTTTCATGCCACATCGTGTCATCCTTTTCCCATACATACAGATGCTCTTTCCCTACGGAAAGCAGCACCGGAATGTCCTCTGCGGTCACAATATGTCCTTTGCGGAATACTGCATCTTTGGTCACCCCCCGGATGATCTGAGTAATATCATGGCAGAGTACATGCCCTACCGCATCTTCTGTTTTTATCAGTTTCATAATATCCTGTCTCTCCTGTCACCTGTTTTTTACCATTCATACATGCCTTTGCTCTGATTCATTACTTTCTTGCGCACTCGGCATCGTTACCAAGCAGAATATCCAGCCCGTGCTTTAAGGACGGCAGAATATAACTTAATGCTTCATCCACAGCCTTCGGACTGCCCGGCAGATTGACGATCAATGTCTCTCCACGGATACCCGCCGCTGCTCTCGACAGCATCGCCCGCTCTGTGATTGTCAGCGAATATTGCAGGATTGCCATGGGAATTCCCGGCACTTCCCGCTCGATCACTGCCTTTGTTGCCTCCGGTGTCACATCCCGTTTGGAAAAACCGGTTCCGCCTGTGGTCAGGATCAGCTGGATATCATCATTGCACATGGCGATCATTTCATCCTGCAGCATCTGCTGATCATCCGGCAGGATTACTTTCTTTCTGACGGTATAGCCCTGGGCTTCCATAATCTCTGCGATTCTGGCTCCGCTGCGATCTTCCCGCTCTCCCAGATACCCCTTGTCACTGGCTGTAATAATTCCTACATTCATGTATTGTACTCCTCTGTTATCTGAATCCTATATTACATTTCCCTATTTTTCAGTATACCACACGAATACACTTATGTCACGATGTACAAAAGGTCTGAGTCCACCTGCGCTTCCACAAGGGTGGATAAATGACCTTCTGCTATCTGTAACGAAAAAAAGGACCGGAGGCTCAGAAAATCATACAAGCGGACGTTTTCGTCTGCGGTATTCTTTTCTGAGCCTTCGGCCCAACACAACCTTATGGTTTATCCACCCGGGAATTCCTTATCTCATGGTGATGTATCCACGATAATTTGCAAGGTTGTTGCTTGGTGTATAATCAGCAACTGCTGCACTGCAAACATTGTGGTATGGTTTCAGGAACGGGAAAGCATCCTGCTGAGCCCATGACGGTTTCTCAAGTGCTTTCATGTCATCTACCATTACTTTGTACCATCCGGACTGATTCTCAAACCAGATTTCAAGTACCCAATCCATTGCGCATCCGTTGATGTCTTTCTTTACGGCACTTGCAAGTACACGTGTACACTCCGGAGCTGCCTGAAGGATCGGAACTACTTTCTCAAATAACCATTTCTCTCCCTCTGCTTTGTCTACGCCTTCCGGGAAACCGATGGTCATATTGAAACGATAGTTTGCGCCATCCTCGATCGTACGTCCTTTTCCTTTCAGGTCTTTCTCCCACCACATCGGAAGGAATGCAAAGATAAATGGATTTCCTTCTGCATTGTTGGATTTACGGGCTGCATTTCCTGCATCTCCGTCAGAATCAATCTGAGCGTCTGTATGAGCTGCTGCCGGGATCTGTCCCTGCCATACAAGTACGTCCATCGGGAATGTCTCAGCGATTGCTTTGATCTCAAGACGAGGATCAAGGTCGCTTACTAACCAGTGATGCTCTGTCAGCTGCATTCTTGCGTATCCGAAACGATCACCCTGTGGTGGAATCGGGAAGGACGGATAAAATGCATATTTGGTAACATACGGCTCAAACTGAGAGATGCTGTCCGGAACATGTACTTTATAAAGCCATCTCTGAAGTTTTGGTCTGTAGTCTTCGCTTACGCAGTCAACGTAGATAAGACTTCTCATTGGTTCGAATTTGAAATCTGCCATTTCTAAATACCCTCTTTTCTCTTATTTCTATAACTTATATCAGACGGGAACCATTTTTTGTCCCCGCCTGTTATAAACTTTATGGAATTTATTTCTGTTTGGATGGAGCTGGTGTCGGCTCGCATACTGCTGTATAATGCTCTTTACGTTTTTTGAACTCAGGATCTTTGTAAAGGTTCATCAGACGACCCTCATTCTCAAAGATATCCTGTCCATGTAAGAATTTACCAGAAAGAATGTCATGTGCATGATGCTCTGTAGCCGGATCATATTTGAATTTGAATGCTCCGTCAACGATCTCCAGTGTTCCCTCAAGACCACACAGCTCACATACACAGTGTGTTGTACCCGGATAAATGTAGAAATTGTTACCCTGGCAATGTGGGCAAGCGCCTTCTTTTCCTTTCCAGAGAGAAGTTTTCTCGGATCCTTCGATCTGCATATCTTCATCAATGATCTGCTGTGCAGCATCTGCAAGGTTACGTCCGATTTCTTTCATACGCTCAACTTTATCATCCTGCATGATAACGTCTTTACACCAAGAGAAGAACTCGTTGTTTACTACTTTCCATCCCGGACTTAAAGCAAACATCGCATGATCTGTCTCACAACGAACTGCCCAGTCAGATCCACCGATTCCTACGAAAGAAAGTGCTTTCTGACGGAAGTATCTTGGGTTCAGACCTTCTTTTCCAGCTTCTTTGAGTTTTCCATCGAGCATTTTCATCATACCTGTATCATGTCCCGGTCCCATACGATCTGTGATGGAATGATATAAACCGGTTGCACCGGACTCAAAAATCGGATCTACGAAGAGAACTCCATCTGCCTCGACAACTTTCTCATAGAAAGCTTTGAAATCATCCTGACGGGAGCAGATCATTCCTTTGCCCATTACAAGGCCACGGGAACAGGCAACACAACCGGAGCAGTACTGGATATCCCAGTCAAGAAGGTGGATAAATTCGATCTCTGCACCTTTTTCTTTTGCTGCTTCCAGAGCCACACGACACATTGTGTCATTGTTACCGTTTTTTGTTCCAAGTGAAACACCTAAAATTTTCATACTTGTCCTCCTTTAATTTACCTGCATACATTTGATTTAGATATAATACGTTTTCCCATATTGTAAAAATACGTTTGCATTTTCCTCACGAAGCGAATGTCATATTTCTGCAGCATCATGCAACATTACTCTTATTGTCACTCTTATGATGAAACCAAACCTATGTGTCAAAATCCTATCCTATTTCTATTTCATCGCCTGTTTTCGTGTACAGCAAATGTTTGTAACCGTTCTGGTTTTACCAGCTGACCAGTTACTCGTATTATATCACAATCTTGCTTTTCTTTGTGTATTTTTATTATAAATTTATCTTATTTTTTAGTCAAATGTACATTTTGCATCAAAAAGCCCCGGGAATTCTCCCGGGGCTCTTATAACGCATATATTTTTTAACAAATTTTCATGAAAAATCAGCTGTATTCCATTTTTGTTATGCAAAAAGTGGATTACTGACTTTTTGTACCTGTTTTAATACATAAGCTGACATATTTATCTCAGAATCACCGCACATCTTCGCGTAGTGTTTATCTCAGGAAACCGTTGACAATCTGCTCTTCTGCCTCTTCCTCTGTCAGACCTAATGTCATAAGTTTGATGATCTGCTCACCGGCGATTTTTCCGATGGCTGCCTCATGGATCAGCGCTGCGTCCAGATCATTGGCCTCCAGCTGCGGAATCGCAAGGATCCGTGCTTTGTCCATAATAATGGCATCACACTCGGTATGACCGCTGCATGGTGCATTTCCGATGATCCTGGAATCAAATTTCTGATAGGAGGTATCTTTTGCCACGGAACGTGAAATGACATCTGCACTGGCTCCCTCACCATTCAGGCTGACGGAATATCCACTGACTGCATGCTGGTCACCATGTGTCATCAGACGCTCACGGACTACCAGCTTGGCACCTGCTGCCAGCTCTGCCTTCGTATCACGCTCTGTAGAATCCACACCTTTGATCTGGACCATTTCCATCTCCATGTAGCTTCCTTCTTCCATATACACTTCCGTGCCCGGATTCAGGATACGTTTTCCTTTTCCGTCACCTGCACCGTAATGCTTTTCCACATATTTTACTTTTGCATTTTTCTCGATGAAGAAACGGTGGATACCATCATGCTCTGCATCCTGATCCCCACAGTTGTCGATACCACAGCCAGCTACGATGACCACGTCACTGCCTTCTCCGATATGGAAATCGTTATAAACCATCTCTTTCATGCCGCTCTGGCTCAATACAACCGGAATGTGTACACTCTCATTTACAGTACCCGGTTTGATATAGATGTCGATACCGCTGACATCTGTCTTGGATACAATATCAATATTTGCCGTTGTATTTCTGGCTGCCATCTGACCGTTTGCACGGATGTTGTAAGCTCCCTCCGGAACTCCATGCAGATCAGCGACTTCCGCCAGAAGTCTTTTCTGAATCTCATCCATCATATCTATCTAATCCTCGTTCTTTCCTAATATATTTATAGATTGGCTAAATTTCAACTAACACCATTCGTTATTCATTTTTGATCACTTCTTATTCCTAATACCATTAGGGTTTCTCTTTTCAACTAACAGTGTTAGTCCCTTATTCACAATATAGATTTCTACTTGTTAAATTTATCACACATATTCACTGCGGAAGAGGTACCCAGCAACTGCGGAAGTATCTCATCCTTCGGACCGTGATTGATGATCTGTCCTGCAGAAATCACTACGATCTCATCTGCAATATCAAGGATACGCTCCTGATGAGAAATGATCAGGATAGAACCGTCTTTTGTTCTTTCCTGCATGCGCTCAAATACCTGGATCAGATTCTGGAAGCTCCACAGGTCGATACCGGCTTCCGGCTCATCAAATACGGAAAGCTGTGTACCTCTTGCCAGTACCGTAGCAATTTCGATACGTTTTAACTCACCGCCGGAAAGGCTCGCATTTACTTCACGATTGATGTAATCTTTCGCACAGAGTCCTACTTCAGACAGATACTGACAGGCATCTGCTGCGCTCATTCTGCGTCCTGCTGCCATACGGATCAGATCCAGCACCTGAATTCCTTTGAATCGTACCGGCTGCTGAAAAGCAAAACTGATACCCATTTTTGCTCGTTCCGTAATACTTTTTTCTGTAATGTCCTCACCGTTAAATAAAATCTGACCGGAAGTTGGTTTCTCAATACCAACAATTAATTTTGCCAGGGTGGATTTTCCACCGCCGTTCGGTCCTGTAATGACTACAAACTTGTTGTCGTCAATTTTCAGATTAATTCCTCTGATAATCTCTTTTTGTGCTTTTTCGTCTGATACTTCAAAAGACACATTTTTCAATTCCAGCATCTTGTTTCTCTCTTTCTGTTTTTTTAATCATTCCATTCCGTCTTTTTCGGAATTTTTTATTCCCATATCGGATTTTGGTTTTTATATCCTAGCGTTTTTCTTGGTTTTCCAATAAACGCAAAGAGCAGTGAAAAGACTTTTGTCCTCTCACTGCTCATATTTTTTAATTTTCATACACTTTTCATGCATGTTGCCTGCTATTTTTTCTGCAGCATCATCATATCAATGCACGAACGAAAACAGCATATCTTAGTCCAGTGGTCTTCTCGGAATAATGACCGCTGCCAGAAGATAGATCAGTAATCCGCTTCCTGCTGCAAATGCAAGTACCACCCAGATCAGTCGGATGATCGTCGGATCGATACCAAGAAACTCTCCAAGACCGCCGCATACGCCACACAATACTTTATTGTCCTCTGATTTGTATAATTTTTTATTCATTCTTTATCCCTCTTCTGATTTACCTTCATACAGAAAATTACTGTATGTCTCCTGCGCATTTCTGATATATTTTACTATATAAGTATTTTTTTCGCAAGAAGATTCTGTGCTTCTGACTTCACTTAACCATCTGGTGAATCTGAATTTACTGTTCTTCCATGCAGATTTATTGCAATTCTCCGGTTTCAAAAAATTCCGGCCTGTGAAAATCCGGTTCTGGCACATCTACCGGCGAATAACTTGCATAATGAATCTGTTCGGCATTACCGCTTTCACACACTTTGTAAAAGTTACAGGCAATTTTTGTACCGGCAATTTGCGGAATCGGACCACCAATTTCTTCCAGAAGTTCTAACGGCAGAAAGAAACAGATTTTCCAGCAATTCTTTTCAATAACCGCCTGTGGCTGACAAATTCTGATCTGCTCTTCTGTGAAAAATGTCCGATCCGTACGCTCTGTCCCAGACTGTATCAATGTGGCTCCGTTTGCATTCATCTCCACATTGACATACAAAGGTGTCTGTTCTGGCCAGAAACCAAGAAATGCTTCCATTCCACTGTCCTGGCTCACCGGATCGTTCATTTTGAGATAGGTCCGGAGCGGATCTGCTTCTTCACAGGTCATTTCCACCAGAAATCCATGCTCTTTCCAACAGGCAATTTTTCCATATGTTTTTGGAATTGCTTTTGTCCCCCATAAAAGATGTGTGATTTCAAATGTTTCACACTGTGCAAATTGTTCTTTTTCGTCTATGATTTTTATATTCATTCTTTATCGTCCCCCGATCAATACTATTTTTCCCTCAAATGCAAATCCATAATGATGAATCTGCTCCGGTTTTATATGAAGCTCCAACAACTCCGCATCATACTGTTTTTCCTGAATCTGCATTAATGCCGCCTGAACTGTTTCCTGCAAAAAACCAGCTTTTAAACATTCCGGTAAACATTCCAAGTGTTTCCAGATTTGTGATTTTCAGATGATACCACGGTTCCAGCAAAATGCCACGTTGTTCCACTTCCAACACTTTCAGATATCCACTGGCAAGCAGCAGACTCCAAATTGCATTTTTATCCTGCTGTAACTGTTCGAAAACAATCTGTTCATCAAAGGTAACCAAAATCTCTTTTTCCTGCAAAAGAATTTCCATTTTTTCTTTCATATCGGTTGCTGATTGCTGAATCAGGCTGTTGATCAGCGTGTTGGAACTGGTCGCTGCCCAGTACGCCCCGATTTTCTTTTTATCCAGATAATTTGTGATTGACCATGGATTATAAATATCCGTATGATTACCAAATATAAATCCATCATACCACTGTTTCACCAGTTCTTTTTTATCTGCCAGGCCAAATTCTTCCAGTGCCTGAAATACTTCCTGTTCTGTGAAACCAAAAAAAGTGGCATATTCATCCGACGTTGTCGTGATCACATTCAAATTATTCAGATCAGAAAAAATAGACTGCTTTGATACCCGTGTAATTCCTGTCAAAACTGCACGTTCCAGATATGGATTTGATTTGAATGTCGCATTGAAAAGACTTCTTAAAAAAGAGGTAAACGTATCCCAATAACCGTGTACATATGCCTCCTGCATGGGCGTATCATATTCATCTAACAGCACAATCACTTTTTTCCCGTAATAGCGATACAGATACTGGCACAATAAATTGATTGAAAATGAACTTTCCGCATCTTCCATATACATCGATACGTTTCGATACATTGCTTTCTCATTTTCACTAAGCAAATTTCCATCCAGAAGATAGCGGTGTTCCTCATATAACCGTGCAATCTGCATATTGATCTGTTTTTTCACCTCTGATAACTGATCTGCTTTCACTGCCGCAAAACTCAGGAAAAGTACAGGATACGTGCCCTGCAATCCCCTCCATTTTTCTTCGGTCCAGATAGAAAGACCTTCAAACAAATCTCCTCTGTCAGCATACTGATTTGAAAAAAAACATTTTAGCATATCCATATTCAGAGTTTTTCCAAAACGTCGCGGACGTGTGATCAATGTAATATCATCCTGTGATTCCCACCATGCCCGGATCAAGTCCGTTTTATCAATATAAAAACTGTTCTGTTCTCTCAGACTCGCAAAATCCTGTTTTCCTATACTGACTGTTTTTGTCATCTCAGTGCTACACCTGCCTTTCTGTATTATTATCAGTATAACATTGCGTTTCCAGAAACACAACGGCACATAGCAAAATATGTCCCATAGTAAAATATTAAAATGTGCTATCATAACTTTCATAAGAAAAGCTATAAATAGCACATTTTTCAGCTATTTCAAGGGATGTAGACGATACATTTCTTTCAAAATAATCTTGCTCCGGATGTATTTTCTACATTTTGCACATATACAATAATATGAAAGCACGGAGCAATCCGTATAATCAAGATTTGGGTGTTTTGACACCCAAATCATATGATTACAGTTTCTAAAACTTTCAGGAAAGGAATCCACTACCTTGAATAATGAAAAATTAGAAAATCTCCTGAATCTGGCATTGAACGCCACACCGGAAGAACGCGAAAAATCTTTAGAACTGAATGTTGGATATGATACTGCTTCCCGCAGCTGGGAAGTGATTGTGAAAGCCTCCGGTGGCTTTGATATACTTCCGGAGCTGTTTCCACAGATCACGATCCATCCGTTATTAAATGGATATGGCATTCTGACAGTACCTGCCGCTCTTCTGGATGCCTTATCAGAACGCCCGGAAATTGAATACATGGAAAAACCGAAACGGCTTTTTTTTGCTGTCAATAGCGGGCGATCGGCTTCCTGTATCACGCCACTTCAGACAACACCTGCTCCAGAACGAAACAATCTCTATGGTTCCGGTATCATCACTGCCATCATCGACTCCGGCATTGACTACGCCCACCCGGATTTCTGCAACGCAGACGGCACCACCCGGATCCTTGAACTTTGGGATCAGAGCCTTGACCGGATTTTCACGCAAGCTGAAATCAACGAAGCCCTGCAGGCACCCTCGTCTCAGGAACGGTACCAACTTGTCCCAAGCCGGGACTTATCCGGCCACGGCACACATGTAGCCGGAATTGCTGCCGGAAACGGACGTGCATCGAACGGCCAGTACCGCGGTGTTGCCCCACTAAGTTCCCTTTTGATCGTAAAACTTGGCATTTCCGATCCGGATGGTTTTCCCCGCACTACGGAACTGATGCGTGCGATAGATTATGTCCTGCAAAAAGCGTTTTCATGGCAGATGCCCGTGGCCATTAACTTAAGTTTTGGCAATAATTACGGTTCCCATGACGGTGCAACCCTGCTGGAAACTTACCTTGATAATGTATCTTCTTATTGGAAGTCCTGCATTGTCACCGGCACCGGAAACGAAGGTGCTTCCCGGATTCACACTTCCGGATCATTTCTCCCAAATAGTTCCCCCGTCACCATTCCATTTTCGGTCAGTGATTATGAATCCGGTCTGAATCTCCAGCTCTGGAAATCTTACGCGGATGAAATTGAAGTAACCCTGCGCCATCCGAACGGCACGATTGTCGGGCCATTTCAGGAACGGCTTGGCACCTATCGATTTAGCGCCGGAACGACCGAACTTCTGGTGTATTACGGAAAACCAAGTCCCTACAGCATCAGCCAGGAAATCTATCTGGATTTTATTTCCCAGGGAAGCTACATAGATGCTGGTATCTGGGAACTGACGCTTAATCCCCGCCGCATCACCGCCGGTTCCTATGACCTGTGGCTTCCGGGAGAATTCGTAATCGGCAGCGGCACCGGATTCTTATATCCGACAGAAACCACTACGCTCACGATTCCCTCTACTGCTGCCAAAGTTATTTCGGTAGGTGCCTATAATGCTGCTTTCAACAGTTATGCCGCCTTTTCCGGGCGTGGATTTACCCGGATGGAGCACCGGGTCAAACCGGATCTGGCAGCTCCCGGCGTCAATATCATTTCTGCCGCTCCCGGCGGTGGCTATACATCCAAAAGCGGTACTTCCATGGCCGCTCCTTTTGTCACCGGAAGCTGTGCCCTGCTGATGGAATGGGGGATTGTGCGAGGCAATGATCCCTACCTGTACAGTGAAAAAGTAAAAGCTTACCTGATTCGGGGCACAAAAAAACTGCCTGCCTTCACGGAATACCCCAATCCCTATATCGGATGGGGCACTCTGTGTACGGCAGACAGTATACCAACTTAAAATGCACAGTGATTCTAATAAGAATACGTCAGCTTACACTGATCAGAATCACGCGCCAAGTTTCACCTACGTTCAACTCGAATTTACTGCTCTGTTACAGTTACTTTTACTTTATCAAGATGCCAGATATCATCTACGTACTCCTGAATGGTTCTGTCAGAAGAGAATTTTCCAACATGTGCCACATTCAGCATAACGAGTTTTGCCCAGCCTTTCTCGTCTCTGTAAGCTTTCTCCACACGCTCCTGAGCCTCTGCGTAAGAACGGAAGTCTTTCAGGCAGAAGTAAGTATCAGCGAACTGTGTGCACTGTGTATTGAGCAGTGAATTGTACAGATCACGGAACAGCTCTGTATCATTTCCGGAATAGAATCCGTTGATGAGCTGCATCAATACCTGACGGATTTCCTGATCCTGATTAAAGATATCCATCGGATTGTAATCGCGGTTCTGCTCATGCGCGATGACTTCATCGGAACTCATACCAAAGATAAACATATTCTCTTTGCCGACTTCCTCAGCCATCTCTACGTTTGCACCGTCCATTGTTCCAATTGTTGCAGCACCGTTTAACATAAATTTCATGTTACCGGTTCCGGATGCTTCTTTACTTGCAGTAGAAATCTGCTCGCTGACATCTGCTGCTGCAAAGATCCACTCAGCATTGGATACTTTATAATCTTCGATAAATACAACTTTCAGCTTGTTGTCAATACTTGCATCATGGTTGATCACATCAGCTACGGCGTTGATCAGCTTAATCGTCAGTTTTGCATTTTTGTAACCGGCAGCTGCTTTTGCACCAAAGATGAAGGTTCTTGGATAGAATTCCATATCCGGATGCTCTTTGATCTTGTTGTACAGATACATAACATGCAGAATGTTCATCAGCTGACGTTTGTACTCATGCAAACGTTTTACCTGTACATCAAAGATGGAACGCGGATCTACTTCAATGCCGTTGTGCTCCTGGATGTATTTTGCAAGACGCAGCTTGTTCTGATATTTGATCTGCATGAATTCCTGCTGTGCTTTTGGATCATCTACATAGACAGCAAGTTTTTTCATGTGGCTTAAATCTGTGATCCAGTCGTTTCCGATCTTGTTGGATACCCACTCAGCCAGCAGCGGATTTCCGTGATACAGGAAACGACGCTGTGTGATACCGTTTGTCTTGTTGTTAAATTTCTGCGGGAATAACTCGTAGAAATCTTTTAACTCCTGTTTTTTCAAGATTTCTGTATGCAGTCTCGCTACACCGTTTACAGAGTAACCTGCAACGATGGCAAGGTGTGCCATTTTGACCTGTCCGTCATGAATGATCGCCATTTTATCTTTTTTATACTGATTTCCCGGATATTCCTCTTCTACTTCCAGAAGGAATCTGCGGTTGATCTCCTCAACGATCTGATAAATACGCGGAAGCAGACGGGAGAAGATTTCAATCGGCCATTTTTCCAATGCTTCTGCCATGATGGTATGGTTGGTGTATGCACAGGTCTTTGTTGTGATCGCCCATGCCTCATCCCAGGTCAGACCTTCCTCATCCAGAAGGATTCTCATCAGCTCTGCAACTGCTACGGTTGGGTGTGTATCGTTCATCTGGATGGTTACTTTCTCAGAAAGTTTGTGGATATCCGGATGATATTTTTTATAACGGGCTACGGCACGCTGTACACTGGCAGATACGAAGAAATACTGCTGTTTCAGACGCAGCTCTTTACCCTGGATATGGTTGTCGTTCGGATACAGAACTTCTACCAGGTTTCTTGCAAGGTTTTCCTGCTCAACGGCTTTTCTGTAATCACCTTTGTCAAAGGAATCCAGCTCAAAACATTCCATCGGCTCAGCATCCCAGATCATCAGTGTGTTTACCATATTGTTGTTGTATCCAACGATCGGCATATCATACGGAACAGCCAGTACGGACTGATAATTTTTCTGAACGAATTTTGTACGTCCGTTCTCAGCCGGCTCAGCCTGTACATAACCACCGAATTTGACTTCAAAAGAATGCTCCGGTCTGCGCAGCTCAAAAGGATAACCGTTTTTCAGCCAGTTATCCGGTACTTCCACCTGATAACCGTCTTTGATCTTCTGTTTGAACATACCGTAACGATAACGGATACCACATCCGTAAGCAGCGTAACCAAGCGTAGCAAGGGAATCCATAAAACATGCAGCCAGACGGCCCAGACCACCGTTTCCGAGTGCCGGATCCGGCTCCTGGTCTTCGATCATATTCAGATCAAATCCGATTTCATCCAGTGCTTCTTTTACTTCCTTGTATGCGGTCAGATTGATCAGGTTGTTACCGAGGGCACGACCCATCAGAAACTCCATAGACATGTAATATACCATCTTCGGATCTTCTTTGTCGAACGTCTGCTGGGTAGCAAGCCAGTTGTCAATGATAACATCTTTTACAGCATAAGACACCGCCTGGAAGACTTCCTGTTCGGAAGCCTCCTCCATGGTTTTGCGGTAAAGTGTTTTCACATTGTCTTTTACACATTTAATGAATTCTTTTTTGTCAAATAAAATATTTTTCATTACTGTTTTTCCACTCCTAACTCAACCTTGTGGCCATTGATATTCCACTCTTTCTGGTAGCCTTCTAATGCGCCTTCTTTGATATCTACCGCAAGTACTTCACTCTGAATTTCTTCTTTGTGTGCTGCAAATACTTCACAGATTGTTTTCTCTGCTTTGAAAGAAAGGACGATCTTATCCATTACTTCAAATCCTGCCTCTTTACGCATTGTCTGTACCTTACTGATGATCTCGCGGACAAAGCCTTCCTCAATCAGCTCCGGTGTCAGTTTTGTATTCAGTACAACAGTGATGTCATTTCCGGTTTCAGTAGCAAATCCTTCTGTCTGAGCTACGGAAATCAGTAAGTCTTCTTCTGTCAGAACGATGCTATCATCCACTTCAGATAAAGTGATGGAACCTTCTTTTTTCAGCTGTGCCATTGCTGCGTGTCCGTCAATGTTTTCCAGGGCAGCTTTGATCTTGCCCAGGAATTTACCATATTTCGGTCCTACGGTACGAAGCTGCGGTTTGAAGCTGTAATTTGTATATGCACTGACATCCTCGATGAAGCTTACTTTCTTGATATTCAGCTCATCCTCGATGATCTCCACAAAGAACTCCGGTACTTCAAACGGTGCTTTTACATACATATCGCCGATCGGCTGTCTGTTTTTGATATTTGCACTGTTTCTTGCCGCACGGCCAAGTACAACGATTTTCAGTACTTCTGCCATATTTTTCTCAAGTTCCGGATTGATCATTGCCTCGTCAACAACCGGGAAGTCACACAGATGGATACTTTCCGGAGCATCTTTATCAATACTTCTTACCAGGTTCTGATAAATATCTTCTGTCATGAACGGAATCATCGGAGCAGCTGTCTTGCAGATCGTTACCAGTGCGGTATACAGTGTCATATACGCATTGATCTTATCCTGCTCCATGCCTTTTGCCCAGAAACGCTCACGGCTTCTTCTTACATACCAGTTACTCATATCATCTACGAAATCCTGCAGTGCTCTTGCAGCTTCCGGAATTCTGTAATTTCCAAGGTTGTCATCGACTGCCTTTACCGTAGAATTCAGTCTGGACAGCAGCCATTTATCCATAACGGATAATTTATCATATTCCAGATTGTATTTTGTTGCATCAAATGCATCAATGTTTGCATACAGAACGAAGAATGCGTAAGTATTCCACAGTGTACCCATGAATTTACGCTGTCCTTCCATAACGGCTTTTCCGTGGAAACGGTTTGGCAGCCATGGGGCAGAATTGATATAGAAATACCAGCGGATGGCATCTGCGCCATATTTCTGCAGTGCGTCAAACGGATCAACTGCATTTCCTTTGGATTTACTCATCTTCTGTCCGTTCTCATCCTGTACATGTCCCAGAACGATAACGTTCTCGTATGGTGCTTTGTTAAATAACAGTGTGGACTCTGCCATCAGGGAATAGAACCATCCTCGTGTCTGGTCTACTGCCTCTGAAATGAACTGAGCCGGGAACTGCTGCTCAAATACTTCTTTATTTTCAAACGGATAATGATGCTGTGCAAATGGCATTGCTCCGGAGTCGAACCAGCAGTCGATTACTTCCGGTACACGGTGCATGTCTTTGCCACAGTGTGGACACTTGATGGTGACAGCATCGATATACGGACGGTGAAGTTCTACTTCTGCTGCTTTCGGATCCCCACTCTTCTCAGCCAGCTCTGCACGGCTTCCGATGGATTCCATATGACCGCACTCACACTGCCATACGTTCAGCGGAGTTCCCCAGTAACGGTTACGGGAAATACCCCAGTCCTGGATATTCTCCAGCCAGTCACCGAAACGTCCTTTACCGATGGATTCCGGAATCCAGTTTACTGTAGCATTGTTGCGCACCAGATCGTCTTTGACTGCTGTCATCTTGATAAACCAGGATTCTCTTGCGTAATAGATCAATGGTGTATCACATCTCCAGCAGTGCGGATAACTATGCTCGAATTTCGGGGCATCAAAGAGCAGTCCTTTTTCTTCCAGATCTTTTAATACCATCGGATCTGCTTTTTTTACAAATACACCCTCATACGGTGTCTCTTTTGTCATCTCACCTTTACCGTTTACTAACTGAACAAATGGAAGGTCATATCTGCGTCCTACCTGGGCATCGTCCTCACCAAATGCCGGAGCGATATGAACCACACCGGTACCATCCGTCAGTGTAACGTAATCAGCGCATGTGACAAAGTAGCCTTTTTTGTGCTGTTTCTCGCAGATGTCTACGGCACAGTCAAATAATGGCTCATATTCTTTATACTCAAGGTCTTTTCCTTTGTATGTCTCAAGTACGTCGTATGCTTTTGTGTCTGTCTCTTCATCTGCCAGTTTGCCAAGAACAGTGTCGCACAGTGCCTCTGCCATATAATAAGTATATCCATCAGCAGCTTTTACTTTCACATAAGTCTCTTCCGGGTTTACACAAAGAGCTACGTTGGACGGCAGAGTCCATGGTGTTGTGGTCCATGCAAGGAAATATGCATCCTCATCTTTTACTTTGAAACGAACCACTGCAGAACGTTCTTTGACATCTTTGTATCCCTGTGCTACCTCATGGGAAGACAGCGGAGTACCGCAGCGCGGGCAGTAAGGAACGATCTTAAAACCTTTGTATAACAGGCCTTTGTCCCAGATTTTTTTCAGTGCCCACCACTCAGACTCAATAAAGTTATTGTCATAAGTAACATATGGGTTGTCCATATCTGCCCAGAAACCAACGGTTCCGGAGAAATCTTCCCACATGCCTTTGTATTTCCATACAGACTCTTTACATTTTTTGATAAATGGGTCAAGACCGTATTCTTCAATCTGCTCTTTACCGTCAAGGCCAAGTAATTTCTCTACCTCCAGCTCAACCGGAAGTCCATGCGTATCCCATCCTGCTTTTCTCGGAACCATTTTTCCTTTCATGGTCTGATAACGCGGAATCATATCTTTGATAACACGGGTTAATACATGACCGATATGCGGTTTTCCATTTGCAGTAGGCGGTCCGTCATAGAAAGTGTATGTCTCACCTTCTTTACGATTTTCCATACTTTTGCGGAAAATGTCATTTTCTTTCCAGAATTCTTCTGTCTTTTTCTCACGATCCACAAAATTCAGATTTGTTGAAACTTTTTCGTACATTCTGTTCTCCTCATTTCATGTTATATTTCTTTCCTATTTCTTTGCAGATTGTCTCTGCTTATTTATGATTCTCACAGGAACGCATTTATTATAGAAAAATCAAACTTTCCTTTTTCTATAATTCACAGAAAATTGTATAAAATTTCCTGCAAAATAAAAAGCCTTCGTCCCGAAAAGGACGAAAGCTTTTAACAATCGTTTTAACCACCTGTTCGAAGTACGCGACATATTTGCCGGATACCAGTTCCCTGTAACGGTGGAAACACCGTCAGCTCCTACTCTCTGAAAACAGCTATGATATCTGTATCATTTCATAGAATCATGATCCATATCTACTCTGTTTTTTGTTTCAGAACTGCAACTCAGAAGTGATTTTCCACTGAGCGGTACTGATACCGGCTTCCACCGTCCCGGCTCGCTGTAATGCTCCCAGTCAGCGTACTCTCTTCATCATAGTTTTTGCATTTGAATATTTTTTAACAATGCAATTATAAGTATTCGCTTACTGGTTGTCAACCTTGTTTCAGGAAAAATGCTTCTTATTACATAGAATTTCAGTATTTTTTACTTGTTTTATAACTTTTTAGACAGACCAGCTTTGGCTTGTCGATATGATTTCTTTTCCAGGATTCTTCACTGCCTCATCCATTAGAAAAGACAGATAAGCATCCTGAAGTCCTTCACGAAGTGAATAAAACTCTTTTCCTGTCTCTACATATTGTTTCATGTGAGCCAGAAGATCGGTCACTGCAATCTCATCATCATTTATCCGTGCACCCGGAAATGGATTTTCATAAATTCGTTCTCCACGAAAACTGATATATCTGTGACTCCAACCGTCTATATTATAAACTCCATCATCTTCTCTGTGCATCTGCTCGCTTACCGGACGATTCTGATGATCCATGTAACAGATCTGATCTCCCCGAACTTCTCCTCTTGCTCCCTGTATCACCCAGGAACGACTTCGTATTGGAGAAAAATACTGTTCATCATCAAAATCATAAAATGCAGCTTTTCCATTTTCAAAAATAATATCAATCCGTGCCCGATTTCCGGTTAAGATTTCTCCGGACGTATGCCACCCTGCCCGATCTCTTGTTTTTGTCACTGGAAATTGATACGTTTTTCCACTGATTTTACAATTTTCCATTCCAATTCCAAGGAATTTCCGAAAAATACTAACGGCATGATATCCATGGATGGCTGACATCGATACATTTGAAATTTCTCCAAGAATCCCACTGTCGATCACATTCTGAACGGCTGCATAATACGGTTGCAAAAAATATTGCTCTGTAACCTGAACTTTTCCATGCAAGATTTGAACTTCTTTCCAAAGATTATTTAATTCTTCTATATCTTGCCCAGGCGGAGTCTCACAAAGTACGGGAATCTGCAACTTGCATAGTCGCAAAATCCATTCTTTCATAACACTTCTCGGTACACACAACAAAGCAAATTCCGGCTTTGTATCTAATGCGGTTTCCAAATCAGTCGTTGTTAATATCCCTGTCTCTTGCTGGATCTCTTGCGCACGTTTTTCCGAATGCATTACAATCGCTGATACTTCCAGCCTGTCTGAAAGTATTTCAGCTGCACGAAGAAAATATTGTGCCCGCCAACCACAACCAATCATTATAAATTTCATACTCATAAGCGAAAACTTCCTCTCCTTTTTCTACATCTTTTACTGTATCAAAATCTGTTCTTTCTTATCATACATCAATTTTTTTCTCTTGGGAAGTTAGAGCCTATACAAGAAAATAAAAAACACTGAAAAACATTTCTGCTTTTCAGTGTCTGCTACAGGGACAGAAGGACTCGAACCCTCGACATTTGGTTTTGGAGACCAACGTTCTACCAACTGAACTATATCCCTATATTTTATTGAAGATATATACCTTCAAAACTTCATACAGAACCAGTGTCTTTCCATCACTATTCAATTTCTCATTTTTGATTCAAGGAAGTCCGATTCACTAAATTCGACCTTCGCCTTTCGGCTCGCTCTCATTAAGTTCCTTCGGACGACCATCTCACTAAGCTCAAACTTCGTCTGCGACTCGTTTTCGCTAAGTGTTCTTGGTCAAGCCCTCAAACGATTAGTAACAGTCAGCTCCATGTGTTGCCACACTTCCACCTCTGCCCTATCTACCTCGTACTCTTCAAGGGTTTTTACTCCTTTATAAGGATGGGATATCTCATCTTGGGGGGGACTTCACGCTTAGATGCCTTCAGCGTTTATTCCTTCCGGACTTGGCTACCCGGCGATGCCATTGGCATGACAGCCGGTACACCAGTGGTCCGTCCAGCCCGGTCCTCTCGTACTAAGGCCAGCTCCCCTCAGATATCCTACGCCCGCGCCGGATAGGGACCGAACTGTCTCACGACGTTCTGAACCCAGCTCGC
>OIZU01000330.1_pt1 | contig 43244 bp, 28 predicted proteins | sample 1588661 | NCBI WGS metagenome assembly OIZU01 (sample SAMN03283257) | human gut metagenome | biome: human-associated habitat; material: feces | host: Homo sapiens | place: USA | collected 2013 | reverse complement strand
GCTTGGCTTGGCTTGGCTTGGCTTGGCTTGGCTTGGCTTGGCTTGGCTTGGCTTGCGGTAAAAGAGCGTCTTTTTTTCAGTTTCATATACTGGGACGAAAAATCAAGAAGATATCATAGAGAATGGTATGCATAAAGTATGCGATTCGATATTGTGTTTTTTTTATGTTTAGGGGAATTAAAAGCTAAGAGAAAGGACAGATAAGTATGAACAGATTTAAAAGAGGACTTGCAATATTGTTAAGTACCTGCATGATTGGTGGCATGATACCGCTTCCGGCAAGTGCAGAGGAGACGGTATCTGAGAATATCGTCCAGACAGAGTGCATAGAAAAAACAGAGAATTTAGAGAACGCTCCGTCGGAGGATGAAAAATCATCGGAAACAGATAATGAGACAGAATCGGAGACTGTGACAGATGTGGAAGCGGAAGGCACAGCAATAGCAGCGATACAGGCACTCATCGACGCCCTCCCGGATGCAGACAGCATCACGGAAGAGAGTGCAGAGGAGGTCACCGCATTGCTTGACGCCATCGACGAGGCAAAGGCAGAGCTTACCGATGAGGAACTGGCGCAGCTTGACCAGACACGCTACGATGCGGCAAGCGATAAGGTAATGGTGCTTATGGGAATGAAGGAGGAAAATGATTCAGAAATTGCAGTGCAGGCAAATGATAGTGCTGGAAAGACTGAACAGCAATCCACAGATGAAGCAATCGTATATCAGCCAGCTGTTGAAACAACTGACAAATATGACATTGACGATGACGGCGAGAAAGAGACTGTTTACGAAATCAGCAATGCAGGTCAGCTGTACTGGTTTGCAGGACTTGTAAACGGTACTCTTGATGGAGTTGAACAAAACACATTAGCCAATGCAGTTCTGACAGCCAACATCACAGTAAATGAAAATCTTCTTGATTCCTTACAATACGATACAGAGGGCAACGTTTCCAACGGAAGTGATTTTATAACCTGGACACCGATTGCAGATTGGATGGGAAATCGTACAACACAGTATTCAGGAACGTTTGACGGAAATAATAAAACCGTAAGTGGTTTGTACTTTAATGGTGATTCAACATGTATTGGATTATTCGGAAGTTCAGAATCCGATGGCAACATAAAAAATGTTGGAGTCGTTGATTCCTATTTCAAAGGGAATGATCATGTGGGCGGTGTGTGCGGAAACAATGCTGGCACAATCACAAACTGTTATAATGCAGGGAATCTTACCGCTATTGAGTCATCTGCTGATATAGGCGGTATATGTGGATATAATAATGGTGGCACAATCGCAAACTGTTATAACACAGGAACTGTTACTGCTACCGGCACAGTAGCTTTTGTGGGTGGTGTGTGTGGTTGTAGTACTGAACTAATTTTAAACTGTTATAACATAGGAACTGTTACTGCTGCTAGCTCAGATGCTGATATAAGCGGTATATGTGGATACAATTTTGGGCCAATCAAAAATTGCTATTACCTCGCAGACACAGAAGATGAAAATGGCGGCAAAACCGCCGCACAATTCGCAAGCGGTGAAATTGCGTATCTTCTCTCACAAGGTTGTACAGTAGGTGAAGGTGAAGATGCCGTAACTTACAGTGGCTCTGTATGGGGACAGGCACTTGGTGGAAATGGTGATACATATCCAGTTCTTGATAGTACAAAAAGAGTTTATCAGGTAGATAAATATGACGGCTGTGAAGGAAAACCGGGCAGTTCAACAAAGATATATTCCAATCAGAGTACGTCAATATATGAAGAACACAAATATGAGGCGGATACCACAGATTCTACGAAGCATAAATGCAGTATCTGTAATGGTACAGAAGAACACTCTTTTGCTTATGAGTTTGTAGAAAATGGTAATGCTATTAAGGCAACTTGTAGCGAGTGTGGTGCAACCTACACCGTAAAACTTACACAGCCGGCAGCAACATCAGATGAAAAAATTGTCTATGATGGAACAGAAAAGAAAGCCGGAACAGCAATAGACTCTGGCAACACAGGTATAGAAACAATTCCTGAAAATGCCATTACCTATGCTGTGGTAACAAATGGCACACCGTCTACTTACAGTACAGCAGCACCGAAAAATGCTGGCACATACAAAGCAAAGCTTACATTAGGCACAGGAGATAACAGAGTTTCTATTGAGATAAATTTTACGATTGAAAAAGCAGCTTCACCGACCATAGCTGGTGAGGAAAAGAGTTATGCATATTCAGTCGGTTCAGACGGCAAGGCAATCGGTGTGGATATTGCAGGAAAGCTCCCAACGGATAGGGGCACTACAACATATGCGGTTGCAAAGACAGATACAGAGCAGCTTTTAAGTGAGGTAGCAGTCGATACGGCCGGAAATCTGACCTATAAAGTAAATCAGGTAGACTCGACCAAGGTTGGAAAGACTGCAATTATCACGGTTACAGCTTCGATGGAGAACTATGAGAATGCTGAATACACGCTGACGATTAGTAGTATTACAGATAAGAAGACGGTAGAGATTAAGAGCGGAAACACCGTATCCGTAGATGGAAGCAATGTGCTGATTTATGGTGAAAAGATTTCAAAGCTGACACTCGGAAATACCGTTTTTGTGGAAGCCGGTACAGATAATATGGTAGAAGGTATCCTTTCATGGAGTAATCCGGACGAAATCCCTGCTGCAGGAACCACACAGGCAGGCTGGGTATTCAAGCCGGCAGACAGCAGGCATTATGCTGAACTTACCGGAACAGCAATTATCACGGTTGCTAAGGCAACACCGGTAATTGCAGAAAATCCTACAGCAACCGCCCTTACATACGGACAGAAACTTTCAGACAGTACCCTGACAGGCGGCAAAGTAACATACAAAACAGCCGATGGAACAGAGGTAGCAGGAACATTTGCATGGAAGAATAGCAGTATCAAGCCTACAGTAGCAGACAGCGGAAAGACAGAGTATGATGTGACATTTACGCCATCAGATACAGATAATTATAATGCTGTTGATATGAAAATCAGTCTTACGGTCAACAAGGCAGCGAACGCACCGAAAATGCCTGGAACTACAATGGCTCCCGCACACAGTACCGCAAAGGTAGGAGACATCACACTTCCGGAAGGATGGAAGTGGTCGGATGACAGTAAGGACACAGCACTTGCAGATGGTGTGGCAGTGAAAGAGACTGCTGTCTACACCGGAGCAGACAAGGGCAATTATGAGAATGTGAGCGTGACAATCACCATCACTCGAAGCTCCTGTGACCATAAGAATACGGAAGTGAGAGATAAGAAAGCAGTTACCTGTACCGAGGATGGATACAGTGGCGATGTCTATTGTAAGGACTGTACCGTATTAGTGACCAAAGGATATGTGGTCACGCATCCAGGTCATCAGTTAAGAGAAGTAGCAGCGAAAGCTGCAACTGCTACTGTGGCAGGCAATATAGCTTACTACGTATGTGAGAATGCAGGATGTGGCAAGTATTTTGAAGATGGTGCGGCAAAGAATGAGATTACAGATAGGTCAAGTGTTGTGATTCCAGCAACTGGAGACGGTTCTTCATCAGGCGGAGGCTCATCGTCAGGAGGTGGTTCTTCATCCGGTGGAGGCTCATCGTCAGGAGGCGGTTCATCATCGGGAGGTGGCTCAATCTCTGACACAACGGATCAGCCTGAAACGACAGATCAGCCGGGAGCAACCGACAAACCAGGAACAACGGATCAGTCAGCCGTACCGCCAAAGGGTACCAAGATAGCGGACAAGACCGGCACTACATACAAGGTGACAAGCACCGGCAGCAAAAATCCGACCGTGCAGTATACCGCAGCGAAGAAAGGCACCAAAGGAACCGTTACGATTCCTGCAGAGGTTACTATTGATGGAGTAACCTACAAGGTAACATCTATTGCAGACAATGCATTCAAGAATAACAAAAAGATTACCAAGGTCGTGATTGGAAATAATATTGTTTCCATTGGAAAGACTGTTTTCAGTGGTTGTAAGAATCTAAAGACGATCACCATAAAAGCAAAGAATCTTACTTCAAAATCTATCAAAAAGGGAGCGTTTGGCGGTATCAGCAAAGAGACGGTGATTAAGGTGCCAAAGAGCAAATATAAGGCATACAAAAAACTGTTTCGTGCAAAAGGATTGCGTAAGGATGTAAAACTAAAGAAATACTGATAGTTAAATAAGTTTTAAAGGATCATCTCCACCGAGGTGATCCTTTTGGCGTAAATTACGGCATTGCCGTCTAATCATTCTTCAATGGAACCAAATACTATCTTTATAATAGAAACGTTCTTGGGTGCTGACATATTTTTTACTGGAAGATAAGAGGAAAATCAGCTATAATAGTAGTAAGAGCTAGGGGAGAAGAAACAACAGGAATATATAATGTGCGAAGGAGGAACGCTATGAAATGGAAAGGGCGAAGACTGCTTGCCATGGCACTTACCGGTATCTTGCTTGCAGGATGCGGGGCAGCCGGACAGGTCGATGATTATGCAACGAATGAGGGAAGCACACAGGAGGCTTCCACCAAAACAACGGGAACTGAAAGCAGAGGGATTTCAAAGGACAAGATCAAGGTAGGGGTTTTGCACTTATCCGATCCGGCAGAAGGCAGTGGATATACCTATACACATGATCTCGGCATTCAGGCAATGCAGCAGAATCTTGGATTATCAGATGAGCAGATTGACAGAAAAATAAATGTTGATGATTCCGATAAAGAGGCAACCGAAAAAGCGATTCAGGAGTGTGTGGATGACGGATGCAATATTATTTTTACCACCAGCTGGGGATATATGGATGCCACGGAGGAGATGGCGGAAAAATATCCGGATATATATTTTGCACATGGAACCGGATATAAGAGCAACGGCAAAAACTTTGTCAATTATTTCGGGCGGATCTATCAGGCGCGGTATTTAAGTGGAATCGTTGCTGGAATGAATACCAAAACCAATAAGCTGGGATATGTGGCAGCGATGGATTCCTCCAATTCCGAAGTGACAGGAGGTATTGATGCCTTTGCACTTGGGGTGTATTCCGTGAAACCGGAAGCAAAAATCTATGTAAAAGTCACGAACAGCTGGTTTGACCCGGATGCGGAGAAAGCAGCAGCACAAACCCTGTTAAATATGGACTGTGATGTGGTCGCGCAGCACTGTGATACAGAATATCCACAGACAATGGCACAGGAAAAAGGGGTGTATGGTATCGGGTACAATTCCGATATGAGCAAAAATGCTCCGGATGCCTGTCTGTGCAGCGTGATCTGGAACTGGGGTGCTTATTATACAGCAGCAGTGCAGAGCGTGATTGACGGTACCTGGGATGGAAGCAATTATTATGGCGGTATGAATGAAAATCTGGTAGGGATTACGTCACTTGCTGATTTTTGCACAGATGGAACACAGGAGGCTGTGGATACTGCAAAAGAAGATATTTTATCCGGGAAAAACGGTGTGTTTGACGGTGTGATTGAAACAAATACCGGGGAAACGGTTGGTGAAGAAGGAAAAACGCTGGATGATGCCACAATTACAGGTGGAATCAACTGGTATTTTAAAACCGTTGAAGTGGTAGAATAGGGGGCATATATGAGTATACGAAAGAAAATTCTTGCAATCAGCATAGGGCCGGTGCTGGTATTAGGGGTAATTACCCTGCTTTTTATGCTTACGATGGTTAAAAGCTCCCTGATGGATGAGGTACAGGATGCATTAAAAGGTACCGCGGCAGCCACCCTTGCCGCCTATGACCAGAATACCGGGGATTATCTGGAAAGTACCAATGGGGATATCTGGAAAGGAAGCTATAATATATCAAAGTCGGAGAGTCTTGTGGACCGGATCAAAGAGAATACCGGTATGGATGTAACCTTTTTTTATGGAAACAAAAGGATTATGACATCTGCACTGGATAAAAAAGGAAACCGTATCCTTGGTTCAGAAGCCGGAGAGCGTGTGGTGAATCAGGTGATCAAAGGGAAAAAGCCGTTTTTCAGTACAAATGTTTCACTGGATGGGACGAGAAATTATGGATATTTTATTCCAGTGTATCAGAATGGAACGACAGATCAGGTTATCGGTATGGTGTTTGTCGGAACCAATAAGGCACGAAAAGATGCAATTGTCAATAAAATCCTTGGAAGTATTATGATGGCATTGCTTGTAGTGATGTTTTTGTGCATTGTTACGGCGATGCGCATGGCAGCCTCTATCAGTAAAAATATCAAAAACAGTGTTGCTGTTGTAGGAAAACTTGCAGATGGTGATTTAAATGTGTGGGTAGATGAAAAACTTCTGAAACGAAAGGATGAGATTGGTGATCTGTCTCGCGGAACCATGACATTAAGGGATGCCATGAAGTCCGTAATCCGGGATATTTCAGAAAATGCAAAGCAGCTGCTTTCAACGTCACAGATTCTGGGTACGGCAGCAGACAACACCAATGGAACAATGTCACAGGTACAGCAGGCGGTCAGCCTTGTAGTGGATAATTCCAGTGAGCAGGCGAAAAATTCGAGAAATACTTCGGATCATATGAAAATTATGGGGGAGAATATCACGGAAACTACAGCAGAGGTACAAAATCTGGATCAAAATGCCACATTTATGCATTCTTCCAGCGAAAATGCTTCCGCAACGCTGGAAAAACTCTGTGGGATCAATGAACAGGTGGAGCAGATGCTGGCACAGGTTCAGCAGCAGACCGACCGGACAAACGATTCTGTACAGAAGATCCAGCAGGCCACAACCATCATTTCTTCTATTGCAGAGGAAACCAATCTGCTGAGCCTGAATGCCTCCATTGAAGCTGCCCGGGCGGGAGAAAGCGGCCGCGGATTCGCTGTGGTGGCAGGTCAGATTAAAAAACTTGCAGAGCAATCGGATCAGTCGAGTCAGGAAATTGAGCAGATAGCGTCAACGCTGATCAGGGATTCTTCCCTTGCTGTGGAAAGTATGCAGAGTATGCAGCAGATTATTACCAGCCAGAGTGAGAGCATGGCAGAAACGCAGAATATTGTAAAAGAAGTGCTGGGCGAAATTAACAGTTCCATGCAGAGCATCAAACAGATCAAAGCAAGTACCAGACGTCTGGAAGATTCCAGAAATGAAGTCGTTCAGGCAGTTGGGGAATTGTCCGGAATTGCGGAAGAAAATGTGGAAAGCACGAAAAAAACCTACGATGGAACACAGGAAGTTGTGGGAACGTTCCAGCAGGTATATGTAAGTGCCGAGCAGTTGCGTGAGATTTCTGATAAACTGGTAAAAGGAATCGGGTATTTTCATATTTAAAAGAAACACAGAGTGTCGGAAAATTCCGGCACTCTTTTTATGTCATGAATCTGGTATAAATCCTGTGATTCTGATATTCATAAATTTGTGAATCCGTTACAATAGGGTAAAAGGCTTGAAAATTGAAAGGTTGGAGGTTTCACATGAATTTTGGATATTTTGATGATGAGAAAAGAGAGTATGTAATCACACGCCCGGATACACCGGCGCCGTGGGCGAATTATCTGGGGTCACCGGAGTATGGTGCGCTGATTTCAAATAATGCAGGAGGATACAGTTTTGCCAGATCTGGTGCAAACGGAAGAATCCTGCGTTATATTTTTAACCAGTTTGATCAGCCGGGACGCTATATTTATCTGCGGGATAATGAGAGCAAAGACTACTGGTCTGCATCCTGGCAGCCGGTAGGAAAAGATCTGGAAAGTTATAAAAGTGAGTGTCATCATGGAACAGCATACACAAAGATGCTTGCAGATTACAGTGGAATCCGTTCTGAAGTATGTTATTATGTGCCGTTGAATCAGACATATGAGGTCTGGCATCTGAAAGTGACCAATGCGTCAGCGTGTGAAAGAAACCTGACCATCACCGGTTATGCGGAATTTACCAACAACAATAATTATGAACAGGATCAGGTAAATCTGCAGTATTCCCAGTTCATCACGAGTACGGTATTTGAGACAAACCGTATCCGGCATATTATTCACGGTAATCTGGACTGGGTGAAAGAAGGAGAGGAAGTGGATAACAAGCTTGCAATCTCCCGTTTCTTTGCACTGACCGGTGCACCGGTGGACAGTTACTGTGGAGATAAAGAATCGTTTCTTGGACGCTATCACGGATATCATAATCCGGTGGGGGTGGAAAACGGAAAATTATCCGGGGAAATGTGCTACAACGAAAACGGGTGCGGAGCACTGGCAGCTCAGATGCTTCTGAAACCGGGAGAAACAAAGGAAATTGCATTTCTTGTCGGAATGAAAGAACATGAGGAAGCAGAAGCAATCTGTAACCGCTATGCAGATGTGGCAGCACAGTGTGAGACGGAACTGAAAGAACTGACGGGCTACTGGCATGAAAAACTGGAACATTTTCAGGTACATACACCAAGCAGGGAATTTGATACCATGATCAATACCTGGAACGCATACAACTGTTTTATGACATTCATCTGGTCACGTGCGGCGTCGTTTTTCTACTGTGGTCTGCGAAACGGTTACGGATACCGCGATACCGTGCAGGATATTCAGGGTGTGATTCATCTTGCACCGGAGATGGCACTCGAAAAGATCCGGTTTATGCTTTCGGCACAGGTGGATAACGGAGGAGGACTTCCGCTTGTCAAATTTACACACAATGCCGGACATGAGGATACGCCGGATGATGCTTCCTATGTACAGGAAACCGGGCATCCGGCATATCGTGCGGATGATGCTCTGTGGCTGTTTCCAACGGTATATAAATATATTGCGGAGTCCGGAAATCTGGCATTTATCGATGAAGTGATTCCGTTTGCCAATAAAGATGAAGCCACGGTATACGAGCACTTGAAGAGAGCACTTGCGTTTTCTGTGAATCATCTGGGACCGCACGGACTTCCGGCAGGACTTTATGCGGACTGGAATGACTGTCTGCGTCTGGGCAAAAATGGAGAGTCCTCGTTTGTTGCACTGCAGTTTTATTATGCAATGACGATTTTAAAACAGTTTGCCGCATACAAAGAAGATCAGGCATATATGGATTATCTGGAAGAAGAACAGAAAAAACTTGGAACATTAATTAACAATCTCTGCTGGAATGAGGATCGTTTTATCCGTGGATTTACGGAAGCCGGAGAGGTGATTGGAAAACGCACGGATCCGGAAGCAAATATGTGGCTGAATCCACAGAGCTGGGCTGTGATCAGTGGACTGGCAACAAAGCAGCAGGCAGAACTTTCCATGGAAAATGTAAGAAAGCGGTTAAACACAGAGTATGGAGCGATTCTGATGGACCCACCATATCATCTGCATGCATTTGACGGAGCACTGGCTGTGATTTACAATCCCGGTACAAAAGAAAATGCTGGTATCTTTTCCCAGTCGCAGGGATGGCTGATTCTGGCAGAAGCATTGCTGGGGCATGGGGATCAGGCATTTACCTATTTTATGGAAAATGCACCGTCTGCACAGAACGATCGTGCTGAGATCCGGAAACTGGAGCCATACTGTTATGGACAGTTTACGGAAGGAAAAGACAGCCCGCATTTTGGTCGTTCCCATGTGCACTGGCTGACCGGAACTGCTTCCACTGTAATGGTAGGATGTGTGGAAGGAATCCTTGGCATGCGTCCGGACTTTGGAGGACTTCGTATTGCACCATCCATTCCGGCGGACTGGGATCAGTTTACCATTGAGAAGGATTTCCGGGGAAAACATCTTCATATTGTGGTAGAAAATCCAGAGCATGTACAGAGTGGATGCAAAGCGTTGTACGTGAATGAGGAAAAGATGGAAGACAACTACATTCCGGTAGAAAAAATGACCGATCAGACGAAGGTACGCCTTGTGATGGCATAGAAGGGAGAAGTTATGAAAAACGATATGCAGTTTACAGGAAAAAACGGAGAATTTCAAATCCGTCATATGGTTGAAAAAACACAGCTCAATTTTCCGGTGGCAAATGAAGAGGGAATCAAAAGCAGCGTGACGCAGACCTTCGGCGGCGATTGTAAGCTGGATCAGAACCATTTTCTGTTGGAACCGGTGAGCATCGAAAATCTGCACAATAACAGAAGTACCCGCAATGTCTGGTGTACAATCAACCGGAAGGAACATGTGTCACTGACCGGAGTTTCGGCGCAGGCAGAATATGCACGTTTCCTTGGAAAAGAGGAGGAAGTGACATTCGATGCCGGATTTATGTGGCAGGAGACGAAGCGGGAATTAAAAGAACAGAAAATCGAGGCAGCCGTGCGGATCTTTGCTCCGCTTGGAGTACCGGCAGAACTGATGCAGGTGCGCGTTACCAATAAATCGGATATGGATATGTGTGTGCGCGTGACTTCTGCTATCCCAATTTACGGCAGAAGCGCGGATAATCTGCGCGATCACCGCCATGTAACTTCCCTGCTTCACCGGATCCGTACTACCGGACGCGGCGTGATCTGTAAACCGGTATTGTCATTTGATGAACGCGGACATCAGAAAAATCATATGATTTATTTTGAGATGGGCAGTCAGGGAGATGGAACAAAACCGGAATCGTTCTTCCCAACGGTGGAATCGTTTATCGGAGAAACCGGAACATTTCTGGCACCGGATGCGCTTAAAAATAAAGAAAAAGGCTGTCCGGCCGGTTGTACCGTGGATGGAAAAGAAGCAATGGGGGCGATGGCATTTCCGGAGATTACCCTTGCAGCAGGAGCACATGTCGATTATATTCTGCTTGGTGGCATGACAGAGGATCTGAAGCTGGCAGAACAGGCAGCAGAAATGTTTTGCACGACCGAACAGGCAGATGCTGCCTTTGAACAGGCAAAAAATTACTGGAATGGGCTGGTCAATATTTCCTTTGAAACCGGAAACCCCAAAGAAGACAGTTATCTGAAATGGATCTGTTTCCAGCCGGTTCTTCGCAGAATCTACGGATGTTCGTTTTTGCCGTACCATGATTATGGCAGAGGCGGCAGGGGCTGGCGTGATCTGTGGCAGGATTGTCTCTCCCTTCTGATTCTCGACCCGAAGGAAGTTCGCTCCATGATTTTAAACAGCTTTGCGGGTGTCCGTTTTGACGGGACCAATGCGACAATTATCGGGGATAAGCCGGGAGAATTTGTTGCAGACCGCAACAATATTACAAGAGTCTGGATGGATCATGCGTACTGGCCGTTTGTTACCACAAAATTGTATCTGAACCAGACGGGAGATCTGGATATTCTGGATCAGAAAGTGGCGTATTTTAAGGACCCGCAGGCAAAGCGTGGAACTGCCGGGGACGCAGAGTGGACACCGGCATATGGGATGCGCCAGAAAGATGTAAATGGCAATATTTACGAGGGCACGGTTTTAGAACATCTGCTTTTGCAGAATCTGTGCGCTTTCTACGAGGCGGGAGAACATGGAATGATGCGTCTTCGCGGTGCTGACTGGAATGATGCACTGGATATGGCAGCGGAAAAAGGAGAAAGCGTGGCTTTTACCTGTGCGTATATCGGAAATCTCCGTGATTTGGCAGATACCCTTGAAAAATACGAAGCGGCAAGCGGAAAGAAAGAGATTACACTGGCAAAAGAGATGGAAATTCTGATCAGACAGGACCGCACATCGTATGATTCGGCAGAAAAACGGAATGTTGTTTTAAACAATTATGTGAGTCAGTGTGTGCATAATATTTCTGGAGAACAGATTTCTGTGGATATCAGTACTCTGGTGCAGAATCTGCGGGAGCGTGCTGACTGGTATACCGGATTGATCCGTACGCAGGAATGGGTAACGGATGAAAACGGAAATGGCTGGTTTAACGGATATTATGATAATCACGGCAGACCGGTGGAAGGCAAAAGGGATAATCATGTCCGTATGATGCTGACCGGTCAGGTATTTTCTGTTATGGGAAATGTCGCAGATGATGCACAGACCGCTGCGATTATAAAAAGTGCAGACCTGTATCTGTATAAAAAAGAGGTGGGAGGCTACCGGCTGAACACGGATTTTAAGGAAGAAAAATTTGATCTGGGACGAATGTTTGGATTTGCTTATGGCGAAAAAGAAAATGGTGCGGTTTTTTCCCATATGACGGTGATGTATGCAAATGCATTGTATCAGAGAGGTTTTGTAAAGGAAGGATACAAGGCATTGTATACTCTGCTCGAACAGGCCATGAACACACCGGTGAGCCTGATGTATCCTGGAATTCCGGAATATTTTGATGCGGACGGAAAAGGAAAATATCCGTATCTGACCGGGGCAGCCAGCTGGTATATGATGACAATGGTTACACAGATTTTTGGATTCCGCGGAGAATGGGGAGATCTGGTACTAGAACCCAAAATTCTGTTGCGGCAGTTTGACGAAAGTGGCAATTATTCGGCACAGTTCCCATTCCGTGGACAGACATACGCAGTGGTTTACCAGAATCCACAAAAGAAAGAATATGGGGATTACCGGATCACGGAAGTATGGCTGGATGGTCAGCGGTATGCCGGAGAAACAAATACAGGCATCTGCATTCCGTTTGCCGTACTTGAAGGAAAAGAAAACCATACACTTCGGATTGTTCTGGGATAGCAGAATTTTACCATGTGCTTTTGTACTTGGAACTGCGGTATTGTTTTGGGGTCATACCGACATAGTGCTGGAATGTCTGGATAAAATGACTCTGGGAAGAAAATGATAAATAGTTTGCAATCTGAATGTAGGTAAAATCGGAAAAGCGTAGAAGATTCTGCGCTTTTTCGATTTTTTTTTCGCGGATATAATCACTGATCGACACACCGAGGTTCTGCTTAAACAACCGGGACAGATAGCTGGCAGACAAATTGGTGCAGACCGCAAGATCTTCCACGGTGATTCTTGCACTGATGTGGGCATAGATATAATCAATACACTGTGCAACCGGTTTGGATAATGCGGTATTCTTCTGCAGAAGGCGCATTTTTCCGGTGAAGTCAAGAGCCATCTCATGATGCAGATCTGATATTTCCTGAATGGTGCTGCAGGCATCCATGTGAATAATGTAAAAATCGCTCAGACGGTAGGCCTGCTCTGTTTCCATGCCGCCGTCAATGCAATACCGTGTGACCAGTGCAACGGTAATAACAAAATGATATTTTAAGTTTGTCAGGGGATTTTTGGAAAGAATTCCCATGCCTTCGGGATTGGTAAACGCTTCTTCCTTTAAATTTTTACTGACTGCTTCGATGTTTCCGTCTTTTACGGCTTCAAAAAAGGAATATTCCTCGGAAAGTGCACGATGATGGATTTCGTATTCGCTGTCTTCGATTTCTTTTTTGCTCCATTGATTTTTCAGCATGGCAAGACCTCCTGTTTATATCTGTAGATTATGTCATGAATCTGATATATTTGCAAGCATTTTTGTATCAGAACCCATTGGAAAACTCTATAATAAAACCATGCTTAAGGCAGAAAAGAAAAGGAGGAAATTTACTATGAAAAAGAAAGCAGTCAGTGCATTATTATGTGCAACCATGGTAGCAGGAATGCTTGCAGGTTGCGGAAAAGGAAGTGATTCCGGTACACCGTCAGATACATCCAAGGGGGATGCGTCAAACGCAACAGAAAGTGCTTCATCAAATCTGAAAGATGATGGAAAGGTATTAAATATTTACTGCTGGAACGAGGAGTTCAAGAGCCGTATTACCGCACACTATCCGGATTACAAGGAAGTGGATGCAACACACGGAAAAATCGGAGATGTGGATGTTGTATGGAACATCACACCGAGTGATGACAATGCATATCAGAACAACCTGGATGCAGCACTGTTAAATCAGCAGGATGCTCCGGCAGATGACAAGATTGATATTTTCCTGGTAGAAGCAGACAACGCATTAAAGTATGTAGATACGGATTACACAGCACCGGTAAAAGATCTTGGAATTACTGATGCGGATCTTTCCAAGCAGTACCAGTACACAAAGGATATCGTAACCGATTCCAAGGGAGTGTTAAAAGGAGTTTCATGGCAGGGCTGTCCAGGCGTTCTTTTCTATAACAGAGAGGCTGCAAAGGATGTACTGGGAACCGATGATCCGGATGAAGTACAGAATTATGTATGTGACTGGGATACTTTCAATGATACTGCTGCAAAAATGCAGGCAAAAGGTTACAAGATGATTTCATCTGTAAATGATACATACCGTGTATACTCCAACAATGTCTCAAGCAAGTGGGTAGAAGACGGAAAAGTACAGGTAGATGACAATATCATGAAATGGGTGGACGATTCCAAAAAACTCGTAGATGCAAAAGAGGCAGGAACCTTTGATATGTGGTCCGATGACTGGTCAAAGGGATTTTATCCGGACGGAAAAGTATTCTGCTACTTTGGACCGGCATGGCTTGTAAACTTCTCTATGGCAGCTGATACCGAAGGATCTATCGGTTACAACGGCGGATGGGGTGCAGCCCAGGGACCACAGGGATTCTTCTGGGGCGGTACATGGATCTGCGCAGCTCAGGATACAGATAATGCAAGTCTTGTAAAAGACATTATGTTAAAGATGACAACCGATGATGACGTCATGAAAGACATTGTTTTAGATGATGATGATTTCGTAAACAACAACACCGTTATGAACGGACTGGCAGACGGATCAATTAAGGCAAAAGACGGAAAAGAATATAGCAGCAAGATCCTTGGAGGACAGAACCCACTGTCTATGTACTGCGCAGGTGTTGAGACACTGGATCTGAGCAACATTTCCGCATATGACCAGGGCTGCAACGAAGAGTTCCAGAAAGCAATGAAGAATTACTTTGAAGGAAAGGCAACCAAGGACGAAGCATTAGAGTTATTCTACAAAGGTGTTACCGAGAAATATCCAGAGCTTACTTACTAATTTTTGTTACACATAAGGTCTGAAGCCGGAGTCACCTCTCCCATATTATGGCTCCGGCGGGACGACCGCCAATACCGCGGAGGTAGAAATATGAATAAGAGTAAAGGAAAGGTCGTTCGTTACAACAAATGGGGCTACATTTTTCTGATCCCGTTTATTGTTGTATATGTCGTTTTTCAGCTGATACCATTGATCAGCACAATTTATAACAGTTTTTTCGAAAATTATATGTCCGGTCTCAACCAGGTTGGACCGACATTTGTAGGTTTAGATAATTACAGAGAGTTATTCAAAAGTGGAGACGTGTGGATTTATTTTAAAAATACAATGATCCTCTGGATTATGTGTTTTATTCCGCAGATCTTTTTTTCACTCCTGCTGGGCGCATGGTTTTCCGATGTACGCCTGCGATTGAAAGGATCACGTTTTTTTAAGACCGTGATCTACCTGCCAAATCTGATTATGGCATCTGCATTTTCCATGTTGTTTTTTACACTGTTTTCAGATGCAGGTCCGATTAACTCTCTTTTGATGCAGATTGGATTTATCTCAGAACCATATAAATTTTTATCCCATACCGGAAGTGCCAGAGGCCTGATTGCACTGATGAACTGCCTGATGTGGTTCGGAAATACAACCATTCTTCTGATGGCCGGAATGATGGGAATTGATACTTCTTTATTTGAAGCGGCAGAAGTGGATGGAGCAACTTCCACACAGGTATTTTTTAAGATTACACTGCCTCTGCTTCGCCCGATTCTGATTTATGTAGTGATTACTTCACTGATCGGTGGATTACAGCTTTTTGACGTGCCACAGATTCTGACAAACGGAACCGGAAATCCGATGCGTTCTACCATGACACTGATCATGTATCTGAACAAGCATCTGTACAGCAAGAACTATGGTATGGCAGGAGCACTTTCCGTGGTACTGTTTATCATTACAAGTCTTTTGAGTCTGCTTGTATTTAAAGTATCCGGAAACGATAAGAGAAAGGGGTGATTGTGATGGCAAAAAGTAAGAAAGATGTGGAAGGCGGACTTGGTATTCATGCCAGACGTGCCATCGCATATATTGTTTTAATTATAATTTCATTTTTCTGCCTGTTCTGGTTTTACATCATGTTTATCAATGCGACGCGTTCTAAAGGTGAGCTGAAAGCAGGGTTTACGGCATTGCCGAGCGATCATTTGCTGACAAACTGGAACAATCTGGTACATGGAACACTGCCGATCTGGTCGGGCATGTTTAACAGTCTGATCATTGCAGCAGCAACCGCAGTTTTGTGTGTATATTTTTCTACCATGACTGCATATGCCATTCATGCATACGATTTTAAATTAAAGAAATTTATTTATCCGTTTATTCTGATGATTATGATGATTCCGACACAGGTTACGGCACTCGGATTTATCAAACTGATTACAGGCATGGGACTGATGGATTCCTTTATTCCACTGATTGTTCCGGCCATTGCATCTCCGGTTACGTTCTTTTACATGAAACAGTACATGGAGAGTGCGCTTCCGCTTTCGCTGATAGAAGCTGCACGTATTGATGGTTCCGGAGAGTTTCGTACGTTCAACAGCATCGTTCTGCCGTTGATGAAGCCGGCGATCGCCGTACAGGCAATTTTCAGTTTCGTCAGCAGCTGGAACAATTACTTTACACCGGCACTTGTGTTGCATGATGACAAGAAAAAGACACTTCCGATTCTGATCGCGCAGCTGCGTGGTGCAGACTGGCTGAAGTTTGATATGGGGCAGGTATATGTCATGATTACATTCTCGATCCTGCCGGTTATCGTTGTGTATCTGATTCTTTCCAAGCATATTGTACAGGGGGTTGCTCTGGGAAGCGTAAAAGGATAATAGAAAAAGAAAGGGGTTTTTACAGTGAAAAACAAAACATTATGGAAACAGGTGGGAGCGGCAGCAATTGCCGCTGCCATGGTAATGAGTACAGTACCGGCGACGCCGGTACAGGCGGCAGGCGGTAAAACGCTTGCCGTTTCTTCTCAAAAGCAGCTGAATCAGGCATTAAAAACCGTAAAAGGGAAAAATGCGGTCATTACCGTAAAAGCAGGGGAAAATGTAAAGATTACGATTCCAAAGGGAATTTATAAAGTGACCATTCGGGTGGTCGGAAAAAAGGCAGCCGTTGTAAATAATGGTACCGTCAAAGAAATTGTTGTAAACAGTAAGGGAACGGTTGCGATCAAAAACAATGGTACCATAAAGAAAGTGACGGTACAAAATGCCAAACGAGTTTCCTTTTCCGGAAACTGTAAAAAGGCAGTACCGGTTGTTGTAAATGCCGAAGACGTTTCGATGATTCTGGCAGCACCGGCGAAAATAACCGCAAAGAAAGATGTGAACATTGTGCTCAAAAAAGGTGCGGAAAAATCATCCATAATGTGTAAAAAAAATGCACAGGCACAGGTGGATAATCAGACAAAGAAAGCAATATCTGTAAAAATTGCGGATGGAACAACACTGAAAGTGGAATCCGGTGAATCCTGCACCATAACTCCGAAGGGAAAGAAAGAAGACACTTCCGGAGAAGACAAGACGGATGAAAAAGACCAGAAAACAGACGATACCTCGGACGGAAATGCTTCTTCCGGCAGTTCTTCTTCGGGCAATTCTTCTGGTGGAACAACAGTTGAGACACCTTCAAAGCTGACCGAAGCGGATCTCTTAAAACAGGGCTATCAACTGAAGTGGCAGGACAACTTTGACGGAAATTTTTTAAACCGTGCAGACTGGAATGTGGAACTGCATGAAAAAGGCTGGGTCAACAGTGAGTGGCAGGAATATGTGGATTCTGACAAAAATATTCAGGTCAAAGACGGAAAACTGCTGATCAAGCCGGTGGAAACGGTGAATGCAGACGGAACCAGAAGCTACACGTCCGGTCGTATTAATACACAGGGCAAACATGATTTTAAGTATGGATATTTTGAGTGCCGTGCAAAAGTTCCGACCGGAAAAGGCTATCTGCCGGCATTCTGGATGATGCCGACGGACGAAAATCTGTATGGACAGTGGCCAAAATGCGGTGAGATCGACATCATGGAAGTGATGGGGCAGGAAACAAATAAAGCATATGGTACCATTCATTACGGAGAACCGCATGATCAGAGTCAGGGAACCTGTACGGTAGATGCAAAAAATAATTTTGCAGATCAGTATCATACATATGCCTGTGACTGGGAGCCAGGAAAGATTACCTGGTATATTGATGGTGTGAAATTTCATGAAGAGTCCGACTGGTTTTCTGCAAAGAGCGGGCAGGGCGAAGTGGCTTATCCGGCACCGTTTGATCAGCCGTTTTATATGATTTTGAATCTGGCGGTCGGTGGCAGCTGGGTAGGGTATCCGGATGATTCGACCACCTATGCCGATCAGCAGTTTGCAGTGGATTATGTGAAAGTATATCAGAAAGACAGTTATGACGAAAATGTGGAAAAACCGGTAAAGAATGTTATTTTAAGAGCGCCGGATACAACGGGAAATTATATTAACAACGGTGATTTCTCCATAGCAGAGAATTTAAGTGATGACAAAAACTGGAAATTTCTTACCACTTTAGATGGTGATGGAAAAGCAGAAATTAAGAATCATGAGATGGTTATTTCTACAGTAAATATGGGAACCGCAGATTACAGCATTCAGCTGGTACAGCCGGATGTGCCGTTACAAAAAGGCGGAACATATAAAGTAACCTTTGATGCTTATGCGGATGAGGCGCGTACAATGATTGCAGATATTTCCGGACCGGATCATAATTATACGAGGTATTGGAAGGATACAAAAGTGGAACTTGGAACACAGAAAAAGACATATACTTATGCGTTTCAGATGACAGGTTCCGATGATGCCAACGGACGTCTGGAATTTAATCTGGGAAATGCTGCTTCCACAGCAGCAGTGCACCTTTCCAATGTGCGCATTGAAAAGACCGGATATGAAGAAATCAAAGAAGACACCACAAAGAAAGTGCTTGCAGACGGAAATTATGTCTACAACGGTTCCTTCCAGGAAGGGAAGAACCGTCTGGGTTACTGGGACATCACGAAACCGGAAAATGCAACCACAGAGGTAACCGGTCTGGAAGATGGACGCCGTCTGAAAGTGGTAAGCCCAAAAGGAACTGTGGTAACAGCAGGACAGCAGGGGCTTGCTCTGAGCGAGGATACAGAATATGTGCTCAGTTTTTCGGCTCAGGCAAACGAAGCAGAAACTATGACAGTACATGTTGCCGGACAGGAATTTCAGGCAAAACTTACCAATGAAAAGAAAAATTACAGTTTTTCCTTTCATACGGCAGCGGATCTGACAGATAAGAATATTTCCTTTGATCTCGGGCTGGGGACAACCGTATATCTCGACGATGTGCGGATTGATGAGGATAGTCTGATCAAAAACGGAAGTTTTAATGCAGGCATGGCAGGTTTTGAAGTCTATTGCTATACACCATCCAATGTAACGTATGTTGTTGACTCCTTAAACGAAGACAATGCGGCAGATTTCACAATTAACGATACCGGAGAAGCTGACTGGCATATCCAGTTAAAGCAGACAGGGGTAAAACTCGAACAGGGACAATGGTATCGACTCTCCCTGAAAATGAAATCTTCTATTGACCGTAAAGTGTCTTATGCGTTGCAGAGAGATGGAAGCACCCATAAGGATGCAGATGGAAATGAGGACTGGACTCCATACTGCCAGGAAACCGTAGATCTGACCGGCGAATATCAGACGATCACGAAAGAGTTTCAGATGAAAGAGGATACAGATCTGGAAACGATCTTTAATATTGCCATGGGTGCAGTCGGTGGAAAACAGATCACACAGCAGCACAGAATCTGTATGGATGACATTGTGCTGGAAAAGATAGAGGCACCGGAGATCAAGCCGGAGGAAACCGGAAAGAATCTGCTGACCAATGGAGATTTTTCGGATGGAACGAGTGGATGGGGCATTAATACAAATGCTGATCAGAAGGCAACAACAGTAGTTACTCATGGCGGTATTGTGTTTCATGTGATAAATCCGGGCGTATATGACTGGGATGTTCAGCTTATTCAGAATGGATTTACACTTGAAAAAGGATGTAAATATCGTGTAAAATTCAAAGTCACTTCGACGAAAGCACGAACCATAAAACTCGGCTTAATGGATAACAATTGCCAGGAGTGGTATGGCGGAGCAGATATTTCTCTGGCGGAAGCAAAGGAAAAGGAAGTTAGTTGTGAATTTACGATGCAGAAAGACACAGATAATGATTCGAAAATGCTTATTTCCATGGGAAAAATCAATGGTGAAAATACACCAGCTTCAGACATTACGCTGACGAATTTCTCTCTTGAGAAGATCACAGAGTAGTACCAGAAAGATAGTTTAAAAAGAAAACAGAAAAGACACCATGACAGAATCCATTTTTACGACAGGGGGCGTGTCATGGCGTTTTTCTGCATATTGGGGGAAGAAAAGGGGAGAAGAGGAGTAATAAAAGGAGACATTTGAATGAGAAAGAAGAGTTGGAAACAGGTAGCGGCAATTGTCATATGTGCGGCATTATTAAGTGGATGTACGGGAGAAAACGGACAGAAAAAAAATACCGGGCGTAAGGAAGGACAGGTTGTAAATATTTATTGCTGGAATGATGAGTTTAAGGAAATTTATGACAAATATGCATCAGATCTTGCTAAAAAACACGATGTTGAAGTGAACTTTGTCATAATTTCCAGTGATAACAATGCTTATCAGATCAATCTGGATGAAGCATTAAAAGAGCAGAATACATGTATTGATGATGACAAAGTGGATTTGTTTTTAATTGAGGCAGATTACGCATCAAAATATGTAAAGTCAGATAATTCCATTGATGTAAAAAAAACAGTGGGACTGACCGATGAGGATCTGAAGCAGCAATATGATTATACAAAGAAAATTGTATCGGAAAATGGAATACAAAAGGGAGTGACCTGGCAGGCAACGCCGGGGTTGTTTGCGTATCGCAGGTCCATTGCAAAAAAGGTATTGGGTACAGACGATCCGGATCAGGTACAAAAGCAACTGAAGGATTGGGATAAGTTTGATCAGGTTGCACAGAAGATGAATGCCGCCGGATATAAAATGTTATCGGGATATGATGATTCCTATCGGGCATTTTCCAACAATGTCTCACATCCCTGGGTGGTCGGTAACAAGATTGTTATAGATGAAAATATCAAGAAGTGGATTCGTCAGACGAAGGAATATGCTCAAAAAGATTATAACAATCATACCACACTGTGGAGTCCGCAGTGGACGCAGGATCAGGGACCGGATGGGAATGTTTTTGGCTTTTTCTATTCGACCTGGGGTATTAATTTTACTCTGATGGGAAATGCATTGGCAGACAGTAGTAAACCCGCAGAAAAAGGAAATGGAATTTACGGAGATTATGCCGTGTGTGAAGGTCCACAGGCATATTACTGGGGCGGTACATGGATGTGTGCGGCGCAGGGAACCGATAATATTCCTTTTATCAGGGATTTGATGAAGCGTCTGACGTGTGATATCAAAACCATGAAGCAGATTACATTGGATACGCAGGACTATACCAATAATGAGAAAGCAATGGATGAGATTGCAAAAAGTAACTATCAGTCGGATTTCCTTGGTGGACAAAATCATATTGCACTTTTTGCAGAGGCTGCAAAGAAAATTGATATGAGTAATATATCAGATTATGATAAGGACTGCAATGAGCAGATTCAACAGTGTCTGCATCCGTATTTTGAAGGTAAAATTTCACTTGCGCAGGGAATGGACGATTTTTATAAAAAGATGGAGCAATTGCATCCGGAATTATCCCATTAATTTAGGCAGAAAGAGAGGAAATACCTATGAAGTGGTTGAATCAGATCAGTATTAAAGTAAAGGTTATGCTGCCAATTTGTATTTTGGGAATTGTTATTCTTTTGGCAAGTATTTCAAGTCTTGTAAATTCGAAAAGGCTGTTGCAGGCGGGGGTTGTAATTTCGCAGGATTGTTCGAAGAGTATTGAACTATTGATGGATATGTCATCCGAGCTGGAATCCATGGGGAAAAATATGTATGGACACTGTGATGCGGAAAATTCTATTTCCAAAGAAAGCTTTGCAACAACCATCCATGAAAAGCTGGAATCTATGGATAGTTATTTTAAACAGTATAAAAAACAGAAAAAAACAGCGCGGGAAAAAGAATATTTCGGGGCATTACAAAATCGCTTTAAAAAGTATAAAGAAGGAATGGAACAGGTCCTTACCGCAAGTTCAAAAGGCGATGCGGATGGTGCAACGGAGGCAATCAATGTGATACAGAAACCTTCGGAAGATTATCTTGCAAAGAAAATCAGCAGTCTGATTGCTATGCGGAAACAGGCAATGAATCATTCATTACAAGTACAGCAGGCAGAATATGAATTTTCAAGGAATTCTGCTATTGTATTCGTTGCAGTTTCAATGCTTATGATTTTGTTTTCTCTTTGGATTTGTGTGAAAGGGATTGTAGGACCGATGCACTATATCAGTCACACATTGCAGAAAATGGTGGCAGATATTGAAAAAAATCAGGGAGATCTTTCTGTAAGATTAAAGATTTCAGGAAAAGATGAGATTGGTAAAGTTGGAAGGAATGTAAATGCATTTATTGATACGCTTCAAAATGTTATGGGACGGATTACAGACAGTTCTTTGCGTATGAACCAGATTATCCGGGAGGTGGATGACAAGGTACGTAGTTCAAACGAAAATTCGGATGATATTTCCACTGCCATGGAAGAATTATCGGCATCCATGATTTCCGTTGCAGATATGGTTTCCGGGATTACAAAAAATATGAAAGAAGTGGAAGATCGTACGAAAGAACTTTCGGAAAAATCGGATGGTCTTTTATCCTATTCAGATACGATGGATCAGAACGCGGATAAACTCAAAAATGATGCAATTTTAAATAAAAAAAATACGGGAGAAATTGTCACTGATATTATCGGAAAACTGCAGACAACAATTCAGGAAAGTAAAAAAGTAGAAAAAGTCAGTGAACTTACTAATGATATTTTAAATATTGCAGATCAGACCAATCTGCTTGCATTAAATGCATCCATTGAGGCAGCACGTGCAGGGGAAGCAGGACGTGGTTTTGCAGTAGTTGCCTCTGAAATTGGTAAATTATCAGAATCCAGCAGGGACGCAGCGGTTAATATCCAGTCCATCAATAGTACCGTGATTGGAACCGTGCAGGAATTGATAAAAAATGCTAACGCGCTGGTAACTTATATGGAACAGAATATACTTCCGGATTATGACAATTTTGTGTGCGCTGGGGCACAGTATAATGATGATGCAGTCTATATTAATGAAGTGGTTGAGAAGTTTCATCAGATGGCGGCAGATTTAAAACAGCGCACCGAGTCAGTAATGGAATATATTTCACAGATTCAGAGGGCGGTAGAAGAAGGCTCTGAAGGTATTAATCTTGCTGCAAAAAATACAGCCACGCTTTCCGAAGAAATTTCACACATTTCCAGCCAAATCATGCATAATAAAAAAATAGCTGATGTACTCAGTGAAGAAGCAGAACACTTTATTTAATAAAGGACACAGATGGAGAAGGTATGAAACGAAAAATTGCAATTATTGCAGACGGATGGCGCAGACATATTACATATGTCTGGATCCGGGGATGCAGGAATTACATCAAAGAACATGAGCTGGATATAGAAATTTCGGTATTTCACAGTTTCGGAAATTTCAGCAGGGATGAAAAATTCAATGCAGGAGAATACAATATCATCCATCTGCCGGATTTGTCACAGTTTGATGGTATTATTCTGGAAGTTACGAATATGCTGAATCAGAAAAAGAAGCAGCAGATCATACGGATTATTCAGGAGTCCGGGGTACCGGCAATATCGTTGCTTGAAAAAATTCCGGGATTGTATCATGCAGGACCGGACAATTACGCAACAATGGAACAGATGGTGGAGCATCTGATAGTGGCCCATTCCTGCAAAACATTAAACTATGTGGGAGGACCGGCAGACAGTCAGGAAAATCTTTTGCGTTGGCAGGCTTATGAAGATGTCCTGCAAAGATATGGAATTCCGCTTGAAAATGACAGAATCTGGAATGAAAGCTATGAAGTGGAGAGCGGTGTCCGTGCATTCATACATTTTCAGGAAAAACATCTGCTGCCGGATGCCTTTGTCTGCGCAAATGAGAATATTGCGGTGGGGCTCTGCCATCAGGCACAGCAGGAAGGATTTAAAATTCCGGCTGATTTTTGTGTGACAGGATTTGATAATTTTGATAAAGCATCTTATTACAGACCGCGGATTACGACGGTGTCATACGAGAGAGAAGTCATTGCTGAGGCAGCCATGGATCTTTTGGTACAGATCTGGGGGCAGAATACAACAGCTGACTGTAAAACGGTTCCTGTACAAATGTTGTTTCAGGATAGTTGTGGCTGTAAACCAGAACAGGTAAGAAGCAGGAGTGAATATATTGAAGACCGGATTTTTCAGGAAGTGAGGGAAATTGATCTTCACAATGAGATTATGGAATTAAAGCACAATCTTATCGAGTGTGAAGATTATAAGCAGATGGCACAGTATTTTACAAAATGTGTCTGTGGTCTGCGTTGTAAAGGCGTGCGTATCTGGATGAATCAGGATCTGGTGGAGGAATCATTGAGCGATTCCATGGGTGAGGCTTCTTATATTACAGATGGATATCCGGATACCATGCACGTGATCTGTGAAAAGGGAATGGAGCAGGAATATTCATTGTATGTGTATGCACCACTGCATTTCCGGGAGCGGGAAGTAGGGTATGTTGTTCTGGCAGACTGCGATTATATGCTTGAAAATCAGTTCTTGTTTGAAACAATGAATACGTATCTGGAATCCCTGGAATATCTGTATCGCAAACTCAGGCTTCGAAAAGCAAACGAAAAATTATCCCGGTTGTATGTGCTGGATTCTCTTACAGGGTTGTATAACCGTATGGCATACCAGGAGTTTGCAGAGCCTTTGTATGAAAAATGCAGATTGCAAAAAAAACCGGTGACGGTTATGTTCATTGACGCGGATCATCTGAAATATATCAATGATACGTTTGGGCATGATATGGGGAATCTGGAAATTCGTGGGATAGCAGATGGGATTCGTAAAGTATTTCCGCCGGAAGCCGTTTCCATGCGGTACGGTGGAGATGAGTTTGTTGTACTGCTTCCGGGATGTGAAAAAGCGCAGGCTGAAAGTTTAAAGGCAGCGTTTTTAAAAGCATTGGATGAAATATCAAAAAGTCTTCATGCTGAATTTGATGTGGAAGCGAGTATCGGATATGAGGTAGTTCTCTGCGGGGAAAAAAGTCTCAATGAATGTATCAATAATGCGGATGAAAAAATGTATCAGTTTAAAAAAGCGCGGAAAGCACAGCGCGAATAAGTGCTGTTTCTGGGAACCGGATGTCCGGTTCCCATTTTTTCTGAAATGATTGCAAAAGTACGGAAAATACCGTAAGATATAGGAATGAAGAAGGAGAACGGCATGTATTATTTGATGAATAAAAATGAGAAAATTGCAAAGACGGCATTTGAAGGGGGGCTGCATGGGCGGCATCTGAGCACAACATCCCCGGAGTATGGCACGGATGGTTCATTTGCCAAGTGTTGGATCAGACTTCCCTATGCAGTGGAACCGGACGAATTTACCTACGGTGGTACTTATTACCGGGAGCATGGACCGCGGATCGGTGACAACTGGGTAAATATAGCGGTGGCATGCTAAAAGTAGTTTTCAGAAAGAGAGAATAGAACATGAAGAAGCGAATCATTTCCGTGCTGCTTGCAACAGTGTTTGCGCTGTCTGTGATTGGATGCGGAACGAAAGATACAAAGGAACAGGATGCCTATCGGCAGTATGGAATTACCTGCATGGAGAGCGGAAAGTATGAAGATGCGGTCAAGGCATTTCAGAATGCGCTTGGAGAGTCGATCGGACATATCGGGGAGAAAGAACTGGATATCTGTTTTTACAAGGCAAAAGCACAGGCACTGGACGGAAAGACAAAAGATGCACTTGCAACGTATAATGCCATTATCAAATATAATAAAGATGCACGCGCATACTATCTGCGTGGAGATCTTTATATGGATATGGGAGAAGAAAAAAAGGGCAGGGCAGATTTTGAGAGTGCTGTGCAGCAAGGCAAAAAAAATTATGAAATCTACATTGGAATCTATGAGTCTTTAAGCCGGCACGAGAAAAAGGATGAGGGACAGAAATATCTGTCTGCTGCGATGGAGATCAAAGGGGATAAACCGGAAGACGAACTGTATAAAGGAAGAATCAGTTATCTGCTCGGTGAAAACAAAGATGCCATCAGTTATCTGGAAAAAGCAAAAGAACATAAGCAGATGCTGGCATCGTATTATCTGGGACTTGCATATGATGCCAATGGAGATTCGGACAAGGCAAAGAAATGTATCGCGGAGTATATAAAGAGTGGAGTGGCTACATCCTATGATTTGTATGAACTTGGCATGCAGGAGATGCAGGATGGAAATTATAAGAATGCACTGACTTATTTTAATTCCGGTCTGGAACTGGAGAAAGTGCCGAATAAGCAGAATCTCATGAAAAGTGCCATTGCGGCATATGAGTACAGTGGCGACTTTGATTCCGCGAAAAAGATGATGAAGGAATATTTAAAGGCTTATCCGGATGATGAGGAAGCAAAACACGAGAATACATTTTTGGAGACTAGATAATGGGTGAACCAATTGTTTTAGAAGATTTTAAAGAGAGAGTTATTCTGGTGGGTGTAAGTGAGCAGGATGGAGACGATGCAGAGGATTCGCTCGCTGAGCTTGCCGAACTGGTAAAGACTGCGGGGGCATCGGTTGCCGGTACGCTGATCCAGAAACGGGAGCTGATCCATCCGGGAACCTATGTGGGAACCGGAAAAGTAGCAGAGATTGCAGAACTTTTAGAGCACACGGGGGCAACGGGAATTGTCTGTGATGATGAATTGTCCCCTGCGCAGTTAAAAAATCTGGAGACGATGTTAAATACCAAGGTGATGGACCGGACGCTTATCATACTGGATATTTTTGCAGCCCGTGCAACAACCAGTGAGGGAAAAATTCAGGTGGAACTTGCTCAGCTGAAGTACCGCCTGAGCAGATTAACCGGACTTGGCAGATCCATGTCCCGTCTGGGTGGTGGAATCGGTACCCGTGGACCGGGAGAAAAAAAGCTTGAGATTGACCGCCGTCTGATCAATGACAGGATTGCACAGCTCAACCGGGAATTAAAAGAAGTGGTCAAACACCGCGAAATTGCCAGAGCAAAAAGAGAGCGCAATGCAGTTCCGGTTGTGGCAATTGTCGGATATACAAATGCCGGAAAATCCACCCTCCTGAATCATCTGACGGACGCAGAGGTTTTAGAGGAGGATAAACTGTTTGCAACGCTGGACCCGACGACACGGATGCTGGAGCTGGAAGGACACCAGCAGGTGCTGCTGACGGATACGGTAGGTTTTATACGGAAACTGCCGCATCATCTGATTGAGGCATTTAAAAGTACACTGGAAGAAGCCAAATATGCGGACTATATTATTCATGTAGTGGATGCTTCCAATCCGCAGCGTGACAAGCAGATGTATATCGTCTATGAGACACTCGATCATCTTGGCGTTAAAAATAAAAAAATTCTGACACTTTTTAATAAGATCGATATCAGAACCGATGATGATCCGCTGCAGGATTTCCGTGCGGATCATGTTCTTCAGATTTCTGCAGCAGAAAATGCCGGACTGGATGCAGTAAAAGATGTGCTGCAGGAAATGTTAAGAGAAGATAAAATTTATATTGAACGCGTGATTCCCTATGCGCAGGCAGGCGTATTGCAGCTTGTGCGAAATAAGGGAGAACTTGTCTCAGAAGAGTATGTGCCGGAAGGAATTTCCATTCGGGCATATGTCCCTATGGAGGTATACGGAAAACTGTAATCGCTGTGTGTGAAATTTTATAATCCTTTCTTTTGGCTATGGTTTTAATGGAAATAAATGAAAAAATAAGTAAACAACAGGAAATACAAGTCGGAACAGGTAACTTTTTGGGAAATTAATGGGAATAGGAAATTGTGGAATATGGATGGATTTCCTAAAATATAGGCATCTAATGATAATATGATTTTACAGGAGGACAGTCAGGATGTCAGATGTTGTTGAAAAACAGCCGTTAACCGAAGATTACCTGAAGAAGATGGATGCCTACTGGCGCGCAGCCAATTACCTTGGTGCCGCACAGTTATATCTGCTGGATAATCCACTTCTTCGAGAGCCGCTTACCAGAGATCAGGTAAAGAAAAAGATTGTTGGTCACTGGGGAACCGTACCGGGACAGAACTTTGTCTATGTACATTTAAACCGTGTGATCAAAAAGTATGATCAGGATATGATTTTAATTTCCGGCCCGGGACACGGCGGAAACTTCTTTGTTGCCAATACTTATCTGGAAGGTACCTACAGCGAGGTATATCCAAATATCGGAGAAGATCTGGATGGATTGAAGAAACTGTGTAAGCAGTTCTCTTTCCCGGGAGGAATCTCCAGCCATGTAGCTCCGGAAACTCCGGGCTCCATCAACGAAGGTGGTGAGTTGGGATATTCCCTGGCACATTCGTTTGGTGCGGTATTTGATAACCCGGATCTGATTGCTGCCTGTATCGTGGGAGACGGTGAGTCCGAGACTGGACCTCTTGCAACTTCATGGCAGTGTAATAAGTTCTTAAATCCGGAGAGCGATGGAGCGGTTCTTCCGATCCTTCATCTGAATGGATATAAGATCAGTAATCCAACCATTCTTGCACGTATTTCTCATGAAGAACTTGAGCATTTCTTTGATGGATGCGGATGGAAACCATATTTTGTAGAGGGCGATGATCCAATGACCATGCACCGCAAGATGGCAGAGACGCTTGATACCGTTATGGACGAAATCAAGGCGATCCAGAAGAATGCAAGAGAAAACCACGATACCACAAGACCAAAGTGGCCAATGATTGTACTTCGTACTCCAAAGGGATGGACAGGACCAAAGGTTGTAGACGGAAAGCAGATCGAGGGATCTTTCCGTGCGCATCAGGTTCCGATCATGATGGACAAACCGGAGCATCTGGAAATGTTAAAAGAGTGGTTACTCAGCTACCATCCGGAAGAATTGTTTGATGAGAATGGAAAACTGATTCCGGAACTGAAAGCACTTGCACCGACCGGAGACCGCAGAATCGGTTCTAACCCACATGCAAACGGTGGTAAGCTCTTACGTGACTTAAGACTTCCAGATTTCCGTGATTATGCACTTGATGTTCCGGCGCCGGGAAGCGTTGAGGCACAGGATATGGTAGAACTTGGCGGATTTGTCCGTGATATCTTCAAACTGAATGAGGATTCCAAGAACTTCCGTATTTTCGGACCGGACGAGACAATGTCAAACCGTCTGATGAAAGTCTTTGAGGAGACAAACCGTGACTGGAACAATGAAAAACTGGATTCCGATGAATTCCTTGCTACAGATGGCCGTGTTATGGATTCTATGTTAAGTGAGCATATGTGTGAGGGATGGTTAGAGGGATATCTTCTGACAGGACGTCATGGATTCTTTGCAAGTTATGAAGCATTTATCCGTGTGGTAGATTCTATGTGTGCACAGCATGCAAAGTGGTTAAAGGTATGTAATCAGCTTCCGTGGAGACAGTCCATTGCTTCCCTGAACCTGATTCTTACATCCAATGTATGGCAGCAGGATCACAATGGATTTACCCATCAGGACCCGGGATTTTTAGATCATATTGCAAATAAGAAGGCAGATGTGGTACGTCTTTATCTGCCACCGGATACCAACTGTCTGCTGTCCTGCTTTGATCACTGCATCAGAAGCCGCGATTATGTGAATGTGCTTGTTACATCCAAGCATCCGAGACAGCAGTGGCTGACCATGGAACAGGCAGTAAAGCATTGTACACAGGGTATCGGCATCTGGGAGTGGGCAAGTAACGACCAGGGACAGGAGCCGGATGTGGTTATGGCATGCTGTGGAGATACTCCGACACTGGAGACATTAGCAGCAGTTACGATTTTAAGAAAGGCAATGCCGGAGATTAAGATTCGCGTGATCAATGTTGTCGATCTGATGAAACTTGAGCCAAGCACCAAGCATCCGCATGGTCTGACAGATGCAGAGTACGATGCACTGTTCACCAAAGATAAGCCAATCATCTTTGCATTCCATGGGTATCATACACTGATCCACGAGCTGACCTATCGTCGTACCAACAGAAATATTCATGTATACGGATATCAGGAGGAAGGAACCATCACAACACCATTCGATATGCGTGTACAGAATGAGATTGACCGTTTCCATCTGGTAAAGAGCGTAATTGAGCATCTTCCACAGTTAGGAAATCGTGGCGCTTATCTGACACAGAAAATGAATGACAAGCTTGTAGAACACAAGCAGTACATTCATGAGTATGGTGTTGATATGCCGGAGATCCGTGACTGGAAATGGGATTTATAAAATAAAATATCAACAGGATTCTTTGCGGAACTGTGCCGGAGTCATCCGGTGCCGTTCCGTAAATATTTTGTAGAAATATCCTTTGTTTTTGTAGCCGACTTCGGCAGCAATCGCATCGATTGTCAGTCTGGTGTGCAGCAACAGTTCTTCGGCTTTCTGCAGACGCAGATGCTGCAGATATTCCGTATAAGTCATTCCGGTCCGGTTTTTCAGTAACCGGTTGAAATAATCTTCCTGAAAATGGAATTCTTCACAGAGCATTCGTATGGAAATGTTTTTCATATGCTGCTTCATATAATCAGAAATTTCTTCATATAAAATCCAGTTCATTTTCTGTCGCAGTTTTTTTGACAGCGAAAATTCATATTGTGTATTTAAAATACGAAAAATGCGCAGGAGAAGTCCCCGACAGATGATCGGAGAAGCCTCATCATGACGCTGTAATTCCAAAAGAAGTGATGTCATGGTTTCATCCATCTGTGAGACTGCCTCCTCTGCCTGAGGGAGAAAATGCAGATATTGCTGGAGCGAGTTCTGTTCCATCAGTGCCATCTTCAGGAACGAGCTGATACGCTCTGTTGTAATCTGCCGTTTCATAATGTCCTGAAACATCACATTGGTAATGCCAAGAAACAGAAGTGTGGCAGAAGTTCCTTCCATGATTTCCTGATGCAGACAGTTTTTGTCGATCAGGCAGACTTCACCCCGGTGAAAAGTAAATTCATTGCCCAGAATTTTCTGCCGGTATTCTCCGTCAATGATATAAAACAATTCCAGATATTCGTGTGAGTGCATCTGCGTGCGCATGCCGGGTGTAAACTCTTTTTCATAAAGGAACGAGGGCTGGGAGGGCAGAATCGTTGCAGAAAGCATATGTCCGTCATGAATATCCCACAGCAGGGAAAACAGATGTTCATTTTCCGGAAGCGGATAGGTTTTGACAACGCTTTCATGAGCCGAATATTCCGGATGCAGAATCTGAAACCGGCTGAAGTTATCCGGGATCTGTGTATTTGCACTCTGATAAATCAAATGTTTTGTAAAATTCTTCAAATCCATGGAACGTCTCCTGTAAAAAATTACTCCACCATGGAGGTGGAGTAATTGTAAGTGTATGTTTTTGCCTGTTATTTATTTCATGGCATTTTTCTTGGCGATGGAAGCACGCTTGCGCATCGTAGGATCCAGAATTCTCTTGCGGATACGCAGGCTTTCCGGAGTTACCTCAAGAAGCTCGTCGGTATCAATGAAGTCAAGAGCCTGCTCTAAGCTTAATTTGCGAGGCGGAACCAGAGTCAGTGCCTCATCTGCAGAAGAGGAACGTGTATTGGTCAGATGCTTTTTCTTGCAGACATTTAACTCAATATCTTCGGCTTTGGAACTCTGCCCGATGATCATACCGGAATATACTTTTTCGCCAGGTCCGATAAAGAGCGTACCACGCTCCTGTGCGGAGAACAGACCGTAAGTTACGGATTCACCGGTCTCAAATGCAATCAGGGAACCGGTAGAACGGTAAGCGATCTCACCGCGGAATGGCTCATATCCGTCAAACATGGTATTGATGATACCGTTTCCTTTGGTGTCGGTCATGAACTCCCCACGATATCCGATCAGACCACGGGAAGGAATCTTGAACTCTAAGCGGGTATAACCGCCGGCAATGGAACCCATATTTAAAAGTTCACCTTTCCGCTGCTGCAGTTTGGAGATGACGGCGCCGGTAAATTCATCCGGTACATCCACGTAAGCAAGTTCCATTGGCTCAAGTTTTTTGCCATTCTCATCGTAGTGATAGAGAACCTCGGCTTTGCTGACTGCAAATTCATATCCTTCACGGCGCATATTCTCGATCAGGACGGACAGATGCAGTTCACCACGGCCGGATACTTTTAAGCTGTCCGGGCTGTCGGTTTCTTCAACACGGAGAGAAACATCGGTATTTAACTCACGGAACAGTCTGTCGCGGATATGACGGGAAGTGACATATTTTCCTTCCTGACCGGCGAGAGGACTGTCGTTTACGATGAAATTCATGGAGATAGTCGGCTCGGAAATCTTCTGGAACGGAATAGCTACCGGATTTTCCGGAGAACAGATGGTATCTCCAATGTGAATGTCCGCAATACCGGAGATGGCTACGATGGAACCGATCTTTGCTTCACTGACATCTACTTTATTTAAACCATCGAACTCATACAGTTTGCTGATGCGGACTTTCTCAAGTTTGTCCGGATCGTGATGGTTGACAACGACTGCTTCCTGGTTGACTTTCAGGGAACCGTTGTCGACTTTACCGATACCGATACGGCCAACGTATTCGTTGTAATCGATGGTACTGATTAAAACCTGTGTGTTGGCATCCGGATCTCCGGTCGGGGCCGGGATATAGTTTACGATCGTCTCGAAAAGAGGAGTCATGTCCTTCTTTTCATCGTCGAGATTGTACATAGCGTATCCGTCTCTTGCGGAAGCGTAGATGAACGGGCAGTCAAGCTGCTCATCGGAAGCATCCAGATCCATGAAAAGCTCTAACACCTCATCAATCACTTCTGCAGGGCGCGCTTCCGGACGGTCGATCTTGTTGATGCAGACAATAACCGGGAGATTTAAAGCAAGTGCTTTCATCAGTACGAATTTGGTCTGCGGCATGGTTCCCTCGAATGCGTCTACGACGAGGACTACACCATTTACCATCTTAAGAACACGCTCTACCTCACCACCGAAATCGGCATGGCCAGGCGTATCGATAATGTTGATTTTTGTATCCTTATAAAATACAGCGGTATTTTTGGACAGGATAGTGATACCACGCTCACGCTCGATATCGTTGGAATCCATGACACGTTCCTGTACTTCCTGATTGGCACGGAACACACCGCTTTGTTTTAACAGCTCATCGACCAGTGTGGTTTTACCATGATCGACATGGGCGATGATTGCGATATTACGAATGTCGTCTCTTGTTGTTACCATAAATTTAACCTTCTTTTTAATATTGTTTAACTTTACATAAATAACCTATCCTATTTTATCATAAAAAGCTGATTTCGCAAGCTTTTTTCAACGTACACCGGCGATTTAAGCGTTTTAGATAGTTTTCGCCGGCCTTATCGACAAGGTTTGATGATTTCTACCAACCATTAAATGGTAAAACAGAAGCCTATCAAAAATTTCCACAAAAGGAAGGAGTATTCATGGCAGATAAAATGTGTGAAAACAATCAGGTCACTATTATGGGAGAAATTGTATCGGACTTTTCGTATAGTCACGAGGTATATGGGGAAGGATTTTATATGGTGGAAGTATCTGTCCACCGCCTGTCCAGTTTCGTCGATTATATTCCGGTGATGGTATCGGAGCGTCTGGTCAATGTGCAGGAGAGTGCGGAGGGAAAATGCGTCTATATTACAGGACAGTTCCGTTCATTCAACCGGCATGAGGAGCATAAAAACCGTCTGGTGTTATCGGTTTTTGCGAGGGAGTTTGAACTGGTTGAGCAGTTTGAGGAAGAAAATGCAGCCAACCAGATTTTTCTGGATGGATTTATCTGTAAGGAATCGGTATACCGAAAAACACCTCTGGGAAGGGAGATCGCGGATCTTCTGGTCGCAGTCAACCGGTCATATGGCAAATCGGACTATATTCCCTGCATCTGCTGGGGCAGAAATGCAAGATTTGCATCCGGATTCGAGGTCGGATCACATGTGCAGATCTGGGGAAGAATCCAGAGCCGCGAGTATGTAAAGAAAGTCAGTGAGACACAGGTGGAGCAGAGGGTTGCTTACGAGGTATCCGTCAGCAAGATTGAATTCCTGGAGTAGACTTGATTATTTGACGCTTTTGTGTTATCTTACATAGGATTTCATTTGGTTAAGAGATATCATGGAGGCTGAAATGGACAGAGGAGTGATTCAGGTTTATTATGGAGAGGGACATGGTAAATCGACCGCGGCAATCGGGAATGCAATTCGTATTGCCAGCGAGGGAAAAAGCGTCATTATCATTCAGTTCTTGAAGGGAAAAAATGAAAACGAACTGACATTTTTAAGCCGGCTGGAGCCGGAAATAAAAATATTCCGTTTTGCAAAATCGGATGAGTGTTTTGAGGCACTTTCCGAGGAGGCAAAACAGGAAGAAAGTATGAATCTGCGCAATGGATTCAATTACGGAAAGAAAGTCGTTACGACAGGTGCCTGTGATATGCTAATCTTAGATGAGGTACTTGGAATTGTGGACGAAAAGGTGATAAGCCCTGAAGAAATTTGTGAGCTGTTTGCCGCAAAGCCGGAAGAAATGACTCTGGTCTGCACAGGACGCGTTCTGGATGAAAAAATCCGTGAGGCAGCAGACGAGGTTTATAATATCGCACCGGAGAAATAGATTGACAGACTATGCCGGTGGTGGTAGAATGAAAGAAATACATGGGATAGAGGTCGCGTAATTCATGAGTAGCCTGTTGGATGTGGCAGACACAGTCGAATGCAGGTAAAAGGGGAAAGCGCCGAAAGAACCGGATGACTGCAGTCTGGTTTTTGGGCATGCGGTGAATAATCGTATGACTGTCAGAAGCGTATGAGCGTGGATGGAGAGCTATCAGATCTAAAAAAGGTTAGATTGACCAGCTCGTTTTGAGCTGGTTTTTTTATTTAGAAAGGAGAATAAAACAGTGGCAATTTTTAAGGGAGCCGGAGTCGCAATCGTGACACCAATGAAGAACAATGAGGAAGTTAATTATGATAAACTTGAGGAACTGATCAACCAGCAGATTGACGGTGGTACAGATGCCATCGTAATTGCAGGTACGACAGGAGAAAGCGCAACACTTACGATGGAAGAACACCGTGATGTGATCAAGGCAGCCATCGAGTTTACAAAACATCGTGTTCCGGTTGTGGCAGGTACCGGTTCAAACTGCACACGTACAGCCATCCAGCTTTCACAGGAGGCAGAAGAGGCAGGAGCAGACGGACTTCTGATCGTTACACCATATTATAACAAGGCAACACAGGCAGGCCTGATCAGCCATTATTCACAGATCGCAGACAGCACCAAGTGTCCGATCATTATGTATAATGTGCCGGGACGTACCGGATGTAATCTTCTTCCGGAGACGGTTGCCGAGCTGGTCCGCACCAAGAGTAATCTCGTAGGATTAAAGGAAGCAACCGGAAATCTGGCACAGGCTTCCAAGACGATGGCACTTACCGACGGAAAACTGGATCTTTATTCCGGTGAAGACGGTCTTGTTGTACCGCTTATGTCAATCGGTGCAGTCGGTGTGATTTCGGTATGGAGCAATGTGGCACCGGGCAAAGTACACGCAATGTGTGAAAGCTTCTTCAAGGGTGATATTAAGACAGCAAGAAAACTGCAGCTGGAGGCGCTTCCACTGGTAGATGCACTGTTTTCCGAAGTAAATCCGATTCCGGTTAAGAAGGCATTAAACCTGATGGGTATGGAAGTAGGACCTCTTCGTTCCCCACTCTGTGAGATGAGCGAGGCTAATGCAAAGAAACTTGCAGAAGTAATGAAAAATTATGGAATTTTAGCATAGATCAGGGAGGCACAAAAGAAAATGACAAGAGCGATCATGAATGGCTGCAACGGGAAGATGGGACAGTGTATCACAGGAATCTGTGCGCAGGATGAGGACATTGAGATTGTTGCAGGAATTGATACTTATGATGGAATCAAAAATGATTATCCGGTATTTGCCAGTCTGAAAGAGTGTACGGTGGATGCGGATGTAATCATTGATTTTTCCAATGCAAAAGCAGTGGATGCGCTGCTTGCATATGGTGTGGAAAAACAGATTCCGATCGTGCTTTGTACGACAGGACTTTCCGAACAGCAGCTTGCCGATGTGGAAAAAGCATACGAAAAAGTTGCAATTTTAAAATCCGCAAATATGTCTCTCGGAATCAATACTCTGATGGAACTGCTCAAAAAAGCTGCGCAGGTATTTGCGCCGGCAGGATTTGATATGGAGATTGTAGAGAAACATCATAACCAGAAGCTGGATGCACCGAGCGGCACGGCACTGGCACTGGCTGATTCCATGAATGAGGCACTGGATGAGGCATATACCTATACCTATGACAGAAGCCAGAAGCGCAAGAAGAGGGATAAATACGAAATTGGACTCTCTTCTGTTCGTGGCGGCAATATTGTCGGAGAGCATGAAGTGATTTTCGCCGGACAGGATGAGGTGATTGAATTCAAGCATACGGCATACTCCAAGGCGGTATTTGCAAAGGGCGCTGTGGAAGCAGCAAAATTTTTAAAAGGAAAGCCTGCAGGACATTATGATATGGCAGATGTCATTGCGGCAAAATAAACGGGAAGAGAGGCACTGATAATCAGTGCCTTTTTTTGCGCAAAATGTTTGACAGTGCAGCTGGTTCATATTTATAATGGAAGGAAGAAACCTGACGATAAGAAAGAGGTAGAAAATGAAAAATAAAACCAGAAGGCTTGCAGCATTTTTGCTTTCTGCAGCAGTTGTCATAACTGCTGTTCCGGGAATGCAGGAACGGGTTTATGCCCAGAAAACCGGCGGATACACAGAGTCACCCAAAAGTGAAAATGTTCCGGTGGTACAAGAAACAAAATCCAGGCTGAAAAAGGCAGAAGCAGTGCCGTCCGCCTATATGAACAAGTTGTCGGAACTTACGATCCGCTATCCTGGCGTGCGTGATCAGGGAAAATATGATACGTGCTGGGCATTTTCCGCAATCGGACTTGCGGAGTTTGATCTGATTGCAGACAATCAGACGGCAGACAAAAGTATTGATCTGAGTGAATTGCAGCTTGCCTATTTTACTTATAATAATGTAGAAGACCCGCTGGGTGGAACATTTGGCGACTCTTTAAATATTATGAACCATAAAAATTATCTGACTATGGGCGGAAATTTGGATTTCGCGAGCCGGACGCTTCTGCAGTGGGAAGGGGTGACGGACGAGAACCGTGTACCGTACGCTCTGGCACCGACCACCACGACACTGGCAAAAAGTTACGCTTTTGATCAGGATGTGGCACATCTGCAGAATGTATATATTATTAATATTCACAAAAATGCTGCCCAGGTGAAATGTGAGATTATGCAGCACGGATCTGCCGGGCTGGGACTGTATATGGACGGAACGGCCAACTATGTGGGATCTGCAGTCTATGCAGAAACAGGAGAGAATGTGGCAACCTATTACTGCCCGACAAGCAGTGTTGCATCGAACCATGCAGTGAATATTGTGGGCTGGGATGATAATTTTCCGGCATCTTCGTTTAAAAATAAACCGGCAGGAGACGGAGCATGGCTTTGCAGGAACAGCTGGTCGGATAAGACAGAAAACAATATCAACAGTTATTTCTGGCTTTCTTATTATGATAAATCCATCGAGGATGCTGCATGGATTTTTGATTTTGAGTCTGCGGATAATTATGATTATAATTATCAGTATGATGGTGGGGCAGATGTGGGAAAACTGCGTGGAATTTCGACTTCAGCGAATATTTTCAGGGCAAAAAAGGCAGATAATGAACTGGTGAAAGCAGTTTCAATTTCCCTTTCCAAAGATGCGAATGTTCCATATACGATCCGTGTATATACGAATCTGACAAACCTGCATAATCCTAAGAGTGGCATACTTGCAGCAAAGGTGTCCGGTACAACAACGTATGCCGGAACCCATACCATCAGGCTGAATAAAGCGGTATCCGTACCTCAGGGAACTTACTATGCGGTTGTGGTAGAACTGCAGAAAAGCGGTGTCGGACTCGATATGGAATATGCAGTCAGTGACAGCAGTTTAACCAGCCGGGTATATTGTGATTATAATCAGAGTTTCCTCTATCGCGGTGGCAGCTGGGAAGATGTGGCGGATGTAAGCACCAGTTACGGTGGAAGAATCGGAAACATCTGTATCAAGGCATATGCGGATAATGCAGGGACAAGTATCGGTGCGGTAGAGAATATAAAAGCGGTCCGCTGTGCAAAAAATGCAGTGCGTATTTCCTGGGGCAAAACGGCAGGTGCGAAAGGGTATGAAATTTATCAGGCATCCAGCAAGAACGGAACTTATAAAAAGATTGCAGCTACAACGTCCACAAAGTACAAAATTAAGACAACCTCAAAGAAGTCGGTATATTATAAAGTACGCGCTTATAAGACAACGCAGGGCATTCGGATCTGTGGGAATTTTTCGGGATCTGTTGCTGTGAAACGTTAAAAGAAAGGAAAAAGAATGACCATTTTAATCAAAGGGGGACATGTCATCAATCCGGCAACACAGATGGATGAGGTGGCAGATGTCCTGATCGAAGATCAGAAGATAAAAAAGATTGGAAAAGAACTTCCGGAAAAAGAAGCCGAACGTGTGATCAATGCGGACGGATGTTATGTGATGCCGGGATTTATTGATATGCATGTACATTTCCGCGATCCGGGATTTGAACAGAAAGAGGATATTTATACCGGGATGCAGGCCGCTGCGCATGGTGGATATACGACCGTGCTGACCATGCCGAATACAAAGCCGGTAGCAGACAATCCGGATATTGTCAATTATGTGCACAACAAAGCAAAATCCGGGAGCTGTATTCATGTCCTGCAGGTTGGTGCGGTGACAAAGGGACAGCAGGGAAAAGAGCTTGCGGATATTGAAGGAATGGTTAAGGCAGGAAGTCCGGCAATCAGCGAGGACGGAAAATCTGTCATGGATGCCGCTTTGTATCGGGACGGTATGCTTGAGGCAGCGCGTCTGGGCATTCCGGTACTTGCCCATTGCGAAGATATCCATATGGTACGCGGAGGTGTCATGAATGCCGATGCAAAAGCAAAAGAACTGGGACTTCCTGGAATTACCAATTCCGTGGAGGATGTAATTGTTGCAAGAGATATTATTCTGGCAAAAGATACCGGGGCGCAGCTTCATCTGTGTCATTGTTCCACAAAGGATTCCGTGCTCATGGTAAAAGTGGCAAAGGAAGAAGGTGTCCGGGTGTCGGCAGAAGTGTGTCCGCATCACTTTACGCTGTCCACGGACGATATGAAAGAAGCGGATACCAATTACAAGATGAATCCGCCACTCCGCACAAAGGAAGATGTGAAAGCACTGCGTGAGGGACTGCGGGATGGCATTATGGAAGTGATTTCCACAGACCATGCGCCACACACATTTGAAGATAAAAACCGTTCGATGCAGGAAGCACCGTTTGGAATTGTCGGACTGGAAACCGCCGCATGTCTTACACATAATGAACTGGTACTCGGTGGATATCTGACGCCGATGCAGATGGCAGCGTGTATGAGTTACCATCCGGCACAGATTGTCGGTATTGAGAAGGGAGATATCCAGCCGGGAAAAGCGGCAGATGTCGTGATCTTTGATCCAGAGGAAACCTACCGCATTGACAAAAACACATTTGCTTCCAAGGGAAGAAATACACCGTTTGACGGGAAAGAAGTTACGGGACGTGTAAAGTGCACGATCTGTGACGGCGAAGTTGTATTTAATGAATTAAATAAGTAATAAATTAAGAAGGGAAATCAATCACATGATCAACAAATTAGTAGAAAAAATTAAAAAGACCAACGCACCTATCGTTGTGGGACTCGATCCGATGCTTTCTTATGTGCCGGAGCACATACAAAAAGCAGCGTTCGCTCAGTTCGGTGAGACGTTAGAGGGAGCAGCAGAAGCCATCTGGCAGTACAATAAAGCTATTGTTGATGCAACATACGACCTGATTCCTGCAGTGAAGCCGCAGATCGCGATGTATGAGCAGTTTGGTGTGGCCGGTGTAGCGGCATTCCAGAAGACGGTAGATTACTGCCACGAGAAAGATCTGGTTGTGATCGGAGATGTAAAGCGTGGGGATATCGGTTCCACATCCGCAGCCTATGCGACCGGACATCTCGGAAAAGTACAGATCGCAAGCAAAACATATACCGGTTTTAATGAGGATTTTGCTACAGTAAATCCATATCTGGGAACCGATGGTATCAAGCCGTTTGTGGATGTATGCAAAGAAGAAAAGAAAGGAATCTTTATTCTCGTAAAGACCTCCAATCCATCCAGCGGAGAGTTCCAGGATCGTCTGATCGACGGTCGTCCGCTGTATGAACTGGTTGGTGAAAAGGTAGCAGAGTGGGGAAGCGAATGTATGGGAGATTCCTACAGCTATGTTGGAGCAGTTGTCGGAGCAACGTATCCGGAGCAGGGGGAAATTCTTCGTAAAGTGATGCCGAAATCGTTCATTTTGGTACCGGGTTATGGTGCACAGGGAGGACAGGGCAAGGATCTGGTACATTTCTTTAATGAGGATGGATTAGGAGCAATTGTAAACTCTTCCCGTGGTATCATCTGTGCTTACAAACAGGATAAGTATAAAGAGCAGGGAATGACACCGGAGAACTTCGCAGATGCCTCCCGTCTGGCAGTCAAAGATATGATCGCAGACATATCCGGAGCACTTGCACAGAGATAAAAATAAAGTTGTGATTTTACAAAAGGGAGACAGTTGGATTTTATGAGCGAAAAATTTCAGGAAAATGTTACGGTGCTGAAGCAGCAGTGCATCGGAAAAGATATCTATGACATGACAATCCAGACGAAGCATATTGCAGGACATGCAAAGGCAGGACAGTTTGTATCATTGTACAGTAATGATGCCAGCAAACTTCTGCCACGTCCGATCAGCCTGTGTGGGATTGATGCAGAGGCAGGAACACTTCGTCTGGTATACCGGGTAACGGGAGAAGGAACCGGAACGGAAGAATTCTCCCGGTTAAAAGCGGGCGATAAGATCCGGGTACTGGGACCGCTTGGAAACGGATTTACCGTGGAGCCGGGAAAGCAAGCTTTCCTGATCGGCGGAGGAATCGGAATTCCTCCGATGCTTGAACTTGCAAAGAGCATCAAGGCTGCAGGCACCTGTGAATTTGTCAGTGTGATGGGATACCGGGATGCACAGACGTTTCTTCTGGATGAATTTAAAGAACAGGGAGACTGTTACGTGGCAACGGAAGATGGAAGTGTCGGTGCAAAGGGAAATGTGCTGGATGCCATCAAAGAATATAAATTAAATGCAGATGTAATATATGCGTGCGGACCGACACCGATGCTGCGGGCGTTGAAAGCATATGCAGCAGAGCAGGGCATGACCTGTTATATTTCCATGGAAGAACGGATGGCATGCGGAATCGGTGCATGTCTGGCATGTGTATGCGATTCCAAAGAAAAAGATGCACATTCCAATGTGAAAAACAAGAGAATCTGTAAAGAAGGGCCGGTATTTCTGGCTGAGGAGGTGGATCTGTAATGAATACAAGTGTGGAATTATGTGGTGTTACCTTAAAAAACCCGGTAATGACGGCATCCGGAACCTTTGGCTCCGGAGCAGAATACAGTGAATTTACAGACTTAAACCGGCTTGGTGCGGTGGTTACCAAAGGTGTGGCAAATGTACCGTGGCCGGGAAATCCGACTCCGCGTGTGGCAGAAGTCTATGGCGGGATGCTCAACGCCGTGGGATTGCAGAATCCGGGAATTGATCTGTTCTGTGAGAGAGATATTCCATTCCTGAAAAAATATGATACTAAAATTATTGTAAACGTATGCGGACACTCGACAGAGGAATATGTGGAAGTGGTAAAACGGCTGGCAGAAGAGCCGGTGGACATGCTGGAAATCAATATTTCCTGCCCGAACGTAAAAGAGGGTGGAATTGCTTTTGGACAGGATCCGAAAGCGGTAGAAGCAATCACAAAGGAAATGAAAAAGTATGCAAAACAGCCGGTGATCATGAAACTGAGTCCGAATGTCACAGACATCACAGAGATGGCGCGTGCAGCGGAAGCAGGTGGTGCGGATGCCCTGTCTTTGATTAACACGATCACGGGAATGAAGATTGACATCAACCGGAGAAAATTTGTTCTTGCAAACAAGACCGGTGGGATGTCCGGTCCGGCAATTCATCCGGTAGCCGTGCGTATGGTTTATCAGACGGCACAGGCAGTAAAGATTCCGATCATTGGAATGGGAGGAATTATGAATGCTGCAGATGCGATTGAGATGATACTGGCGGGTGCGACAGCTGTATCTGTCGGCACCGCCAATTTCCGGAATCCGGCAGTGACCATGGAAATTGTAGAAGGGATTGAGCGCTACATGGAAAAATATCATGTGAGCGATATCAAAGAACTAATCGGTGCCGTTTCGGAATAAAGATATGGTAACTGCTTACTGTTTTTGAATATATGGTACCAGGGATTTCATTTTGGCAGCAATGTTTTCCAGAATCTGTGTGTTTACGGTCTCTGCATCCATTGTTTCGGATGCATGGGCGGTCAGTTCTTCAGAAACTGCGAAAATTGTCTGTACGGAATCTGAAATTGCCTGATTAGAGTTACGCAGATCTGTGGTAATGCTGGTCAGTTCCTCGCAACACAGTAAAAGTAACCGTTAAATAACAGCCGGATCCGTATTTAAGAACAGCATCCGAAACTTTGCGGGGCGGATCGCCTCGCAGGGTTGGGGATGCTGTTTCTTTTTATGATTCGCGCATTGAAAACCCACCGGAAGTATGCTAAAATTTAATAGAAAACTGCGAAATAACAAGGGCAGAATGCCTTTTGATACAGGAGGAAAGTATACAATGGAAAGTTACAAGAGTGAGTTCATTGATTTCCTACCTGCTCCTTTATCTTAACCCTTGTGAATGCCCTCAAATGCTTGAT
>OIZU01000301.1_pt1 | contig 45275 bp, 33 predicted proteins | sample 1588661 | NCBI WGS metagenome assembly OIZU01 (sample SAMN03283257) | human gut metagenome | biome: human-associated habitat; material: feces | host: Homo sapiens | place: USA | collected 2013 | reverse complement strand
GAAGGTGAATGTTGGCACGAAGTCCAAGAGCAGCTATAGTAGCAGTGGAAGTTCGAGCGGCTATAGTTCCTCCACATCGCCCATCTATTATGGCAGTGGTTCTGTATCCACGAAGCTGATGTGGCCGGCCCCTACAGCGCATCAGGTTTCGCAACGATATGGCCACAATGGCCATAGGGGAATGGATATTACAGCCAACGGCGCATCAGGCCGCCCGATCGTAGCCGCGGCCAGCGGTACGGTGACCTATGCCGGATGGGATTCCACTGGCCATGGATACCGTGTTGTCATCAATCATGGCAACGGGCTTCAAACGGGTTATTCCCATTGTAAATCCGGCTCGATCCGGGTGCGCGTGGGCCAGCAGGTTTCACAGGGCCAGCAGATTGCGAGCATTGGCTCAACGGGCAATTCCTCCGGGCCGCACCTACATTTTGAGGTGATCCGCAACGGCACACGTGTGAATCCTTCGCCGTATATCTCTTAGGCGGCTGTGTGAGGCAGGATATGAATGATTTGGGGCGCTGGGTCGTGTGATCCGGCGCCCTTTTTGCGCGGCTGCATAGAGTGCAGCCTTTGCACAGAATGTAGCCACTGCCAGGCGTTCCCATCAAAAAACCTGCTGTTTACAAATGATATAAACAGCAGGGAAAAATTATTTTAAAATGAAACAATAGGGGTAAATCGAACCCTTTACTCTGCGGCGCGATTAGGTGTTGAGATAGTCGTCTACCACTTTGCCATCCTGAATGCGGACGACTCGCTTCGCCTCCGCCGCAATCCCATTATCATGCGTAATGAGAATCACGGTGCGGCCCTCCTCGCTGAGCTCATGCAGAATGCGCATAACCTCCTTGCCGGAATGGGAATCCAGGTTGCCGGTTGGCTCATCAGCCAGAATCACGGGGGGACGGGCCGCCACCGCGCGTGCGATCGCCACGCGCTGCTGCTGGCCGCCGGACATTTCCGAGGGGCGGTGATTGAGCCGGTGCCCAAGCCCTACGCGCTCGAGCGCCTTGATGGAAAGCTCATGCCGCTCCTGCGCCGCCATGCCGCGATAAACCAGCGGCAGCTCCACATTGGCCTGCGCGGTGAGGCTGGGGATCAGGTTAAACCCCTGAAAAATAAAACCAATCTGCTTATTGCGGATTTCGGAGAGCTTATCGTCTGAAAGCTTGGAAACATCTTCGTCATCGAGGTAATATTCGCCGCTGGTAGGGGAGTCGAGCAGGCCGATCATATTCATCAGCGTAGATTTACCGGAGCCGGACTGCCCCACGATGGCGACAAATTCTTCCCGTTCAATCTTCAAGGTAACGCCGTCCAGCGCATGCACCTCGTTTTCACCGGGATTATAAATTTTATAAACATTGCGGATGTCGATCAGCGGCAAAATAACCACTCCCCAAGCTAGCAGTAAGACATACCATATGCATTTTATAATAAACGGCGCATGTGTGCAAGTTAAGAAAAAATTGTAAACGAACTGTGAATGATAAGTGCTTCTATTTGACCAAATTTGACATGCAGAGAGGACGAAAAGCGTTTCTTTTCGTTTTGCAGGCTGCATTGTGCGTATAACTTTCCATGCTGCGGAAAAAATAGAGCCATGACGAATGTCATCTGAATACAAAGGAGACGTTATTTATGGCGGTTACAGGGAATGAATACAGCAAGATGGCGGATCAGGCTTCGCCGCCTTCGCACAAGGCGCTCAATACGCTCAAAGCCTTTTTAATCGGCGGGCTGATCTGCGTGATCGGTCAGGGGCTCAACAGCCTTTATCTGATGGCGCATCTCAGTGAGGATCAGGCGAAAACGACGGTGTCCGTCACGCTGATTGCCCTTACGGCGATTCTGACTGCATTTGGAGTATTTGATAAAATTGCCCGGCATGCAGGGGCTGGCACAATCGTGCCGATTACAGGCTTTGCGAATGCGGTTGTTTCCCCGGCGATGGAATTCCAGAGTGAGGGCCGGATTCTCGGCACCGGTGCGCAAATTTTTTCCGTGGCGGGGCCGGTGATCTTATATGGGCCGGCTGCCGCAGTGCTTTATGGGCTGATCTTATGGATCTTCCGGTTGTTTTAAGGAGGGGGAAGAATTATGGCGATCAGGACTGGCCGTTTCACCATTACCCTGCCTTCCCGCCCTGTGATACAGGGCTTTGCCGCAGTGGTGGGCAAAAAGGAAGGGGAAGGCCCTCTTGCGGCGGAATTTGACCATATTTTTGACGATACAACCTTGGGCGAGATTTCCTGGGAGAAGGCCGAGAGCAAGCTGCACCGCGAGGCGGTGATCCGCGCACTGAGCAAGGCGCAGAAAAGCCCGGCGGATGTGGATGTGATCTTTGCAGGCGATCTGCTGAACCAGTGTATCGGCACCTGCTTCGGCATTCGGGAGCTCGACATGCCGCTTGCCGGGCTGTATGGCGCCTGTTCTACGATGGCGCTCTCGCTTTTGATGGCCTCTGTGTTTATCGACACGGGGACGGCGGGGCTGGCAGTCGCCTCCACCTCGTCACATTTCTGCTCAGCCGAAAAGCAGTTCCGGCTGCCGTTGGAATATGGCGGCCAGCGTCCGCCTTCGGCACAGTGGACCGCAACGGCGGCGGGCGCGGCAGTGCTCGCTTCCTCGGGAGAGGGGCCGCGCGTGGAATCCGTGATCATCGGTAAAATGCAGGATCTTGGCATTAAGGATGCAAACAATATGGGCGCAGCAATGGCGCCGGCAGCCAGCTCGACGATCGCCGCCTTCCTGCACGATACCTGCACGGCGCCGGAGGATTACGATATGATCCTGACGGGCGATCTCGGCGCCGTCGGCTCCAAATTGCTCGTCGAACTGCTTCGCAAGGATTATCAGATTGATATCGCAGGCGTGCATGCGGATTGCGGCCTGATGCTCTACGATCTGGATGCCCAGGATGTCAATTCAGGCGCATCCGGCTGCGGATGCAGTGGGTCTGTGGTGTGTTCCTATATCCTCAGCAGGCTCAAGCAGGGGGAGTTGAAACGCGTGCTGTTTGTGGGCACCGGCGCGTTGATGAGCGCAGTATCTGCAAAACAAGGCGAAACGATCCCCGGTATCGCGCATGGCGTGCTGTTGACAAATGGATAAAAGTTTGAAAGATGAATCTTTTAAACTGCGTTTTGTGCTGGAAAGGACTGTTTATATTATGGATGAGATGCTGCGTGACCTTCGTATGCTGGCGTTGGCCTCGAATACGCTGAGAACGCTGTCGGTGCTTCGGAAGGTGATCATCGGGCTAATGGTTGCCTTTACGGCGCTGCGGACCGTTCGTGCTGTCATACGCCTGAAACAGGCAAATGAGGGATGGCATGCAGGCCTGAGAACACAACTGCATAGCTGATGGAAACGGCTGCGGGGGACTGCGGCCGTTTCGTTTACCATGTGGAATTTTCACTTAGGCTGTGATATAATAGCTTCAAACGAAGTTTGAAGCATTTTTGAAGCATTGGAAAAATTTCGATCCATACAAAGCGCCTCCTGCCGCAGGGCGGCATCATGGGATACTGACAGCAGCTGGGGGACGCCCGGCCATTTCAGATAGAATAGGAGAACAGACGTATGATTTTAAAGAATACCGTATATTATAACGAAGCGTTTTTGCCCCAGAAGGGCGATATTGCAGTGGAGGATGGGGTTTTGGCGCAGGTCGGCGGCGCCCAGGCGGGCAGTGGGATTGATCTTTCCGGCTGCACGGTGGTGCCTGGGTTTATCGATATCCATACGCATGGCGCAATGGGCGGCGACACTTGCGATGCAAAGGAGGAATCGCTTGCGGGAATGTCGCGGCACCTGGCGAACCATGGTGTGACCTCTTTTTGCCCTACCACGATGACGCTTCCTTTTGAGCAGCTTGCAGAGAGCCTGCGGGTAGCCCGCGATTATCGTGGCCATGAATGCGGCGCTTACATACACGGCATCAACATGGAAGGCCCCTATATCTCTGCCGCCAAGAAGGGCGCCCAATGCGGGGATTTTATTCGAAAACCGGATCTTGAGGAGTTTTTAAAGCTGCATGGGACTTGCCCCGTGTGTTTAGTTGACGTGGCGCCGGAGGCGGAGGGCTCCAATGCCTTTGCCGCGCGGGCCAAGGCATACTGCACAGTATCCGCTGCGCACACCAACTCCGATTATGAAACGGCCGCAAAGGCTTTTGAATCCGGGTTTTCCCATGCGACGCATTTGTTTAACGCGATGACGCAGCTGGGTTCGCGCGCGCCCGGTGTGGTCGGTGCCGTGTTTGACAGCGATTCGGTCACGGCGGAGCTGATCTGCGATGGCTTTCATATCGCACCGGCCACCCTGCGCATTGCGTTCCAGCTTCTTGGGGAAGACCGCAGCGTGATCGTAAGCGATGCGATGATGGCCTCCGGGCTTGCGGATGGCGATTTTGAGCTGGGCGGGCAGAAGGTTTATGTGCGTGACGGAAAAGCCTTGCTCTCGGATGGGACGATTGCGGCGAGCACGACGAACCTCTATGATGAATTCCGCAACGTGCTGCGGTTTGGCATTCCATTCCGTCAGGCGCTCAAATCCTGCACGATCAATCCGGCCCGCGTGATCCATGCGGATAAGGAGACGGGCAGCATTGCGCAGGGCAAGCGCGCGGATCTCCTCGTGCTGGATCGGGATATGGAAATCCGAATGGTGATCACTAAGGGAGAAATTGTAGTGAACAATGACCGATAAAAACAGCCGTTAATCCCCGGTGCATCTTTTCATCCCGTGCGGTCACGGCAGGTTTTGTGGAATGCATTTTGTAGGAAAAAAAGGCAGGCATTTTGATTGCCTGCCTTCTTCTCTTTCGTATGTAATGGATGGAGGCCTCGCAATTCCCCCGTTCCGGCGCCACTGTGCTTTTATTCTCGAATGGTAATTTTAGCGCTGCCGTCATGGATTTGATCGGTCAGCTGGATTTGCCCATCGTCCGTAAAGGCGGCGATGATCCCATTGTGGTTGACCGTAGCATACACGGAGGCATGCGCGATCATCACTAGGTTCCACTTGACGTTGGGATAAATTTTACCAAGCTGGTTTGTAACGATTGCAATTTTGGGATGAAGCGTGCGGATGAAAAATGGATTGGTTGCTGTTGTGTAGCCGTGATGGCCTACTTTGAGCAAATCCACCCTGCCGACCAGCGGCGCGATTTTGTTTTCCAGCCCGCCTTCCGTGGAGATATCGGCCGCGAGGAAGGCGGTGCGCTTGCCTTTGGAGACCTTTACGCCAACGGAGTTGACGTTTTCACCCGCATGGGGCTTCGACATGTCGGTTACAGTATTAAAAAACTGTAAGGTGAAGCTGCCAAAAGAAAAAGGCCCGTCCGGCAGGTCGGAGACGATTGGGATATTTCGTTTTTTAAGTGCCGCGACCGTTTCCTTGTAAACGATATCGAGCCCCCACTTGTTTTTTTCCATACTCTTGAGAATTTCCGGGTGAAAGGGCTTTAGATAAGCTTTTTGAATCGTGATATCCGGGTCGTTGATGATCCAGCGGAAGCCGCCGATATGGTCGTAATGGCAATGCGTCGGCAGGATGAAGTCAAGCACAACCTTGCCCTCTGCATTTATGGCTGTCTTTTTTACATAATCCAGCACGATTTGCTCATAGCCGACCGCGCCATGCTTGCGGCGGTAGTTATCGGAGGAATCGCCTGCGTCGATCAAGGCGAAATGGCCGTCGCTCTCCAGCAGGATGGCATCGGAATTGCCGGTATTCAAAAAATGGATCCGATCCGCCCCGGCTGTTTTTACCGTAGGCTCCGGTGTGACGGTGTAGCGCTTTTCATAGTGGTTATACAGCGCGACGGTCAGGATATCCAGCAGAAAAATAAGGGACATCAAGGTGACCATAAAATAGGTGGCGATTTTTTTAAACATGCAAGAAACCTCAATTGCTCCGTGGAAAATCCCATTTCCACGGTAGGATAGGAGATCAGAGATACCCTGCGATTATATCATGAGCAGGGGGCACTGTCTATACTCCATGTGTTGAAATTGTGCTATTTTTTTTGTTTGCGGAAGATAAACAGTTTGCTAAATACATAGTTGATGATGACGATCACGATCTGCACGATGAGTTTTGCAATCATCTCGCGCATTCCCATCGCGCTAACGAACAGATACATCAGCCCCATATCCACCAGCAGGGAGAACAGCCGCGCGGAGATAAAACCGGCGAATTCCTTCCACACGACGGCGGCCTTCCAGCTCCGGCTGCTAAAAACGAAGAGCTTATTGGTGACAAACGCAAAGAGCACTGCCGCAATCCAGGAAAGCGCGTTGGCGATCAGGTAGTTTTTGTTCCCTAAAAACCGCGCCTTGCCCAAAAGCTCGTTGAAGAGATAAAATGTAACCATGGAGACGACGGTGGTCAGCAGGCCGAAGAACACATAGCTGACGATCTCATGGTTGACGAGGCCCAGCAGCTTTTCAAAGGCCGTGTGGTAGCCGTGATCCGGCTTTTCCTCAGTGGAGGCTTCCAGTGCGCGCATATGCTCGCCCGCGTGGAGATAGGTACCGTAGGCGGTGAAAATATGCAGCAAAAACCAGGCGAATACGGCCCCTGCCGCTTCGCCGGAGATGCAAGGGACCCATTTGACGGATACTCCTGCGTATTCCGCCGCCGCCGCGAGGAAGGCAGCGGTGCTAGGCCCTGTTTCCGGCACACAGTCGAGCAGTGGGGCGAGCTTGTCCGCCCGGATCAACACAAAGGCCGGCGCGCCGGCGGGCAGCCAGCGCATCGTAAAATAGGAGAGCAGCATTTTAGAGAGCCAGGCGGAAAAGCCCCCGCTGCTTGCCCCAACTACGCAGCTGCATTCCGCGCGCTGCGCCCACGCTGCTGCAAATTCCGCAGGGGAATAGCTCTGGTGGGGCAAAAGGACATAGTCCGCCCCGCCGCGCAAGGCCGCCTGCAAGTCATCTTTTTTGTTTTCGCCCGCAACGGCGGCCGCACACTCGACGCCGAGCGCCTGGCAGGCCGCCTGCCAAGAGGCGAGCTGGTTCTCTTCCGGTAAAAGAATGTAGATCCGTTCCAATCGATCATCCTCCTGAATGGTGTTTCAAACGCTCTGGATGCCTTCACATGCTTCGCCTGTAAGATCATGTACAAAAGTCATTTTATTTTACCACTGAATATGGCGCTTGACAATCTTTCAAAAGCGGAATTTCTCAAACCAACTTCCCCGAGGGGGTTTTTCATGGTAAAATAGCTTCAAACAAAGTTTGAAGCATTGGAAAAATGCCTGTCGGCGTGAAACGCCTCCTGCCGCGGTGCGGCAACGCCATTTTTCGGAGAGGAATGGTATGAAAGCTTCAAACAAAGTTTGAAGCATTTTGAAGCATTGGAAAAATGCCTGTCGGCGCGAAACGCCTCCTGCCGCGATGCGGCAACGTCATTTTTCGCGGAGGGGCGCTTTGAAAAGAGCTTTAAATGGCTCTAACGTTTAGAATCTATGGAGCGTTTTGCAGGGAGTATAGAGGGAAAGAGAAGCTCCTGAATTTGGAAAGGCGGCGGTTTTATGCGCGTTACAGTAAAAGCAGCGGCAAAAATTAATTTGATGCTCGATATCGTCGGGCGGCTCGACAACGGCTACCACAGCCTGTGGATGGTGATGCAGTCTATTGACCTGTATGATACGGTCACAGTGGAGCGCACGGGGGCAGGGGGAGGAATCCGCCTTGCCTGCTCGGACGAGCGCCTCCCCACGGATGAGACGAATTTGGCATTCAAAGCGGCGCGCACGTTTTTTGAGGCGGCGAAAGTGGCAAACGATGGCGTTTCGATCACAATCCATAAGGCAATTCCCTTTGCCGCCGGGCTCGCCGGGGGCAGCGCGGATGCCGCGGCAACGCTTCTGGCGTTGGACAGGCTGTATGGCACACGGCTTAAAATGCGCGCGCTCAACAAAATCGGCCTGACGCTGGGCGCGGATGTTCCCTTTTGCCTACAGGGGGGCACGATGCTGGCCCAGCATATCGGGGAGCTGCTCACCCCCGTGCCGGAGCTACCGGATTGCTTTATTGTGCTGGCGAAGCCCGCGCAGGGGATTTCCACCGCGCAGGCGTATCATTTGTGTGATACCGCACCGAATCTGCGCGCGCCGGATAAACAGGGCATGCTGAGCGCCCTGCTGGCGGAGGATTTGGAAGGCGTTGGCAGGCTGGCGGGGAATGTTTTTGAGCAGGTGATCGACGTGCCGGAGCGGGTAAAGATTAAGGCGCTCATGCGGGAGTATGGCACGCTCGGCTGCTGCATGAGCGGCAGCGGGCCTACGGTATTCGGCCTGTTTGACACGCGGGAGGCCGCGCAGAGTTGCGCCGAAAAGCTCAGGGCGGTTGTGCCGGATGTGTTCCTCTGCCGCCCGGTAGAAGAGGGCTGTGCCGTTATGGAAGAAACAATGCAGTGAGATTGAAAAACAGGGGATTCCCTGTATAATGGTAAAAAATCCTGTCCATACTCTTGGTACTCAAAGAGAGGACGGGATTTTTATGAAGCTGAAACGAATCGAGGCCGCGCTTTTGTGCGCCGTGCTGGTGGCATCCCTTTGCAGTGTGACGAGCTTTGCCTCTTCCTGTGCGCAAATCCGGGAGAGCGTGCTGCGCCTTCATGTTTTGGCCAATTCAGACAGCGATGCGGATCAGGCGCTGAAGCTACAGGTGCGGGATGCGGTGCTGGAGGAAGGCGCGCATATTTTTGACGGCTCCCTGACGGCGGATGAGGCAGAGCAGGCCATCGAACAGGCGCTCCCGCGGCTGGAGCAGGCGGCGCGCAGTGAGGTGATGAAACGGGGCTATACGTATGAGGTTCATATTACCGTCAGCGAGGAGTATTTTGATACCCGTACTTATGAGGATGAGGTGACGCTCCCGGCCGGGCGCTACCGGGCGGTGCGCGTGATTATTGGCAACGGGGAAGGGCATAACTGGTGGTGCGTGATGTTTCCGCCGATGTGCCTGCCCGCCGCACAGGGCGGCGTGGAGCTTGACGGCGTGCTGGATGGGAAAGAAGAAAAAATTGTGCGCACTTCCCCCAAATATGAGCCGCGTTTCAAGATTGTGGAGTGGATTGAGCGGCTGCGGGAATACCTGCGGGATGAGCCGGAGGAGGACGGTGTGACAACGGATTATTTCACCGTGACCAAAGTGGATCAAGAGGCAAAAACAGAGCCGTTATCCATCCGTCAAGTGCTTTTCCCCCTGCTGAGGAATGGCCGGGCGGATGAGAGATAGACGCGCCTGGCAATGTGTGGTTTTATCAATATCGAAAAAGGAAAAGGGCCGTTGCAAAATCATTTGCAGCGGCCCCTCCGGTTTTATTTTTCAGCGGTTTCGTGCCTTCTATAAAATCCCTACCATATTGCATCCATTTTCAAAGGGAACCGCATTGGCAAAGCGGGCAGAGAACGCCGGCGCGAGCGGGTGACACAGCCGGATGCCAAGTTTACTCCCCTCTTCGGCGCACACAGGCACAATAAAGCTCGCCTTTTCCCCGCTGGCGAGTTGCTCCGGTTGGTAAGAAGCTTCATACTCAACCACCCTTCCAGCCGGATTCGAAATGGAAACGGTGAGCCTGGAGAGCGTGTAGGGCAGGGCAAATCCTGTGTTCAGAAGTGTGAAGCAAATCTCATATGTAAAGTCTTTGCTCTTTACATCCCGGTGCGCCTTGCAATCGAGCAGATGGAGCTGATACCCCAGATGATCGCACAGATAGTCGAATACAGTGCGGTTCAGCGGCCTCCCAGAGCCATCCGTGAAATAGCTCGGGTGGTACGGGCAGCGGTAAAAATCCAGCTGCTCCGGGGTAAGGGTTTCGCCTTGCCAGCGGAGCAGATTGAAGCTGCCGCCTCCCTCCCGGTAATTATGTGCAATGCTCAGGGTGGAGAGGCTATGGTTTGCACAGCAGGCGAGCATCTGCAAGCCGTCGATCCGGCCCTTCTGGTAGACGGTATCCTTGCCCCAGGGCATTTCCCCATCGTTGAAACGCAGGCGGGAAAGTGCGCAGAAGGTACGCTCGCGCCGGTTCCACAGGCGCCCGCGGTCGCTATTCCACTTAAAATGCGCGCCAACGAGATAATCATCGTGGAAGCCGATGCGCCCTTGCTCCTGATTGGGCGCTTTTTCCCAAATCGGCAGAGTGCGCACCTGGATGGGGAGCCGGGCAGGCGCCATTTGGCAGACGGCTTCCATCAGCTTTTTGCCGCTGTGGTGGTGTTTTGCCGTATGCCATTCGCCCCATGCGCCGTTGAAGCCTGCCTGAAGGGCGGCAACGGTTTCATACACAAGCGCTTCGTGCTGCTCCATCCACATGCCGATTTGGTTGGCGTGCGCTAGAATTTGAGCAGTCACGGGGCCGTTTTTTCGGTCGGCTTCCTCCTCATAAGCGAAGCGCAGCAAGGCCCGCAGGTGCTTCTGTCGCAGCGTTTCCAGATATGCTTCCAGCTGGGAGAAGGCGTGCGAATCAAGCGGTCGGTCAAGGAATTCCGAAAGATAGACGTAAAGCTGAACGAGCCGGCAATTTTCCTCCCGGTAGAAAACGAGCTGCTCTTCCAGATAAGCCTGAGCGGAAAGGCCGGGGTGGAACACGGCATCGCCGCCTCCAAGGCGCAGATAAGCCTCCAGACGGAAGCCACGGTCCGGGTTTTGCCGCAGCAGGGCGTAATCCTCCCCCACAAGGGGGAAGCAGTGATTCAGATGAAGGCCGTTCATAGGGCGCCCTCCTTCCAGTGTTGATCGGCTGCAGGTCAATCAGGTCAATCCTGATCTGTCAGGCTGGCCAGAAAAGTGCGGTCGTTTTGATTGAGCTCCGCCTTTTCCAATAGATCGGGCCGCCGGTAAAAAGTGCGTTCCAGCGCGCGCTCCCTGCGCCAGCGCATGATGTTGGCATGGTGGCCGGAGAGCAGCACATCGGGCACCGTTTGCCCGTGCCATTCATAGGGGCGGGTGTATTGCGGATACTCCAGAAGGGAGTGGAAATGGCTTTCCTCCTGGAAGGCTTCGTCGTTGGCCAACACACCCGGCAGCATGCGGCAGACCGCGTCCGCCAACACGAGCGCGGGCAGCTCGCCGCCGGTGAGCACATAGTCGCCGATGGAAATTTCTTCATCCACCAGCTCTTCGATCACGCGTTCATCCACGCCCTCATAATGGCCGCAAAGCAGCGCGAGGGTTTCATATTCCGCAAGCTCCCGCACCCGGTTTTGCGTGAGCACTTTCCCCTGTGGGGAAAGATAGATGAAATGCGGCTTACGCCCCACCTCCCCGCAAAGGGCCTGAAAGCAATCGTAGATCGGCTGGGTTTGCATGATCATGCCCATGCCGCCGCCATAGGGCGTGTCATCCACACGGTTGTGCTTATCCAGGGTGTAATCCCGGATATTGTGGCAGTTGAGCTCGACCAGCCCGCGCTCCCGCGCACGGCCGATGATGCTTTCGCGCAGCACTGTGTCGCACATCTCGGGGAACAGGGTTAAAATATCGATACGCATTGGCTTTAAATCGATCCTTTCCATTGCCTGATCAAATACTGGTTTCATCGGTTCCTTCGTCCGCTTCCTCAAAGATCCCCTTGAGCGGGCGGATTCGGATGGTTTCCCGCTCCACATCCGTTTCAATCACGACGGGTGGGATGGCGGGCAGCAGGTATTCTGTTCCTTCATCATCCTGCACATGCCACACATCGTTTGCGCCGGTGGCGCTCACCTCTGTGAGCGTGCCATAAAGCCTGCTGTCATCCGCATCAATCACGCGGCAGCCGATCAGATCCTGAATAAAATAGTCGCCATCGGGGAGCTTTGCGTCCTCCCGGTTCATAAAGAGCACGCGCCCGCGCAGAGCGGCGGCAGCTTCCACCGTGTCGATCCCTTCAAGCTTCAGGAGCATCACGTTGCCGTGCGGGCGGCTGGAAAGGACGCGGGCCGCCCCTTCGCCCTCCCCGCTGAAATATAGGGTGTGAAATTGCTGGAAAAAATCGGGGCCGTCGCACCAGGGCTGAACGCGCATTTCACCGCGCACGCCGTGCGTACCAACGATTTGCCCAAGCTCTAAATATTGCCTGCGCATGCTATTCCTCCATTTAAAAAGAACTTTTTCTGCTTGCATTATACCCGTTGCGGGGCGGGTGGTCAAGCAATGGCGAAATGAGGCGCGGCCAGGAGGAAAACTCTGTAGGAGAGAAAGTGAAGATGGTTGTTCTGCTTGCAGGGCTATGCTATAATAGCATCAAACAAAGTTTGATGCATTGGAAAAATGCCTGCCGGCGTGAAACGCCTCCTGTCGCGGGGCGGCAACGCCATTTTTCAAGGTTTACGCGCAAGGCGGACAGCGCCAAGTATCATGATAAAATTTTTAGATTGAAAACCTGAAAGCATAGAAAGGCCTGCATGCTATGGCCTTATCATATCAAGGGATGATGGAGGGCGATATTGATGCGATATCCGTATGGGAAAGCGATTTTAATCACCGGTGCATCCTCAGGGATCGGGCGCGCGGCGGCGGAGCTGTTTGCCGACGCGGGCTATATGGTCTGGGCTGGCTCGCGCCATTGTGAGGAGGGCGTTGAGAAGCGGCAGGGCGGAGGGGAAATCCGCTCGCTCCCAATGGATGTGTGCGATGAGGCGTCCACCCGCCGCGCGGTAGAGCGGGCTGTGAGCGAAGGCGGGCTGGGGATTGTGCTCAACTGCGCGGGCATGGGCATTGCCGGCCCGGCGGAGGATACGTTTGAGGAGGCCGTCCGCGCGCAGTTTGAGGTGAATTATTTTGGCACGCTGCGGGTCAACCGGCTGGTGCTGCCCTACTTCCGCGCGCAGGGGAAGGGGCTGGTTCTCGTGATGAGCTCTGTTGCGGGGCGTGTGCCGATCCCCTACCAAAGCCACTACAGCTCCTCCAAATACGCGCTGGACGCCTATGTGGAGGCGTTGCGTATGGAGGCGCGGCCGTTTGGCATCCGTGCGGCCCTCATTGAGCCGGGCGATACCAAAACCGGCTTCACTGCGGCGCGCCGCATGGCGATGCCGGAGGATTCTCCTTACCGGAAGGCCTGTGAGGGCGCGATTGCCCGCATGGCGCACGATGAGGAGACGGGCGTGCCCGCTGTAAAGCCCGCGCTGGCGGCGTTTCGCCTGGCGGAGCGGGAGAATCCGCCCGTGCGCGTGACGGTTGGCGCGATGTATCAGGGCGTGATGGCCCTGCGCAAGATCATCCCCGCGCGTGCTTTTGAGCGGGTATTGGCTGCTATGTACCGTTAAACGGCAAAAAAATAGGACGGGCCTTTCGGATTCGTTGATTTTTCTGAGAAGAATTGGTATAATAAAAACGGTCTTATTTTTATCATTTTAAGGAGGCATCATGATGGAATTCAAAGGCAGCAAGACGGAAGCGAACCTGATGGCAGCGTTCGCAGGTGAATCCCAGGCGCGCAATAAATACACCTATTACGCTTCCCAGGCGAAAAAGGATGGCTATGAGCAGATTGCAAACATCTTCCAGATGACGGCGGATAATGAGAAAGAGCATGCAAAGATCTGGTTCAAGCAGCTTCACGGCGGCAAAGTCCCCGGCACGATGGAAAACCTGCTGGACGGAGCGGCAGGCGAGCACTATGAGTGGACGGATATGTATAAGGGCTTTGCAGAGGAAGCGAAGGCCGAGGGCTTCAATGAGATCGCTGCGCTGTTCCAGATGGTGGGCGATATCGAGAAGGAGCACGAGGAGCGCTACCGCAAGCTGATTGAAAACCTCGAAAAAGGCATTGTTTTCGAGCGCTCGAACGAGGTTGTGTGGATCTGCCGCAACTGCGGGCACATCCATGTGGGTAAGAATGCCCCGGCGGTCTGCCCGGTGTGCAAGCACCCGCAGGCGTATTTCGAGCTTCGCGCGGAGAATTATTAAGTTCTGTTTGATCGTGGAACGGCTGCGGCAACTTTGCCACAGCCGTTTTTTCAACCATTTGGGGAAAGCACCTCTCCAGCCCGGTTCTTGTGTTTCATCGTGAAATCGATACAATAGAGGGTGAAAGCAGCGCTGACTTCTATTAGGAGGATACGACGATGAGTTTACCAATTGGCGAAAATATCAGGAAACTGCGCCTCAAGCGCGGTATCACGCAGGAACAGCTTGCAGCGCATTTACAGCTTTCCTATCAGGCTGTGAGCAAGTGGGAAACCGGCGTTACAACGCCGGATATTGCGCTCCTGCCCAGGCTTGCCGCCTATTTTGAGGTGACGGTTGACAGCTTGTTCGAGCCGCAGATGACGGCTTATCGAAATGGTGCAGAGCGGCTCTTGGCCGTGTATGAATCGACACATGCGGATGTGGACTATGAACGGGCTGAGCAGGCGTTTCACAAGCTTAAAATGCAAGGGAAGTGGACGGATGAGGATCAACTTGGCTACGCAATGCTGGCGGACTTTCGCGCGCAGGATTTTGCGGACAAGGCGCTCGACCGCTACCAAGGGCTGCTGACACAAAGCCCGCGCAGGGGCGCGGTTTATTGGAAAGCGCACCGGCAGCTTTACAGGCTGCTTTGCCGTTGTGGCAGGGGAATGGAGGCCATTGCGTGGCAGAAAGAGCAGTTTGAGGCACATCCGGATCACCCGGAGGTCTATGCTTCCCTGGCGCTCGCCTATCTCTATGCCGGGGAGCCGGAAAACGCTTTGGAAACGGTGCAGAGAGGGATGGAGCGCTTCCCGGAAGATGCGCTCCTGCTCCATACCGCGGGAGAGATATACCGGGCACGCGGCGAAGTTGCTCAGGCGCTTGCCTATTGGGAACAGGCCTTTCGAAACGATCCATCCATGTTTGACAGCCTGTATGCACAGGCGGAGCTTTTGGCAGAGACAGGCCGTCGGGAGGAAGCAGCCTCCGTTTTACAGGAGTTGACCGGATTGCTGGAGCAACACGGCTTTGAGGCGGAATTGGACAGGCTAAAACAAGCGCTTGCATCCTTGCAGCGAATGGAGTAAGATCAGAAAAGCACAAGAAGGGAGCTTGCGCCATGCGGAGAAAAGATCGGGAGATCACAGACGAAGAGCAGATTTTGGGGATGATACGGTGCTGTGGCGTATGCCGCGTTGCCTTCCATGACGCCGAGTATCCCTATATTGTTCCATTGAATTTTGGTATAAGGGAGGGGAAACCGCTCACGCTCTATTTCCACTGCGCGGCAGAGGGGAAAAAGCTGGATTTGATGCAAAGGGACAATCGGGTCAGCTTTGAGATGGATTGTGCCCACCGGCTGGTGACGGGCAGCCGCGCCTGTGACACTACCATGGAGTATGAGAGCGTGTGCGGGAACGGCCTGTTGGAACCCTGCGGCGGGCAGGAGAAGGAGCAGGGCCTTGCCCGCGTGATGGCGCATTATTGCGGGGAGAAGCCCTATGAATTTGATGCGGCTTTGCTCAAGCATACGGTGGTTTTAAAGCTGACTGTGCATACGGTCACGGCAAAAGCGTTAAAAAAGGGATGGGAAGCGTTATAAAAGCAGCATAGAAATCAAATGATGCAAAACGCGCGGGGAGCCGGAAGTTGATCCGGTTCCCCGCGCGTTTCTTTATAATCAGTTATAGTCAGTTCAGCCCGGTTTCGCCCACCGTTTGGAACAGCTGCTCCACCGCAGCCCGCAGCCCTTGATGCTCCGCTTTTTGCAGGCCCGGGTCATCTTTTAAAATCTCCCTGGCCGCCTGCTGCGCCTGCTTCAATTCCTCCAAATCCGTGACCATGTTGGCAATTTTCAGGGCCGGAAGGCCATGCTGGCGCGCGCCAAAAAAATCGCCTGGGCCACGCATCTTCAGGTCAGCGTCCGCAATTTGGAAGCCGTCGGTTGTATCGCACATGGTTTGCAGCCGCTGCTTCGCCTGTTCATTCTGCGCGTCGGATATGAGGATGCAGGTGGAGGGGTGTCGGCCTCTCCCCACGCGCCCCCGCAGCTGGTGCAGCTGCGACAGGCCGAAACGCTCGGCGTTTTCGATGACCATCACCACGGCGTTTGGCACATCCACCCCGACCTCCACCACCGTGGTGGAAACCAGGAGCTGGATGTCATTGGCGGCGAAGCGGCGCATGGTTTCTTCCTTCTCCTTCGGCTTCATACGCCCGTGCAGCAGGCCGAGGCGGTAGCCTCGAAAGGGGCCTTTTTGCAGTTTTTCCGCGTATTCCTGCGCGGCGGTCAGCTCTGATTCGCCTTCCTCCACGAGGGGGCAGACGATATAGGCCTGAAGGCCCTCATCGAGGTGCTTTTTGATATAGTTGTAAACACGCTGGTGCAGCCGGCTGCCCACGGCATAGGTTTTGATCTTTTGCCGCCCGGGTGGGAGCTCGTCGAGGATAGAAATATCCAGGTCGCCATAGATCATCAGCGCGAGCGTGCGTGGAATCGGCGTGGCGGACATCACCAGCAGATGAGGGCTGCTGCCCTTATCTGCCAATGCGGCACGCTGGCCGACGCCGAAACGGTGCTGTTCATCCGTGATGACCAGGCCGAGGCGGCGGAAGGCGACATCCTTTTGAATCAGCGCATGCGTGCCCACGGCCAGGTCGATCTCACCGCGTTGCAGCTGCGCTTTGATCTCCTTTTTTTCCGCTGCGCCGGTAGCGCCGGTCAGCAGGGCGCAGCGGATGCCCGCCGGGCTGAGAAAGCCCTCCAACGTGTGATAATGCTGCTCTGCCAAAATGCCGGTGGGCGCCATCAGGGCGCATTGAAAGCCGTTTTTGGCGGCAGTATGGATGAGCGCCGCCGCCACCGCGGTTTTACCGGAGCCGACGTCCCCCTGCAGCAGTCTGCTCATCGGCGTTGCCGAGCGCATATCGCGCAGGCATTCCGAAACCGCGCGCCGCTGTGCGCCGGTGGGGGAGAAGGGAAGCAGCGCAAAAAAAGCTTCACTGTTGTCCTGCGTCACCCGTGATGCCGTTTGTGTTCTGGCGCGGGCCTTCAAGCGCAGCAGGCCAATTTGCAGGGTGAGCAGCTCTTCAAATACCAGCCGCCTGCGCGCGCGCAGAAGCGCTTGCTCATCCGCCGGAAAATGGATGTTTTCCAAGGCGAAGCGCACATGGCAAAGGCCCTGCTCCCGGCGCAGCGCATCCGGCAGCGGGTCTTCGAGCAGGTCTTTTCGCATGGAGAGGGCGCTGGCGACGCAGCCCTCGATCACGCGGGTGGAAAGCCCCTGCGTTTGCGGATAGATCGGCCGGATCCGCTCGCCGGTTTCTACCGGTTCCACGAGGGGAGAGGCCATCTCACGGCGGCCGAACTGCCCGCCGACCCGGCCAAAGAAGAGGTATTCTGCCCCCACCTCCAGCTTTTCAGCGGCATAAGGGTTATTGAAAAACGTGACCTGCATCAGGCTCACGCCGTCGGTCACGGCTGTTTTGTAAAGGGTGAGGCCCTTGCGGATCAGGTGCTTGGACGGCGCGCGGGATACGATCGCTTTCACACAGCAGGTTTCACCAAACGGCGCACCCGCGATGGAAACCGTTTTGCTCCAATCCTCGTAAGCACGCGGGTAAAAATGGAGCAGGGCGTCGATGGAATCCACGCCGAGCCGCTGAAACAGCCCGGCGCGTTTTTCCCCCACGCCCTTGAGATAACGGATATCCGTATGTAACTGGTTTTGCATGCGTATCATCTCCCGTTCTGCACTTATTCCACGGAGATGATGAAATAATACACCGGTTGGCCGCCGTTGACAATGGAGATATCAACACTCGGGCCATATTTGGCGGTGAGCATATTCTGGAGCTCCAACGCCTGCTCCTCAGTTGCATCCGCGCCGTAAAAAATGGTGATGAGGGAACAATCCCGTTTGTTATAAAGGTGTTTGGTTACGCGGTAGGCAACGTGCAGGAGATCCTGCTCGACCACCGTGATTTTACCATTCTCCATGCCGAGGATCTGGCCTTTTTGAATGCGCTCCCCGTCAATGGAGCTGTCGCGCGCGGCAAAGGTGACAAGGCCGGTGCCCACACGCTGCGCAGCCTTCATCATGTTGACGTGGTTTTCCTCCGCGCCGAGCGATTCATCGAAATTGAGCATGGCGGTCACGCCCTGCGGGATGGTGCGCGTTTGCAAAACGCTGACGCCGCGATCCGCGAGAGGGATCGTCTGCTCTGCCGCCATGATAATATTTTTATTATTGGGCAAAACGAAAACATGCTCCGCAGGGGTAGCCATGATCGCGTCGAGGATATCCTCCGTGCTGGGGTTCATGGTTTGCCCCCCGCTCACCACCTGATCGGCTCCAAGCTCCAAAAACAGCTCCTTGAGCCCCTGCCCGGCGGCGACCGCCACAAAGCCAAAGGGCTTGGCCGGCTCCTGCACGGCAGGCGTTGCCGGCTGCGCCTCTGGCTCCCTGGGGGAGTCAAAGGCGGCGTTGGTATGCTGCTGGCGCATATTATCAATTTTGATATTCACCAGGGGGCCATATTTCAGGGCTTCCTGGATGACGTTGCCCGGCTCGTTGGAGTGAACATGAACTTTGATGATCGTATCGTCATCCACCACAACCACACAATCCCCGATGGATTCGAGATAGGCGCGCAGACGGACGGGATCCCGTGTGGAGTGCGGGTCCTTATGGATTAAAAATTCAGAGCAATAACCAAATTCGATCTCCCCATCCGCGTTGGCGACGATTTCCTTTCGCTCGCCGTGCTGCTGGGCGGTGATGGGGGAGGCCTCCTGCGTAGTGCTGCCGATGATGCCGCTGCCGTTAAAAACGCTGCGCATCCCCTCCAGGATCAGCACCAAGCCCTGGCCGCCCGCATCGACCACGCCCGCTTTTTTGAGAACGGGAAGGAGCTCCGGCGTGGTGGCGAGCGCCTTTGCCGCACTTTCACAGGCGGCGTTGAAAACGGCGATGGCATCCGCGCCGGTGTTCGCCGTGCGCTTGGCGCTTTCAGAAGCGAGGCGCACCACCGTGAGAATTGTGCCTTCCGTGGGCTTCATCACAGCGCCGTACGCCATCTCCACACCGATTTGGAGCGCGTTTGCAAGGGCGGCGCCGTCTACCTCCCGGCAGCCTTTTAATCCCTTGGAGATCCCGCGAAAAATCAAGGACAGAATGACCCCGGAATTGCCCCTTGCCCCGCGCAGGAGCGCGGAGGCGACCGCCGCGGCAATCTCGCCCGCGCCCGCGTCTTCTGCCATGCGGGCAACCTCCCGCGCGGCAGCACCGATGGTCATCGACATATTCGTGCCTGTGTCGCCATCCGGCACGGGGAAAACGTTGAGCGCGTCAACATCGCCGCGATGATTATTAATATGGTGAGAAGCGGAGATCACCGCGTCCCGAAGCATACTGCCGGTTATCACTGTATAAGCACTCCTTACGGTTCATTCTTCCTGTCACAAGGCGCCAGCCTGTCTGGCCCTGCCTCACAGCGGGGCGTTTGACTGCGCGCTCAGGATTTCATCCCATCCACAAACACATTGACCTTGCGCACTTCAAAGCCAGTCGCCTCCTCCACCGTGTAGCGCACCTTGTTGACGATGCTTTTGACGATGGCGGAGATATTCAGCCCATAGGTTACAATAATGTGAAGGTCAATGGCGAGGCCGTCGCCCTCTTTACGCACGGCAACTCCCTGGTCGGGGAAGCTGCGGCGGCGGTTGAAAAAGGAGCGGATGCCCTGCCGGGCGTTGCTGTTGGCCATGCCGACAACGCCAAAGCAGGATGAGGCGGCGTTGCCCACCAGGCTGGAGAAATAGGATTCTGAAATCTCGATGGTACCGAGATGATTTTCCATCCGAATCATTTGCGCAGACCTCCCTCTCGATGCTGCGTGTGCCATGGGAAAGCCGGAACCATGGCATTACAGCCAATTATTATACACGATAATTCGAAAAACGGCAATGGATGGGAGGATAACTTAATGGATTGTTTACGATTGGGTGAAGAAAAATAATTTCCAGCCGAAATCGGAAAGGAAGAAATATCGGATACACATATCATAGTGAAGAACTGTATCATCGGTATATAAAATAACATTTGATATTGTTGACATAATTTACACAATGTGATAACATTTAATTGTAAAAAACAGAGAGGCGTGATACCAATGTACAATTTATGATAAGTAGGCACATTTATCACATTTATTGAGCGGACATCTAGAAGGGGAGGTAAAATATAATGAAGCAACTATATAAGATTCGGTATACCTCTGCTATGTTATCCCTTGTAATATTGTTCGGAGTTCTATTTTCAACGATTCCTGCTTTTGCATCCGAAATCCCAACAACACCTCAGCAGGAGAGGGAACGTCACGCAGCTTTGATTGCGGATAAGGTACAGTCCATCGAAACGAAGGAAAAGCTTAAAATATCCGCTTATAAATCCATGCAGGATTTTAATGGCAATCCATATGTATTAATTGAATGCGAACCCGTCGGATATTTGATTTATCACCCGGAATCCGCACAGTTTGTGGAATACGCGGCTGATAGTCCTTCTCCTTTTTTGGGTATAGAAGGAGATTTGCTATATGGCGGCCCCACGCAATATTATTATAAGAAAGCGGACGGCAGCTATCAAAATACCTTGGAAAGAAAACGAGTCTTGGCAGCGGAAGACTTACAGTCGCTTGCATCACAAAGCGATTATCTTCAGAAAGAACTCATTAAGCAGTCTGATACAGCCGCGCTGGAATACACGCAAAAAAGATTCGTGTCCCGGGCTGCGGCTGCATCAACACAGACCTTTTATATTACGCAATCGAGCAAGCTCTCCGGATTGGATAAATGCGGCTATTATTGCCCTCCTGGAAGCGGCGGAATTTGTGGTTACATTGCAGCCGCTATGATGCTCTATTATTATGATGTGACCGGTCATCGAGATGTTATGGATGACAAATACTACTATAATTATAATGGGAAAAAATTGAGCGCCGAGTTTACAAAGGTATTGCTCCAGGTGGGAAAAGATCTGGGATACGGAGACTCCACCACATCAGTCGCCATTCATTATACGGTTAAGGAATATTTGAAGAGGCGTGGGATAACAAGCAATACCGATCACACAAGCCGTTATACGCCGCTTTTCACTTCCAACACGATCGGCCTGCTGCTTGAGAGCAATCAGCCGGTTATCATTTTTGGAAATCTTTATTCCCCAAGTCATGGAAAGAACATCAATCATGCTGTTCTTGCATATGGATATCATGCAACGGTGACGGGAAACAATATCCTATTTCAATTTATTGTTCATTTCGGCTATGACAACTACCGTCAGGTCACGCTATCAGGCGTTTTTGGCAGTATCTATTCTTTGAAATGTTAAGTGGGGTGACGTTTTGATCCAGATGAAGCGTTTCTTTTGGATTCCTTGTCTGGTACTTTGCGTATGTCTGTTGACGGCGTGCGACGGGTCCGGTAAGCTGGACTCCGTACGTGTAGAAAATCCGCTGGATGGCGGGGAGATCATATTGCCTGTTGAAAACGGTCGCGGGCAACTGGCCGGCGCCAGCGCTTCCTTCCAGACAAAGCAGACGCCGCAGGAGCTGTACCAGGCTTACAAATCGCTTGAGGCGGAGAAGAATTTGCAGATAACCCCTTACCCGAGCGGCCTGCTGATCGATCAGGGCACTGGCAGCGGTGCTCGGTATTACTGGCTGACTGTTTCGCCGGAGCATGCAAAGAATGGGCGGAATTATCTGCTCTCCAATATGGAGGCCGACTTGATTGACCGGGATATATGGCTTGAGGATGAGTGGACGCCTGCGGGGCAGCAGGGCAGTAATGCGCAGACGCCGACCACAGGTGCGACAATCCTGCTGCCCTATCATCTGATCGCACGGGAGGAGCTGGATTCTTCGCAATCGTCTTTGAAGCAAACCATTTCCGCGGGTATTTTGTACCGGATCACCGGGACACAGGGGGCATTTTATCAATTCTATGAGTCGATGAATGCTTATCGTCTGGAAAAGGAGAAAAACGGGTTCTCCATCCGTTCCTATGCCGAGGGCTTTGACGCTTCCAAGGCGCTGCGTACCTGCCAGCCGGTTACCTTTACGTTCTATGAGATCGGAGGAAACTCCTATTTCAGCGCTCAGCTGGATTAAGCACCATCGCATAAAACGCCCCGCACAGGGCTTTCAAACCCGTGCGGGGTTATGTATTAGGTTTAAAAATGCCAATCCTGCAAATTGGCATATACATCGCCGGAGTGGCTGATAAGGTCGCCCTGCACATCTCTGCTGCGCGCCGCCACGCCCTTACGGAAACAAACGGGCAAAAAGGCGGGATTCTCCTGGAACGTGCTGAGAAAATCCTGCAGGGAAACGGCGCCTGTGAGCATTTGCTTGTAAGAAGCCGCCGCCGCTCCCTCCTGATTGATTCCGGCCTTTGCCGCGCCCGCTTCGTCGAAAAACGGAGCAAGGCTCATATTGTTGGAGAGCTTCACTTCACCGAGATACAGATCGAATCTGCCGCCCTGCACAGCCTTTGTATAGTCCGCCCAGGCGAGTTGGGTTACCGTCACCTTGATGCCTACCGCGGAAAGCTGCGCGGCGATCATATTGGCGGCGGAGAGGCGGAAGGGGTTCTCTTTATTGACCACCAGCGTGAATTTCAATGCCTTCCCATTCCTGGTGCGCGCGCCGGAAGCATCGGTTTTGTCGAAACCGGCCTCCTGCAGCAGTTTCATAGCAGCTTCCTTATCCTGCTTGACGCCCGCGGTCGTCAGCCCCTTCAGCGCATGCCAATCCGGGCGGAACGGGGTGGCGCTGGCTGAGGCGTGGCCCTGATAGGCGGAGGAGGCAACTTCCTCCCGCGCAAGCGCAAGGCTCATCGCCTGCAGCACCTTCTGATTCTGCAAAAGCTCGTTTTTGGATTGAACGCCGAGAAAAACAAGGTTATTCATCGGGAATTCTTCCGTATTGGCGTTGATGCGCTGATAGACGCCGCCGCTTAAATCATGGAAAATAAAATTGACGTTGCCGATCTCCAGGCTGTGGATTACCGAATCGCTATCCGGCACATCGACCAGGGTGACTGAGGCGAATTTCATTTTGTTGCCCTTTGACCAGGCCTTATTGGCCTTTAGGGTGACGGAGCTGTCACCCCGTACGGCCGTATAGCGCCCGCTGCCCACTGGGATTGCCGTTTCCGAAGAATCGCTGCCGCGCTTGATTACGGCAAAGTCGAGGCAGGCCAGCGCGTAAGGATCGGCTGCCTTCAAAGTGAACACAATTTCGCCGTTTTGCACCTTTGCGCCGCTGAAATTGGAGAGCTGTGCCCGATAATGCGGGGATGCCGCAGCCTTTTCAAAGGAATAGACAACATCTGAAGCGGAGAGAGAAGAGCCATCGGAAAAGACAAGGCCGCTTTTGAGGGCAACGCGCACCTGCGTTCCGCTGACGCTGCCGGAGGAGGCGAGAAACGGCTGCGGCGAAAGCGCCGCGTCAACCGCGTAGAGGGAATCATATAGCACCGTGGAGAGCAACTGGTTCGGCAGGCTTTTCGCTGAAAACGGATTGAGGGAATCGCCCTTTACATACGGCAGGGAGAGCCTACCCGTGCCGCCCGTGGTTTGCTGGCTTTCAGAAACGGCTGTCTCCTCTCCGGAGGCGGTGGTGGAATCCTCCGGCGCGGGCTCCTTCCCGCAGGAGGCAAGTGACACGAAGCAGACGGACAGGCATAACATCAGGGCAATCCACCGGGCAAAAGCTGAAGGCTTCATCATGATGACCATTCCTTTCTTGCGTCGTATTCTAAGGAAAGCACGCCAAGCGTGCGCTTACTGCTTTTGGAACGGGATTATTGAATGCAAATGCGCTGGATCTGTGTTGTTTTTCCGCTGTGCTCATCAATTTCAAAGATGCAGCCGCACATCATGCAGGAACCGTCCCCGTTTTCAAAGCGGACAGGCATGCCCGTGCGCATTTTTTCGATTGCCAGCTCCGGGCGGACGCCCAGCACGGATTGGATTTCCCCGGTCATGCCAAGGTCGGTTAAATACCCGGTGCCCTGCGGCAAAATCTGCTCGTCGGCCGTTTGTACATGCGTGTGCGTGCCGAACAGGGCGGAAACACGGCCGTCCAGATAAAAGCCGAGCGCCCGTTTTTCCGCGGTGGCCTCCGCGTGAAAATCCACAATTTTAATCCGGCAGTCCTGAATATCCTCCTGCCCGAGCAGGCGGTCTGCACAGTCGAACGGATTTTCCAGCGGATCGAGGAAAACAACGCCGAGCAAATTGATCACAGCGATTTGGACGCGCCCCTTATCGATGATCTGATACCCGCGCCCCGGGCTGCCCGCGCGGTAGTTGGCGGGGCGGATGAGATATTCCGTTTCATCGAGGTAGGAATAGACCTCACGGCGGCGATAAACGTGGTTGCCTGTGGTGATTAAATCCGCTCCGCTGGTGAATAGGTCCTGCGCGGCCGCGGGCGTAATGCCGTTGCCCGGCGCTGCGTTTTCACCGTTGACGATGCAAACATCGATTTGATTGAGCTTTTTCAAGGAGGGAAGGTGCGCGCGCAGGAAGGCGCAGCCACCTGCGCCTACTACATCCCCAATTACAAGAATATTCATGCGATCATGCCTTTCTGTGCTGGTAACCGGCAAACGCTGTCCGTTTTTCTGCGAGTGCAGGGAAACACGAATGCAAAAGGAGGGTATACATCCCTGCATACCCTCCCTAAATGCCAAACAAAATTATTTTGCGTAATCAACAGCACGGTTTTCACGGATTATGTTAACCTTGATCTGCCCGGGATATTCAAGCTCGCTCTCGATCTTTTTCACGATCTCTCGCGCAATGAGCGTCATTTTGTCGTCCGTGATGACCTCAGGCTTCACCATGATGCGCACCTCGCGGCCCGCCTGAATGGCAAAGGAGCGGTCAACCCCCTCAAAGGAATTTGCAATTTCCTCAAGCTTCTCCAAACGTTTGATGTAGTTCTGGACGTTTTCACGCCGTGCGCCGGGGCGGGCAGCCGAAATGGCATCCGCTGCCTGCACGAGGCAGGCGACGATCGTTTTAGGCTCCACATCGCCGTGATGCGCCTGAATGGCATGAACCACGGCTTCGTTTTCACGGAACCGCTTGGCGTATTCCACGCCAAGCTCCACATGAGAGCCGTCGAACTCATGGTCAAGCGCCTTGCCGATATCGTGCAGAAGGCCTGCCCGGCGGGCGATCTTGATATCCGCGCCGATTTCGGAAGCCATGAGCCCCGCAATATAGGAAACCTCCAGGGAGTGGTTGAGCACATTCTGGCCGTAGCTTGTACGGTACTTGAGCTTGCCGAGGAGCTTCACGAGCTCCGGATGCACGCCGTTGACGCCCGCGTCTACTACGGCGCGCTCGCCTGCCTGCTTGATGGTAGCCTCTACCTCACGGCGTGCTTTGTCAACGGTTTCCTCAATCCGGGCCGGATGGATGCGCCCGTCCGTAATCAGCTTTTCGAGGGACACGCGGGCAATTTCACGGCGCACCGGGTCAAAGCTGGAAAGTGTGATGGCTTCGGGCGTGTCGTCAATGATGAGGTCAACGCCCGTGATTGTTTCAAGCGCACGGATATTACGTCCCTCGCGGCCGATAATGCGGCCTTTCATCTCATCGTTCGGCAGCGAAACAACGGAAACAGTCGCTTCCGCCGCATGGTCGGCTGCACAGCGCTGAATGGCAGTGGCAACAATCTCCCTTGCGAGCGTATCCGCTTCATCTTTGGTTTTCTGTTCGAATTCCATGATTTTGACGGCCTTCTCATGGGTGAGATCGTCCTCCAGGTTTTTGAGCAGATATTCTTTTGCCTGCTCTTGAGTAAACCCGGAGATCCGCTCAAGCATTTCAAACTGGCTTCTTTTGATGCTCTCTACTTCATCCAGACGCGTTTGAGCATCTTTCAGTTTTTTGTTGAGCGTTTCATCCTTTTTTTCGAGATTTTCAATCTTGCGGTCGAGCGTCTCCTCCTTTTGGATGATCCGGCGTTCCTGGCGCTGAACTTCTGAGCGGCGTTCCCGCAGCTCGCGTTCCAGCTCATTGCGCTGTTTGTGAATTTCGTCCTTTGCCTCAATGATGGCTTCCTTTTTCTTGGTTTCCGCCTCGGCAAGGGCGTTGTTAACGATCCGGGTCGCCTCCTGCGTGGCAGAGCCGATTTCTGCTTCTGCAACGCGCTTGCGGTGCATCTGGCCAAGCAAAAAGCCCACAATGCCAAACACAACAGCGCTTGCGACCACGGCGATTATAATTTTTAGAATGTCCATAATGAAATAAAGTAGCACCTCCCTCATTACAAGTTTTTGTTTTTGTTCATCATCAAAAGAATCGCAGCAGATTTGCCTGCGGCAGGGCACACAAGGAAAAAGAGCTCTCCCGCCTTCTGTTGCAGTTGCGGGAAAGGATCATCTATATGCCCTGAAGCATGTTTGCCTTTTATTTCAGAGAAAATGCGCAAAACGATGTATGGGTTCGCATAATGATACACCATCCCTAGTATTTTACCCCGAACAGGGGAAGCTGTCAAGAAAATTGTATTCCCACGCGGCAATTTTCAGCGGGAAAAACAAAGTTACGCCCTCACTCGGCATTTTTTTCCACAGGGGGCCGGAGGCTCCCGCGCGGTTTCAGGGGCGAAAAATTTCCATTTCAGGGCGGTTGACAAAGGCGCCCAGCGGTGATACGATAAAACCAATCTGAATAAAGCTGTGATGGAGAGTGCTTTTCCATTTATAATACCCTTTCCAGAGAGTGCCCGAAGCGTGCTGGGATCGGGCGCAGGGGTTTGAAAGGCATACCACTCCGGAGCGCGTATCGAAAAGCGGCCTGATCGCGTTAAGATATGCCGTAGGCGCTGCGTTAAGGCGCTTTGAGTGGCGGCTTTGTGCCGCAAGCAGGGTGGAACCGTGGAGCAAAAAGCTTCATCCCTCGTTTGTCGAGGGATGAAGCTTTTTTATGATTGTTTCCCTTACTGCTCTGTTTCGTGGAAATGCTCCGTGCCCAAATACCGGTACATCATCTCGTCCTCCAAATACTGGTAGGCCAGATAGCTGCGGGAAAGGGGCGCGTGTACACCGCTTGCAAGAGCAGTGCCAAGGCCAAGGCGGTTGAAGAACCAGCGAATGGGTTGTTTCATCATATGTGATACCTCCAGTTTGTCTATGATTAGCAAGGTGCGGGAGGGAACACTCCTTCTCCTCTGCTCTGTGCTTTCAGTTTACACTGTTTTGATGATTTATCCATGCAGAAACCGGTATGCTTTATATACTTTCCGGCAGGAAGCAGAAGGAGGGGTGCCAGTGGCAGCAAACCGTTTATTGACGTTTCAGAGCGGGACGCCGGTGTTTCTCCCCCATCTGTTGGAGGTGGGGCTGTATCATGGAGCAGCCCTGCCGGAAGAAAAGGAGGCTGCTTGGCACTTGGGCCGCCCGAAGGCGGATTATTTCCTCTTTCATTGCATCGCGGGCGTGCTGAACATCACCTGCCGCCAGAAAGCATATTCGCTGCAAGCCGGGGGCGTGCTGCTGTTGGATGGCAAGCAGGCTGTTTCGGTGGAGGCGCAGGCGGATACACGGGCTGCCGCATTCCGCTTCCGGTGTGAAAAAGGCAAGCCGCCGCTGCGTGCCGGCCGGGTGTATCAGGCGGCACATGGGCCGGTACAGGAGGCGTTTTATGCAGCCCTATCGGCGGTGGACGAACCCACGGAGCTTCTTGTTTGCAACCGGCTTAGCCTACAGTTTGCGCTTTTGCTATATGAGTGGCGGGGGGCGGCGGAAAAGGGGGAACGAAAGGCATCCATATCCGCCTATGAAGCGGAAATCCGCGAGGCAGTATCCTATATGCGGGCGCATCTGGATGAAAAAATCCAGATGTCGGAGCTGGCAAAGGGGCTGCATCTCTCTGAGCGGAATTTTCGCAAGTGTTTCACGGCGTCGCTGGGGGTTTCCCCTAAGGCATATTTGCAGAAGGCGCGGCTGGAACACGCCAAGGAGCTGCTGCGGGCCGGAGAGCAGAGCATCAGCGAAATATCGGAAGCGGTCGGGTATTATTCCCAATTCCAGTTCAGCCGGGATTTTAAAAAGGAATATGGCCTGACGCCCTCTGATTACCGCGGCGGAGCAGAGGTTTTCCACGCAAAAAAGGCCGGCAATTCAAAAAAGAAATAGGAGGCTATCTTATGATAAACGTTACCCTAAAGGGCGGCGAAATCCGTCAGTATGAAGCTGGCACAACGGCTTTGGAGGTTGCCAAATCCCTTGGCACCGGGCTCTACAAGGCCGCTTGTGCATGTAAAATCAACGGGGAGCCCTGCGATCTGCGCACCGTGCTGCCGGATGGCTGTGGGCTTGAGATCTTAACCTTTGACGATGCCGGGGGGAAGCGCGCCTTCTGGCATACGGCCTCCCACATCATGGCGCAGGCGGTCAAGCGGCTGTATCCGGAGGTGAAGCTCACCATCGGCCCAGCGATTGACAATGGTTTTTACTATGATTTTGACGCTGGCGAGCCCTTCACGCCCGAAGCACTGGAAAAAATTGAAGTTGAGATGAAAAAGATCGTCAAGGAGGCGCTGACGCTGGAGCGGTTTGCGCTTCCTCCGGACGAAGCGGCCAAGCTCATGGAGGCGAAAAACGAGCCCTATAAGGTGGAGCTGATTGGTGAGCACGCCGGGAAGGGCGAGCAGATTTCCTTTTACCGACAGGGCGAATTCACGGAGCTCTGCGCGGGACCGCACCTGCCGGATACCGGCCGCGTGAAGGCCTTCAAGCTCACCAGCTGCACGGGCGCTTACTGGCGCGGCGATGCGAAAAATCAGATGCTTCAGCGCATTTACGGCACGGCGTTCCCGAAGCAATCCGCGCTGGAGGAATACCTGGCCCGCATGGAAGAGGCGAAAAAGCGCGACCACAGGAAGCTTGGTAAAGAGCTGGAGCTGTTTACCATGATGGACGAGGGCCCCGGCTTCCCCTTCTTCCTGCCCAAGGGGATGATTCTCAAAAATCTGCTGATCGACTACTGGCGTGAAATCCACCGCGAGGCGGGCTATCAGGAGATTTCCACGCCGATGATCCTTAGCCGTTCCCTCTGGGAGCGCAGCGGCCACTGGGCGCATTATAAAGAAAACATGTATACGACTGTGATCGATGAGGAAGATTATGCGATCAAGCCGATGAACTGCCCCGGCGGGATGCTGGTATATAAAACGAAAATGCGCTCCTACCGCGACCTGCCCCTGCGGGTGGGCGAATTGGGGCTGGTGCACCGCCATGAGCTCTCCGGCGCGCTGCACGGGCTGATGCGCGTGCGCTGCTTTACGCAGGATGACGCGCACATCTTCATGACCCCGGAGCAGATCAAGGAGGAGATCAAGGGTGTGGTTGCACTCATCGATAAGGTATATGGCACATTCGGCTTCCCCTACAAGATTGAGCTCTCCACCATGCCGGAGGATCACATGGGAGAGCTTGCGGATTGGGAGCGCGCGACGGCGGCCCTGCGCGACGCCATCACGGAGCTCGGCTATGCGTATGAAGTGAACGAGGGCGACGGCGCGTTCTACGGCCCGAAGCTCGATTTCCATTTGCAGGACTGCCTGGGCAGAACGTGGCAGTGCGGCACGATCCAGCTCGACTTCCAGCTCCCGGAGCGCTTCGAGCTCGAATATACGGGCGCGGATGGGTTAAAGCACCGCCCGATTATGATCCACCGCGTGGTGTTCGGCAGCATTGAGCGGTTCATCGGCATCCTGATCGAGCATTTCGCGGGCGCGTTCCCGCTGTGGCTTGCGCCGGAGCAGGTGCGCATCCTGCCGATCTCCGAGCGCCACCATGAAAAGGCGCGTGAGGTATACCGGCAGCTCTTTGACGCAGGGCTTCGTGTGGAGCTTGATGAGCGCAGCGAAAAAATCGGCTATAAAATCCGCGAAGCGCAGCTGCAGAAGATCCCGTATATGCTTGTGATTGGCGACAAGGAGGCGGAGAGCGGCACGGTATCCGTCCGCCGCCGCGGCGAGGGGGATACTGGCGCGGTGGAAACCGAAGCGTTTATCGAAACCGCGCTTGCGGAAATCAAAGCGAAAAAAATGGATTGAGAAAGGGAGATTGCATATGATCAATGTAACATTAAAAGGCGGCGTTGTCCGCCCGTATGAGGATGGGACCACGGCGATGGATGTTGCCAAATCTTTAGGCGCCGGGCTTTATAAAGCTGCGTGTGCATGTAAAATTGACGGCGCGCTCTGCGACCTGCGCACCGTGCTGCCCGGCGACTGTGAGCTGGCAATTTTAACCTTTGACGATGCGGAGGGCAAGCGCACCTTCTGGCACACGGCTTCCCATATCATGGCGCAGGCGGTCAAGCGGCTGTATCCGGATGCCAAGCTGACGATTGGCCCGGCGGTGGATAACGGCTTTTACTACGACTTTGACGCGGCGGAGCCCTTCACCCCGGAAGCGCTGGCCAAAATAGAAGTGGAGATGAAAAAGATCGTCAAGGAGGCGCTGCCGCTCGAGCGGTTTGAGCTTTCCCCAGACGAGGCAATCAAGCTCATGGAGGAGCAAAACGAACCCTATAAGGTGGAGCTGATTCATGAGCACGCGGAAAAGGGCGAGCCGATCTCCTTCTACCGGCAGGGGGAATTCACAGAGCTTTGCGCAGGCCCGCACCTGCCGGACACAGGCCGCGTAAAGGCCTTCAAGCTCACCAACTGCACGGGCGCTTACTGGCGCGGCGATGCGAAGAACAAAATGCTCCAGCGTATCTATGGCACGGCATTCCCGAAGCAATCCGAGCTGGAGGCGCATCTTGCGCAATTGGAGGAGGCCAAAAAGCGCGATCACAACAAGCTTGGCCGGGAGCTGGAGCTCTTTACAACCTCCGATGTGATCGGCCAGGGCTTGCCGATCCTTTTGCCCAAGGGCGCGCGCATCGTTCAGCTTTTACAGCGCTTTGTGGAGGATGAGGAGCAAAAGCGCGGCTGGCTGCTGACGAAAACGCCGTTTATGGCGAAGAGCGACCTCTATAAAATATCCGGCCACTGGGATCATTATAAGGACGGCATGTTTGTGCTGGGCGATGAAGAGAAGGATGACGAGGTGTTTGCCCTGCGCCCGATGACCTGCCCGTTCCAGTATCAGGCGTATCTCAACAAATCCCGCTCCTACCGCGACCTGCCCCTGCGCTATAACGAAACCTCCACGCTCTTCCGCAACGAGGCCTCCGGTGAGATGCACGGGCTGATCCGTGTGCGGCAGTTCACGATTTCCGAAGGCCACCTGATGTGTACGCCCGAGCAGCTCGAGGGTGAATTTAAGGGCTGCCTGGAGCTCGCCATTTTCATGCTGAAAACGGTGGGGCTGTATGAGGATGTATCCTACCGCTTCTCCCAGTGGGACCCGGATGACCGCGAAAAATATATCGGCACGCCCGAGCAGTGGGCGGAGGCGCAGGGTGTGATGCAGAAGATCCTCGATCACTTGGAGCTGGATTACGCCGTGGGCGTGGGTGAGGCCGCGTTCTATGGGCCGAAGCTCGATATCCAGATCAAAAACGTCCACGGCAAAGAGGATACGCTCATCACCATCCAGATCGATCAGATGCTCGCCGAAAAGTTTGGCATGGAATATACAGATAAGGATGGCGTCAAGAAGAACCCCTATATCATCCACCGCACCTCCATCGGCTGCTACGAGCGTACGCTCGCCCTGCTGATCGAAAAATACGCGGGCGCGTTCCCGCTTTGGCTCGCGCCGGAGCAAGTGCGCATCCTGCCGATCTCCGAGCGGCACCATGAGGCGGCGCGGACGGTTTATGAGAAGCTGTTCGACGCAGGGCTTCGCGTGGAGCTCGACGAGCGCAGTGAAAAAATCGGCTACAAGATTCGCGAGGCTCAGCTGCAAAAAATCCCGTATATGCTTGTCATCGGCGATAAGGAGGCCGAGAGCGGGGCGGTATCCGTCCGCATGCGCGGGGAAGGCGATATCGGCGCGATGGCCGTTGAAGATTTCCTGGCGCGCGCGCTGCTGGAAGTAGCGGAGAAAAAACGGTAAATAACGTGTCAAAAAGGCTGTTGGAACTTTAATCCTGCGGCCTTTTTACAATCTATATAAGGGAGGAGCAGGGAAAGCGCCGGATTGGGCGCGGAGGCTGCGCCCGGATTCCACCGCCGCTTTCCCAAACAGCAAGCTATGAAGAAGCTCCGCAAAAAAGCCAGGACGGCCATCATCAGCACGGTAGCCGTCGTGCTCGTCGCCGCGATTGCTGGCACGAGCGGGTATCTCATCCACAAGAAGGTGCCGGTCAAGCCTTCCAACGAAGTGGAGCAGGTTTCGATCGAAACCAAAAAGGCGGGCACGCTGCGTATGGGTGTGATCAGTGACACCCAGCTGCCGCCGAACAAAAAGCTCGAAGAGGCGCAAAATGGCATTTACCGCGAAAACCTGAAAAAAGCCTTTGAATTGCTCAAAGAGCAAAATGTGGATGCGATCCTTCATGTGGGCGACATCGGCGATATGTGCAGCAAGTATTCGTATGAAACCTATTTGAACGTATTCCATGAGGTGTTCCCGGAGGAGGCGGCGCGTCCCTATGAGTTCCGCATTATGGGTAATCATGATACCTGGTTCGATACCGATTGGAGCACCACGCCCGCCAAGCACAAGCTCTACCAGAGCGTGTTCAAAGAGAACCCGAACCGCCACCTCTCCATCAACGGCTTCCATTTCATCTGCGCAAGCCCCGACAACACCGGCAATGCGGACGGCTATTCCCAGACCATGCGCGACTGGATGAAGGAGCGCCTCGCGGTTGCAAAGGAGCAGACAGAGGCGGGCAACCCGATTTTCCTGATTACGCACCACAACATTCCGGATACGGTCTATGGCGGCAGCGATTGGGGCGCGGAGCAGGTGCGCCAGGCGGCCGCGGGCTATGAGCAGGTGGTTTCCATCTCCGGCCACAGCCATTATTCCGTCCTCGATGAGCGCTCGATTGATCAGAACCAGCTCACGGCGTTTACCACGCAGTCGCTCGCCTATGTCGATATGGAGCGCAATATGTTCAACGCCTTCAAGGGCCTCTATGACGATGAGGGCACGATCAAATACAACCCCAATTCCAGCTATGCGAGCGCGCCCGCGCGAGATGAGGAAAAGCCGATGTGCCTGATTATGAATATCACAGAGAAAAACACGGTTGTGGAGCGCTGGAATGTGCTCGACAAGGTGGAGGAGAAGGCAGACAGCCGCTGGACGCTCACCTACCCGATGGAGCGCGGCAATTTCCAATACCGCTATGATGCGCGCGCGGCGAAAAGCGTTGCGCCGGAATTTCCTAAAAATGCTTCCATAACCTATAATCCGTCCATCCCTTCGACGCGCGAAGTGGGTGGGAAAACGCCGACTCTGCCGGGCGTCAGCTTCCCTGCGGCGACGAATCCGGATTTGGTCAACCTCTATCTCTATGAGCTGACCAATGCGCAGACGGGCAAAACCTATGTTTACAAAACCTATTCGGATTATTATCTGGGCCTCGGCTCCATGGCAAAGCAGGTGGATTGGGCGATCGACCCGACGCTGCCCAGCGGCAAATACACCGTAAAGGTTTACGCCTATGAGTCCTTCGGCAAGCGCAGCGCGCCGCTCACGGCGGAGATTGATTACACGCAGCCGCAGATAGAAATTCAGAAATAACATAGAAAATGGCCGGGCGGCAGCCTCCGCCCGGCCTCATTTTAAGGAGAAAGCAGATGAAGAAAATCTGGAAAATCATCATTGCGGCGGCTGTTGTGCTGGTTGTGGCGGCGGCTGTGACCACGGCGGTGTGCCTGCATTTCTTTTTAGCGCCCAAAATTGCCGAAACAAAAGATCTGGGCAGCATCCATGACGGCAAAAACCTGCGCGTGGGTATCCTTGGCGATACGCAGCTGCCCGGCAGCGCACAAGAGGAAGAGGAAAACAAGGGCGTATACAAGGCAAACCTGAAAGCGGCGCTCGAGCTGATGAAGGAGCAGAAGGTGGATTTGCTTATCCACGCCGGTGATTTCTGCGAGGTGGCGAGCGATTTCGGCTATCAGACTTACTCGTCCGTATTCAACGAGGTGTTTCCGGAGGCAGACAACCGGCCGGTCACCCAGTATATCATGGGCAACCACGATTTCTGGACAGAGGGGAGCCACCGCTACCCGACCTATAAGCAGAACCTGTTTGAAAAGAATCTGGAACAATCACCCTGGACGCATCTGATTCTCAACGGGTTCCATTTCATCGCGGCCAGCCCGGATTCGGGCGATTCCAGCCGGGCCTACACAGGCCGTGCGCTCAATTGGCTCGATGAACAGCTCGCCATCGCGGAAAAGGATGCGGAGAAAGAGGGGAAGCCCATCTTCGTGATCACCCATCAGAACCCCAGTGCGACGGTCTACGGCAGCGGGGAGTGGGGCGACCAGAGCCTGAAAAGCCTGCTTGATCAGTATCCGCAGGCTGTTTCCATTTCCGGCCACAGCCATTTTTCCATCCTGGACGAACGCTCGATTTATCAAGACAAGTTCACGGCCTTTACAACCCAGTCGATCGCCTATCTGGAGATGGAGCGCGATAAATTCGATGCATTCCGTGCCTATGATGCGGAAACGAACGCTTACAGCACGCTGAAGGGCTATATCAGCTGTCCACCGGAGGATACGCATGTGCCGATGTGCCTGATTATGGACGTTGGCCAGGAAAAAACGGAGATCGCGCGCTGGAATGTGCTCGAAAAGCGGGAGGAGAAGGCGGATGCCCGCTGGACGCTTTCCTATCCCTTGGATCTTTCGCATTTTACATACCGCCTGAACGATCGGCAGATTGGGCGGGAGGCTCCCGTGTTCCCGCAGGGCGCTGCCATCGATTATGAAGCCGCTATTCCAAATTGGAACCCGGATGGCGCGGTCAAATCGCTCCCCGGTATCTCATTCCCCGCTGCGTGGCATACGGATCTGGTGCACAGCTATTTCCTGCGCCTGACGAATACGCAGACGGGCGCGCAATATGAATATACGGTCTATTCCGATTTTTATAAAGGCGAAAAAAGCATGGCGGATACGGTGAAGATTGCAATTGATCCTTCCGTGCCGGGAGGCAGCTATCGCGTGGAGGTATATGCGGCGGAATCCTTTGGGCAATTCAGCAAACCCCTGACGGGATCCATCCGCTATAGGCCGCCTGCATTGCCGCAGTGATGCCTACAGTTCTTAGAAGTGTTTTCTATAATATAATGAAAAAGCCGTTTTAGGGTTTTGCTCTAAAGCGGTTCTTTTTTATGAGCGGAAACAGAATCATCATGTAAAGCAGATAAGCTTTATGGTCAGATAAATGCCAACAGCTGCTTATCATCTATACAAAAATTGATCCGATGAATGATCTACAATCAATTCCTGCAAATTGGAGTGAAAAAACCTGATCTTGCATCCACCGGATGCTTTGGCTATAATAAATATAGAATTTTAGTATCATTGCTGGCAAACGGACGGCCGATTCTTGCCTTGTCTGTTCCAGTGGAAGGACGACGAACATGTATCGCTGCAATATTGTGCCACGCCCCAACCAGATTCAGCCCAGGGAGGGCTTTTTTACGATCCCGCGCGAAGGGCGGATCGAGGATTTTGTCACGCGCACGATCGATACGCGGTTATCCGGCGCGGAGAGCTACCGGTTGCATGTCCGCCCGGAGGGGATTACAATCAGCGCCGGCACGCCGCGCGGGCTGTTTTACGCGATGCAGTCGGTCAGGCAGCTCATAGCCACCAGCGTAGGGCGGATTCCATGCATGTGCATCTGTGACGAGCCGGCCTACCCTTATCGTGCCTTTATGATTGACTGCGCCCGCCATTTTTTCACCGTCGCGGATTTGCAAAAAATGATTGATGCCGCCGCGCTGTTTAAGATGAATGTGTTCCACTGGCATCTCACAGATGATCAGGGCTGGCGTGCTGAGGTGAAAACACACCCGGAGTTGACCGAAATAGGCTCGGTGCGGCGTTCTTCCGATTTTGGCGGAATCCATGTGGATGGCCCTTACGGGGGGTATTATACGCAGGAGCAGATGAAGGAAATCGTTGCCTATTGTGCCGAGCGGTATATTGAGGTGGTGCCGGAGTTTGATATGCCGGGCCACACCTCGGCCTTGCTGGCAGCGCATCCGGCTCTCTCCTGCACGGGCGGGCCGTTTCAGGTGCAAACAAAGCAAGGAATTTTTAAAGATATTCTATGCGCAGGCAAGGAGGAGACGTTTCGTCTCATTTTTGACGTCCTGGAGGAAATGCTTGCTGTATTCCCCTCCCGCTATATCCATATCGGCGGCGATGAAGCGCCGAAGGCGCGGTGGAAGGCCTGCCCGGATTGTCAGGCCCGAATGCGGGAAGAGGGGCTTTCAAGCCTTCAAGCGTTGCAGGGCTATTTTATGAACCGCATCATATCCTGGTTGGGCGCCCGGGGGAAGACGGCTGTCGTCTGGAACGAATCCCTGCGTGGCGGCAACCTTGCCCCCTCTGCCGTGGTGCAGATGTGGATGGATAAAAACGGGGAATGCGCGCGCTGGGCAAATGGCGGCGGCAAACTCATCGTATCCGATTTTTATCATTACTACTGTGATTACCCCTATGCGATGACCCCGTTGCGGAAAACGTACCGTTACCGCCCGGCGCTCAAGGAAGTCAGGCCAATTTATCAAAAAAACATTCTGGGCGTGGAAGCACCAGTTTGGGCAGAATATATCGAAACCTTTGCGCACATGAGCGAAATGTGTTATCCCCGTTTTGCTGCCGTCGCGGAGGCGGGCTGGACGCGGGAAGAACGGCGCAATGCGGAGAGTTTTGAGCGGCGGTTTCAAATGGTGACGCCAATGCTTGCAACATTGGGTGTCCACCCTGCTGCGCCGCAATTATGGAATCCGCGCCCGTATATACGGCTGAAAGGAACAGCGCAATTTTTTCTGCCAAAGCTACCTTCTAATTTCCGTGATTAAGCATGTAGGGCATAAAAACAAAGGTTGAATTGTTCCAGGCGGGCCTTTTCCGAGTGCCCGCCTATTGTTTTTTGAAACGTCAGGCGCTCTCCGCTCGATGAGAGAGAAAAAATTGGATAAGCGGGGAATACAAAACGGGAATTTCTTTTCATTATAAATAGAAAAAGTGCGTTGCTTTCATATGGTTTTTAGGGATTATCCTATTTTGCACATATTTTTATCGAATAAAATGGTTTTATTCTACATAAACAGGCTTTTTTCAAGGCCTGAAAATATTGCGTACGCTGGGCGAATCGGCTAGAATAAGAATTAGGAACCTTGTGTTTTTTCACAACGTGCAGAAAAGGAGCGACTTGTATGGCTGAATTGAGATGGCATCCATTGACCAAGGATTGGGTGATGATTGCGAGCAACCGGCAGAATCGGCCCAATATGCCGAAGGATTATTGCCCGTTTTGCCCGAGCTTTGGCAATGTGCCCGATTATGAAGTGCTGAAATATGATAACGATTTTCCCGCGCTCTCCCAGAATCCGCCGGAGCCGGATGATGTGGCGGATGACTTTTTTAAAGTGCACCCTTCCTATGGCAAATGCGAAGTGATTTTATATTCTCCTGGCCATACCGTGACGCTTCCCGAGCTGTCGGACGAGCATATGCAGAAGCTGGTCGCGCTTTGGTGCGAGCGGTATGAAGCGATGCGTGCGGATGAAAAGATTAAATATGTATTCCCGTTTGAAAACCGCGGTGCGCTCGTGGGCGTTTCCATGCCGCATCCACACGGCCAGATTTACGGCTATTCCTACGTTCCCAAAAAGCTGGAGCTGGAGGCACAGTCTGCCCGTGAGCATTATGAGCAAACAGGCAAATGCATTTTTTGCGATATGCTGGAGCATGAACTGGCTGCGGAGAAACGGATTATTTTCCGTAACGAGTATTTCACAGTATTCCTGCCCTTTTTCTGCGAATACCCGTATGGCGTATATATCTTCCCAAACCGTCACGTTCCCTATATGACGGATCTCAATGAAGAGGAGCGCTTTGCCCTCGGCATTACCATCCGCGATACCGTGGCGATGTTTGACAATCTTTTTGATTACCAGTTCCCCTATATGATGTGTATGCATAACGCGCCGGTCAACTCCGGGGACTTTGACAAGGACTATCACTTTCATATTGAATTTTTTCCGCCGATGCGCTCTGCGGATAAGCAAAAATTCAACGCATCCAGTGAAACGGGTGCATGGGCGCATTGCAACCCGCGCGCGCCGGAGGAATCCTCGGAGGAGATGCGCCAGGCATATCAAAAAATGCTGCACAAACGAGCGGAAAAATAATTTTCAGGTTTCTCTCTGGGCAGAGTCTGTATCACAAAGTGAAAATTTTTAAAAATTTAACATGGATTGATTTGGAACCGCTGTGTTTTCTGCCAGCGGTTCTTTTTTATGCGCTTATTATGTGTAAGGCTATATTGCTTTACACACGATTTTTTATTACGGAGCAAAACGAAGTAACAAAGCAAGGCTTATTATTATCTCATGAAGCAAAGAGATATGCACTGCTCATGAGAGCAGAAGGCTTATATAAAAATGGCTTTTTCAATTTATGTTTGCTTTTTTAGTGCGAATATGGCTTAATAAAAAGACAAATTAAAAATTAGAAATGTTATGCAAAATGTATATGATAGCATGGTATTATCATTTTAAAGGATAATTATTCCGGTTCATACACATAATTCCTCAATGCAAGCCCAAAATATGTGGGTGCATATATAAAAAAGCTTAAAATGTAAAATTTTTGTGAAATTAAATGTTGACATCGCTCAAATAAAGGTTTATATTGGAAATTGACAAGGGGAAAGTTGTCATTTGAGATCGAGCCTTTTTGTGAGAGTAATCATGTCTTGAAATGTGGTTACATTTCACATACTGCCGTGGTGAGAGAAAAATGAAACGAGCGGACGCGTGCCCCGGCCCCTATAAACGCATGTGCGGTGTCACATGCCTTTTTCTCGGTCATTTTTTGAATGGCTGAGTCGGGCGCGTGAATCTTTGAGAGGGAGGTGAGTCCAATGGCTTATGGAGAGCGCTGATGCCGCTTGATTCATGAGCTCCTGATTCTGAATGGATAGAATGGCAAATATGCGCTATAAATTTGGACGTGCCCGCATGCTCCGCGGGAGGCATATTCCTACGCACGCGGAGCGCCCATTGGCGATTGGTTCGCCGGGATGAGGACAAAAAGTAGAAATAAATGGGCCGGAGCAGGAGGCGGAAGCCACTTTTTAGGCACTGGATTTCGTTTATTTCTGCTTGCGGTTCTGTGGGGGACGGCAGTTGTGTAAAAGGCTGCCATTCCTTGGCGCTTTTAAAGCGGCCATTGCAGCCGCAGAAACCGGATGCCATCCTAATTGTGGGCATCTGTGTTGCCCTCATCTGAAAAAATTCTGCTTCGCCCAATTCCCGCTCAATGTTTCAGCGCTTTGCCCGCCAAGATAGGCCGGGATTGAGCTGTGAGAAGTCGTTTCATGAAGGAGCCGTAGTCTGGGAATCTGCTCTTTGATCAAAGAGAAAGGCCAAAAACCCTGCTTGAAGCCGGAATACTGGCATAGAGAGATGATTTTGGCAAGTTTTTGCCCATGAGATGGCATTCGATGTTGCGAAACGACACCTCAAAAAAGTTAAAACGGGAAAGTGAAGTCAGAATGAAGTTGTTTTGACTGCGAAATGACTGAATTTTGGCCCCATAATGCAGTCAAAAAATGCAACTGAAAAAAGACCAGAAAAATTTGAGAAAAGCGGGGAGTTGGCAGGAAGATTGAGGCAATAAGGGGCCAAATATGCTTCACGATAGGTTGGATCGGTTTGCCCACGAGGATGTGTGCACCGGCCTTGCAATGCCTGCGGAACACCCTGCGCCGCCAGGCGGCAGATTCGAAAAGCGCCTGGCTTAAACCGTGTGAAACATAAAAGCGCGGCAGAAGGGGAGCGCTAGCCGGGTTTATCACCGTGTAAACGGTGCGCCCGCGTGTGGCGCCAAGGCAGTGAAATCTGCTTCCCTACTGCTGAAAGTGAAGAGAGGTTCCCATGGGAAGCGGGCCCCGCGAGGGCCTGCCTCAGGGGAATGGGAGCGGTTGAGATGCATCCGCGGTGAAAAACCGCCGTTTTGTATCCGCCGCGCCAACAGTACGCACTCAAAATTAAGGAAGGAGAATTCTTGTGAAAAAGCATCGAACTACTCGTTTGTTGAGCGTCATCCTCGCCGTGGCGATGATCTTCGGATCCATCTCTGTTGGCGTTACTGCGGCATATGCGCCGTATCTGAATGATGCGCTGGTAGATGGCGACAATTACAACACCATCGACCAGGTCACCCTGACCGAAGCGCAGCAGGCCTCTCTGCTGCTCGACACAGTCGACCGCGCGCTGGCGGATGCTGCGATTTCCATCGACATCCCGCTCATCGGCACGCTGAATATGACTTCTGTCGACAATGCGCTCAACTCCATTTATAACGTTACAGGGAACTGGCTGTACGGCTCCGCCACAGTCGGCGACCTGGTCGTGCTGGAGACCTATCGCGCTGATATCGCGTCTGTCCGCCGCACCACGGCTGATAAGACCGATGCCGACGTGCTCGCATCCGTCGTGACGTATCTTGGTCACTGCGCTGACACGCTGTCCAAGATCATCGACGGTACATTCAACTGGAAGATCGTTAAGGGCTTCCTGCCCGCAGAAGTCCGTCTGCTTCTCGATGACATCCCCGGCTATCTCAAGAATATGCTCTGGGATCTCATCCATCCGACGACGACGGAACCGATGCCCGCAGGCACCACGCTCGACACAATCGTTCAGTATGTGCTCGATAATCAGGTCGGCGGCAAGAACGCGGCGGCACTCGGTTTCGACGGCATCCTGCCTGGCTTTGACCTCGATCTGGCAACGGCCAATGGCTATCGCACGATCGAAGAGGTTGCCTTCCGCGCGCTGAATAAGTTCCTGGTTCCGCTGATGAACAGCGGCCTCAAGAGCGTCATCCAGAATGCGATCGTGACCAATGCCCAGAAGGGCGGCAGTTTGGAGACCCTTATCAACAAGGACTATGTCGTCACGGAATATCCGGATAAGAGCGCGGAGAACCCGAACGGCTATGATCCTGCGAAGGGCTTCACAGAGCAGATCAATGCGATCCTCGGCCACTATGTCAATGAGATGCTCTTGTCCGGTCAAACCCTCTTTACGTGGGATATGACTGCTGATGCCGGCGAGACGCAGGCCCAGCTTGTGGAGCGCAATATTGTCGGTTTGATCGATAAGATCATTCCGCTCGGCGGCGACACGGTTGACAGAACGAACTGGGAGACCATCGATTATGCCACCTACATTGCCCGCTCCGCGGTGGAGGAATTCGTCAAGCATGTGACAATTCCGGCGGATGCCTCTCTGCGCCAGATCGCTGTGATCGGCATGAAGGAATTCATCGCCAGCATCGTCCCCGATGCGACCTATACGGTGACGAATGAAGACAGCAATGACGCGATTTTGGAATGCGCCAAGATCATCGGTACCTTCTATTTCAATAACCTGTTTGATTTCAATTACCATCCCGCAGCTGCGGACGATACCTTTGACAATTTCCTTGCCCATCTTCTCTCCTGGGCGATGAATTATGCCGATGGCATCGTTGCCATCCCCAAGGATGGGATCACAGCTGCAAACGTATGGGCCAAGCTCGACACCATCATTTTTGCCATCGCCGACAAGCGCTGGTTCAATTATGAGGAGATGTTCCGCGACGCATCCGGCGCCGGTACGGAATCCGACCTGACGGCGCAGACGCTTGTCGACTATGTGCTGAATACCATCCTGAATGTTGATTTTGGTCAGCTTTTCACCTTCTTTGAGCATAGCGCAAATAGCTCGCTGAATACGACCACGGCGAAATCCGTGCTCATCAAGCTCGTGACGAATATCGTCAATGGCGTGGTGCCCGGCACGATTCCAACGACTGGCATCGTAAACTTTGAGGATGCGCTGGATACGGCGAAGCTCAAGGCTGCCTTCAAGACTCTGCTCGAGGGTCTTTCCGCCAAGCAGGCAACGCTGCTTCCCACTGTTCTGAATCTCCTGACCGCGGTCATGGGTTCTGCCAATGAGCAGTCCCTCGGCAAGGCGAATCTGACCATTGCTTCCCGCATCGATTGCACGAGCGGCTCCGTACCGAGTGGCACGAAGATCCGTGTGTCCAATCTCACCACCGGCGTCAACCGCGGCTGGCGCGATGCAAACGGCGTGCTTCATCAGGATGCGATGTATAAGATCCAGCCCATCGAGCTGACGAATACGGCCAATCTGACCGCCACGGTGCCCACCACGGCAATCGACGCCAACGGCTTCGTCGACGTAGCGATTTCCGGCTCCGTTGCGGAGAATACGGAAGTCCGCTTCGACTTTAAGTATAATATCCTCGACGAGACGGGCGCGGTGCTCAATGATACCCCGCTCTACACCTCGGCTTACACGCAGCTCTTCAAAACGGCGGGCAACTATGAGGCAATGTCCGGCGATTCCAATGTTGTCCATAAGACGCAGGTCCTGTCCTTCCCGTCCTATCTCTATGTGACGGATATCGACCGCGCCGCGATCTTCTCCGTGACAGTGCGCCATGACTATGCGTTCCTTGGCTCCGACAATGGCTCTCAGCGCATTATGAGGTCCTATGTCACCGGTACGCTGCCGTCGTATCTTGCGGCGAATGTCCCCACGGACGGCCAGCCGCTCTTCACGCTGGAAGGCGTGGATATCAACCGCCCGTCCTATGGTACGGCGAACCCGTATCTGATCAGCCGTACTCCGGATGACGCGCAGCCTTATGGCATCTATCCGATGCAGATCTCCTTCGATATCAAGAATGAGAGCGGCAATACGGATGCGACCAATCCGCAGAATCATACCCTCGTCGTTTATAACGATTATGGCCTGCCCGGGCTGCTCAGCACAATCGACGGCGCAGACCGCCAGCGCGCGGACTACACCGCAGATGCCACTGCTGAGTGGAATGCCTACCAGAATATCCTGATGCAGGCTTATGCGCTCACACAGGGCAATCCCGATCATGCAAAGATGTTTGACGATATCGTCGTGGGCGACGTCACCTATGACAACGCCTATGAGAAGATGGTCGCCGACGTCAATGCAGCGGTAGCGGCGCTCGATGCGAAGCAGGCCGCGACAAATGCGAATGATGTTGCAGCGCTCAAGGCCGTTCTGGTCGCGCAGGAGAATCCGGAGGGCGGATATTTTGACTTTGTCAATTATCAGCTCTTCACCTTCCGCCGCTGGCAGGGCTGGTTCAACCATGCCTGGAGCATCGTCAATTCGCAGGAGAACGTTCCGGAGGGCGAGACGGCTCCCGTGGTCCGTGCGCTTGATATCAAGTATGCGAAGCACATGGTCGAGCTTCTCTATCCCAGGATGATCGAAAAGGCGGCCGTGAAGACGGCGCTCAACGCAGCGATTACGGAATTCGGTCAGGAGACCCAGGCCGGTAAGGCGCCCGATACGTGGGCGGACTATGCGGATGCAAAGGCCTTCGCGCTTGAGGTGCAGGCGGATAGCGCAGCTGTTCAGGCAAAGGTCAATACGGCCCGCGTCGAGCTGATGAAGGCGCACCGGAACCTGAAGGATGAAGTGCTGACAGTGGATACTGGCAGCACAGCCGTTATTGATTCTCGTCAGATGTTTATTTATGGTTTGACAGACTTAATGACGGATTTGTCTGGGTATGTTAGTCCGGTTGGCAATTACACAATTGAGATCGACATGCACGATCAGTTCTCTCTTGGAACCGGAGCATATGTTTATGTGAAGGAGGGTACTACTCAGAAGGCTCTCTACACAGTGGTTCTTTTCGGAGATCTGAACGGTGATGGTGAGATCACAGACGCTGATCAGACGATTATGAATAGTCTTGTCAGTGGCGGTGATACGGCTGGCTTCTTCGCCGGCGGCCCGTTCTTTACTGCGGCGGATCTCAACAGCGACGGTAAGATCGACGCGGCGGATAAGGCGATCATGGATGCTCATATTGATGGAACGTATGTGATCGACCAAACCGGCAATAGTGTTCTTCCGACAGCGTAAATCTATCTCTAAAGCCCTGCCCGCCTGGAATTTTTTCTGGGCGGGCAGGGAGTATCCGTATCTTACCATAGAGATAAATGTTTTAAACGTTGTATATTATGATGAAAAAAATATATTTTTTGGTAAATCAGTGGTCAAATTAGGGAAATTGCTTGACAATTCCAAAATTTGTATGGTAGAATAAGGCGAAACAAAAAAGAACGCGTCCATTTTATAAAATAATTGGAGTTTCAAGTGGTTTCTAAATGTGATTACCTAGAGAAATTCTATATTACTTTTTGATTTTTTGGATGTTATATAATGTAAGAATCAAGATTCGACTAGTTATTTACTTTTAACATGATAGATTTATTTTAGCGAGAGTTCAAAGAAATTCTCGTTAGAATTGATCTTTGGAGGTAGATGTCCCCGATGGTAAAGAAAAAAGTTGTTGGGCGCAGAGTGTTATCAATTTTGTTATGTATGTTGATGGTAGTCTGTGCAATTCCAATGGTTGCATTTGCGGCTCCCGCAGATCAGACGGGTGCGGTTGTGCTTCAAAGAAGTTCTGATGATTTGTTTTTATACCGTAACATTATAACGACAGGGCAAGAACCTGTTTATGCAGGAGTAAGACTAGGAGATTTTCCACTAAAGACAGGTAATGCGGTTATACGCTTTGCGAATGCAGCAGGCACAAACTGGGGCACTGCTTATAATGGTACAAAGTTAGCTGTGCGTTGGGAGAATCCGGAAACAATTATTGAAAGCGAAGGTACGACTACTCAGCCGATTCGTTTATACGCTGTAGCAGATGAAAATATTTTTATTGTAGCAGAATATACTTTTGAGGTTCAACCCGCTGAATTAGTTCCCACTCCCGAAATCAGTATAGAACCAACAATAGATTCTCCGGTCAAATATAAAGAGGGACTAAAAGTCTCTGATTTAACATTGAATGTCAATGACGCCAAGGCTACAGTAGCTGGTGAAGTGATAGAAGGTACCTTTTCCTTTACAGAACTGGATAAAGCACTTTATGTAGCAGAGAATATTCCGGTTTCTGTCACCTTCACGCCCGATGATCCCACGCAGGCCAAGCCTGTGACGTTTACCATCCCTGTCACCATTGAAAAAGGGGACATCGTCGTACAGGAAGCGCCGACCTTCACGTATGTTTACAGCAACAGAACGT
>OIZU01000300.1_pt1 | contig 45307 bp, 45 predicted proteins | sample 1588661 | NCBI WGS metagenome assembly OIZU01 (sample SAMN03283257) | human gut metagenome | biome: human-associated habitat; material: feces | host: Homo sapiens | place: USA | collected 2013 | reverse complement strand
AGTGATAATTTATGGCATTAACAGCCGGTATCGTAGGACTACCAAATGTTGGGAAGTCTACATTATTTAATGCAATTACAAATGCGCAAGTGGAAGCAGCAAACTATCCATTTGCAACTATTGATCCAAACGTCGGAGTGGTGGAAGTTCCTGATCATCGTTTAGATGAATTAACAAGAATTTTTAATCCTAAAAAAACAATTCCTACAACATTTGAATTTACTGATATTGCTGGTTTGGTTAAAGGAGCTTCACGTGGTGAAGGTTTAGGAAATAAATTCTTAGCAAATATTCGTGAAACTGATGCAATATGTGAAGTTGTTCGTTGTTTTAGAGACAAAGACATTACACATGTTGATGGAGATGTTGATCCAATTAGAGATGTGGAAACAATTAATCTAGAATTAATTTTTGCCGATCTTGAAACAGTTGAAAAGAGAATTGCAAAGATTGAAAAGAAAGCTAAATCTGGTGATAAAGAAGCTAAAGCTGAAATGGCGGTTTTAGAACCTTTAAAAGAAATCTTAGATGCAGGGAAACCAGCTAGAACAATGAATTTTTCTAAAGAAGATATTGATATTGTTAAACAATATACTTTATTAACAATGAAACCACTTATCTATGTAGCAAATTTAGGTGAAGAAGATTTAGAAAATCCTGATAGTAATCCTTATTATGTACAGTTAAAAGATTATGCGACAAAAGAAGGATGCGATGTTGTTCCTATTTGTGCTAAGATTGAAAGTGAATTAGTTGGATTAGATAAAGAAGAAAAAGCTATGTTTATGCAAGATTTAGGTATTGATGAAAGTGGTTTGGATAAATTAATCAAAGAAGCTTATGCTTTACTTGGACTTAATACTTTCTTTACTGTTGGAGCGGATGAAGTTCGTGCTTGGACTTTTAAAAAAGGTATGTTAGCTCCAGAAATGGCAGGAATTATTCATACTGATTTCCAAAAAGGATTTATTAAGGCTGAAACATATAGCTATGATGATTTAATGGAATTTAAGAGTGAACATGCTTTAAGAGATGCAGGTAAGATTCGTCAAGAAGGGAAACAATATGTAGGGCAAGATGGAGACATCATGTTCTTTAAGTTTAATGTTTAATGAAAGATAAAATAAGAAAAGTTATTCTTGTTATTTGTGTCTGTGTTTTTGCTTATTCGGCTTTTCAATTAGGAAAGATTTTCTATGAATATTATTCTATTGAAAAAGAATCTGAAAATTTGATTGATGAATATGTTGTAGAAAAGGAAGAAAATCCAATTCAAAGAGCAGTTAATTTTAAAGCATTACAAGCAACAAATCCAGATGTTATTGGTTGGTTATATATACCAGATACAAAAATTGATGAACCCATCCTTAAAGGAAAAACAAATGATACATATCTTTATACAGATATATATAAGAAAAAAAATAAAGCTGGTTCAGTCTTTATAGATGAAATAAATAAGAAAGATTTTAGTGATGATAATACTATTATTTATGGTCATAATATGAAAAACGGATCTCGTTTTCATGACTTAAGATATTTTGTCAAAGAAGATTATTATAAAAAGCATTCAACTATATATATTTATTTACCTGATGGTAGTGTGAATGTTTATGATGCCGTGGCATCAGCTGTTATTAAATCAACAAGTTCAATGTATCAAAAAGGCATTGATTATCCTAAATATGTAAAAGAGATTCAAAAGATTGCCTCTGTTCAATCTCCAATAAGTGAAAAACAAAAACCATTTATTATGTTAAGTACTTGTTATAATGGAACAGATAATCGTTATATTGTCTATGGACAATTTAAAGAAAATATTAAGCAATAAAAAAATCACCGAGTTATTGGTGATTTTTCTTTTCAGAAAGGAGTCTCAAATTCTTTTAACATATTTAATTGGGAAATTGGAAAGCTCGCGCTATTTAATGTTAAAAGAACAAAAAACTAATATTTTATTGAACTGCTAAAATATATCTTCCTGACATATATATTATGACATATTTTTTATAAAAGTGGGGAAAAAATTAACAAAAAAATAAAAAAATATATTTGATTTATTTTTTTATCTTGGGTTCTTGAATAATTTGATTAAATAGATGGAAATGGTTAATAATTTCAAATAGAGTTCATATGATAGAAAGGAAAAGAGGTGTAGTATGCTCACACAATTTCATGAAAAAGCACAGAAAGCAATTGTGATTGCTGAAAGTATTGCTTTTGATTTAGGACATAGTAGTGTTGGAAGTGAACATCTTCTTTTGTCTCTTTTGAAAATGAAAGATTGCCCATTTTCAAAGATATTGAAAGTCTATCAAGTTACTGATGAAATGATCTATGATGATATTGTTAGGTTGTTTGGTGAAAAAGATATACAACCTTTTTATATGGAGTATAGTGAAGTCGTCAAAAAGATTTTAGAAGATGCGATGAGTATGAGTACAGTGAAAAAAGAAAGTAAAGTTTCTTTAAATACATTATGTATTGCTATGCTGATGCAAAAAGAAAGTGTTGCCGTTGAATTACTTAATAAATATCATGTTCCTTTTGATGAAGTCAAAAAGGAATTAAGTGAAGAAAAATCCCTTTTACATGAATTAGATTTAATTCATGAATTAACAAACTTTAATCAATTAGTAAAAAAACAAGAAAGACAAATGATAGGTAGAGACAAGGAGTTAGAACAACTCTTTTTAACTCTTTGTAAAAAAGAGAAAAACAATGCTTTATTAATTGGTAAAGCAGGAGTAGGAAAGACCGCTTTAGTTGAGAAATTAGCTATTAAGATTAATAATCATGAAGTTCCAGATTCCTTGAAAAATAAAGTGATTTATGAATTAAGTCTTTCTAGTATTGTAGCTGGGACAAAGTATCGTGGTGAATTTGAAGAAAAGTTTAAGAAGATTATTGATAAGGTTATTTTAGCTAAGGATGCAATATTATTTATTGATGAAATTCATAATTTAATAGGGGCTGGTGGAGCAGAGGGAGCTATTGATGCTTCTAATATTTTAAAACCTTATCTAGCAAGACGAGATTTAACCATTATTGGTGCCACAACAATAGAAGAATATTATAAGTATTTTGAAAAAGATCAAGCTATGAATCGTCGTTTTGCAGTCATTAAATTAAATGAGAATACCAAAGAAGAAACGAGAGCTATCTTACAAGGATTAAAACAACAGTATGTTGATTATCATCATATCCAGATTTCTCAACAATGCATCGATGATGTCATTGACTTATGTGATGACTATCTGATATCTCGTGTTTTCCCTGATAAAGCTATTGATGTCTTAGATCTAGCTTGTGTTAAAGCCGTATTTTTAAAACAAAATGAGTTACAAAGAGAACATATTGAATGTGTTATTGAAGAAATAACAGGAATGACACTAACTAAATTATCTTATCAACATTTACAAGCACAATTGCAAAATGTGATTAAAGGACAAGATCAAGCAATTGAAACACTTGTTGAATCATTAGAATCACTTGCCAAATATCCCCATCCAACCAAGCCTAAAGGCATTTACTTATTAGTAGGAAGTAGTGGAATAGGGAAAACCCAAACAGCTAGAGAATTAGCTCGTTTACTTCATCGTCATTTTGTAAAGTTAGATATGTCGGAATATAGTGAACCAGCCAGTGTTTCTAAAATTATTGGATCTCCACCTGGCTATATTGGTTATGATGATCAATCTTCATTGCTTCATGATCTTATCCTATATCCTAATAGTATTCTTTTATTAGATGAAATAGAAAAGGCGCATCCCCAAGTCATGCATCTTTTCCTACAAGTTTTTGATGAAGGCTTATTAAAAGATAATCATCATCATAAAATATCTTTTAAGGATACAATCATTATTATGACATCAAATGTAATGTCCAATAGTCAATCCATAGTTGGTTTTAAAAAAGCAATGATGTCTAAAAATACATTAAAAGAATCATTTTCTCAAGAATTTTTAAATCGGATTGATGAAGTCATTCATTATCAACCTTTAAAGAAAAAAGACTTAAAAGATATTTTAATTCAAAATTCACCTATTGAATTATCCCAAAAGATGATTAATGATATTTTAGAAGATTATGATTCTTCCATTGGAGCAAGAGCCTTATTAGCAAAAATGAAGAAATATATTGTTTCTAAAAATAGATAAATAAAAGAACGAAGGAAATTACTCTTTCGTTCTTTTATAACTTATGATAGAGTTATAATTAGGTGAATAAAATGAGTGAATATATATTACAAGCAAAGAATTTAACAAAGATTTATGGATTACATAGTGAAAATGAATTTGAAGCATTACATGGGATTGATTTTACTGTTACAAGTGGTGAGTTTATTTGTATCATGGGACCAAGTGGAAGTGGGAAGTCTACATTTATCAATAATATTTCAACCATTGATATGCCAACTTCTGGTTGGGTAAGGATTCATGATATTGATATAAGAACAATGTCCTCACATGAAATAGGTAAATTTCGTTATCAAAACTTAGGGTTTGTTTTTCAGGACTTTAATCTATTAGATACTCATACACTCTTTGAAAATATAGCGATGCCACTATCCTTGGCACATATCGATAGAACACAAATAATCCAAAGAGTCCAAGCGATGGCTAAACAATTAAATATTGAACAACTTTTAAACAAATACCCTTACCAATGTTCAGGGGGACAAAGACAACGTGCTGCGATTGTTAGAGCGTTAATTAATCAGCCACAAATTATTATTGCTGATGAACCAACTGGTAATTTAGATAGTGAAAACTCTCATGAATTATTGATGTTGTTGAAGAAACTCAATGAGGATTATCAAACAACAATTATTATGGTCTCTCATGATCCTTTTATTGCTTCTTATTCTTCGAGATTAGTCTATATTAAAGATGGTTATATTGAACAGATGATTAAACGTGAAAGTCTTACACAAGATGAATATTTTCAAAAGATTGTTGAATTAAATTCTGCTGAATCAAGGAGACATTTTCAATAATGATTCAAAATGCTTTCCAATCTATTAAAGATGATTTTCAACGTTCATTATTTTATTGGTTAACCTTTGTTTTAACAACAATTTTTATGTTTGTCTTTTTTCAAATAGCCTGTTCTCCTTCAATTGGAATGACTTTTATTGATAGTCATAATAGTATTGTAACAACTTTAAGTGTTTTTGTTATTTTTATTTGTTTACTAAGTGTTTTCTTTGCTAATGATTTTTATGTTAAGAAAAAATCTAAGGAGCTTGCAATTCAACTAGTATGTGGGGCAACTTTTCGACAATTAACAGTCTTTCTATTATCTCAGACAGTTATTTTATTTTGTCTTGCTATTCCGATTGCTTTTTTGCTTTCTTATCTTTTATTATCGCTATTACCTTTAACTATAACATTTTCTCAAGAAGGAATGAATGTAACTTTATCTATGATGGCTTTTGAAGTCTTTTGGTGTACAATATTAAATCTTGGTTATGCTTATAGAAGCTCAATTGTTATGCTTATTCAAGGTGATAGAGCTTCTTTAAAGCAACCACTTTCTTTACCTTTTCATTTTAGCAAACAGATGAAAAAAGGTCTTATTTTAGTGATGTTTGTAGGACCTATTGTTTTATTATATATTTATGGAAAAGAAACATCTTCAACGATTTTATTTTCAATGATTGGGATGATAGGTTTATATCAATTCTTAGGTCAAGTAATCATTCCTGATATGAATCAATGGATTCAACAAAAATTAGATTCTTATCTTTCTTTAGTTTATTTAGGTTTTTTAAGACGAGATATTATTTTTATGAAAAATCATATTGTTTTTCAAATAGCAAGTGATGTTTTAATGATTGGGTTATTTGTTATGGGGATTGATAATACATTGTATATGATTTTGATATATGTTTCTTTTTTAGCAACACATTGTCTTTTGTCATTAACGATACTTTTTCGTTTTTCAACAGAAATGATAGAAAGAGAAAAGCTTGTTGTGACTTTAAAAAGAATTGGTTATGAAAATGATGCTTTAAAGAAGATTTTAAGAAAAGAAATTATTTTGTTGTATGGAATGATTTTATTGTTAGGCTTATTTTATCTTTTTAATATTTTATTATCTTTATATCTTCATGGGTTAATGGATTTTATGATTTTGGTTGTTATGATTTTGACATTTATGATTCCTTTAATGCTTTGTGCTATCATTAATCATTATCAATATCAAAAACAAATGAATATCGATTGATAGACTTCGACAAACGAAGTCTTTCTTGTTATAATGGAAAAGAAGGTGATGAATGATGTATAGTGTGATTATTTTGTGTGCAGGTAAAGGAACAAGAACTGGTTTGGATTATAATAAGATGTTATTTTCTTTTGGGAATCAAACGGTTTATGAAATGACTTTACAACGTTTTACAAGTGATAAAAAATGTGGTCAGATTATTGTCGTGACACAGTCATTTGAAAGAAAAGATTTTATGAAGTTATCTAATGATGCACGTATTGAATTTGTTAATGGAGGAAAAGAACGACAAGATAGTGTATTTGAAGGTTTACAAAAGGTGAAATATGATCAAGTATTGATTCATGATGGAGCAAGACCTTATGTAAAACAAGAATATATTGATTCATTGTTAGAATGTTTAAAATATCATAAAGCTTGTTTGTTAATGGTTCCTTGTAAAGATACAATAAAAAAAGTGATTAATGGAAAAGTTGTAGAAACATTACAAAGATCACAATTAATGCAAGCACAAACACCACAAGCATTTGATACAAAAGTTATTTTAGATGCTTATACAAAGGCAATGCTTGAAGGATATCAGGCAACTGATGATGCCCAAATGGTTGAGCATTTTAGTGATGAGAGTGTTTATGTTATTGTAGGAGATTATGAAAATAAGAAAATAACAACCCCAGAGGACTTATTGGATATTTCTTGAATATGATGAAAGGGGTGGTGTTGTGAAAAAGAACAAACATAGTTTATTAGTTATAAGTGTACTTGTTTGTGTATGTCTCATTGTTTATGTATTCTTTCCAAAGCCAGCATGTTCCTTATCTTCTTTTGATAAACGAGCAATCTGGTTTTCTTATTCAGACTTAGCAAAGTTTTCTTATGATTCTCAAAAAGCTTTTACTAAAGATTTTCAGACGGCTATTAATCGAGTTGAAAAATATAAAATAAATACTGTTATTGTACAAGTACGTCCTTTTAGTGATGCTCTTTATCAATCAAAATTATTTCCTATATCTCAAGTTATCTGTCAAAAAACATCTTTATCTTTTGATCCTTTAAAAGAAATGACAAAGATTGCCCATCAAAAAGGATTAATGATTGAAGCGTGGGTTAATCCTTATCGTATTTCTTTAAATCAAACAACATATCAACAGTTTATGAGTCAATCACCAAAAAGTGCATGGTTAAAAGATACAAAGTTAACTATTGGTTATGAACCTTTTAAATATATTTTAAATCCAGCTAGTCAAGAAGTTAGAGATTATATTGTTGCAGGAGTCAAGGAAATTGTTGAAAATTATGCGATAGATGGAATTCATTTTGATGATTATTTTTATATTGAGGGAACCCATGGGAAAACAACTAAGAATCAACGGTTGGATAATGTTAATACATTGATAAGTGATGTTTATCAATGTATTAAAGCAATAAATAAAGATGTAACGTTTGGGATTAGTCCTCAAGGTAATTATGAAAATTGTATAAATGAAGGGGCAGATGTAGATATTTGGCTTAAGGAAGAAGGTTATGTTGACTATGTTATGCCACAAATTTATTGGAGTGACCAATATGGTGAGTCACAAACAAAAATGTTTAGTCAACGCGCTAAGCAATTTGCAGGATTAAAACGTTGTCAGGATGTTGCTCTTTATGCAGGACTTGCACTTTATCGGGCTGGTGATGAATATGATGTTGATCAAGGTTGGAAGCTAGCTGATGATAATATTTCTCAACAGGTTCAGATTCTTTCTTTAAATGGATATAAAGGATTTGGTTTGTTTAATTATTCATCTTTGTCTAAAAAAGCAGCAATAAAAGAAATGGATGAACTTTTAAGAGTCCATCCCTATAATTCGTAGTTGACATTTATTTTATTTCTGTTATGATGTCATGGAGCCGACATAAAACCTATTTCGCCCAAGTTGGGTGTCGAGAAATAGGTGGATGCAGAAAATGAGATGAATTCGTTCATCTCATTTTAATTATCTAGAGAATTTAAAAATTTTTTCCAAGCATCAGGATGATCAACAAAATATTTAGGACAGATTTTTCCTGTAACATCATAATGTCTAATCACATCATCTTTATCTAAATGATAGGTTTGTATTAAAGCTTTGACTAATTTTTGTAAAGATTGATAAGTCGCTTGATTAAATTTTCCACTTTCATCTTTATGGCAACATTCAATAGAAATTGTATCTCGATTACGATTGTTAGAGGCATAGGAAACTTCGTTAAGTGGAATACATTGAATAATTTCACCTTTTAGTCCAATAATAAAATGACTAGAGACAGAAGCTGTTTTTTTAGTTTTAAGACTTTCAAAGTAATCATGATTATTTTGTGCTGTGGAGTTAGGATTAGCGGTATAATGAATGACAATTCCATTAACTTTATGTAGGGATTTACCACTTCTTGAATAAGGGTTGATAGTTAAAAATTGATGCTGAATTGATAATCCTTCAACATTATATTCTTCTATATCATTATGGGTTTGAACAATAAAATAACATCCTACCATACCACACAACAATAAAAGACCTAAAAAAACAATAACCCCTTTTTTTAATTTCTTTTTCTTACGTTTCATAGTTTCACCTCATTGATATCCATTATAACAGAAAAAGATGAATGAATAATTAATATTTTATTAAGATGAATAAATAATAAGGGAAGGATGATGATTATGAAATATAAAATAGGAATTATATCTGATACCCATAATGTCTTAAGAGCGGAAGTTGTTGATGATTTAAAAACTTGTGATTATATTTTACATGCTGGGGATATCATGAAAGTAGAAGTATTAGAGGCTTTACAACAAATTGCACCAGTTATAGCTGTTAAAGGGAATAATGATCAACTTGAGCTTGATGTGGAAAAGTATTTTGAAATTGGTGGTTATCACTTTTATATGGTGCATCAATTGGGTAAAAAGCAAGATGTTGATTTTTATATTTATGGACATTCTCATCAATTTGCATGTTATAAAGAGAGTAATGTTCAATATATCAATCCAGGAAGTTGTGGAAGAAAAAGATTTTCTTTGCCACTTACTTATGTGATTTTGAATATTTTTGATGATTATTATGTGATTGAAAAAAGAGTGCTATAATCTCTATAGAATGACTGTTGATATTTTGATTTAAAAATATAAAATTTATTGATAAATTCATTGTATTTTTAAAAATGATATGCTATAATCTGTAAGCATGTAAATTTATTTACTGCCTGTCTATATGAAAGATATAGACCATTAGACCATAGGAGGAGGTAAAAAAATGAACAAATACGAAATTATGTTTATTGTAAAACCAGACGTTGAAGAAGATGCTAGAAATCAATTAATTGAAAACTTCAAAAACATTTTATCAAATGGTGAAGGTAGCGTTGATAATGTAAACGAATGGGGATTACGTGATTTTGCTTATGAAATCAAAGATTACACTAAAGGATATTATGTCGTTGTAGATACAACAACTACTCCTGCAAATATTGCTGAATTCGAACGTTTATCACGTATTAATGCGAATGTATTACGTCACTTAACTCTTAGAAGAGACTAAGAAGGTGCGTAGATATGATTAATCGTGTCGTACTCGTTGGAAGAATGACAAGAGACCCTGAATTAAGAAGAACAAATACAGGTGCTGCAGTAACAAGTTTTACTTTAGCACTTAATCGTAACTATAATTCAGCAGATGGTCAACAAGCAGATTATATTAACTGTGTTGTTTGGAACAAAGTTGCTGAAAATGTAGAAAGATATTGTTCTAAAGGATCTTTAGTTGGTGTTGAAGGTAGACTACGTTCTCGTAGTTATGACAATGCACAAGGGCAAAAGGTATATGTTGTGGAAGTTGTTTGTGACAGTGTTCAGTTTTTAGAAACAAAAGCTGCCAGAGAAAAAGCACAACAGCAACAACCTCAAGTCGCACAAGATAATTTCTATGATATGAAAACAGTGGATTTAGAAAAAGATTTTGATAATTCTTTTGATTCATTTGATATCATGGAAGACGATATACAATTTTAAGGAGGATAAGACTTATGGCATTCAAAAGACAAAGAATGGGTAGAAAGAAAGTTTGCTACTTTACAAAAAATAAGATTGATTACATCGATTACAAAGATGTTGAATTATTAAAAAGATTCGTATCTGCTAATGGTAAAATCATTCCTAGACGTGTAACTGGAACAAGCGCTAAATACCAAAGACAATTAGCAACTGCTATTAAACGTGCTAGACAAATGGCATTATTACCATACGTTGGTGAATAATTGATATTTAAAATCCTTGATAACTCAAGGGTTTTTTCTTTTTTCATAAAGATAATTGTATTTAAATGATACTAGTATGAATATGATATTAATTATAAATAAGTGGAATAATCTAGCAAGAAGTAACAATACTAAAATTAATCAATTGAAATAAAAATATTATTATTGTAAATAAATATTCAATATGGAATATATTTTAAAAAAGCGTTCCAAAAGCGTTCCAAGGAACGCTTTTAAATTTTATATTGTTTGAGTGGTGTTATTTTGTATAAATGGTACTCAAAATTCGCTTAAATATTAAAATGAAAAATGTCAGTTATATATGCAATATTCATATAAAAAGGGCAGAAACAAAGCTATCATTATTGTTAAAAGACAAAACATCAAAATTTTAGAATGAATGACAAATGATACTTGTAATCTGGAATGTGATATGGGATGCTAATTAGTAATCAGCATGATTTATAATAAGAACTAACTTTATTTATAAATTTAATAAATTAATTGTGAAATCATAATGTAACGATAATATATTTATTAAAATATTCAAAACCTCTGTAATTTCATCCAAAGGCTTTTATTACAAAAAAATTTAAAATTCTTGATAAATTTTTTTCATTAAATCAATAGATTCTTGATAGATTTTGAAGAAGTCTTTTCTAAATAACTTTATAAAAATTATTCTCTTTCATCTCATGTTAAGATAGAGGTGACAAGGGATGGTGAATCACATGATAGATGATTTTTTTAAAGAGGTATATTGTCAAGTTTATAAATTATGGATTTTGAATTATCAAAAAGAAGGGTGTCGTATTTATAGTCGAGCAGATGACCAAGTTATGATTGAAACAGAATATGGGTTAGGCTCTGTTATGTTTCACCCTTTAAATATAATGGAATTAACAGTGATTCATAAAAGTACTCAAAAGATTGAATTATATCTTCATTTTCAAATGAAGAACTTTAAACATGCGATTGATTTGTTTTATGAACTCATTGATACAATAGAAAAACTTATGAATCAACCAAAAATTAAAATATTATTAAGTTGCAGTGGTGGATTAACAACGATGTTCTTTGCTGAAAAAATTAACGAAGCTTCTAATATTATGAACTTTAATTATGAAGCTGAAGCTGTAGCATATACAAAAATATATGAAGTAGCTGACGATTATGATGTGGTATTATTAGCTCCACAAATATCATATATGCTTCCTCAAATACAAAAGATGCTAGAACAACAAATAGTCTTAACAATTCCAGCAAAAATATTTGGAACATATGATGTAGCAGCCATTTTTCATCAAATAGACTATGCTCTAGCAAATAAAAAAGCAAAACAAAAGAAAAAAGCATTATCACTTAAAACAGATATAGAATATTATGAAACAATTCTATCAATTGCGATTATACGGACAAAAGAAAATATTGTTATTGCTTATCGGGTTTATGCTCCAAACTATGAAATACTTATGGAAAATGATATTGTCAAAGAAATCATGACAATGGATGATATCTTTAATACTATTGATACAATTCTAGCATTATATCCAAGTATTACAAAGATAGGATTTTCATCACCAGGAATTATTCAAGAAAATTATATACGATTACCAGTTATCAATGGTTTAAATGATTTAGATATTGGAGCAATAAAAGCACATTACAAACAAAAGATTATTTTTGGTAATGATGTTAATACTGCAATAACAGGATATTATTATTCAATGAAACAAGGAAACTTGGTATCCTTATTATTCTATCCTCAAGGATTAGATTGTGGAGTTGGAACAATTATAGATGGTCAATTGATTAAAGGTCATAAAAATTTTGCTGGGGAAGTGAAATTCTTACCTCATAATATTGAAAATGTAGATATTCATGTTAATAGAACTCCAGAAGAAATCATTGAGCATTTAAGTAAAGTTATGGCATCTATGAGTTGTGTCATTGCACCAGAAACAATTGTTGTATGTTGTCGTGCAGTTACTGATATGAAGAAATTGAAAGAAAGTGTTATGCATTATATTCCAGAGGAATATATGCCAACTATTGAGCTTATTAATAATCATCAATTAAGAGATTATAGTTTGTTAGGTCAGTTAGTATTATGTTTAAAACGGTAAAAAACATCTTGTAAATCAAGATGTTTTTTGGGAGGTTTATCTATACTGTACTTTTTTAGTTTTACAGTCACAATATTCTTTTGAAGCATAAATCTTATGGAAATGTTCAGGTTGATTGATATCTCTTGTATATCCATCATCGTCATATAAAGTGTATTCAATTTCATCTTGAACATAGCCTAGTACATATAATTCATCAAAGTTCATATCACGAGTTGTTAAAGCTGGTTTTGCAAATGGAACAATATGATTTGGTTTAATAAAGAAAATCATTTCATTAAATCCTACATGAATATAATGATTACCTTTTTCTAACTCAATTTCATCATAATCACTTAATGAACGCATTCTTATTAACTTCATATTCTCAGGAAGATAAACAAATCGTCCACGACCATTTTGTTCATAAATAGGAGCAATCATAATAGCTTCACCAACCATTAATTGATCTTCAATAAGTCTTGCTTGTTTGTCATCTTCATAATCAAAAGCTAATGGTCTAAAATAACTTTCATCAGATAATGCTGCTTTCACAAGTTCACTATATAAATAAGGAATAAAAGCATATCTTATTTCAATCATATTTTTAAATATTTCAGTATGTTTAAATGCATAAAGTTCTTGTGCACGTTGACTTTGGGAATGATTTCTCATTAATGGCGTAAAGATTCCAAATTGTACCCAACGCATTAATAATTCTTCATTGGTATCACTACCAAAGCCACCTAAATCACCACCACTATAAAGAAAACCACACAAGTTAATATTAGGCATTTGTTGAATACATAATTTTAAATGTGACCACCAAGCAAGATTATCACCAGTCCAGATTCCACTATATCTATGCATACCAATCATTGAACCACGTGAAAACAATAAAATTCTTTTCTCTGGTGAAAATCTTTCAAAAGCTTCACCTGCTGCTCTTGTTAAGTTATAACCATAAAGATTATGAACCTTATCATGTCTTACTTTTTGACCATTAATATCATGATAAAACAATTGATAATCTTTTGGATTACTAGATAACTTAGAAAACTGACCACGCATTTTAAAATAAGTAAATAAGTTTAATTCACTATCTCTTAATTCATCAACTAAACTATATGCTTCATTCAATCTTTCATCAGTATAAAAAATAGAAGGCTCATTCATATCATTCCATATCCCATCAATCCCTTTATCTAATAAGAATTGATATTGGTCTCCAAACCAATGACGATTATCTTCATTCAATACATCAACAAAATGACAATAACCAGACCATACACCACATTTAAAGTTCTTACCATCTTTATCCTTACAAAAACGATTTTGTTTAACCCCTTCATCATAAACATGATATCCTTCTTTCACCTTAATTCCAGCATCAATAATTGGAACCATATGAACACCTTGTTCTTTAAATTCTTGAACAAGTTCTTCAAAATGAGGCAGATTCTCACGATTAATTGTAAAACTTTCATAATCTTCCATATAATCAATATCTAAATAAATAGCATCTAATGGAATCTGATTTTCTTGATATTGCTTAACAATATTTCTAAAATCATCTTCTGTTTTATACATCCAACGACTTTGATGATAACCTAATGCCCATTTTGGTGGAATATAACTTTGTCCAATTAATTGACGAAATTGTTTAGCTATATCTTTAAGATTATCTCCTTCAATTAAATAAATATCAAAATCATTATCATCACAAGTAATAATCAATTGATCAATTTCAGTTTCTCCAATATCATAACTAACAATTCCAGCAGCATCAAAAAAGACCCCTAATTGTTTTTTTCCATCAATAATAAAGAAGTTATGCGCAGCATATAAACTATTACGATCTTCAGTATGTTTAGCACCATCCATACATCTAGAAATATAAGTAAAACCACGCTTATTAATTCCCCGCATATTTTCACCTAATCCATAGATAATATCATTATCATCCATTGTATAAGTAAAAGTCATTTTTTCCTTGTTTTCCAATTGAAAAAATGCAATGTTTTCATCACAAATAGGAATTGATTTAACAATAGTATCAGTAGATATTGGTTGACCATATCTATATCTTTTTATCATTTTTATTTTCTCCTTTGCTAATTTGTAATAAAATAATATAATAAAAAATATAAATATTCTTGCATATATTATACAGAAAAATATAACAAATTTGATTTGGAGGTTTATTATGAAAAGTTTTAGAGAAAAACATAGTCATGGTGACAGATTGTTTCCCTTTGAATTTTTTGATCAAAGTGGCGAGGTTAATGAGCAAGTCTGTTTTTTACATTGGCATGATGAAATAGAGTGGCTTTATGTCTGTGAAGGAAAAATTAATATATTTGTAGATGGAATATCACATATCATCAATGCTGGGGAAATGTATGCTTTAGAACCGCATATTCTTCACTATATGATTGCGATTGAAAAAAGTCGTTATTTGACATGTGTATTTGACCGCCATTTATTAGAGTTTGCTTTAGCTGATTATGTATCTTGTCAATATATTAATCCTTTTATTGAAGGAAAATTAACAATTAAGAATCCAGTTATCTGTTCTGATTTACGGATTCAAAACACCTTTTTCAATATTTTAAATGAATACAAAAATCAACAAATCAGTTCTCAATTAAGCATTAAACTCAACTTATTATATATTTTTCAAGATCTTATCGAAAATAATTATTTAATTCCTCTAGAACAAAACAAACATAATTTATTAGCTGTAGAAAAAGTCTTACAATATATAGAAAAGAATTATCAGGAAAAAATTACCAGTCAATCTTTAGCCCAACTTGTCAATTATAACCATCAATATTTTTCAAGATACTTTAAAGAAAATACAGGTTATACACCAATTGAATATATTAATCATTATCGTATAGAAAAAGCTTGTGAATTACTTTTTGATATGGATTTATCTATATTAAGTATTAGTGTTGAATGTGGTTTTGATAGTTGTAGTTATTTTATTAAGAAGTTTAAAGAAATAAAAAGTATGTCACCTAAGCAATATCGTAAAGTCCTTTTAGAAAATTATGAAAAGGAACAAAGATATTTGATGTCAAAATCAGTAAAAAAGAGTTGAATATGAGAGAAAAAATCAAATTTGTTATATTTTTACATCTCAAATGAACAAGTAAGTTGTATTATTTTCACTTATAATACTTGTAGAACGTTTCTAAAGTAGACAGATTCTAGATGGTGTTTACTAATATTATATTTGAGGAGAAAAAATATGAAGGAAAAGTTTGAGAGTTTTTTTGAAAAGATTAGTCCAATGATTAATAAGATTTCAACCAATCGATTTTTACAAGGACTATCTGGGGGAATGATGGCAACATTACCAATTACGGTTGTTGGTTCATTTGCTTTATTATTAGTTGTTGTTCCTTTAGGACCAATTTCTACATTTATTCAAAATTCAGGTCTATCTAAAGTCTTTAATACTGTTTATACTTATACAATGGGTTTATTAGCTGTTTATATGGTCTTTTTCATTGCTAAAAACTTAGCAAATCAATATTTAAAGAATGATGATGGAATGACTGCTGCGGCCATTGCATTTTTAAGTTTTTTGATTGTAACACCATTAGGGGCAACTGCTGATGAAGTTACAGCGATTCCAACAACTTGGCTAGGTGCTCAAGGTGCATTTACAGCTATTATTGTTGCGAGTGTGAGTGTTGCTATTTATCGTTATTGTAAGGTTCATCATTTAACAATTAAAATGCCTGAAGGTGTTCCACCAATGGTATCTAATGTTTTTGAAGGAATTATTCCTTTTGTGATTGTTGCGGTTTTATTTATGGGTGTGAATTATGCTTTCTCTTTGACAAGTGTTGAATGTTTACATCAAGCTGTTTATACATTATTACAAGTTCCTATGCAATCATTAGGAGGAAGTATTTGGGCGGTTTTATTTATTGCTTTCTTTGCTCAAGTATTATGGTTCTTTGGAATTCATGGTCAAAATGTTTTATCACCATTTTATAATCCAATTTGGTTAGCTTTAGATGCAGCAAATCTTGCAGCTTATTCAACTGGAGTAGCAGGACCTAATATTGTTGGAAATGCTTTTTACAATATCTTCTGTTTTGGTGGATATCAGATTGCTTTATGTTTATTGTTATTACGTGCAAGATCTAAACAATTTAGAGAATTTGGTAAATTGGGAATTGGACCAGCAATCTTTGGGATTGGTGAACCTTTAAACTTTGGGATGCCATTGATCTTAAACTTTAAATTTATTGTTCCTTTCTTAACTAATGGGGTTTTGATGTTAGCAGTTGCCTATCTAGCAATTGCGAGTGGTCTGGTACCACATCTCAATGGTACAACGTTTGTCTTTGGGTTACCATTTGGAATAGGAGCCTTTTTAGAAGGTGGATGGAAAGTTTTAGCATTAGCTATTGTTGTTAATATTATATTACCTTACTTCTTATGGATGCCATGGGTAAAAATGGCTGATAAAGAAGCTTATCAACAAGAACAAGGTGCTCATAAGGAATAGAAATATTCCTTTTTTTCTTTATGTTAATAAGGAGTATCAATTTTCTTAAATTGTGCTATAATATGCTATACTTTATATGTTGAGAAAGGGCGATATTATGGGTAGAACAAATACAAAGAAAATGGTACAAGGAGCAATGATAGCAGCAATCTTTGGAGCGTTATCGTTGTTTAATACATATACTGGAAGTATGTTTGATGTGTTGATTTGTTATGTGATGAGTGTTCCTCTTGTTTGGTATGGTTATACTTATTCTTTAAAAGATAATATCATTGTCTGTGTTGTTTCAATGTTTGTTATTGCTATGATGGGATTGCCTTTCTTTGTTATTTCATCAATTGAGTCATGTTTAGCTGGTTTATTTATTGGTGAGGCTTTAAAACGTAAAGCTAAGAAAGAAACAATTTTATTTGGAACATTAGCAGTGACTTTCCTTAATAATATTTTGATTTATGAAGTTTTTTCAGGATTATTAGGGGTTGATCTCATTGCTGAGATGAGAGATATGTATATAACCATGATTCAACCTATATCAGCTTTATCAAATAGAATATCATTAGAGTTTTTTATAGCTTTGGCACCACTTTTTCTATTAATGGTATCAGTCATGGAAATGTATGTGATTGTTTTAATGTGTCAGATTATTTTAATGCGTTTAAATATTCAATTTCCGGGTTCATTTCATATTGCAAATATGCATTTAAGTAAACCTGTGGGATTGATTTTATCAATTGGTCTCGTGGTTTCTTATGGGTTAGTAAAATTTGGTTATGTTGATAGTATTTATTTAACTTATCTATATACAATTTGTGTTGTGGTTTTAGCTTTACAAGGATTGGCTTTTTTATCTTGGTTGTTGATTGTGAAGGAAAAAGCTAAATTTATGATGTTTGTGTTGTTGGGTTTATTTATTCCAATGGTTAATACTTTTTATGTGGTTATTGGAATCGTTGATATATTTAGTGATTTAAGAGAAAATATATTGTATAATAGACATAGCAATGATTAAAGGAGGGATGAATAATGGCAAGAAAGATTCTTCAAGCTAGAAATATTATACTAGCATTATTAATTGGAGAATGTGTTTTGTTATTTGGTTTATATCTTTTGTTAAATGGACCAATGTTATTTGCATTTGCAGTTTATGCCTTAATTAAGAATATCTTCCTATTCATTGTCTTGGCTTATCTCACGTATCTTGTGGAAACAAATAATATGAGTGTTGCTGATGCATTAGATGTTGATGCTAAGAATGCTTTGATTTTTGGTGGTATTGCTTTGATTCAATATGATGAAACAAGAAATGTTGTTTGGACAAGTGATTTGTTTAAAGAAATGAATATTAATATTGTTGGAGTTAAGTTATTAGAATGGCAACCTCATTTGGCTTCACTTTTTGAAGATGAGGATATTAAGGTTGTAGATATTAAAGGTAAGAAGTTTGAAGCTTATAACAGTAAAGAAACAAAACTTATTTATCTAAAAGATGTCACACAGTTTTTATCTTTACAACAAGATTATTTAGATCAGCAAGTTTGTATGGCTTATATTACAATTGACAATTATGAAGAAACTTTGGAAAATGCTGATGAACCGAAGATGGCGATGATTCAAGCAAAATCAAGACAGGTTATTGTTGATTGGGCTTATTCTAATGGGATTATTATTAGGCGGTTTAAATCAGGTGGTTATTTAGCTTTCTTTAATGAAAGAATTTATAAAAAACAAGTAGAAAATAAATTTGCAATATTAGATACTTTTAAAGAGATGTCTAGAGAATTAGATGAAGTTATGACTTTAAGTATTGGAATTGGCCGTGATTCAAGAGTATTAAGAGAACTTGATGATATGGCATCGGCAGCTTTGAACTTAACTTATTCTCGTGGGGGAGATCAAGTTGCTGTAAAATCAGGTGATGATAATGTAAAATTCTTTGGTGGCAATAGTGATACTTTTGAAAAGAGTAGTAAAGTTCGTGCCAGAGTTATTGCACAATCGTTAGCTGGATTGATAAAAAATTCGAGTCAAGTTCTGATTATGGGACATAAAAATTCGGATTTGGATTCATTTGGAGCGTCTTTAGGTGTTGCTAAGATTGCTAAGGCTTATGGGAAGAAAACAAATATTGTTGTTGATTTAGATTCAATTGAGAAAAAAACCAAAGATGTTGTGACGATTGTTAAATCAGATGAACGTTATAAAGGTTTGATAGTGACTTATACGGAAGCAATGGAGCGTATCAACAAGAATACTTTATTGATTATTGTGGATAATCATAAACCAAGTTTAGCTATTTCAAGTGCTTTGTTAGAGCGTGTTAGAAATAAAGTGATTATTGATCATCATCGTCGTGGTGAAGAATTTATTGAAGCACCAGTTTTAACTTATTTAGAGCCAGCGGCTTCAAGTACTGTTGAACTGGTTGTTGAATTGTGTGATTACCAAAATGTGGATTTGAATATTAATGAATTAGATGCTACTATTATGTATGCAGGTATGTTGGTTGATACGAACAACTTTAAACAAAGAGTAGGCGTTCGTACATTCCAGTCAGCTGCGCAGTTAAAAGAATTACAAGCTAATGTAACTCAAGCTTATGAATTCTTAGAAGATTCTTATGAAGATACTTTAAAGAAATTATCAATTACTCAAGAAGCATATCAATATAATGACTATATATTGATAGCATGTGGTCAAGAAAATCAAGAATATTCACGTACGATGTTAGCTAAAGCAAGTAATTCTATGCTTGAAGTAAGCAGCATTAAGGCTTCTTTTACCATTGGTCGTGTTTCTAAGACAATGGTAGCGTTAAGTGCAAGAAGTGCTAAGGATATTAATGTCCAAATTATTATGGAGAATATGGGTGGTGGTGGTCATTTTAGTATGGCTGCTGCACAATTTGAAAATCAAAGTATTGAAGAAGTAAGAGTTTTATTAGAAGAAAAAATTAAAGAATATTTAGATGATAGAGGTGAAGTATAATGAAAGTTATTTTGACTCAAGATGTAAAGAAAGTAGGAAAGAAAGGCGAAATTGTGAATGTTGCTGATGGTTATGGGCAAAACTTTTTAATTAAAAATAAGTTGGCTGTTTTAGCAACTGCACATGGTAAGGAAATTGTTGCTCAAAATAAGGAACAAGAACGTTTACAAGATTTAGAAAATAAAAAGAAAGCTGAAGAATTAAAAGCTGTTTTAGAAGGAATTACATTGGAGTTTTATTTATCTTCAGGTAAAGATGGAAAGACTTTTGGTAGTGTTTCAACAAAGAATATTGCTGAAGAATTATTGAAAAAACATGATATTAAGATTGATAAAAGAAAATTTATTAATGCAAGACCAATTCAAGCATTAGGATATACAAGATTAGAAATTGAATTGTATAAGGATGTTATTGCAACAATTAAAGTGCATTTACAAGAAAAATAAGGAGTGAGCAAGATGGCCAGAGAATATCCCCATGATATAGAAGCAGAAAGATCTTTATTAGGTTCTATGCTGATATCAAGTGACGCTTGTCAAAATATATTAAGCCTAGCAACAAAAGATGATTTCTATTTGGATAGCCATCGCATTCTTTTTGAGGCTATGCAATCTATTGATAGTCAAAATAATCCTGTTGATGTCACAACAGTAACATCTTATTTAATTGATAAGAAGTTATTGGATAAAATTGGTGGGGTTGAGTATTTATTACAATTAAGTGAATCTGTTCCAACAACTGCTCATAGTGAGTATTATTTAAAGATATTAAATGAAAAATCATTATTAAGAAGATTGATTCAAGAGTCAACTGAGATTATTGAACATGCTTATGGTGATATTGGAAATATTAATGATTTTATTGGTGAAGCAGAGAAGAATTTTTTAAATGTAACAAGAGATCGTAATGCTGGTGAATTTCAAGATGTTAAATCAGTTATTCAAAAAGTAACAGATCGCTTGGTTATGTTACAAAAGGCTGATGGAAAAATTTCTGGTGTTAAGACGGGATATTATGATCTAGATCGATTAACATCAGGCTTTCAAAAAGGTGATTTGATTATTTTAGCAGCAAGACCTTCTGTTGGAAAAACAGCTTTTGCCTTAAATGTGGCTTATAATGTTGCTTATAAATCAGATGAAGCAGTTGCTGTATTTTCATTAGAAATGCCTGCTGAACAATTAATTCAACGTATTATTTGTTCGGCTGGAAGTTTAAATGCTGAATCATTGCGTTCAGGAAGTATTTTGAAAGAAAATAACGAAAGATACTATGCTGCGGCTGATAAAGTTTCTAAATGTAATCTTTATATAGATGATACACCAGGAATTAGAGTTGGTGAAATAGCTGCTAAGTGTCGTCGTTTAAAACGTGAACAAGGCTTGAAAATGATCATTATTGACTATTTACAATTAATTTCAGGACCAGCAAATAGTCGTGAATCACGTCAACAGGAAGTTTCTGATATCTCACGTCAATTAAAGATGATTGCCAGAGAGTTAGAAGTTCCAGTTATTGCTTTAAGTCAGTTATCACGTTCAGTAGAAAAGCGTGATAATAAACGACCAGTTTTATCTGACTTAAGAGAATCTGGGGCGATTGAACAAGATGCTGATATTGTTTCATTTATTCATCGTGAAGATTATCAAGATCCTAAAAAGGAAGCAGAAACTCAAGGCGCTACAGATATTATTGTTGCTAAGCACCGTAATGGGGCATTAGCTGATATTCGTCTTGTTTTCTTGAAACAGTATAGTAAATTTGCTAATCCTGCAAGAAGTGATCAGCAAGTCAATCCATTAGAACCAACAAAAGATTTAAGAACATAATGAAAAGACTATAGTAAAATAACTTCTAAAAGTTATTTCACTACAGTCTTTTTAAGTTCTTTGATCAAATTGTTGATGGCATGATGGACAAGTTACTGTAATTTCACCTTTACCTCTAGGAACTCTAAGGTATTGATGACAGTGTGGGCATTTTAAATACTTATGCGTTTTTCTATATTTCCATTTATTTTGTTGACGTTTAAAGAATTTTCTTATTCCTGCTGTTTTTTGTAAATACCAATCATTTTCTGCACGACGTTTATAATATTGTTTAGAGAACATTCTAAACAATGTATAAATAATAATTGGATAACAAATAAATATAACCGGAGGATATACAAAAGAAATCACCGCTAAAATAATATAGAGAATAAATAAAAAATTTCCCAACTGGTCAACACCATATCTACCATACATAAAATTTCTCAACCATTTCATTTTTATCACCTGAATTCATTATAGAGATGAATTATGAATGAAATATGTACAATTATGATTTCTTTTATAGTATAATAAGATATCGTGGAGGTTGATATCATATGTATAATCAATATCGTGAAGGATGGCTTGAAGTCATATGTGGGTGTATGTTTGCGGGAAAGACAGAAGAACTCATCAGACGTATTAATGTATTATCCTTTGCTAAAAAGAATATTATTGTTTTTAAACCAAAAATTGATAATCGTTATTCGGAAACAGAAATTGTTTCACATGCTGGAACAAGAGTTCCTTGTATTGTGGTTAATGATTCTAAAGAAATTTTAAAATATGTTAAACCAGATACAGATGTTGTGGCAGTGGATGAAGTACAATTCTTTGATCATGATATTGTTGATGTTTGTGAATATTTAGCTGATCGTGGATTGCGTGTCATGGTAGCGGGGTTGGATAAAGACTTTAGAGGTGAACCATTTGGGGTTTTACCTGAACTTTTAACACGTGCTGAATTTGTTACAAAATTAACTGCTGTTTGTGCAAAATGTGGTGCTCCTGCAACCCGTACACAAAGACTTGTAGATGGTAAACCAGCATCCTTTGAAGATCCAATTGTTTTAGTTGGAGCTGTTGAACACTATGAGCCAAGGTGTCGTCATTGTCATGAAATTTTAAATAAACCACATAAATTTTAAAAGTTCACAAAAAAGACATATTTCTAGGTTATATTATTAGATGTCGAAAGACAAATACGATAGTATTGATTCCCCTCAAATCTATCATATATCCCTAAGAAAGAGATGTTTCCCCAAAGCATCTCTTTCACTTTTTTTAAAGTCCTTGAGGACTTTTTTCTTTTTCGCGTATTTTTTTAAGAAAAAACGTATAGAATAAGAAAAAAGAGGGGGAACTGTTTATGCGCCTTTGGCATCAAGATTTAATTGCATATTTACCATATCAACAATTATTAGGACAACATCGAGAAATATGTGCAATGCGAGGAAAGGGATGGAAAAGAAAACATCAAACTGTTGATTATGTTTATACCCATCCTTATCAATATTTATATCAATTTCATTTGTTAGTTATTCAAGAAATGGAAAAAAGAGGCTATCAGGTTAATCCATTGTGGAAAGATCCTTGTTATAGAGGGATACAGCTAGGATACGAAGTTTCTGAAATGACTTTCTGTCAAGATATCCAAGTATCTTCACCTATATATCCAGAACATAACGAAGCTTATCTTAAAGAATGTTTAGACAATCTTCACCAAAAAGGGATTGATATTTCATTATAAGTTCACAACAATTACAAATAATGTTCATACATGGTTCATATTGACACGGTATATTAAAAGTGTAAAGAATCTTGACTTTCGAAGCAGATATATTGAATAAATGAGTACTATAAAAGGGAAAAACCTTGATTATATAAGGTGTTTTCCCTTTTTTGATATGCATAATAAAAGCTGAAACAGCTACATTTTATTGTAGTGTAATTTCTAGTATTTTAACAATTTTTTGATTTTTTCTCTTTTTTCGTATTTTTTATCAAGATTGATATTAAATGCTTTTGAAATGTCTTCTATGATTCTATCCTTATAGATAAACTGATATATATTCCTGTCTATATTTATGCAATTGTATTTTTTTGCTGATGTAATAATTTGATTGGCTGTATATTTGTAGCCCAGTTTTCTTTCAAGCAGCCTCATAATAACCAACGCAATAAAGCATGTGAAGAAATGTCCTTCGATATGCTCTTTTGTCCACACATATGTTGGTCTTGCTCCAAAATTTGTTTTTGATACTTTAAAGGTATCTTCTATTTTAGATAACCCTCTATATATCTTTCTTATTTCATAATCATCAAGTTCTATTTCGCTTGTCACGATTGAATAATATCCATCATATTTTTCTTCTTCGGCGATTTTTTCTTGATCTATGAAAAGTGCTTTTCCGTTTTTGATTTCTCCAGTTGCTGCATCAAATTCCAGATTTCCAACATATCCAGCTGCACCATACGTAGTCGCTCGGGTATAGGCGGCTGGATTGCTGATCATTTCCTGAGCTTTTTTGATCATTTTATTTCTGTCATTTCTTTGCTTCATCAGATATTTGAATGAAAAGTAAACCATCTGCTTTTGACATACATTAACCTTCACTTTTCTCTTTCCATCTCTTAGAATTTTTATCTCCTTTGCGCATACTCTCGATTTATGAATGAATATGATATCTTCTCCATCTTCTTTGACAGCTTCAACCTTATAATCTTTTTCATTGAGAACCCATTCCTTGAACTCCTTATCTGCTCCTCTTACTGATTGACCGTAAACATATCCATCCATACTGTTGGATTCCTTATCATTTCTTCCTGCAAGGTAGTAGATGTTGTCGGATGTATTGAGCCCACGATCTGCAACGACAATCGTTCGCTGAATTTCAAAATCTGCTTTTGTTTTCTTGAGAAGGGGTCTGAGTGAAAGCTTCTCAGACTCATTTCCAGGAAAAAGGTCATAGGCAAGCGGAATGCCAGAAGCGTCCATAAGCAATCCCATTTCAACAATAGGGTCTGGTCTATGATTTTTTTCAGGTCCTCTTTTTCTTAATCCCTTTTCAATGACTTCTCCATTTTCGTCAATGATATCATCATCGTTGTATTCTATCTCGAAATAATAGTTGGTACAGTCATAATAGCTTTTTGATATATCTCTGCTATATGTATCTTTAGTGTTTTTCCAGATAAGCGCCTGAATTTCCTCCTTGTACCGATAAAAATAATCAAGAGATTTATAGATGGAGTCTTTCGTGATGCCATCATTAAACGGAGCGAAGAATCTATTTCTGTTTTCATAGGTTGATTTCTTAGAGGCAGGAAATAAAATTCTAGAAAAGACAAGAAGCTGAAGATTTCTACTCAATGAAAAGTCGATATTGAGATTTCTCTGTTTGTTTATAAAGAAATCATTAATTCCAAGTTCATTATAGATATACTTGAAAGGAAGATAACCAACATTGAAAAGGTTATATCCATCATCTATGGTTGCATTCATATCAATGGCTAAGGAAATGTTGGAATCATTCTTCGCCTCGTCAGTCATATTTTTAGCGACATCAGTGAAATGAGCAATAGGATCATCATATTTATCAGTGAAATCATCAAGATAACCAATTTTTTGAATAAGACGTTGCTTTGGCTTACCGTTCTCATCTCGATAAGCTTCAACGATTGAGAGAAAAGTTCTGCCGTTTTTATATTTAGATTTTTTAAGGAACATAGTATCACATCCAATCTAATACTATTATACCATAAAATATTACATTATACTACAACAAAGTGAATAAATATTGACAATAAAAAAAGTATCTCAGATAACTAAAATACTAGATATAATCAACACATTGAGGAGATGGTCTAATTGGTTTTGCAAAATTATGCTTCGAAACTCGGGTGATATTTCATTATAAGTTCACAACAATTACAAATAATGTTCATACATGGTTCATATTGACACGGTATATTAAAAGTGTAAAGAATAATAGAATTCATAAAATCTCCCTTAAAAATATGTATTCTAAAAAAGAGTCGAAATGTTTCGATTCTTTTTTTGTACGAAGTTATATTATTATATAAAATTATGCTATAATGAATTAAAAAAAGAGGTGAGCTTATGAAAAATATATTATTTGATTTAGATGGAACAATAACGGATCCTTTTTTAGGAATTACGAAAGCTGTTGCTTATAGTTTAAATTCATTTGATATTAGAATTAATGGTTTAGATGAATTAACAGTTTTTATTGGTCCGCCATTAGATGAATCATTTCAAAAGTATTATGGAATGAATGAAGAAAAAAGTTGGCAGGCAGTAGAAAAATATCGTGAATATTATTCTCAGATAGGTTTGTTTGAAAATGAAGTTTATGAAGGAATGGAAGATTTTTTAAAATCTCTTATTGATAGTGGAAAAGATTTATATATTTGTACAAGTAAGCCTTATATTTTTGCTAAAAAAATAATTGAGCATTTTGGTTTGACGAAGTATTTTAAAGGAATATATGGGGCTGAGTTGGATGGTACGAGAAAGAATAAAAAAGATGTCATAGCTTATTGTTTACAACAAGAGCAACTTAATGTTGATGATTGTTTGATGGTAGGAGATCGTAAACATGATGTGATTGGAGCACATTTGAATCGAATACAATGTGTTGGTGTTTTATATGGTTATGGAAGTAAAGAAGAATTTGAAAATAATGATTGTGAATATATTGCAAAGAATTTAAAGGAATTAAAGGAAGTTATAGAGAATGTATAAAAAGGATATGCGAGAAGCTTTTTTGACAACTATTCCAGTAATGATGGGATATATTGTTTTAGGAATGGCGTTTGGAATGTTATTGGAGAGTAAAGGATATGGTGTGATTTATGCTTTGTTAATGAGTTGTTTTATATATGCTGGAAGTATGCAATTTGTTGCGATTAACTTATTAACTTCCGGAGCAACACTTATTAGTGGAGCGATTATGACACTACTTATTAATGCGAGACATTTGGTTTATGGTCTATCAATGATTAAGAAGTTTGAAGGAATGGGTAAATTAAAACCTTATATGATTTTTTCTTTAACAGATGAGACTTACTCACTATTGGTTGCCTCTCAAACACCGGAGGGTTGTCATGAAAAGATTTATTTATTTTTAATTTCTTTCTTTGATCAATGTTATTGGGTTGTTGGAAGTTTAGTTGGTTCATTGATTGGTTCTTTGATTACAATCAATACAACTGGATTAGATTTTGCTATGACGGCTTTGTTTGTTGTTATTGTTTTAGAACAATTTTTAACAAATGAGAAACATCTTTATACATATATTGGTTTTATCATAAGTATTTTATGTTTAATTATTTTTGGTAGTGAATCTTTTATTATTCCTTCAATGATAGGGATATTATTGAGTTTAATTATCCTTTATCAAAAAGGGGGAAAAGAAAATGCATGATTTATTATTAATTGCAGTGATTGCTTTTGTTACTTTATTAACACGTTTACTACCATTTCTTTTATTTAAAAATCATACTCACCCTATTATTGAATATTTAGGAAATGTTTTACCTTTTGCAATTATGGCAATGCTTGTTGTTTATTGTTTAAAGGGTGTTGATTTATTAAGTGGCAATCATGGTATTTGTGAGATATTAGGGGTTTTAGCTGTTATTGGTTTACATTTGTGGAAAAGAAATACTTTGTTATCTATTTTTGGTGGAACAATTGTTTATATGTTATGTGTTCAGGTTTTATTTATTTAAGTGTCTTTAGGACACTTTTTTGTTATAATAGAAACATAAGGAGTGAAGCTTGTGAGAGAAAATATGAAATATGATACAAATCAGTATCAATTAAGAGAGTCAATTCTTAAAAGAATGTTACAAATTATAGCTGGACATAAATATATTGAACCTCATGGAATTGTTTTTTATGGAGATTCTATTACTGAATATTGTCATCTTAAAAAATGGTTTGGTGAGTTTGAGAATACCCATAACTGTGGGATTGGTGGAATCACATCAGATATGTTATTGCATTTCATTGATGAAGGGGTTATCAAATATCAGCCAAGTCAAGTCTTTTTAATGATTGGAACAAATGACTTAGGAAATACAGTTATGTCAAGTCCAAGAGATATAGCATTAAATGTTAAAGAAATGGTAGAGATTATTCATTATAATTTACCAGAATGTCAAATTCATTTGGTAGGTTGTATACCATGTTTAGAAAATGTTCATGGTTATCAGGTATTAAAACAAGGAATCCGTAGTAATGATATATTAAAGATGATTGAACAGGAGTATCAACGTGTTATTCCTTATGAATATGTTCATTTTATATCAGTTTATCAAGCATTATGTGAAAATGGACAACCATTGGAAAAATATTATATCGATGGATTACATATCAATGATGATGGTTATAAAGCTTTAAGTGATGAAGTAAAAAAACAATTGTAAGGGGTGTTTGAGATGGGAAAATGGATAAAAGTTGTTATTGCGTTGGTAATGGCAATTGGATTGATTGGTGCAGGTGTTTATATGAAACTTGAATCAGGATATACATTAGATACTGATGAAAATATAAAGAAAGCAATTCAAGAAGTTTTTCATGTTAATGTGGATGATGAAGAAATTTCATATTCTGCTGCAATTGATAGTGATAAGTCGTTATATTTTATAATTACTTTTTATAAAAATACATATAAGCTATTTACTTTTGAACAAAATAGTAAAGGTAAATATGAGAGTGATTTTCATTATGTATCTTTTCCTGATAGTTCAGAAAATGCATATGTGATTTCATTATCACCAATGGATAACATTGTTTGTATTCCTAATGTGTTTGGGATGATTAATAGTATTGATATAACAGCAGGTAATTATGAAATAGGAGGAGAGGTCGTGTCAAATCAAAAATTTATTATTGAATATTTGGGAGAAAATCAGGATGTTCAAATAGAAGCTTACGATTCATTTGGCGATCATGTTGATTTGAATCCGGAATTAATTAATATTGTATATAATTACACGACTCAATAATTATGAAGAAAAATTTAAAAATAATAATATATCTATCAGCTGCATTATTTATTTTAGGTGCTGGTTTATATATGAAGCAACAGACTGGATATGTTTTTGATACACAACAACAAGTTTTAGATACAATTGCCGATATCAAAAAGACTTCATCAAATAAGATAACAATTGTTGCATGGGATAAACTTGAATGCAAGAATCATAGTTATTGTATGGTTGTTGGAAATTATGAAAATGATAAGTTTTTATATATTTTTAAACAAATAAGAAATACGTCTAGATTTGAAGATTATTATGAAACTTCTATAAATAATAGTGAAAATGAATGTATAAGTATTCATGCAGATAAAGATTTGCTTCAATTTATTTTTGTAGATAATACATTACAAAAAATTGATCTATTACGTTCTAGTCATCATGTTATTGATGATATCCCAATCAATAATGAACAATATATTTTTAAAATTATTGATAGTGACACGGTTAATTTTAGTCCATTTGATAAAAATGGAGAATATTTAGATGATTGTATGATGCAATCCATATCTTTTTCTTAAAGGAGTTATTATGCAAAAATATTATGAAATACCCACATCTAAAGGAATAATGAGAGGATTTATTCATATTCCTAATGTACCTAAATATCCAATATGCATTATTTTTCATGGTTTTACTGGCTGTAATACAGGAACAAAGTTTTCTTATACAACTTTATCCAGAATTTTAGAAAAACACTCAGTTGCAAGTATAAGAATGGATTTTCTAGGAAGCGGAGAATCTGATTTGAGTTTTAAAGATATGACTTTCCAAGATGAGCTAACATGTGCCAAAATGATTTTAAATGAAGTGAAAGCATTAGATGCTGTTACTGATATTTATTTATTAGGTCATTCAATGGGTGGAGCAATTGCTAGTGAATTGGCAAAACTTTATCCTCAAGATATTTCTAAGATGTGTTTATGGGCACCTGCATTTAATCTGCCACAAGCTGTAGAATATTTAAAAGGGAATGTTGTAGAAGCTGATTTTTATGATCATAATGGATTTGAAATATCTCATGAGTTTGTGGAGGATATAACAGCAAGAGATTTTTATCAGAATTTAGATACTTATCAAAATCAATTAATGATTATTCATGGTACAAATGATACAACGGTGCCTTTTGAAATATCAAAAAAGTATTTAAAAGGTTTTCATCAAGCAGCTTTTTATCCTATTCAAGGAGCTACTCATAATTTTGATAAGTTAGAACATATTCAAGAAGTTATAGATTTATCTTATCATTTTTTGACAGATACAAAATAGTATCTGTTTTTTTTAATGGATATACCCTTATGGTTGGAAAAAGAATCATTTTGTGACACTTTTTATAGAAATTTAAGTTATATATCTAAATGAGAAACGAGATATCAATTATGGAATAATCAATATCTGTAAAAACTGATATACTTTTATCAGGAGGAGAAAGGTCATGAAAAGATTGAAGAAATTATTTGCATTGGTTGTTAGTACAGCAATTGCATTAACAACATTTTTAAGTGTTCCTGTTAAAGCTGATAATAGCTATAAAGCCCAATTATACGCTAGAATTACAGATGCAGGTCAAGTCGTTAATAAAATGATTATTGATTTTGGAGCAGACAAACGTGTATCAGGTGTTGATAAGGATACATTCACAGTTCATGCAAAATCAATTGTTCAAATTGGAGAAAACAAAGGAAATGCTTATTACGATTTAGATCGTAAAATTGTTAAGGTAGAAACAAAAGGAAGTCAAGTGACTGTTTACTTCGATGAATCTGAAGGAGCTACATTGACTTGGTTAAGTGAAGGTAGAAACTATCCAGCTAAACTTGAGTATACAATCACTCAAAACAAACCAATCAAAGCAACAGCTGTTGATGGTAGAGATTTAGCTGATATCAATGCTACATACACTTGTGATAACAGTGTCAAGGATGCAGAAACAGAAAAATTCAAATCAGTTAAAGTCAAAGATGGTATCAACTATCAATTCTATGAAGCAAAAGATTCTGATAAGTTAATCGTTTGGTTCCATGGAAATGGTGAAGGAGATTTAAACGGTACTGGGAATAACGTTGCACAAATGTTAGCCAACCGAGGAACTGTTGCATGGGCAAGCGATGAAGCACAAGAAATCTTTGGTGGTGCAAACGTCATGGCATTCCAAGCACCAGAAACATGGTATTATGCACAAAGCGATAAGTTATTAGAGAAAGCTTACAATGAAATCAAGGATGTTATGAAAGCATATAACATCGATCCAGAAAAAGTTGTCGTATCAGGATGTTCAGCAGGAGGATACATGACAACAAGAATGTTAATTGCATATCCAAATTTATTCCAAGCAGCAATGATTAACTGTCCAGCATTGGATGTTGCAAGATTAAGAGGTGGAGAAACACCAACAGATAAAGAACTTGCAGGAATCAGAGACTCAAAGACAGCTATCTGGCTAGTTCAAGGAGAAACAGATGGAAGTGTAGAATCAGAAGCATGTTCACAACGTATGTTCAAGATTCTTACAGAAGGACAAAAATTAACAACAACAAAAGTAGCACAAAAATTAAATTCAGATTTCACAACTCAAGAAACAGCAGATGGAAAATATAAATTATCATTATATAAGACAGTTGATCAAGAAAACAAAGCAGATTCATTTGGTGTAGAAAGACCAGTCGGAAAATTAGAATTTGCTGAAGATTATGATCAAGACGGAGTAGAAACAGTAGTAAAATATAGTGATCACTGGTCATGGATTTATACATTAAACAACAATCCAAAAGATGCCAAAGGTCAACATATCATGAATTGGGCAGCAACTTATGTTCAAGATAAAAAAGCTGAAAACAATCAAAAACCAACTGATAATGTGAAACCTGGAAAAGTAGAAACAAGCGATAACAATTCAATTGCTATGTATGGTTTATTACTTGTTGTAGCTATGGGTGGATTCGTAGCAGTTAAAAGAAAAAGTAAAGAAAATTAATGTAGAAAACTTAGGAGAAAAATCCTAAGTTTTTTAGTAAGGAAAACAAACATATTGTCGAATGCTGTCAAAATAAATATATCTTGAAATAAATATGTGAAAATGTATATAATGTATACATATTAAAGGGATAGTAGAGGACAATATTATGAATAACTTTATAACAACACTTTTGCAATTTGTTAATAATCCAGATGAACGTGATACAAATTATAATATAGCTTATTGTTTAATTTCACATTGCCATGAATTAGATAAAATGAGTGTTCAAGATTTAGCTGATGAATGTTATGTATCTGTTTCTACTTTTAATCGTTTTTTTAAACTTTTTGGGTTTAAAAAGTTTGTTATTTTTAAACAATTAATTGCTAGTCATGTTGTGATTAGATTGAGTCAAATGCAATATCGTATTAAATTGAAAGATTATAAACAAGTTGAATCAACATTTTATTCATTTTTAAGTTCAAATGACTATCAAACAGTTGTGAATGCATCAGCTTTTATTATTCAACAATGTTGTGAAACAATTTTAAAATCAAAAAGAATTGTATTAATTGGTTCTGATGAAATGATTTCTAATGCATTAAGATTTCAAGGTGATTTTTGTGTAATGAAAAAAATGACAATTAAAGATTCTATTTATTTAGAAAGATTTTTTGTTCCTAATGAAGATGATTTTGTTATTATTATGACAATGAGTGGGAGGATTGTAGATCTTAATGATGATTTAATGGAACATATAATGGCTCGTCATCCCAAAGCATTAATGATTGGAAATAAAGATTATATAAAAGAAAATGGGATGTTTTTACAAATACCAATGGGACTTGATGAAGTTTTAGAAAATATGATTTTAGATTATTATTTACAAGAAATTGTCTATACATATGCGAGGGATTATTATGATTGTTGAGCAATTAAATACTTTACTAACAATTAGTGATCATGATAGTAATGAATATTTGATTAGTACTTATTTATTGAATAATTGGAAGAATATTGTGAATTATAAAATGAATGAGGTTCTCATGGAAATTCCAGTTTCCAAATCGACTTTATCAAGGTTTTGTAAAACTTTAGGATATCGTAATTTTACTGATGTTCAATATCAGTTGTTTTTTGAAATGTCAAAAGTTCATCCTTATAAGAATAATGTGGAATTAGAAGAAGTTATTCATTTAAAACCGGTTTTAAAGAATAAAAAGAGAATTGTTGTTATTGGAGATGAAAATTCTATGACACCTTTATTGATATATAAACAAATCTTTTTTAATATTGGTATAGAATTTGTTATGAAATTTAAAAATAGTAGACCGATTGATGTTTTACAAGAGTTTTGTGTTTCACAAGAGGATATTGTTATTTATGTTTCTTTATATAAAACAAATTTAGAATTGCTTGCAAATATTTTTGAACATTATATTGAGGTTATAGATTATTTAAGAAAGCAGGATATTTCTTATATTTATATAGGACAGATGGTAGATAAGAAAGAAAATGAGGAATATTTTCTACAAATTAAACCATCAAGTAATGTAAGTGATCTTATTTTTCAATTATGTCAAGCCTTTGAAAAAATCTATGCTCTTTTAAGTGTAGAGAATAACTAAGAAGATTTGTAACCGCTCACGATAAAATGTTATGAAAGAGATTTTAAATAAATTTATAAATAATAATAAAACGTTGATTACAGCGATATATTTATTGTTGTGTTTTGGTATAATTGTGTTATAATCTAAAAGTCGAAAAGGAGTGCGAAATTGATGAATAACATTAGAAATATAGCTATTATTGCACACGTTGACCATGGAAAAACAACATTGGTTGACCAATTATTAAAATTATCTGGAACATTAAAAGATAATGAACAGATTGCTGATAGAGCAATGGATTCAAATGCCATTGAAAGAGAAAGAGGAATTACTATCTTAGCTAAAAATACAGCAATTAATTATAAAGATTATAGAATTAATATTATGGATACACCAGGCCATGCAGACTTTGGTGGAGAAGTAGAACGTATCATGAACATGGTAGATGGTGTTTTACTTGTTGTTGATGCTTATGAAGGAACAATGCCTCAAACTCGTTTTGTTTTAAAGAAAGCATTAGAAGCAAAGGTTAAACCTATTGTTGTTATTAATAAAGTTGATAGACCAGTTGTTCGTATTAATGAAGTTATGGATGAAATTCTAGAATTATTTATGGAATTAGGAGCTGATGATAATCAATTAGATTTCCCAACAGTTTTTGTTTCAGCATTAATGGGAACCTCAAGCTTAGATCCTGATTTATCAACACAAGTTAATAATATGGATTGTTTATTTGATATGATTATTAAAGAAATTCCAGCACCATTAGTTGATGAAGAAGGTGGATTACAATTCCAACCAGCTTTATTAGATTATAATGATTATGTTGGACGTATTGGAGTTGGCCGTGTACAAAGAGGAAAGATTAGAGTTAATGAATCTGTTGTATGCTTACGTGCTGATGGAACAAAAACACAATTTAGAATTCAAAAATTATTTGGATTCTTAGGATTGCATAGAATTGAAATTGAAGAAGCAGGAGCGGGAGATATTGTTGCGATTGCTGGTCTTTCTGATATTGGAGTTGGAGAAACTGTTTGTACAATTGGGCAAGAAGAACCTTTACCATTATTACGGATTGATGAACCAACAATTCAAATGGTGTTTGGAACAAATACTTCACCTTTTGCAGGAAAAGAAGGTAAATTTGTAACTGCAAGTAAAGTAGAAGAAAGATTATTTAAAGAAACAAATAAAGATGTTTCTTTAAAGATTGAAAGAATTCCAAATAGTGAAGAATGGATTGTTTCAGGTCGTGGAGAATTACATTTATCTATTTTAATTGAAAATATGCGTAGAGAAGGTTTTGAATTACAAGTTTCTAAACCAAAAGTTATTATTAAAGAAATTGATGGGGTAAAATGTGAACCATATGAAGAAGTCTTTATTGAAGCACCTGATGAATGTATTGGTAGTGTTATTGAATCATTAGGATTTAGACGTGGTACATTAGAAAATATGGAATCTGATAATGGGATGACAAAAGTTCATTATATTATTCCATCACGTGGATTAATTGGTTTCATGACAAATTTCTTAACAATGACAAAAGGATATGGAATTATTAACCATTCTTATTTAGATTATCGTCCAATGGAAGGTGATACTGTTGGTGAAAGACAATTAGGTGTCTTAGTATCTATTGATTCAGGACAAACAACTGCATATGCTTTAGGTAGTGTAGAAGATCGTGGAGTTATGTTTGTTGGTCCTGGTGTTGATGTTTATGAAGGAATGATTGTTGGTGAACATAGTCGTGATAATGACTTAGTTGTTAATGTTACAAAAGGTAAACAATTAACAAATACACGTTCATCTACAAAAGACTCAACAGTTGTATTAAAGAAACCTCGTTTCTTTAACTTGGAATCATGCTTAGATTATATTAATGATGATGAATTAGTAGAAGTTACACCTGTCAATATTCGTTTAAGAAAACGTTTATTAACAGAAAATGAAAGAAGAAAAGCTTATACGAAAAAGATGAATGGATAGCCAAATGGCTATCCATTTCAATAAGAAGTGTTGATAAAATACCCTAAAAAATGACAAAGTTATTGGAAATATAACGTTATAACCTAAAAATATCACATAATTGTATAGGAAAATAACAAAATATGGAATAAAGTTTGTGTTTTGAATAAAAAGGTGGTATATTATCAGTAATAAATGGGGGTAATATCTTGAAAAAGTAATCGCTTTCATTTATAATATGATTAAGGAGGACAGATAGTGAAACTAAAATTACAAGTACAATTTAATAATAAAAACGTTGAAGCGACTGATATTGAAAAATTAGTCAAAGAGGATGTTAAATCAAAAGGTGTTAAAATGACAACTATTGATACATTAGAGGTTTACTATAAACCAGAAGATCGTTCAATTTATTATGTTGCAACAACAAAAACTGGTGATGTTGTGGGAAATAAAGAACCACTATTCATCGATTAATTCTTAATATTACTTAAAACAAATATACCCACAAAAAGAAGCTATCGTAATGATGGTTTCTTTTGTTTTATCACTTGCAAGGGAAAAGTTTTCTTGTATAATGAATACATGAGGATAGAAATATGGAAAATAAGAAATTAACAATGAGTGATATAGCCAAAATGGCTGGAGTTGGAAAAAGTACTGTTTCAAGGTATTTTAATGGTGGTTATGTCAAAGATGAAACAAGAGAAAAATTAAAGAAAATTATAGATGAGTATCATTATGAGCCAAATGCTGTGGCACAAAGTTTGAAAGCAAAGCATAGTCATATGATAGGAATTGTTGCACCTTGTCTAGATTCAATTACTTCATCAAGAATGTTAATGGCAATTGATGAGTATTTAAAAAATAGTGGGTATACAACAATTATCATGAATACAAATCATAATGAAATAAGAGAACTTGCCTTTATAGAACATTTGTGGCGTATGAATGTAGATGGTATTATTTTACTTGCGACAACTCTCACTATGACACATCAACAGATTGCTGCTAAATTAGATATTCCTATATTAACAGTTGCGCAATTGTTTAAAGGGGGTATTTCAATCATTTATGATGATTATCATGCAGGCTATGATGTTGGAGAATATGGAGCAAGTATGAATCATCAAAATGTTTTATATTTAGGTGTTAATCAAAAAGATGAAGCTGTTGGTGTTCAAAGGAAAAAAGGTGTTTTAGATGCATTGAAAGATCATCAAGTAAAACATGTAACAGTGAAAGAAACAAACTTCTCTTTTACTGATTCTCGTCGTATTATTCATGAGTATTTAACAAATCATCAACCAAGTTTAATTATTTGTGCTACTGATAATATTGCATTAGCATGTTATAAAGAAATTATGGAAAGAGGATTAAAGATTCCAGATGATATTTCATTGATTGGTTTTGGAGGATATGAAGTGTCATCACTTGTTACACCAAGTTTATGTACAATTCGTTATGATAATGAATTGGCTGGACAAATGGCCGGAAAAACAATGATTCAATTGATTCATAAAGAACCAGTTGCGCAAACACAATTAATTGGCTATCAATTAATCAAAGGAGAAAGTGTAAAAAAGCTGTGATTAAATCACAGCTTTTTATTTTATAATATGATATCTATTGAGTTTTTTCTCTTTACGTGGACCTTCGTTTCTAACGTAGCCTAATGCCGCACATCCAACAACTTGATGATTGACAGGTAATCCTATCTTCGTTAAAACGTTTCTCACTTCTTCTACATTTTGCGTATCTCTTAATTGATTAATCCAGCAGCTACCAACATTTAAACTTGTTGCTGCAAGAAAAATGTTTTCAAGCAAACAACTACCATCTTCAATCCGACGGCTTTCATACTCTGGACCACTTACAATCACTAGCACAGGCGCATGATAGGCACAATGATAATTCTCAGGTTTCTTTTCGCCTCTTTCGGCAAAGACAACATTTAATTCATGGACTAATTCATCAATTAGCTCTTTATTTGTGACAGCAAAAGCCTCACATTGTTGTCTGTTCATCGCACTAGGTGCTTGAATACCTGCTTCTAAGATAGCTTTTAAAGTTTCTTCATCAAGTGGATCTGGTAAATAATCACGACAACTTTTACGTTTATATATTGTTTCTAATGTTTCATTCATTCTTAATCACCTCTACCCATATTATAGTCTTATTCATTGAAAAAACAATGCTAAATACAATGATTTGTGGTATACTAATGTCGATATAAAGGAGGGCATGTATGAAAAAACTACTAGTAGGATTATTAGCTATTGTCTTATTAACAGGTTGTTCACACAAAAATAAAGACACAACTTTTATGTTAACACGAGATGATCAATTCTATGCTTTATATAATCAAAAAGGAAAACAACTTACAAATTATAATTATAAAACATTTCAAGAAGTTAAAGGTGTTGGATATTTAGTTACTGATAGAGATGATAAAAAAAGTGTTATTTCATTTGAGGGTGAACCAATCATCGAAGCAGGTGTCTATGAGACATTAGAAGCTGTTGACCAAATGTTTTATGCGACTAAGAAAGTAGAAGTCAAAAAAGAGGATAAAGATACGAAAAAAGCAACTGTTGATCCTTATCTTAAAAGTAATTTATATGTTTTAAATGGTGAAGGAAAGGTATTATATCAAGCTGATAGTCAAACGGCTATTTTAAAGAGTGAATTACCTGTTATCTTTAAAGATAATGAGTATATTGTTTTGTATCATGAAGGAGAAGAATTATATCGTGGAAAAGAGGCTGTTAAATATGTCAGTCGTTATAAATATAGTTCTTCAGTTGTGATTGGTTTTAATGAGACAAATCATTTTTATCATTTTACAACGAAAGAAGATCAAAAAGATATAGATGTAGATTTAAAACAAAAAGGAACTTATAAAATATTAGCTCAAAATCAAGATGGAATTATTTTAAATGATGAAAAATTAAAGAGTATGATTTATGTTGATTTCAATCGTCAACAAGTTTTCCAAAATACAATTGGAATCAATGATGCTTATTTTGATGAAGAACAAAATATTATCTTAACAAGTCAACATAAAATGTATGCTTATCCAATTGGTGGGGTACCAGTTTTATTAAATAGTTATTATTTAAAATCAGTGACTTATGTAAATCGTTCTTCTGATATTTATGGTCCTCATCAAGTTTACAACAAAGGGAAATTAACAGGAGAATTAGAAAATTGTCAATTATATCCTGAAGCTAAACTTGTTTATTCAGAAATTTTCCCTGTTTATGTAAGAAATAAAGGATATCAATATTATAATTTCAATAGTAAAAAAGTTATTGATAAAACATATATGGAAGCAGAACCATTTAACTCTGATAAGTGTGCAGTGGTTAAAATAAATGATAAAGGTTATTCTTTGATTAATGATAAGGGCGATGTTTTGACAAAATCTTATTATTACCAAATTAAGTACATAGGCAGTTCATATTATGCAGTCTATAATGAAAGTGGAACTTTTGGGATTATAGATTCAACAGGAGAAAAGATTTTACCTGTTGAGTATATTGATTTACCAGAAAAACCTATTGTAAGTTATGATGATCATAATTATTTGATTTTAGGTAAAAATGGAAGATCTTATGTTTATGATATTGATGATGAAATGAAAGAAATCTTTTCTAAAGAAGGGCAAGTGACTTTAAATTCAAAGGGATATTTTGAGGTAGGTCATGACTATTATAGAATTGATGGTGAAGTAATTAAGTAAGGAGACATTATGGAATATTTATTTATTTTATTAGCAACATTTATAGGAATGTTATTTTTGATGCAATTGGTATTTTTTGAAATAACGAGAAGTAAGATGGCAAAAGCAGAAAATGTCAATTGGTATTTATCATTAGATAAATCGTTTAGTTATAATCGTGTAGGTTATATGTTATTTATTTGTTTTATTTGTTATTTGATATCTTCACCAGAAGATATGTTTACAGCTTCTTGGTTTATCTACTTTATTTTATTTCTTGCGATGGGAGTTGTAGCCGATGCAATTGTTCAATATCTAATTCTTGTTTATAGCAAAAAAAGATGTCGCAAGGAAATAGAAGATGCTAAATTATTAAAAAATGAGCTTTTACAGATAGCTCAAACAATTTCTGGAGAAGCTGAAGAACCAGAACAATCAACACCACAATATGATGATGAAGCTATTTTAAAACAATACCTTTTACCAGAAGATCATTTAGCTTTTTTAAGTGTTGATAATGGTGAGTTTGCCAAGAACTTTACTCCACAACCAGAAGCAACATTTTTAATTGAACCTTATGCTGATGAGAAAGTTCTTGAACAAAAGTTTGCCGATACATCAATGAAAATCACTACTTTAACACCAGCAGGGCAGTTACCATTTAAAGATGAAAAAATTGATGTCTTTATGTGTCGTTATTCAAATTATGATAAAGCTGAAGTACAAAGAGTCTTAAAACCAAATGGATACTTCATTGTTCAACAAAATGGTACTGCAAATCTTAAGGAATTTGTATCTTTATATATGCCATTTCGTATGAAAGGGTCTTGGGATGCTTATTCTTGTGCAGGAACTTTAGAAGGAATTGGAATGCGTATTATTAATAAGTTTGAAGATTATGGAACATTACGTTTCCATAGTATTGAATCTTTACATCAATTCTTTAAAAGAGAGTCACCTGATTTAGCTAATATTAATAAATATCAAGTTTTCTATTTAAAGGCTTTAAAGGCAATTAAGGACCATCATTATTTTGAAATGACAACACATAAATTCTTGGTTATTGCACAAAAAGTGTCATAAAAATATTTATAAAATCACTTGACAAAAAAATATTATGAAAGCGCATAAAATCTTTTCAAAATATATGGAAATGTAAATTAATTGTGTTATAATAGTACTATAAATTATTAAGGAGGAGTCAATAAAATGGCAGAAAAATTATCTTTCGTAGTTTCAGATCCAGTTGGATTACATGCTAGACCTGCAACTATCTTAGTAAACCAAGCTAGTAAGTTCACTAGTAATATTAAATTAAGTTACAACGGTAAAGAAGTTAACTTAAAATCTATTATGGGTGTTATGTCTTTAGGTGTACCTACTAAAGCTACAGTTGAAATTATTGCTGAAGGTGAAGACGAAAAAGACGTAATCGCTTCAATTGCAAAAGTTATCAAAGAACAAAAAGTTGCTGAATAATATATAGCAACATAAAATACAGGACCACTTCATAGTGGTCCTATTTTTCTTTATAGGCTTATTTTATGCATAAGAGGTATCTTTTATGCTTTTTCTTTACTTTCATTAGTCTAAGTGATATGATTTATTTAGATATTTAGACAAATATCTAAATAATAGAGGAGGTCAAAATATGGGTGATGCATTTAAAGCGTTAAGTGATCCAACAAGACGAAAGATTTTAGAGCTTTTACAAGAAAAACCTTTAAATGCTGGAGAGATTGCAGATTATTTTCAAATAACAAAACCATCTATTTCACATCATTTATCTATTTTAAAGAATAGTGGATTGATTATTGATGAAAGACAAGGACAAAATATTGTTTATAGTATTGATATGACGGTCTTTCAAGATATGATGAAATGGTTTATGAATTTTATGGATATGGGGGATAAGAAATGAAAAAGAAGATATTTGATATTGTTCTTTGGATAATCACGTTGTTTTTTATTGGTGGTGTTTTTTTGATGCCTGAAACAGTTCCTATTCATTGGGATATAAATTGGAAGGTAGATGGATATGGGAGTCGTTATTATTTAATTATTTTAGCATTATTTCCTATTCTTGTGCATTATGGAATGTTTTTTGCAAAGAAGATTGATCCAAGGAAAAGAAATATTGAAAAAAGAGAAAAGACATATGAAATCTTTAGATATGGTTTGACTTGTTTCTTTATTGTATTGGTTGTCATTTTCTATTATTTAACATTGAATCCACAGGGAAATATTAAAGTTATTTTACTGAGTGTTTTAGGTTTGTTGTTGATTGGAATGGGAAATTATATGCCAAAAGTTCCACAAAATTATTTTTTAGGAATTAAAACCCCATGGACATTAGCTAATGAATATGTATGGAAGAAAACACATAAATTAGGTGGGTATTCATATATTGTTGTTGGACTGATTATTCTTATCTATGCTTTGTTGGATTTACCATATGAATATATTGTGATTATGGTGTTGTTGATTGGTGATGTGATTTTATGTTATGGATATTCGTATTTTGTTTTTAGAAAGATAGATACGAAAAATATTGATTTATAAAAAATTAAAATATATAATTATAATATAAATAATTTTAATAATTATTTATAGGAAAAGAGGGATATTATGTTAAAGATTGAACATTTAACAAAGAAGTATGATCAATATAAAGCTGTAGATGATTTGTCATTAGAAATTGATGATGGTTTGATTTATGGATTTATTGGTCATAATGGTGCTGGTAAAACAACAACATTAAAATCTGTGGTTGGAATTTTACCGTTTGATGAAGGAGATATTTTTATTGATGGAAAATCAATTAAAAAGAATCCTTTGGAATGTAAAAAAGAAATGGCTTATATTCCAGATAATCCAGATTTATATGAGTATTTAACAGGAATCCAGTACTTAAATTTTGTGGCTGATGTTTATCAGGTCTCAAAGAATGATAGAGAAGCACGTATAGCAAAATTTGCTGATATGCTTGAATTAACAGATGATTTAGCTCAGCCAATTAGTGCTTATTCTCATGGTATGAAACAAAAGTTAGCAGTTATTTCAGCATTTATTCATAATCCTAAACTTATTATTATGGATGAACCTTTTGTTGGATTGGACCCTAAAGCTTCACATTTATTAAAACAATTAATGAAAGAGCATTGTCAACAAGGTGGGGCCATCTTCTTTTCTACACATGTCTTAGAAGTTGCTGAGAAGTTATGTGATAGGATTGCAATTATTAAACAAGGAAAACTTATTATCAGTGGTCGTACTCAAGATGTGACTCAAAATGAATCACTTGAGGATGTATTCTTAGAATTGGAGAATGACAATGCTTAAGACATTGATTAAAATAAGATTACAAGGAATCTTATTAAGACAAACAAAAAGCAGTAAGAATAGCAAGAGTAGTATTGGTAAAATTATTTTAATGATTTTTCTCTTTGCATATGTTGCTGTGGTCTTTATTGGCATGTTTGGATTACTCTTTTCTACATTAATTGAACCACTGCATTTAATGGGAATAGATTGGATGTATTTTTCTGTAATGAGTATTATCATTATTATGCTTTGTTTTATTGGTAGTATCTTTTTAACACATCATGAAATATATGAAGCAAAAGATAATGAACTCTTATTAGCAATGCCGATTTCTAATCGTGATATATTATTAAGTCGTGTTTTTACTATTTTGATTTTAAATTATGTCTATGAAATTCTTGTTGCAGCACCAGCCTTTTATATTTATATAACTCGTGTTGGAATGGGAATTGTTGAGATTTTCATGTTTATTGGTGTCTTTTTAACTTTACCTTTATTTGTTTTAGCTTTATCTTGCTTGTTTAGCTGGTTATTAGCACACGTTATGGTAAGAGTTAAAATGAAGAATGTCATTGCAATTGTATTATTTATGGTCTTTATGTTTGTTTATTTCTATGCTGTTAATTCAATAGAAGAATATATTAATTGGTTAATTATGCATGGACAAAGTATTGCTTCAGCAATTGAAAAGGGAATTTTCCCACTTTATCATTTAAGTATTGCTTTAGAAAGTGGTAACATTATAAGTTTCCTTATTTATTTAGCTTGTGCAATCATTCCATTTGCAATCGTTATCTATATTCTTTCAACAAACTTTATCAAGATGGCAACAACAAAAGCAAAGGTTAAAAAAGTTCAATATGTTGCCAAACCAATGAAAGCCAATTCTGTTAAAAAAGCATTATTAGTAAGAGAAGTGAAACATTTTACTTCTAATGCAATGGTGGTTTTAAATGGCGCTATGGGAACGATATTATGTATCTTAGCATGTGTTGGTGTTGTTTTCTACGCTGATAGCTTAAAAATGATACTTAAAGAAGTTCCTGAATTAAAAGAGATGATGACTCCGATTTTATGTTTAGTTGTTATTTCTGCTTCATCACTTAATATGATTAGTGCTTCATCTATTTCATTAGAAGGAGATCGCTTTTGGATTATTAAATCATTACCTGTATCATCTAAAGATATTTTGGATATTAAATTAGCATTACATGGTGTTTTATGTATACCAGCAGGAATTTTATTATCAATTGTCTTGATTGTTACTTTTCAAACATCAATATTTGATAGTTTATTTATTCTTCTTGCTCCAATTATCTTTACATTATTAATAGACTTTATTGGTTTATTACTTAACTTATGGAAACCTAAATTTGATTGGGTTAATGAAACTGTATGTGTAAAACAAAGTATGCCAGTTGTTATTACAATGTTTGTATCAATGGGATTAGCAGTCGCTATTGCAATGCTTTATGGTATATTACTGGTTGATATCATGTCTATATACACTTATATGTATATTGTTATTGCCGTAACTTTACTTTTAGATATCGCATTATATTATCTCATTTGTACATGGGGTGTACGTCAATTTGATGCATTATAAAAAAAGAGACTTCGCTATGAAGTCTCTTTAATGTTAAAGGTTAGAATAGATTTAAATAAATCACCATCAACTTCAACTTTAAATTGTCCTTTTTGTAATTCAGTAAAGCTTTTAACAATTGCTAAACCTAATCCAGAACCACTTGTATTTCTAGATTTATCACCTTGAACAAATCTTTCAACAATTTCATTTTCATTAAAAGTCATTTCTGCTTCAGAAATATTCTTAAAAGTAATCTGAATTTGATGATCTATTTGTATTAAATCAATATATACTCTTGTATTAGCTAAAGCATACTTACTAATATTAATAAACAGATTTTCAAAAATACGATATGTTTTAGAACTATCCAAATAACAAATAATCTTTTCTTCACTACAATTCATTCTTACATCTAAATTCTTTTCATCTAGCTTATCTTGACTCTCTAATTGAGCTTGCTTAATTAAAGAAACAATATCTACATCAACAAGATCTAAATGAACATTCCCACTATTAACCTTACTCACTTCAAATAAATCATCAATAAGATTTTTAAGCCTCAATGAATTTCTTTCCAATATTTCAATATATTTCTTTCTATCTTCATCAATCAACTGATCATTCTTTAATAAATCAATATAAGTAATAATAGAAGTTAATGGTGTTTTTAAATCATGAGAAACATTAGAAATGAGTTCGGTTTTCATTTTTTGTGATTTTACTTCTTCATTGACTGCTTTTTCAAAGCCATCTTTAATATGTGTAAATTCATCTTTCAAAGGATTAAATACACCAACATCTTCATTAATCTTAACTCCAAAGTTTCCATTTGATAATTGTCTTGTCGCATTTAATAAGACTTGATAATCATTTTGAATATCTTCAAATTTTTTCTTTAAAAGAATAAAGATAATAAATGAATAGACTAATGAAAAGAAAATTCCAAAGACAAAAAAGACACTAATTATAGAAATAATAACAAAATTAAAGAGAACAATTTTTAATACTGAACGATTGATATTATCATTAAAATCAAAATCAACAATCTTATTAAGAATAATTTGACTGTTTGTAATAATCCAACCTAGACAAGTATTTTCTTTACAATAATTCTTAAATCCT
>OIZU01000297.1_pt1 | contig 45493 bp, 42 predicted proteins | sample 1588661 | NCBI WGS metagenome assembly OIZU01 (sample SAMN03283257) | human gut metagenome | biome: human-associated habitat; material: feces | host: Homo sapiens | place: USA | collected 2013 | reverse complement strand
CAAGCAAGGTGATAGGTAAAGGATGATATTTCTTGTATGCAGTTTTGAAGGTATAATATGAAGGCAATCAGCATATGGCTGGTTGTTTTTTTATTACATAGAAATCCTTCTTATGGAAAAACCGGTTGACATCTATTTGAGGTGATGATACTATGTAATAACTTGCCTAAAATGAGGAGGAATATTATGAGCAATTCAATCAGTCAGGATTTTAAATTATATTCATTACTAAAATTTGCTTTGCCATCTATGGTTATGATGGTATTTATGTCATTATATACGATCATAGACGGTATTTTTGTATCGAGATTTGTTGGCAGCGAAGCTTTATCAGCCATCAATATTGTATTTCCTGTTTTAAATGTGCTAATTGCTGTAGGTATTATGTTAGCATCCGGAGGAAGCGCTGTAATTGCAAAGAAATTCGGAGAAAATAAATCTGAAGAAGCCAGAAGAAATTTTTCTATGATCGTTTTCATCGGAGTCCTGTTTGGAATAGCAGCATTAATATTAGGAAATTTAGCAATTACGCCGATTGTACGTGTGCTGGGATCTACGCCGTTAATTGAGGAAGAATGTGTGACATATCTTAGCATTTCCCTGTATTTTTCGCCCGCATGTATGCTGCAAATGTTGTTTCAAACGTTCTTTGTTACAGCGGGAAAACCACATATGGGGCTTGCGATAACGATTTGCGGAGGCATTACGAATGCAGTTTTAGACTATGTATTTATGGGACCATTGCACATGGGGATTGCAGGCGCTGCGTTAGCAACTGGTTTGGGACAAATGATACCTGCAGTAATCGGTCTCTTCTATTTCTTTTTTATGAAAAATGATCTTCATTTTGTGAAACCTGCATTTGATATGAAGGTGTTAAAAGACAGTTGTCTTAATGGATCTTCGGAAATGGTCACAAATCTGTCGAACGCAGTGGTTACGTATCTATTTAATATTATTATGCTGGACTTGATGGGAGAGAAAGGGGTTGCCGCTATTACGATTGTATTATACGGACAATTTCTGTTTAATGCTCTATACATGGGGTTCTCCATGGGAGTTGCTCCGGTGTTCAGCTTTAACTATGGAAGGAAAAATACAAAGTTATTAAAGAGAATCTATAAAATCTGTGTGTTATTTATTGTGATTTCATCTATCATTATTACAGCAATGGCATTAGTAGGTTCCGATTTCATTGTTGCAATTTTTACACCTCGTCATACGGAAACATTTGCAATTGCAGTAGGAGGATTTTTCCTCTTTTCCTTTAATTACCTTTTTGCGGGGATCAATATATTTGCCTCTTCCATGTTTACTGCATTTTCTGATGGGAAAATTTCAGCAATCATTTCATTTTTGCGTACCTTTGGTTTTTTAGTCGCATGTATTTTATTGCTTCCGAAAGCTTTGGGTGACAGTGGTGTGTGGCTGGCAGTTCCGGTAGCAGAATGTCTGACCGTGTTTATATCTGTCTGGTTCTTCTGGAAGAAGAGAAAGGTTTATCAATATATGGGAAAATAAGGGAGATAATTAAGAAGCGGTTTTGGAAAATTTGATACGACTCATATTAATGTTAAAATAGGGCAGTGTCGGCTTAAATAAATTAAGCCGGCGCTGCCTTAAAATTATTCTGTCTTTAGAAACAAATAAGTTTTTTGATTTTTTAATAATCTTTTCCAATATCCTCAGGAGTAAGTGTAACATATTCATGTTTACCATCTTTTGTTTTATGTCCTACTAATAAGAACATCACGAGACCAACTACACAGTAAGCAACTAAAGATATGTAACCACCTAAGTTCAGTTCCATACAAGAGCCGATGATGATCCATACGGAAATGATCATACCTGCGATAAACAGGAGATTTCCACCAGGTGCTTTATATGGACGTTTCCATTCCGGGTGTTTCTTACGCAATACCATAGCGTCCAAACAGCAAGCAAAATATACAAGACCGGCAGCAACACAGGAGACAGCGTAAATGTACTGAACCCAGTTGTCTCCACTGAAGATACAGAAGAAAATAGTAAAGATCAATACAACTGTGTTAGCAGCTACAGGCTGACCTTTGGAGTTTAATTTTGTAAATACCTTAGGTAATTGGTTTAACTGGCTGGCACCGTAAAGAACGCGTGCGGATGAGGTCCAGAATCCCATTAAAGTTGTCAGTGCATGGAGAATTCCGGCTACAATCGCTATGATCGCAATAATCTGAGGCATTGAATACATTTTAATAAACTCAGGTTCCGGCATACCCATTTCCTGAATCATTGTCCATGAACCCATACCACCGATAGCCATTACAACGATGAAGTATAAGATTGCAGGAACAAATAATGCCGATAAAATAACTTTCCACATTTTGGAAACCGGGAAGTTTGTTTCTTCTATCATCGTAGGCGTCATTTCAAATCCGATAAATTTCAGTGAAAAGACAGCCATTGCAATGAAGACACCATGAAATCCCTTCGGGAATAATCCGCCGTCAGCTACGATATTTGATGCTGACCAGTGTCCGCTGAAAAACAGAGAACAGCTTACGATCAAAGATCCGATAATCATAGTAAAGAAGAAAATATTCGCAAGCTTTCCTGTGATTCCGATATTAAAGTTAGATACAATGTACCAAAGAACAACAATGGCGATCGCAACATATACAGAACTTCCTTCAGGGATTGGCACGAAGTAGCTAATTGCAGTAATAAAAATAAATGCCATCATTGGTGGTTCTACTACTTGAACGAGAAACATCATCCATTGGGCGGCCCATCCGGCTTTATGCCCGAAAGCATTTGTTGTCCAGATATCTACTGCAGAGGCAAACGGAAGCATTGCAGTCAATTCTGAGAATGTAAGTCCAATCGGGATTAAAAGTATAGCAAGCAATGGAAAAATGATGGCAGCGCCTGCACCTGTTACAGAAAACCAGTAAGGCGCTTCTGCAAGCCATCCACCAATAACAGCTCCGGATGCAAGAGCAACCATAGATACAAAACTTAGATTACGTTTTAACTTAGGTTCTGACATAGTCCCCCCTCCTTTTTATAAGTATATTATGACAATGCTTCAATTAATTCATCGGTGTTGATAACATGACAATAAATATTATTCAGGATTTCTAATTCATTGTCCTGGATCTGTTGAGTAGAAGCCATACATGCATCTTCGATCAGCCATACTTTAAAGCTCTCATCGGCAAGACTGCGTACAGTTCCGGATACACACTGATCTGTCAGCACACCGGTAACTACAACCGTGTCAATTCCCATGTTATTAAGCCATAGTCTGAGACTGGTTCCGGCTAAAACACTGTCGGTAGTTTTCGTTACAACAATTTCATCATCCATCGGTTTTAATTCCGGTACAATTTCAGCTGATGGTGTTCCGGGAGGAAGAAGAAGCTCATTGTAGCCGGTTGCTTTCTGGTCCAAAGAACGATCACTTCCATCCTTTTTCTGGCACTGGATTTTTGCAAAGCATACATTCATATTCCGCTCACGAAATGCCTGCAGTAATCTCTGATTGTTAGGAACAACAACAGAATCAATCTTGGAGAAGAATGGTTCCCATCTTTCTGCTTCTGCCAGTTCTTCCGGTGTTGGATTTTCCAGAGTTGGTCTGGTAATGAAAACATGCTGCATATCAACAACTAATAGCGCTGTTTTCTCAGGATCAATTTCGATTGCTCCCATGTCGTTGTCATTTTCGTAATAAAATGACACATAGCGATTGTTTACTCTCATAAAAAATACCTCCTTTTGTGATAATACTTAAGATATGAATTGTTTGTATTATAAATACCTTCATAGAGAATGTCTATAGATAATAGGCGAGCTGATAACCATGACAAATTACATGACAAAAAAATAACGGAGTATGTTAATTTTGTGAAGTTCTTTGCTAAAATTGCTTTCATTTACTTTGCTTTGTGACAAACATTTATGTTACTATTATGATAAAGTGGATAAGGTAGGTGACTGTATGTTCAAAGTGATCATTGCGGATGATGAGGTTATAGAGATTGAATATTTACATAAAATGTTTCAAAAACACTCAGAAGAATTTCAAATTACAGGAATAGCTTCTAATGGTGAAGATGTCTTAAGATTAGCAGAAGAAACAAAGCCGGATGCGGTTATTTTAGATATCTGTATGCCCGGAAAGAGTGGGCTTGAAGCGGCAGAGGAGGTCAAAAAAAGATTTCCTGATATTATAGATACGATCAAAAACTGTTTGAAAAAGAAGAAAAAAGAAGACCGAGAGGAAAAAATAGGAAATCAGAATTTAGATTGTGTCTTTACATATATTGAAGCACATTATAAAGAAGCAATTTCGTTAAAAGTATTAGCAGATATTGCACATTTTAGTCCGACTTATCTTTCCCGCATGTTTCATCAGGAGACAGGATGTACACTTTGTAGCTATATTAATAAAAAGAGAATTGAAAACGCGAAAAGATTGCTTTTACAGACAGAACAAAGCATACAGGAAATTGCAATAGATTGCGGATTTATTAATATTTCTCATTTTAACAGAGTGTTTAAGAAATTTGCAAAAAGCAAGAAAATGCCGTCACAATAAAGGTGGAGGACGATGGAGTAGGAATTACGGAAGAGATACTTGCAAATATTAAAGAAAAGCTCAAGATGAAAGAGCGGGAGACGGTGGTAGAGCATATTGGTATTTATAATTGCTATCATCGCTTGCAACTTTTTTTCGAAGAGAAGATGCAATTTCATATTCATAGTGCGGTGGGAAAAGGAACGAGTGTAGAGATTGTGATTCGATGATAAAAAATTAACAGGGGACGTAGCAAAGTTAAACTTTGCTACGTCCCCTGTTAATTAAATACCAAGCATATCAGACAAGATTTTGTCAATGCTTACTAATTTTACGCTTAAGGTGAAGATTTCAACTGCTGTTTTTAATTCTTCGACGGTAGGGTAAGATGGCGCAATACGGATGTTGCTGTCGTGCGGGTCTTTGCCGTATGGGAAGGTTGCGCCCGCATCTGTCATAATAAGACCGGCTTCTTTGGCTTTTTCAACGATTGCTTTTGCGCATCCATCTAAAGAGTCAAAGGAGATGAAGTATCCTCCGCGTGGAGCAAGCCAGCTTCCGATTTCAAGTCCGCCCAGTTCTTTTTCCAATGTATTTAAGACAATATCAAACTTTGGACGAAGGATGTCGGCGTGTCTCTTCATGTGTTCTACCATACCATGAATTGTTTTGAAATATCGAGCATGTCTTAATTGATTTAATTTGTCATGTCCGATTGTCTGGATACGCATCTGCTTACGGATATCAGCAAGGTTGGCATCAGAAGCAGCGATTGCACCGATACCGGAGCCTGGGAAGCTGATCTTGGAAGTAGAAGAGAATTTGTAAACCATATTAGGATGGCCTTCTTTTTTACATTCCATAAGAATCTCAAGGAGATAATCCTGTTTATCTTCATATAAATGGTGAATGCCATATGCATTATCCCAGAAAATACGGAAATCTTCGGCAGCAGGATCTAATTTGGCAAAGCGGTGAACCGTTTCGTCAGAGTAAGTGATTCCTTGCGGATTTGAGTATTTCGGAACGCACCAGATTCCTTTTACAGCAGGGTCGTTATGGACATACTGCTCTACCAGATCCATGTCAGGTCCTGTTGCTGTCATTGGAATGTTGATCATCTCAATTCCAAAATATTCTGTGATGGCAAAATGTCTGTCATAACCCGGAACCGGACATAAAAACTTTACTTTATCTAATTTACACCACGGAGTACTTCCCATAACACCATGAGTCATAGAACGAGCAATCGTATCGTACATGATATTTAAACTGGAATTTCCGAAGATAACAATATTGTCTTTCGGTACTTCCATCATATCAGCAAGGAGTTGCTTAGCCTCTTTGATTCCGTCTAATACACCGTAGTTTCTACAGTCAACACCCTCTTCACATACAAGGTCAGAGTCACTTTTTAAGACATCCATCATTTCCATGGATAAATTCAACTGTTCGGTAGACGGTTTTCCTCTGGACATATCAAGTTTTAAACCTTTTGCCTTTACTGCATGAAACTGCGCGTCAAGATCGGATTTTATTTCTAAAAGTTCTTCTTTTGTTAGTTCTTTATATGGTGTCAATGTTATGCCCTCCGTTTACTATAATATTCGACTTTTACTATTTTATCATATTTTGAAATTTCGTCAATGGATTCTTGCAAATTCACAAGTAAACATTGAACATTTTACGATTCTAACAAATAAAATTGAAATATTAAAAGTATTTTCATTCAAAATTCGTTATAAAACAGACAATCTGGAGGAAAAACTACTTGTTTCTGAGCATCAAGATCTGATCCATCAGGCGGAAAGCTACCTCATCCTTGCTCATAAGCTCCAGTTCTGTAACGGAATCCGGAGTGATCATAGTTACAATATTCGTATCTCCTTCAAATCCGGCACCCTTTTCTTTGAGATTGTTGGCAACAATCATGTCTAAATGCTTTTTCTCAAGTTTCTTTCTGGAATTTTCCAGCATATTCTGAGTTTCCATAGAAAATCCGCAAAGAAATTGATGTTTCAGCTTATGAGTGCCCAGATATTGCAAAATGTCGTCCGTTCTCTCCAGAGAAATAGAGAGGTCGTCGTCAGATTTTTTCATTTTCTCATCAGAAACAGAAGCAGGACGGTAATCAGCGACCGCCGCCGCTTTGATGATAATGTCCATATTCTGGCTTCTTGCTATGACAGCTTCGTACATGTCTCTGGCTGAAATGACCGGAACAGTATTTACAAACATGGGCGGGGTGATAGCGGTCTTTCCGGTGACAAGTGTTACGTTAGCGCCTCTTAGCATGCAGGCTCTTGCAAGACTGTATCCCATTTTCCCGGAAGAGTGGTTGGTAATATATCTGACAGGATCAATGGCTTCCTGTGTAGGACCGGCAGTAATTAAAACGTTAAGTCCGGTCATATCCTTTGGACAAGCGCAGCATTTGTAAATATATTGAAGTAAGACTTCCGGCTCCGGCATTTTTCCGGCTCCTGTATCTCCGCAGGCAAGGCGTCCGCTGTCCGGGGTAATGACCTCCATACCATACTGCTCAAGCAAAGTAAGATTATACTGAGTAATCGGATTTTCGTACATTGCGGTATTCATGGCAGGGGCGATGAGTTTAGGCGCTTTGCAGGCAAGGAACGTAGTAGTCAGCATATCATCGGCAAGTCCGTGGGCAATCTTAGCGATCACATTGGCGGTTGCCGGGGCGATGATAAATGCGTCTGCCTGTTTTGCAAGAGAGACATGCTCTACTTGAAATTCAAACCCTCTGTCAAAGGTATCGGAAATACATTTGTGTCCGGTGAGTGTCTCAAAAGTGATTGGATTGATAAAATTTTTGGCATTTTCAGTCATAAGAACGTGAACCTGCGCTCCTGATTTTACAAGAAGGCTTGCAAGAGATGCACTTTTGTATGCGGCAATACCTCCGGTAACACCGAGGAGAATTGTTTTTCCTTTTAACATATGAAGAAATCCTTTCTTTATTATATAATTGAAAATTAATAGATTCGATTTTTGTTATTCTCTTAAACTATAGCTTGTTTCTATTTATCTTGCAAGGAGGAAAGCCTGTAAATACAGGGATTGTATGTAAAATAGTACTTGTTATGGGGAAAGTGCAATGCTATAATACCTTCGTAATTGTATTGTATCCTGCAAGGCAGGAATGATAACAAGGAGGAATTGAATAATGAAAACAAAGAAACATGACACCCGTTGGATGGTCAGTGTTGCACTTATGGGGGCGATTATCATCGTATTGGCAAATACACCGCTTGGTATGATTCAGCTTCCGATCATTAAGGCGACAACTGTACATATTCCCGTCATTATCGGAGCAATCTTACTTGGTCCGTCAGCCGGAGCAATCTTAGGAGCAGTATTTGGCATCTGTTCGTTGATCAGTAATACAATGGCGCCTACGTTATTGTCGTTTGCATTTTCACCATTTATGAGTACAACAGGTATTCCCGGTGCGATCAAAGCAATTTGGGTATCGGTAGGCTGCAGAGTTTTAATTGGTGTTGCGGCAGGATGGCTGTGGATGCTATTTGAAAAGCTGAAGATGAATCAGGTAATCGCACTGCCAATTGTAGGGTTTGTAGGTTCAATGGTAAATACGATCGCAGTGATGGGAAGTATTTATGTATTGTTTGCAAAAGAATATGCGCAGGCAAGAGAAGTCGGGATTACCGCAGTCTGGGGACTGATTATGGGAACGATCACAGCGTCTGGAATTCCGGAGGCAATTGCAGCGGCCGTTTTAGTCCTTGCACTTGGAAAAGTGTTGCTTTCTGTGTTCAAAAAGATGTAAAAATAGAAAAAATGAAATAAAAAATAAGAAAACATAAAATATACATTGACAAAACTCCTATATGTGTGGTATAAATATCTAGTGCGACAAGCGCATATAGGGGATTGGTCAAGTGGTATGATAGGGGTCTCCAAAACCTTTGGCGGGGGTTCGATTCCCTCATCCCCTGGTAAAAAAAGTCTGAAACAATTTTGTTTCAGACTTTTTCTTTTACTGTTTTTGATTTTAAATAAAAGAATTAAAATTCCAATGGGCAGGGATCTCGTTCGGCGCTTCTCCAAAAACGCCTTCATAAAGAGCGCTGTATAAGGAGCCAATACTGTCTTCTCCCTCGCGGATATCGTCTAACACATAATCCGGTTCGCGCATGAGAAGATCATATCCTTTTTTGTACTGTCCGGTTTTCGAAAGAGCAGTCAGATAACAGAAGTGGATACGACGTTCCGTCTGTATCTGTTCCGGCAGGTGGTTGTAGCAGTCAAGAAGTTCGGAAAATGCCTCTTCCAAAAGGAGAATTCGAAAAGCTTCTTTTACATAAGATAGATCAAAATTGCAAAGTGCAAGTCCTTTTTGTATGTACGAAATACGCTGGTCTCTATCGGAAAATGTAAGTACAGCTAATCCGTGGTATGCCCATGCCGAAGGCTGAAGTGCAAGAGAACGTTCAAGCATCTTTCTGGCTTTTTTGTGTTTGCCATGGAACCAGTGCATCAGACCTAAGTGATAGTATGCATACCAATTTTCAGAGTCCGTCGTTTTGACGGCTTTTTTTAATTGCTCGTAATAAACCGCAGCACATTGAAAATCACCGAGAATCTGATCAGGATCTGCAGTGACAAAGCTTCCCTTTGTTAACAGGTGTGTCCATTCATTTTCCGGACAGCTTCCGAAATCCAGATGGTCAGACAGTGCTTTTTTCTTGGGAGAAACAGTTGCTTCCAGATTACGCATTGCACCGTGTGGACTACCGGAAGAGACAACAGCTGCTTTCTGGTGTGCAAAAGAAGCGGAAGTCTGAAGCAGACGTTCTAATTCTTCGCTTGAAACATGCTGTTCGATGTATTGGCAGTTATCCTGAGAAGAAGTGGTCTGAGGCAGTTGGACAGGTCCGTATTGTTCCAGCCATTCCCACGCAGTGTGAGGAGCCATTGGAAGACATCCGTACTGTGTTTTGCCAAGCCCTGCCTGTATTTCAATATAGGGACCGGCATCTTCTGTGAGAAAATGCTGCCATCGGTCAGAACCTTCATTGTGTCCCCAGGAAAACAGTTTTCTTGCACGAAGTCTTCGCGTGGAAGTCTGAAGAAGTCCATAGCCGTCTTTATTTACATTTGCAATATATTTGGGACATTCATATGGAATGTCGAAGAAATAGTCGATCTGATCGGGAATAGATTCATAATGGAAAATATTATTTCCATCGACTTCAGGGACATTTACCTTGTAGACCTCCCAGTTTTTGCAAGTGTAGGCGGTGGTAGCAGGCACGATAATCTGTCCGGATGGATATTCAGGAACCGCCATGTTGCTCCACCAATACATAGGGATCACTTGATCGGTATGGTTGACAATGCGCATCCGGCAGTTCAAAGACCGGCTCTTTTCTTCCAGCCAGAAATCCATTTGATATTCTGCTTCGCGGATTCGTTCGTATTCGTACATTCGAAGAAACGGGACACCGGAATCGGTAGTACCGGAAGCAGTAAAAAGCGGATCATTGGAAAGTGGTGAGTGCCCGATGATACCCATATTCCATTCTACACCGCCGCTGAACCAGGCATTTCTTGTAGACAGATTACTAAAGCGAATCACATCATTTGTATAGAGGAGATTTTTCCCGGTTGTTTTATCTGTCAAAGACCAGAGACGTCCACCAAAATCCGGTAAAAATACAGCCTTTATATAATCATTTTCAAGAACCGCAGTATGGACATCCGTTGATTTTAATGTACGGCTATAGGTATTGTATTGCCGATAGGGATAAGCGGAAGGAAGAGTTCCGTATCCTTCGTAGATCTCTTCCGCTTCGCCGAGATGGAACGTAAGCTGATTCTGAAGAATTTTCATTCCGCCAAGATCCGGAAGGGAAGAAGCAGAACCGGCTTCCCCGCATAAAATTGCCATTTTTTCAAAGGTCAATGTTGGTTTCATAAGTAGCCTCCTTTGTTGAAGATGTTCTTGCTTTATTGTAAAACAAGACCGGAGAAAAGTCATCAGATATGCGCAGAAAACTAGAAACTATGTGATGAAATAAATGGGAAAACGAGCTATAATATATGGAAACGAGAGAAGTATGAGGGGAATGTTATGAAGATATTTGGATTGAAAGTAGATAGTGATGCGTTCAAGAAACAGTTCAAAGTGCAATAGAAGAAACTTTAAAGGGCAAAATTTGCACTTTGAATTGCACTTTGGATGAATTGGCGATTTTGAAGCTATAAAGTAAAAGGATATACAAAAGATGGAAGAATTATTTGTTGGAAATTCAATAATATTATTATTTTGGGTATATATTTCATTCATTATTGAAGTCGAAGAAAAAAGCAAAAAAGTAATGTTAATGTATTTGATTACTTATATAACAAATGTATTGAATATTGTTCCGACAATCCAATCATATGGGATACTGTTATTAGCTCTATTCTTAGAAATGGAATTTTGGGAAGATAAATTTAAAAAGCAAATAATTAATAATTTCTTTGAAAAGATTATAGATTTTGCGTATATTATGATTTCACAATATTCTATTACATCTTTTACAGCGGCATTAATTTTAAATAGTAATTATATAGTAGGGCGATATCAAAACTGTCACAAAGCAATATTACAAATTGGTAGCATGATGTTGTTTTATTGGGGCTGTAAAGGCGCAGCAAGTGAAAGCTATAGAACATGTTCGTTTGACAAAATTAAAGAAAAAATAGATAAAATTAAAAAGTATCGAGTTTTTTTAGAAAGAGAAGAAGAAATTTGTAATCCATATTGTGTGTTAGCTATAGAAGATGGAAGCTTTTATTCTCGAGGAAATAGATATACATTTTTTAATATATATTATCTTCGTAATGTATATTTCAAAAAAATTAAAAACTTGTTTTTGAGATTTTTATGTTCTAATAATAAACATAATAGTTTGAAAAAATTCTTACGAGGATATTCTACAATAGAAATGCAGTTATTAAGAACATTAGCTATTGAAGAAGGATACGAATGTATTTTAAGAAGAAAAATTTTTGAGGTTTTATATTCTAAATTGTTTTGGAAAAATTTGAAGAAATACTATAAAAACTGCGGCTGTAATACAGAACAATTCAAGGATTTCATCTTATACCTATATTTAAGGAGTGCACCATGTTTAAACAGAGGTCAAGAACATAGATTAGAAGATGTTATTGGAAAAAGAGATAATATTGAGTCTTTTTCAGAGGAAGAATTGTTTATATTGACATTATGTTTTAGTGGAAAAATAAAACGGGATAATGTACTGGAAATATATGAGAGTATTATTGAAGATTATGACTTAGATATAGAAAGATTACAAGAACTTGTAGAACTTTTAAACCAATAGGGAGAAAGATATTAAATTATAGGTGATAAAATGGACCAAGATAGGATTATTCAATTAAAACAAGGCTTATCTACAGCTTTTATAAATCAAAACATTTCATCAAACTTAGCTTATAAGCCACAGTTTGTATCGAACAACTATAAAGAAGGACGAAAGGTTATCTCATCCATTGAGGATGAGCTTTTGTCATGTGAAGAGTTTGCTATTAGTGTTGCATTTGTCACTATGGGAGGGATTACACCGCTTCTTCAAACGTTAAGAGAACTGGAACAGCGTGGTATCCCCGGCAAGGTCCTTACAACAGATTATTTAACTTTTAGTGATCCGAAAGCGCTTCGTATTCTGGCAAACTTTAGGAATATTGAACTAAAAATGTTTGTAACAGAGAATGCGAAAGAAGGATTCCACACGAAAGGATATATTTTCAAGAAAGAGGAAATGTATCGAATTATTGTTGGAAGTTCCAACATGACGCTTAGTGCACTTACAACAAATCGTGAATGGAATACAAAGATTGTTTCTACGGAGCAGGGTGAATATACGCAGAACGTGGTTGCAGAATTTGAACAGTTATGGAATGCACAGCAATCATTAACGTTTGAGCAGTTCATTGAAGCATATACAAATGTTTATACGAAAAATAAGATTATCCAGAAACAGAAGGAAATTGCCAAACAGGCGGAAGTTCCTTCTTTGGAAGTGTACCGTTTACAGCCGAACTCTATGCAGGTGGGATTTATCAATAATCTGAAAAAGATTTACGAGTCTGGAGAGGATAAAGCTTTGTTGATTTCTGCGACAGGTACTGGTAAAACCTATGCTTCTGCATTTGCGGCTAGAGAACTGGAGTTTAAACGTGTGCTGTTCCTAGTGCACCGTAACCAGATTGCAAAGCAAGCGTTAAAGTCTTATCGTAAAGTATTTGATGGCAAAGTTTCTATGGGTATGGTAACTGGTAGGTATCAGGATTACGATGCTGATTTTGTGTTTGCAACAGTACAGACATTAAGTAAAGAAGATACTCTGAGTAGATATAAAAAAGAACATTGGGACTTGATTATTATTGACGAGGCTCATCACAGTTCTGCGGACAGTTACAAGAAAATTATGGATTACTTTACTCCAAAGTTATGGTTGGGTATGACAGCAACACCGGACAAGCGTGATGATAATCTGGAAGGCAGAAATATTTATGAGATATTTAATCACCAGATTGCATACGAGATCCGTTTGCAAAATGCAATGGAAGAGGATCTGCTGTGTCCTTTCCATTATTTTGGAATTACTGACCTGGAAGTTATTGCTGACGCAGGAAAATCGGCTGAAGAAAAGGTTGAGAATTTCAGATATTTAACATCGGATGAACGTGTGTTAAATGTGATGAAACAGGCAGAATTCTTTGGCCATAGTGGAGAAAGAGTAAAAGGTTTGATTTTCTGTAGTCGAATTGATGAGGCGAAAGAGCTGTCAGCTAAGTTTAATGAAAAGGGGTGGAGAACTCTGGTGTTAAGCGGTAGTGATTCAGAAACTGTGAGAGCGTCAGCCATTGAACGACTTGCTGGCGATGAAGCAGAAGATGCATTGGATTATATTATTTCTGTCGATATCTTTTCGGAAGGTGTGGACGTTCCTGAAATTAATCAGGTTATTATGCTTCGTCCAACTGAATCACCGATTATCTTTATTCAGCAGTTAGGTCGCGGCCTTCGAAAAACTGATGACAAAGAATACGTGGTTGTTATAGATTTTATTGGTAATTATCGTAATAACTTTATGATTCCGATTGCACTTTCCGGAGATAGAAGTTATAACAAAGACAATATCCGACGTTATGTAACGGAAGGTGGTCGAGTGATTCCGGGCGCAAGTACGATTCATTTTGATGAAATTTCAAGAAAAAGAATTTTCCAAGCGATTGACAATGCGAATTTTAGCGATATTAAATTGATCCGTGAGAATTATACAAACTTGAAAAATAAATTGGGGCATATTCCTGCACTTGCTGATTTTGATAAATATGGTGAGATGGATGTACTCAGAATCTTTGATAACAATAGTCTGGGATCATATTATAAGTTCCTTGTGAAATATGAAAAAGAATACACAATCCGGTTATCGAAAGATGAAGAAAATGTAATTGAATTTGTCTCTAAAAAATTGGCAAGTGGAAAACGAATTCATGAGCTGGAAATGTTGAAGCGTTTACTTAAATATCAGCATGGAATCATGGGGCTGTTAAAGAAATCATTGCTGGATAATTATAATTGTTCAATGGATGATAATTGTGCGGAGAATGTTGTAAACATGATGACAAATGAATTCCCTACAAGTGCTGCTAAGAAAACGTATTCTCAATGTGTATTTCTTGAAAAAGATGGTGAAGATTACAGAGTATCTAAGTCATTTGGAGAAATGTTACAGAACGAAGATTTCTACAATATTTTAGAAGAACTTATTGATTTTGGCATTTCTAGGTACAAAGAAAATTTCAGTACAAGATATCAAGATACAGATTTGGTCCTTTATCAGAAGTATACATATGAAGATGCTTGTCGTCTGTTAAATTGGGAAAGAAACGAAGTGCCATTGAATATCGGTGGTTACAAGTATGACAAGAAAACAAAGACATTCCCAGTATTTATAAATTACGACAAACAGGATAATATTAGCGATACAACAAAATATGAAGACCATTTTACAAGTTACAATCGTTTGATTGCGATTTCAAAGAGTGGACGTAGTATTGAATCGGAAGATGTGCAGAATTTCCTGAATGCAAAGGAACGTGGAATTGATGTACAGCTTTTTGTAAGAAAAAACAAAGATGATAAAATATCAAAGGAATTCTATTATTTGGGGCGAATGTATGCTACAGGTGAAGTGAAAGAATTTACAATGCCGAATACGGATAAATCAGCAGTTGAAATCGAATGGGCATTAGACACTCCGGTAAGAGAAGATATTTATGAATATATTGTAAATGGATAATAGAAGCGGTGGGAGATAAAATGAAAACAGTTAGAGTAGTAGCAGCAATTATTATTAATGATGGCAAAGTGTTTGCAACACAGCGCGGATATGGCGAGTTCAAAGATGGTTGGGAATTTCCAGGTGGAAAAATTGATGCTGGAGAGACACCAGAAGAGGCACTTGTTAGAGAAATAAAAGAGGAACTGGATACAGAAGTTGAAGTGAAAGAATTGTTAGAGACTGTAGAATATGATTATCCGAAGTTTCATTTATCAATGGATTGCTTTATTTGCAAAATTAAAGCAGGCGAGTTAGTGTTAAAAGAGCATGAAGCGTCGCAGTGGTTGACGAAAGAAACATTGGATAGTGTGGAGTGGTTGCCGGCAGATCTAGGGCTGATTGAAAAAATTGAAAATTATTTAAGGGAAGATTAAAATGTTTAGAATTACAGAAGGTGACTTTAAAAATCAAAAATATGGGGATGAAAGCTATTTATCCAATTGGCTGATGTTGTATATTTTGGCTTAGTAAAAACAATAAAACTCTTTACGACATTGAGATTCAGGGGATAAAGAAACAATGGAATCATTGCACAGAAGGATGGGTTCATTCAGAAAATGCAATTAATGAGGTTGGATGCATTCATTCTACACAGGGATATGATTTGAATTATGCTTTCATTATTATAGGGAATGAAATGGGATATGATCCGGATAAGAAGAAAATTGTGGTTCGTGCAGAAAATTACTATGATCAAAATGGGAAAAAGACGGCAGGATATGAAGAACTTTTAGAGTATATACAGCATATTTATTATGTTCTTATGACGAGGGGGATTCGAGGAACGTATTTATATGTATGTGATCAGAATTTAAAAGAGTATACGTCACAATATGTTGATACTGAATAATGAGGAAAGAGGTATATCTAAATGACACAAGAAACGATAAATGAAGTATTAAAGTTCCGAGACGACAGAAACTGGAAGCAATTTCATAATCCCAAAGATTTGGCAATTTCTATCAGTTTAGAAGCTGCGGAGTTATTGGAAGTGTTCCAATGGAGTGCTGCAGATGTTGTTTGTGAAAATAAACTGGAGAAGATAAAAGAAGAACTGGCAGATGTTGTAAATTATTGTATTTTGATGGCTGATACTTGTGGATTTGGTTTGGATGAAATTGTTTCTGAAAAAATAAAAATAAACAATGAGAAATATCCGGTTGAGAAAGCCTTTGGAAGTAAAGAAAAGTATACAGAACTAAAGTGATATAAGTGTTACATGGGGAGTATACACACATGCTGATATGGATGAAGTCAGTGAAGAAATGTATAGCATTGAACAAAAACAAGCACAGGCATGATACATCAAATTTACATCATTTGAGTTGGAAATTATAGAAAATCATACGATATTATAGAAAGTTCGGGTTTCTAGTAAAAATGCTAGAAACCTTATCAATACAAGGAAAATACAAGGGATTTAAGGAGATTAAATAAATGATAAAAATTTTATTCATCTGCCACGGCAGTGTTTAAGGGGCAGGGCGAAAGCATTGATTTTATTGGGTTTCTTGGAGGAAGAAGCAGAATTTACACCTTATTTACACCTTTGGAAGACCGGATCGGCATTTAAGACATATGCAAACTACAAGAGACATGTTTTGAAAATTAGGAATTGATGAAGGTAAATGATAGTACAGCTTCAAGAACAAAGAGAGACTGCTGTTTTTTTACAAAAGAAATCTGACAGTAACATTGAATGTTGTACAATAACATTAACAGAACCCACCACGACTCTGATTTTTCATGCGCAACCCAGTGGGACTTTCGGAGGAGTGTTACGATAAGCACTTCGCCATTTTTATTTTGATTAAGGACAGTCACCTTTTTACATATAGCACAATTTGAACGAAAAAAGCCTCATGATCATGTGCTAAAATGAAAGTAAAACTTATTAGACGATATAATGTATAAATTCATCATTTGAAAGAATATTAGCTATTTATAGCATCTGTTTTAATAAAGCTATTCGACTAGGAAACAGTTGTTGTATCGGCTAAAAAGTATGATAAATGGGCAAAATGGATGGCGTTTTTGCCGATGGTGTGATATACTAGTCAGTAGATTAGTATGTTTTGAATTTAATTTATGATGGATGGAGGGTGGCAGATGAAATACCTTTTAGTTGCTGAAATAGCAAAAAAATGGAATATGTCAGAACGTAGTGTTAGAAATTACTGTTCCCAGGGGCGTGTGAACGGTGCATTTCTTACTGGTAAGACATGGAACATTCCAGAAAACGCAGAAAAACCGGAGCGCACCAACAAAAGAAAAGAAGAGCCGATTACTCTGTTGGATATTCTGAAAGAGCAGAAGGCAAGTAAATATTCCGGTGGGATTTATCATAAGACACAGATTGATTTGACCTATAACTCTAATCATATGGAGGGAAGCCGCCTGACACACGATCAAACTAGATATATCTTTGAAACCAATACTATTGGCGTAGAAAAAGAAGTGCTGAATGTGGATGATGTGATCGAAACGGCAAATCACTTCCGGTGCATTGACATGGTTATTGATCATGCAAAAGCAGCTTTGACGGAGAAATTCATCAAAGAACTTCATTTGGTTTTGAAGAATGGTACCAGCGATTCTAGAAAAGATTGGTTTGCTGTTGGTAATTATAAGAAACTTCCGAATGAAGTCGGTGGCAGGAATACAGCCCTTCCAGAAGAAGTTGCCGATAAAATGAAGGCCTTGCTGACGGAATACAACGCCAAAGAAGAAAAGACCTTTGCGGATATTCTGGACTTCCATGTGATGTTTGAGCGGATTCATCCGTTCCAGGACGGCAACGGTCGTGTGGGCAGATTGATTATGTTTAAGGAGTGTCTGAAATGCAATATTGTTCCGTTCATTATTGAGGATAATTTGAAGCTGTTCTATTATCGTGGATTGAAGGAATGGGACAACGAAAAAGGTTATCTGACCGATACCTGTCTGACAGCACAAGATAAGTATAAGGCGTATTTGGATTATTTTAGGATTGCCTACAGAAATTGAAAAAATAATATGATGTGTGGGGTGAATAAATGCTTATTTATGCAGGTACAAAAAGTGATTTTATGATTGATACAGAGAATGATTGTTTGGAAACAAAATTATATGAAAATATAAAATTAAAGATGAATCGAACGACAGGATTAAGTGAGTTGAATGCTTGGCGGAATTCATTAAAAGAAATGTATATTACATTGAACGATTCTGATATTCCAAAGGATGCAGGTGTAGCGATTGAATATAATATTCCACAGACTTCAAAACGAGTAGATTTTCTTATTTCTGGTTATGGATTGAATGGAAAAGGAAATGTTGTTATTGTTGAATTGAAACAATGGGAAAAATTAAATGCTATAGATGGTCAGGATGCAATTGTCGAAACATATACGGGTGGAGTGAACCGAAGAGTTGTACATCCATGTTATCAAGCGTGGTCTTACGCAGCGTTAATTAGAGATTATAATGAATATGTTCAGGACAACGAAATCGGTCTTCATTCCTGTGCGTATCTTCATAATTATCCAAGAATCGAAAATGATCCATTGGATAAAGAACAATATCAGGATATTATGGAAGAGACTCCTGCGTTTACATATGGACAAAGGGAAGCTCTTCGTACATTTATCAAAAAGCAAATTGTAACAGGGGACAAAGAGGATACACTGCTGAAAATTGAACATGGAAAAATTAAACCTTCTAAGCAACTTCAGGATGCACTTGTAAATATGCTTAAAGGGAACCAAGAATTCGTTATGTTGGATGAACAAAAGGTTGTATATGAAAGTATTCTTGATTATTCTTGTCAATGCCAGAAGGATGGAAAGAAGAGAACGATTATTGTTGAAGGTGGTCCCGGAACCGGAAAAACAGTTGTTGCAATTAATCTACTGGCTGAACTCACGGATCGAATGCAATTTGTTCAATATGTTTCAAAAAATGCTGCACCGAGAACAGTATATCAATTCAAATTAAAGGGACACATGAGGAAAAACAGTGTAGATAATCTCTTTAAAGGTTCTGGAAGTTATACCGAAGCTCCAAGAAATTCAGTCGGAACATTACTGGCAGATGAAGCACATAGGCTAAATGAAAAATCCGGTATGTTACAAAATATGGGAGAGAACCAGATAAAAGAAATTATTCATGCCGCTGCCTGTAGTGTGTTTTTTATTGATGAGAGTCAAAGGGTTACATTATCAGATATTGGGAGTGTAGCTGAGATAGAAAAGTGGGCAGCTATGGAAGAATCAGAAGTTATTAAAATGCAGTTGGTTTCTCAGTTCCGTTGTAATGGTTCGGATGGATATTTGGCATGGTTAGATCAGGCATTGGAAATCCGAGAAACAGCAAATTATGATCTTGACGGAATTGATTACGATATTCGCATCTGTGATACACCTGCAGAAATGGAAGCAATTGTGCTTGAAAAGAATTACATCAGAAATAGAGCAAGAATTCTCGCAGGCTATTGTTGGAACTGGCCGAAGGCTACCAGAAATAATACAAATTTTCATGATATCGAGATTGGGGATTATTCCATAAGCTGGAATCTAAATGGTGGAGATGCATTTGCAATCAGTGAAGAGTCAGTTCATGAAGCCGGATGTATTCATACATCGCAAGGTTTAGAATTCGATTATACGGGTGTTATCATTGGCGATGATATGCGATTTGAAAACGGGAAAGTGATTACAGATTATACAAAACGTGCAAAGACCGATAATTCCTTGAAAGGAATAAAAACACTAGCGAAGAAAGATAAAGAAAAAGCAGATCGGGTTGCAGATGAAATTATAAAAAATACATACAGAACACTCATGACAAGAGGTATGAGGGGATGTTATGTATATTGCACGGATGTTGCCTTGGCGCAATATTTTAAGAAACTGTTAAAACAAAAATGATAAACGGGTGAAGTTTATGAAGGAAAAAACAATAGAGCGTATTCGCAAATTTACAGAAGAGCGGGATTGGAATCAATTTCATAGTCCGGCAAATCTTGCAAAATCAATTGTGATTGAGGCAGCAGAGTTGTTGGAGTGTTTTCAATGGAGTGATACAGAGTATAATCTGCAGCATATAAAAGAAGAACTGGCAGATGTACTTGTTTACTCACAAAATCTTCTGGACAAATTGGAACTTGATGCTGATGAAATCGTGAATATGAAGATGAAACAGAATGAAGCAAAGTACCCGGTAGATAAAGCAAAAGGAAATGCGGCGAAATATACTGAACTATAGTTAATGCGAAAGATGATGTGTTTGAGCAGATGCTGTTATGCGAAAATAAACCAGGTTATGCCAGAAAGCAAAAATTTACAAAGGCTCACAAAGCCCGAAATACCAAGAAAAACAAAGAAATGCGAGGTTATGCAACAATGATAAAAGTGCTCTTTATCTGCCACGGCAATATCTGCCGTTCCACCATGGCTCAATTCATCTTCCAGCACATGGTGAACACCCGCGGCCTTGCCGCAAAGTTTCATATTGATTCTGCAGCCACCAGCCGCGAGGAAATCGGCAATGGTCCGCACTACGGTACTGTCAATAAGATGCGCGAGGTGGGAATTCCAATCTTGCCACACCGCGCGCGCCAGATGACGAAGAGTGATTATAAAGAATATGATTACCTTATCGGTATGGACGAGTGGAATATCCGAAATATGAAGCGTATTGCAGGCGAAGATTCAGAAGGGAAGATCCATATGCTTCTGGAATTTTCAGACGAACCAAGAGCGATTGCAGACCCGTGGTATACAGGAAATTTTGACGTGACGTATGCAGATGTTGTAGAGGGATGCGAAGCGTTCTTTGAATATTTAAAAGAACAGGGCAAGATATAGAGGATAAAAGGAGAACCAGCAATGATCATTGACATTCCGGGATATAAAAAGTTACAGATTACTACGTTATTATTGGACTATAACGGAACGATTGCGGAGGATGGAATCATCCGCCCGGCGGTAAAAGAGAGACTTCAGAAGCTTTCTAAGGAGCTTTCCATCTATGTATTGACGGCGGATACTCATGGGACAGCAAGGGCGCAGTGTGAAGGTCTTGATCTTAAGGTACACACATTTCCGGTAGGAAGCGCTATGGATGCGAAGCGTGCGGTGCTTGATGAAATTGGCGGTGAAAGATGTGCATGTATGGGAAATGGACGCAATGATGTGCGCATGTTCGAAAATGCGGCACTGTCTATCGGGATTATAGATCGGGAAGGTGCGTACAGCGGACTGTTAAAAACAGCAGATTTATGTGTTAACAGTACGGAAGACGGACTGGATCTTTTGTTATATCCGAAGCGGTTGATTGCAGGCTTACGAGGATAAAATAGGCGATTAACCATGGGCTTATGAAGATAGAAGTGTTGGGGTGAATACGGATTATATAAGAAATGAGATAGAAAAAAAGAAACTTCGAAAGGAAATAGTTTCGAAGTTTCTTTTTGCTCTTAATATTATCCGCAATATTTCACAAGATCTTCTTCAAAGAATGCAACCTGTTCTTGAAGTTTTGTGAGATCTTCGGCAGAGAGACCATTTACCAGTGCGGTAAGGTCTTCTTTTGTTTTAGCCGGATTACATGGAACCTCCAGTGCAAAATCACTGAATGCACGGAGTTTCTGGAAATACATATTGGTGTCAGGCTCTTCGTGGTTATTTCTGCACATGTGATACATCATCACACAGTCTGTAGCGTCAGATTCGGTACATTCTTTGCAGATCCATTTGCCGAGATAGTAATGTTTCTGCCCGATTTTGTACAGGAACCCGGGCTGCTTTAATAATGTTTCTGTCAGCATAGGTATCCCTCCCGTTTTTCATTTTCCTATGTATACAGTAACAAATTAAACGGGAAAAAGCAAGAAATGTAAATGACATTTGGGATACACTTTCCATGGAAAGTATGATACAATTATTCACTGTAGTGTCTATATACTTTGCCACTGCGAAGGAATAAAAAAGAAGACTTGGAGGAAATGGAATGAGACCAAAGAATGCAATGCTGTTGATTTTGACAGCTTTTATATGGGGGACAGCGTTTGTGGCGCAGAGCAGCGGGATGGATTTTATGGAACCTTTTACCTTTAACGGTATCCGGAATCTGATCGGAGCAGCATCTTTATTGCCGTGCATTGTGCTATTTAAGAAAATGAATGAGAAAAATGGAAATGTGGCAGCAGTTCCGGGGACAAAGAAAGACCTTATTATAGGAGGCGTTGCATGTGGAATTTTGTTGTTCACTGCAAGCAGCCTGCAGCAGATTGGATTGGTATATACGACAGCAGGAAAAGCAGGATTTATTACAGCTTGCTATATTGTGATCGTACCACTTCTTGGTGTTTTCTTACATAAGAAAATTGGCTGGAAGGTTTGGCTGGCAGTAGGAATTGCATTGGTAGGACTTTATTTCTTATGTATTACAGAGAGTCTTTCCATTGGGAAAGGAGATCTGTATGTATTGTTTGGAGCACTTGTGTTTTCTCTTCACATTTTGGTGATCGATCATTTTTCGCCGAAAGTAGATGGCGTGAAAATGTCCTGCATTCAGTTCTTAGTATGTGGAGTGGTATCAATGGTTCCTATGTTTTTGTTGGAGACACCAAGTCTGGAGAGTATATTTGCCGGTTGGTTTCCACTTCTCTATGCCGGCGTATTTTCCAGTGGAGTTGCCTATACTTTGCAGATTGTCGCACAGAAAAATATGAATCCTGCCATCGCTTCTCTTATATTAAGTATGGAATCCTGTTTTGCAGTGCTTGCAGGCTGGCTGATACTCGGAGAACAGTTGTCCACAAGAGAGAGTGCAGGGTGTGTTTTAATGTTTGCAGCTGTAATTCTGGCTCAGCTTCCCGAGAAAAAGTCAGAAGCAACTAAAGTAGTAAAAGAAAATGTAAGTGAAGCTTAGAGAAACAATTATATGATCAAAGCAAGTTATAAGGAGACAAGAATATGAGATTTGTAATTCAAAGAGTAACAAAGAGTGAAGTGAAGGTAGATGGAGAGACACTGGGAAAGATTGGCAAAGGATTTATGGTGCTGATTGGTGTCAGTGATTCGGATACGAAAGAAATTGCCGATAAGATGGTAAAGAAAATGTTAGGGCTTCGCATTTTTGAAGATGAGCAGGGAAAGACAAACCTGTCTTTAGACAGTGTGGGTGGTGAACTCCTTTTGATTTCTCAGTTTACGTTATATGCGAATTGTAAAAAAGGAAATCGTCCAAGCTTCATAGAAGCCGGTGCGCCGGATATGGCAAATGATATGTATGAATACATTATTGCCAAGTGTAAGGAACAGGTGGAAGTTGTTGAGCGAGGTCAGTTTGGAGCAGATATGAAAGTAAGTCTTGTAAATGATGGACCATTTACCATTATTTTAGACTCAGACACTTTATAAAATATAGAACGATACAAGGAAGGATGTCAGAAAACGCATCCTTCTTTTTTTGTCGAAATATAGTTAAAAGATTAATTATTTATATGCTAATATGCCCATATAAAATGTTAAAAAAGTATAAAAATGTTGACACTATTAGTAAATACAACTAATATATTTGTTAGATATCTAATTAATTGGAGGAGGTGCATTATGAAGAATGATAATGATGTGCCGGTTTTTATGCTTATGCATCAAATCGTACATCTTGGAAGATACCGGGCAATGAAGGAAATGACTTCCTTTGAACTGAAGCCAAATCAAGTTGGCATTTTATTTATATTGGAATGTAAAGGCAAGCTGTCGCAGAAGGAGCTTGCAGCGAAGATCGGAGTGACGCCTCCGTCTATGACCGTAGCTCTTAGAAAGCTGGAGGAGCAGGGATTTATTGTAAGAGAACCGGATGAAGAAGATCAGAGAGTGGTTCGTATTTGTCTTTCTGAAAAAGGGAAAGATTGTATTGAAGAGATTCACAGGTCGATGGATGGAATGGAAGAGCTTGTTTATAGAGGAATGTCACATGAAGAAAGGCTTTTATTTCGCAGATTGTTGTTAGAAGCAAGAAACAATTTAATGATCTAGAAAGGAATGACAGAACATGACAAAATTATTGAAATTTTTGAAGCCGTATGCCGGAGCGGTGGCAGCGATTATCTGTGTGTTGATCGTTCAGGCTTACTGTGACCTGTCTCTGCCGGCATATACTTCGGATATTGTAAATGTAGGAATTCAGCAAAGTGGAATTGATGAAAAGGTTCCGGAACAGATTTCCGAAGAGGATTTAGGGAAGCTTTTGATGCTTGTGCCTTCTGACCAACAGGAAGAGGTACAAAATGCCTATGAGGAAAGCAAAGCAGATCATAGTTATGACGGGAAGGTATTTTCGTTAAAAGAGTCTGTGAAAGAAGACAAAGAGGAATTGGAAAGTCTGGAAGAAGTGCTTGCAAAACCAATGCTTCTGGCGGCAGGCTCTGCTTTTGACAGTGACATGGCAGGGCAGCTTCAGGCAAATATGCAGCAGCCGATGCAGCCTGAGCAGAGAGAGGAGATGCTGAAAGAATTATATAAACAGATGGAGAACGTTCCCGATATGATGTTGGAACAGTCTGCACCGGTTTACATCAAAGGACTTTACGAAAATATTGGAATTGATACAGATAAAATAGAGACACATTATATTCTGAACACAGGCGGGAAGATGCTCGCACTTGCAGGTCTTGGCATGGCTGCCAGTGTCCTTGTCGGACTTCTTGCATCCAGAGTCGGCGCCAGTGTGGGAAGAGGGCTTAGAAGAGATGTCTTTCGCAAAGTGGTAGGATTTTCCAACGGAGAATTTGATAAGTTCTCTACAGCGTCACTGATCACAAGGAGCACCAACGACATCCAACAGATTCAGCTTCTTACGGTAATGATTCTGCGAATGGTGCTGTATGCTCCGATTCTTGCGATCGGCGGTATTTATCAAGTGTTCCATACCAATGTGGATATGTCTTGGATTATTGCGCTTGCAGTCGGAATTATTGTCGCCATTGTATTAGTATTGTTTTTGATCGTAATGCCGAAGTTTAAAGTCGTGCAGAATCAGGTGGACCGTCTGAATCTTGTGAGCAGAGAGATTTTAACCGGACTTCCGGTCATTCGGGCATTTAGCACGCAGAAGCATGAGGAACAGAGATTTGATGAAGCAAACAAAGCACTGACCAGGACGAATTTATTTGTCAACAGAGCGATGACGTTCATGATGCCTCTTATGATGCTTGTGATGAATGCGATTTCCATCCTCATTATCTGGGTTGGCGGACACAGCATCAATGATGGAGCAATGCAGGTTGGAGATATGATGGCGTTTATTCAATATACAATGCAGATCATCATGTCCTTCCTTATGATCTGTATGATTTCCGTAATGCTTCCGAGAGCGGCAGTATCAGCGACTCGTGTGGATGAAGTCCTGACCAGTGATACACTGATCCATGATCCGAAAGAACCGGATAGATTTGATGAACAAGGAAATGGAGAAGTTTCTTTTGACCATGTATCGTTTCGATATCCGGGCGCGGAAGAAGATGTACTCCATGATATTACCTTTACGGCAAAGCCGGGGCAGACAACTGCATTTATCGGAAGTACAGGAAGCGGAAAATCAACGCTTGTGAATTTGATCCCACGGTTTTATGACGTGACAGAGGGTAAGATTACCATCGACGGAAAAGATATCAGAGAAGTGTCTCAGCATGATCTCAGAGATCGTCTTGGTTATGTACCGCAGAAAGGGGTACTTTTCTCCGGTGATATTGCATCAAATATTTTATATGGAAATCCAGATGGAAGCGAAGCGGAAATGGAGGAAGCAGCTCAGATCGCGCAGGCGGAAGAATTTATTTCTCATAAGCAAAAGAAATACCACAGCCCGATCGCGCAGGGCGGTTCCAATGTGTCCGGTGGACAGAAGCAGAGACTTTCCATTGCGAGAGCGATTGCAAAGCATCCGGATGTATATATTTTCGATGACAGCTTTTCTGCGCTTGACTATAAGACCGATGTAACTCTTCGACAGGCATTGAAGAAAAAGACGAAGGACAGCACAGTGCTCATTGTGGCGCAGAGAATCAGTACGATTCTTCATGCGGAACAGATCATTGTTCTGGATGACGGCAAAGTTGCGGGTATCGGTACGCATAAGGAATTGTTGAAAAATTGTGAAACATATTACCAGATTGCCGCTTCTCAGTTGTCTGAGAAGGAATTAGAAGCAGACATGAAGGAGGTGGGCTAAGATGGCAGGAAGAGGACATGGAGGACATGGGCATGGTCCAATGTCCACAGAGCGGGCAAAAGATTTCAAAGGAACGATGAAAAAGCTGATGGCATATCTTGGAAATTATAAGATTGCAATCGCATTTGTTATGATCTTTGCCATTGGAAGTACCATTTTTAATATTGTAGGACCGAAGATTTTAGGAAAAGCAACAACCGAGATTTTTAACGGTCTGGTAGGTAAGATTTCCGGTGGAGCGGGAATTGATTTTACAGCTATCGGAAAAATCCTTACGATGCTCCTTGGTCTGTATTTACTAAGTGCGGCATTTTCCTTTATTCAAGGGTATATTATGACAGGGATATCACAGAAATTAACTTATCGGATGCGAAAAGAGATTTCGGAGAAGATCAACCGCATGCCGATGAATTACTTTGATAAAATGACGCATGGTGAAGTGCTTTCTCGTATTACCAACGATGTGGATACACTGAGTATGAGCCTGAATCAGAGCGTGACGCAGCTGATTACTTCTGTGACCATGCTGATCGGTGTACTTGTCATGATGTTGAGTATCAGTCCCATGATGACGCTTGTAACCTTGCTGATTCTTCCGCTTTCCGTCGGCTTGATTTCAGCAATTGTAAAGCGGTCCCAGAAATATTTCAAAAGTCAGCAGGAATATCTCGGCCATGTAAATGGGCAGGTGGAAGAGGTGTATGGCGGACACAATATCGTTAAAGCATTCAATAAAGAAGAGGATGTGATCCGCACGTTTGAGCGCGACAATGAGATCCTGTATCAGTCCGCATGGAAATCACAGTTCCTGTCAGGGATGATGATGCCGATCATGCAGTTTGTTGGAAATCTTGGTTATGTAGCAGTTGTAATCATGGGTGGATATCTGGCGATGAAGCAATCCATTGAAGTCGGTGATATCCAGTCTTTTATCCAATATGTGAGAAACTTTACACAGCCGATCCAGCAGGTGGCTCAGGTTGCAAATATGCTTCAGTCCACGGCAGCGGCATCAGAGCGTGTCTTTGAATTCCTCGAGGAAGAAGAGGAAGATCAGACCGTGGAAAATCCGGTTCATATCAACGGGTTAAAGGGAAGCGTTGAGTTTGACCATGTACACTTTGGCTATAACCCGGAGCATATTATCATCAATGATTTTAGTGCGAAGATCAAACCGGGACAGAAGATCGCCATTGTAGGTCCGACCGGTGCGGGAAAAACAACGATGGTGAAGCTGTTGATGCGTTTCTATGATGTGAATAGTGGAAGCATTAAAATTGACGGTCATGATATTCGCGAGTTTAACCGAAGCGAACTTCGTGAAATGTTCGGAATGGTATTGCAGGATACATGGCTCTTTAAGGGGAGTATTGAAGATAATATACGTTACGGTAAGCTTGATGCCACACATGAAGAGGTGGTTGCTGCGGCAAATGCGGCTTATGTGCATCGATTTGTACAGACATTGCCGGGCGGCTACAATATGGAATTAAATGAAGAGGCAAGCAATGTATCGCAAGGGCAGAAACAGCTTCTTACAATTGCAAGAGCAATCTTAGCAGATCCGCCGATCATGATCTTAGACGAGGCGACAAGTTCCGTAGATACACGTACCGAAGTGCGGATTCAAAAGGCAATGGATAACCTGATGAAGGGACGAACAAGTTTTATTATTGCCCATCGGTTGTCAACGATCCGTGACGCAGACCTGATTCTTGTTATGAAAGACGGTGATATCGTAGAACAGGGAAATCACGAAGAATTGCTTCAGAAAAATGGATTTTATGCAGAACTCTATAACTCTCAATTTGAAAGGAGCGCATAATGAAACAGAGAACACAGGAAGAAATTCAACGGTTAGATCGCCAGTTTGACTTTATCCGCGAGATAGATAAAGAGAAATTCATCGGGCGCCAGACGTATTTATCAGATGGTGTCCGCAAAGAAAATGATGCAGAACATGCATGGCATATGGCGATTATGACAATCCTTCTAAGTGAATATGCCGGGGAAGAGATAGATGTATTAAAAACAGTGACGATGCTTCTCCTTCACGATATCGTAGAAATCGACGCAGGAGATACTTACGCCTATGACGAAGAGGCGAAGAAGACGCAGCGGGAGAGAGAAGTAAAAGCGGCAGACCGTATCTTCGGCATGCTTCCGGATGATCAAGGAAAAAGATTCCGGGAACTCTGGGAAGAATTCGAGGCAAGAGAAACAAAAGAAGCCAAATTCGCCCGCACGATGGATAATTTACAACCCATGATGCTCAATGCTGCCACAGACGGGAAGGCATGGGTAGAGCATGCAGTACACTTAAGTCAGATCATGAAGCGCAACGAGCGCACAGCAGAAGGTTCAGAAGTGCTGTGGGAATATGCCCGGGAAAGATTTATCCAACCGAATATAGAAAATGGGAAAATTAAGACAAAGTAACTGTAAAACGGGGATGGAAGGTAGAAAACTTCCGTCCCCGCTTTTTGATTATTTCATTGCCAATCCGGTTAATACAGATTTTACGTGATTGATTTCCTGCTGGGATGCTTTGGCAGCCGGAACATAATAGCTTTTTTCTCTGGCAACCTGATAGAGCTTTTCCTGAGACATTTCACACTGGTTACGAATCTGCTTCAGGCACTGCTTCAATTCTTTGTTTTCTGTCTGGGAAATCATTTCACCATAACGTACAAGCTCACCGTTGACGCCGGCTAAAGCGTCTGATACCATTGTTTTTTCATCTAACATGTGTTCATCCTCCTATAAGAATCTCATTAAATCCTGTTTGTTCTTCATTGCACTGTCAGCGGCATCCTGAAAGAGTTTTTTGACTTCAGGATCTTTTGCCTGACTTGCGTAATCAGTCATTTTACAGTGCTCTGTGTCGTATCCTCCAATTAAATGGCGTAAATTTTGCAGATCTAATACGGATATTTCAGACATATCAATTTCCTCCTTTTGTTTTTATCGGCATTAGTATGTGTGGAAAAAGGGAAAACTATGTCATGAAATTAATGTTTTGTGCGAGCAGATTGTTCAATAAAACAGTAAAAAATTTCCAACATTGCTTTGTCGTCCAGCATACATTCCGGATGCCATTGTACGCCGACAGTAAAAGGGCGATTTGGATATTCGATTGCTTCTGTTACCTTGTCGGAAGATGTGTAAGATGCGATCAGATTCTTGCCAAGTTTTTTGATGCATTGGTGGTGAAAACTATTTACAACATGGGTTTCTCCAAGAATATTATATAGCAAGCTATTATTTAAAGATGAAATTTTGTGACAGGGATCACTGCGGTTTTCTGATAATTGCATATGGTTTAACGTAGGCTGCTGCCGAAGGGAGAGGTCTTGATAAATGGTTCCTCCAAGTGCCAGATTTAGTACCTGCATACCGCGGCAGATACCAAGGATAGGGAGACGTGAACGGAGCGCCTCCTTCATAAATGTAAAATGGAAGGTATCTGTTTTGTAATCGGTGTGTCCCCGATTCGTGCCAAGTTCTTCATGGTATAAAAGCGGTGTGACATCGTCTCCTCCGCAAAAAAGGATTCCATCAAATAATTTTATATAGTTTGCTATGTAGTTGAAATCGGAAAAATATGGAATGACGACAGGAAGACCGCCGGAGACTTCTACAGCGGACAGATAAGAAGAAGTTACATAGATGCTTTGGCGTTCGAAACCTTGAGTGAGAAAACCACAATATAAAATACCGATAACTGGCTTCATAAGAATTCCTTTCTTTCACATAGATGAACGTGTATACTAAAATACAAAAGTATATGTATGAAATTGTCTGTACGAAAATAGATAGTAGTAATAGAGTTTATGAGAGAAGGAGAGAAAATATGAAACTGATAGACTTGCACTGTGATACCTTGTGGAAATTAATGGATCTTGATAAAACCGGAGATTTCTATAGAAGCAGATGTGCCGTAACCATTCCGGGCATGAAGGAAGCCGGAACGATCGCGCAGTTTTTTGCCTGCTTTACATACCTTGAAGCTTATCGAACCGGAAATGGATATGAAGACGCGTATCTTCATGTGCAGGAGATGATTGACTATTTTAAGCGTCAGATGGAGCTTGGGAAGGAAGATATTGCCTACGCGGGTTCCTTTCAGGAGCTGGAAGAGAATGAAAAAAGAGGGGTGATTTCCGCATTCCTCACCGTGGAAGAAGGCGGTGTGCTTAATGGGCGCATAGACCGGTTGGATACCCTGTATCAGAAGGGCGTAAGATTGCTCACTCCGGTGTGGAATTATGAAAATTGTATCGGTTATCCGAACAGCAAAGACCCGGCGATTATGGAGAAGGGACTGAAGCCTTTTGGCGTGGAAGTGATTGAGAGAATGGGAGAACTTGGCATGATTGCAGACGTTTCGCATGCTTCAGACAAAACCTTTTGGAATATTTTGAAATATGCCAAGGGTCCGGTAGTGGCTACCCATTCGAATTGTCGTTCACTGTGTAACCATCCGAGAAACCTAAGTGATGAAATGATGCGTGCACTGGCGGAAAAGGGCGGCATTATGGGCTTGAACTTTTATGGACCTTTTTTGCATGCCGACGGAGAAACAAGAATCTCTTATATGGCGGAGCATCTTGCCTGTATGGTAAATGCAGGCGGCAGTGAATTTGCAGCTATCGGCACTGATTTCGATGGATTTGATGGTGTGGAGATTCTTGAGATTGAAAAAGCAGAAGAGATGGAGCGCCTGTGGGAGACGTTAAAGGCAAAGGGATTTACAGAGACTCAGATAGAGCGTATTGCATATGGAAATGTAAAAAGAGTTCTTCAGGCTTTATAGCCCGAAGAACTCTTTGATCTGTCCTGCAATAATATTCATTAATTTTGTCCGTGCTTCGATACTTGCCCATGCAATATGGGGCGTAATAAGAAGACGGTTACTGTCGGTAAAACCACGGAGAGGATTGTCTGTACGCATCGGTTCTTCAGACAGAACATCAAGACCTGCAGCAAGGATTTCATTTGTTTCCAGTGCGCTGCGCAAATCTTTCTCAACTACAATCGGTCCGCGTCCAAGATTCAGGAAAATGGCGCTTTTCTTCATTTTTCGGAAAGAAGAAAGATCGATCAGATTTTTGGTATGTTCATTTAACGGCGCATGTACAGATACAATGTCGGAAGTCTCAAGCAGTGTGTCAAGAGAAACCTGGTGGAAGCCTTCCTGCGGAGCCGCTCCTGACGGTGAACTGTAAATAACTCTGGCACCGAAAGCTTCTGCAATGGAAGCGACTCTCCGACCGATGTTGCCAAGACCGATGATTCCCCAGGTCTTTCCATTTAACTCGTAAAAGGTCTTCTCGAAATGTGTAAAAACAGTATCATTTGTGTAGTGATCCTTTTTTACATAATCGTCATAATATTTTAAATGCTCCAGAAGATAGAACAGCATGGCAAAGGTGTGCTGCGCAACAGATTCCGTAGAATATCCGGCGACATTTCGCCATACAATGCCCCGTTTATCCAGATAGTCTTTGTCCAGATTGTTCGTTCCGGTGGCGGTCACACAGACTAACTTAAGATTTTTTGCAGAGCCTATCGTAGTCTCATTGATCTGGATTTTATTTACAATAATTACATCGGCATCCTGAATACGCCCGGGTACTTCCGAAGGAGCGGAGAAGGAGTATTTTACAACTTCACCGAATTGATCAAAGGGGGAGAGGTCAAGGTCATCTCCGATTGTTTTTACATCTAAAAATACTAGCTTCATATGATAGTATCCTTTCTGCCAGTTGAATCGTAGACTGGCAAATAACATGATGATTAAGTTACAGCTTATATAATTTTACCATTAATGGGGAGAGAATTCAATTTCGGCAGAACTCTGGAGATGGTATTTTTTCTATTTCCATTCTCAAATTGTTTAAGTCTCTGTGTCCGTATGCGTCGTTCGTGATATCCCCTACCCTGTGTGGAGCAGGGGGATAGTGATTAGTGACACCGTTTACAAAAAAATGCCTGCAAAGCCCATAAAAACGTTATAAAAATTTAAGACAAAGTTAAGTTGTCGGTTTCTGTCATATTATAGTATAATTACATCTTGAATAAGGAGAGGACGCTTATGGACAAAAAGAGGAAGATCAGGAAATCAAAGCGTAAGCAGCAAGTGAAGCGTCAGCTGTATTTTATAACGGCAGCAGTCATTTGTGTGGGAATTATATCTACTGCTTTGATCCTTAGGACAAGGAAAGAGGAAGCGAAAGAAGCGGCAGCAAAAATAGAACAACAGAATAGGGAAAAGAGTGCAAAAGAAAATATAGAACAGGAAGAGAAAAACGAGACGCCAGAAGAACGTTTGGCTCGTGTGAAAGAGGACGCCGGAAGAAAAGGATATCCAAAAGGGGTGATAGAGCTTCTGGATAAAAATGAAGAGACGATAGATTTTGTGGAGGATTATGAGGAGAAAAAAGATCTTCCGGCGGCAGAGACGTTGGATGCAGTGACGCAGGGAGAGATTCCGCTTCTGATTCAATGGGATGAACGCTGGGGATATGCCCCTTACGGAAATAGCATTGTTGCAGTGAGTGGATGCGGGCCAACCTGTATGGCTATGGTGGCAGCCGGACTTACCGGAGATGTGACGGCGACACCGGCGAAGCTTGCAGCCTATGGGACAGAGAATGGATATCTGGACGAGGAGAATAATACGTATTGGAAATTTATGAGCGAAGCAGGAAAAAACTGGGGCTTATCCTGCTATGAAAGTGATATGACCCAAGATCAGATTATGTCGGAACTGCAGGCAGGACACCCGGTCATCTGTAGTGTAGGACCGGGAGATTTTACACAAAATGGTCACTTTATCGTTCTTGTAGGATGTGAAGAAGGAAAGATAAAAGTAAACGACCCGTTTAGCAGAACAACAAGCAGCCAGCTGTGGGATTTTGAGAGAATTAAGCAGCAGTCAAAAGCAATGTGGGTGTATTCTATATAGGATAGAAGGAAGACTATAGCGGAAGAAGTTAATAATGATGTATGGATGTTACCATCGGTGGACGATAGGAGTGAGCTTTGTCCGCCGGTGGTAAATTTTTTTGAAAAAATTAGCACTCACCTCTTGACAGTGCTAATTATAGGCGCTATAGTACAAATAGAACAAAGGAAGAGGAAAAGAATTCCGAATCCTGAGGTTCCAAACACAACATTTCGGATTGCTTCGATAGTGCTAAAATATAGTTTTCATATTTATGAAAGGAGATATGACTTATGTTAAGACCTAGTATTTTTGGAGAGAACTTATTTGATGATTTCATGGATGGTTTCCGTTTCCCGGAATTCCCGGAATTTGCAGACGTAGATAAGGTTTTATACGGAAAACACGGTAAGAACATGATGAAGACGGATGTCAAGGAGCTGGACAATGGATTTGAAGTAGACATTGATCTGCCGGGGTTCAAGAAAGATGAGATCCGGTTACAGCTTGAGAATGGATACCTCACCGTCAATGCTGCCAAAGGGCTTGACAAAGATGAACAGGATAAGAAGGGCAGATATGTAAGGCGTGAGCGTTATGCCGGAAGTATGAGCAGAAGCTTCTATGTTGGTGATCATGTAACGGAGAAAGATATCCATCCGAAGTATGAGAACGGAATTTTAAGATTCTCTGTTCCGAAGGAAGAGAAGAAACCAATTGAAGAGAAGAAACATTATATCTCCATTGAAGGATAATCTTTCAGGGAATGACGTATACCCCGCAGGTAGATCCTGCGGGGTATTTTGAAATTATGTGAATAATAGGAGGTGGACATATGGGCGTTGTGAGAGATTATTATGAGATTCTCGGTGTAGACCGCTCGGCAGATGAGCAGACTATTAAAAGGGCTTATCGGAAGCTTGCGAAGAAATATCATCCTGACACCAATAAGGGGAATGCTATGGCAGAAGAAAAATTTAAGGAGGCAACAGAGGCGTATGCGGTTTTAAGTGATCCGGAAAAGAGAAAGGAATATGACCAATTCGGACATGAGAATTCGGACGGAAGCTATCGGGAGTATCATTTTGAGGAAGAAGATCTGGATGAAATACTGAGAAGTATTTTTGGAGGAGCTTTTGGCAGGCATCCGATGCGGGAAAATGGCGCCGATCTTCACGCGGATCTTTCTATCAGTTTTGATGAGGCAGTATCCGGCTGCGAGAAGTTGGTGCATCTTACGGAAGCAAACGGAAGCAGAAAGTCTTTAAAAGTTAAGATTCCGGCGGGGATTGATACCGGTAAAATAATCCGACTGCGTGGAAAAGGAATGCCGGGAAGCGCAGGTGGATATGACGGAGATCTGCTCCTGAAAGTTCAAGTTGGAACAAAGGCGGGATTTGAAAGAAAAGAAATGGATGTATATACAAAAGCAATGATTCCGTTTACGACAGCCGTATTCGGAGGAGAGGTGATTGTCCCGACGCTTTATGGAAAAGTTCTGTGTACCATCCGTCCCGGAACACAGTCGGGGACAAAGATCCGGCTGCGGGGCAAAGGAATCGTATCGATGAATCATAAGAATATGTACGGGGATCAATATGTGACTGTGCAGATTGAGGTGCCAAAGAATTTGAATGCACAGGCAAAAGAAAAATTAAAAGAATACGAAGCGGCACTTCGCCACAATACAAATGGTCATGTGGCATAATTTTGTGATATAATAGTTGCGGAATAAATGAAATAGTAAAAGGTGATAAGATTGAAATCCGTAACAAAGAAAAATAAATATGAAATTGATATGTGTAATGGTTCGCTGATGGATAAGCTGATTTCTTTTTCCCTTCCGCTTATGTTATCGGGGATTCTTCAGTTGTTGTTTAATGCAGTAGATATTATTGTAGTGGGGCGTTTTACCGGACGTCAGGCGTTGGCGGCGGTTGGCTCCACCACAGCGCTGATCAATATGTTTGTTAATTTGTTTATTGGTATCTCCCTTGGGGCAAATGTACTGGCAGCTCGCTTTTTTGCGGCAAAGAAAGCGCGGGAGATGTCAGAAACCGTGCATACAGCGATTGCATTTGCGTTGGTCAGCGGTATCGGCATGGCGTTTATAGGTGTCGCATTTGCAAGGACAGCGCTGGAACTTATGGGTACGCCGGACGATGTGATACAGTTGTCAGCTTTATATATGAGACTTTATTTTTGCGGTATGCCATTCTTTATGCTTTATAACTATGGAGCGGCAATTCTGCGTGCGATCGGTGATACGAAGAGACCGCTTTTGTTTCTTGTTATAGCTGGAGTTGCTAACGTGGCGCTGAATCTTCTCTTAGTCATTGTATTTCATCTCGGTGTGGCAGGAGTTGCGATCGGAACCATTATTTCTCAGATGATTTCCAGTATTTTGGTGCTCCGATGCTTGTGTAAGGCAGAGGCAAGCTATCGGCTTCACTTTTCCAAATTGTCCATTAAGGGTGTATATATGAAGCAGATTTTCAAAGTCGGAATTCCGGCAGGTATTCAGAGTACGGTTATTAATTTCTCAAATGTACTGCTTCAGTCATCGGTAAACTCGTTTGGTTCTACAGCAATGGCAGGATATACGGCGGCAAATAATATTTTCGGATTTTTGTATGCGTCCGCAAATTCTATCACACAGGCATGTATGAGCTTCACCAGTCAGAATTATGGAGCGGGAAAATGGAAGCGGATCGACCGGGTGGTAGTCGATTGTATGGCGTTGACCGTTGTGATTATGCTTGCGTTGGGTGGCGGCGCTTATGTATTTGGTCACCAGCTTTTGGGTATCTACACCTCTGACGCGGAAGTAATCGCATGTGGAATGGAAATCCTTCTCTATACAACCGTCACTTATTTTCTGTGCGGACTTATGGATCTCTTCCCCGGAGCTATGCGAGGGATGGGCTATTCTCTTGTCCCGATGATTATATCGATCATTGGAACGGTAGGACTTCGAATTGTATGGATCTTCTGGGTGTTCCCGAAGAACCGTTCGCTGGATGTATTGTTCATTTCCTATCCGGCATCGTGGATTCTTACAATTCTCATGCAGCTTGCCTGCTTCTGGTTTGTAAGAAAGAAAGTGTTCAGGAAATTAAGATCAGAATACAAGCCCAGATAAGGAATCCGGGCAACGAAACTACAAAATATAATTGTAAAAAGAGGGAGAAGTAAATGAAAATTACGTATCTTAGGCATAGTGGATTTCTCGTGGAAATGACACAGGTGTGGCTGTTGTTTGACTATTATAGAGGAGAGATCCCGGCATTTCCAAAAGGAAAGAAGGGTTATGTCTTTGTCAGCCATCGGCATATTGATCATTTTAATAAAGAAATCTTTAACTTCTTAAAGAAACAGAATAATATCACATTTATACTTTCGGATGATATATGGAAGAAGCGTATACCGGAAGAGGCGAAAGAACAAACGTTGCTGATGAAGCCGGAGGAAGAACGTTCTGTGGATGATATTTGCATCCGCACATTGCGTTCTACAGATGAAGGTGTCGCATTTCTTGTTTTGGCGGAGGGAAAGACAATTTATCATGCAGGGGATTTAAATGACTGGTATTGGAAAGAAGAGTCAGAAGACTGGAATCAGGAGATGTCTGCAAAGTTTCGAAAATATATAGAGCCTCTTCGGGACCGGAAGATTGATGCGGCATTCATTCCGCTTGACCCAAGACAGGAGGAATATTATACTTTAGGCATGGATTATTTTCTGGAGCTTGCAAAGCCGGAAAAAGTCTATCCGATGCATTTTTGGAGAAAGCCGGAGATTATAGAGCGTTGGCTGGAAGAACACCCGCAGTCGCAGGATCGTGACCGGATTGTTCGGATTACGGAAGAGGGAGAAATGTTCGAACAATAGACAACGACAGGGAAAGGATGGAGAGAAAAGCTATGAATTTTCAATTTGCACATTACAACTACAATGTAAAAAATCTGGAACAATCAATGAAGTTTTATGAAGAAGCACTCGGATTAAAAGAGGTGCGTCGAAAAGAAGCAGAAGACGGAAGCTTTATACTTGTCTATCTGGGAGATGGAAAAACCGGATTTCAGTTAGAGCTTACATGGCTGCGTGATTGGGAAAAGGATCATTATGATCTGGGAGACAATGAGATTCACCTTGCATTTACAACGGACAATATGGAAGCGGCACATAAAAAGCATGAAGAAATGGGCTGTATCTGCTATGAAAATCCGCAAATGGGAATTTATTTTATTAACGATCCTGATGGATATTGGTTGGAGATTGTACCGGAGAAATAGAAAATTAAAGGTAAGATTCAAATAAGAGCAAAACCGGCACTATAGTTGCATGAAGCATAGCATACAACTATAGCGCCGGTTTGTTAATTTTAAAAGAACATTAGAAAGAAAAATATTTCTGACTATTCGTATCTTTCATCAATTACACGTTTGGATTTCTTTTCGCTTCTCGGAAGGAGTCCCAGCTCAACAACTTTGACAAGCGGAGTAAAACCAATGCGGCGCTTGACGGTTACAGCAATTCTCTTTGCTAAATCTAAGAAATCGACACTTCCATTTGTCTCTACATAAATACGCATCGTATCCTTTCCGTCCAGATGGGAGATTCGGATCTGGTATTCGCTGGATACTTCCGGGAAGTCTTTAAGTATTTCCTCAATCTGGCTTGGGAATACGTTGACACCCTTGATCTTCATCATATCGTCGGTTCGTCCCATTATGACATCCAGACGGGGATATTTGCTTCCACATGCACATTCGCCCGGAAGAATGCGGGAAAGGTCATGTGTACGGTATCTGATCAGAGGAGCGCCTTCTTTCACAAGGGTGGTGATGACTACTTCACCAAGTTCACCGTCCGGTAATGGCTCTAAGGTGACAGGATCGATAATCTCGATATAGATGTAATCATCCCAGTAGTGCATGCCGTTATCTTCTTTGCAACTGATTCCGATACCCGGACCATAGATCTCTGTCAGACCGTAAATGTCGTAGAGCTCTATTCCCAGCTCTTCGGAAATACGCTTTCTCATTTTTTCGCCCCAGCGCTCAGAACCAATTACACCTTTTTTGAGATGGATCTGATCCTGAATTCCCCGCTTTTCAATCTCTTCAGCCAGAAGAAGTGCGTAAGAAGAGGTAGAACAAAGAACGGTAGATTTCATGTCCAGCATCATTTGCAGCTGTTTGTCAGTATTACCCGGTCCCATAGGGATGACCATAGCTCCGAGCTTCTCGGCACCATTTTGAAAGCCGATTCCGGCAGTCCAAAGTCCATACCCGGGGGTGATCTGAATACGGTCAAGATTCGTTATCCCTGCCATTTCATAACAACGCTTAAACATGACAGCCCAGTCTTCTACATCCTTGGCAGTATACGGGATGATGACCGGAAGACCGGTTGTTCCGGAGGAAGAATGAATCCGGACGATTTTTTCTTCCGGCGCGGTCATAAGTCCAAGTGGATAGGCCTCCCGGAGATCATTTTTCTCTGAAAAAGGCAGCTTTGTAAAATCTTCCGGGGAAGACACGCCAGAGATACCGGCATCTTCTAATTTCTTTCCATAGAAACTTTCTGCAGACACCAGTGCCTGTATTTGTTTGTTAACTTGTTCCAATTGTGTCGCTGTAATCTGCATACGTTTTCGTCCTTTCTGTTTTGTCTGGTCTTATTATTTTATTGAGATATGTTACATTATTGACATATGTTGGATGAAAGCGGGTCGCTCTGCTGTGACTGAAAATAGTGCAAAGCCCGATAATTAAGATCATGGAACTTTTCGGGCAGCCGGTCTTTGATCGCCTCCCGGAGTTCTTCCTCTGTAAGCCCCAGTGCTCCGCCGGAGATTGCTGCGCCGAGCAAGAGGATATTCAACACTTTTGAAGATCCTAGTTCGTGACACGCTTTTTCACTATCTACAACAAGAAGGTTGCTGACAACTTTCTTTAGATATAAAATCATTTCTTTTCCGCTGTAATCGGCTCCGGAAAGAGTAGAAGTTACAGGCATAATTGCGTGACTGCTGACAATGACCTGCCCATGTTCTTTCAGATAGGGAAGCATTCGCACTGCCTCGGCAGGCTCAAATCCTATGATGATGTCTGCGGTTCCCTTTGCGATCATGGGAGAGTGGAGATGTTCTCCGAGTCGGATGTGGCTGAAGACACTTCCGCCTCGTTGCGCCATGCCGATGGTTTCCGCACTCATAACAGAGATCCCTTTTTTCATAGCGGCAGCGGCAATTAACTTGGAAGCAAGAACCGTTCCCTGACCTCCGACGCCGCATAATACGATATTTTTATTCATGCCGGTCACCTCCCGTAGTTTGTATAGCTCCCGTAGGACATAGCTGTGCGCATAAAGTACAGCCGGTACACAAAGAAGCATCTATGGTAACTTTATTGTTTTGGATCACCAGTGCGGGACAGCCTAATTCGCGGATACATTTCTTACAGGAAATGCAGGATTCTTCCTCTACGAATAGAGGAGCCTCCGGTTTGTCGATGGCGATACAGGGAGATTTGAATATGATTGCCTTTACACCCGGAAGATCTGCGGTACACTTTACACAGGAAACAGCTGCTTTGTGGTCGAGAGGATTGACGGTTTCTACAGTTGTTATCCCAATACCGCGAAGAACTGCTTCTATATTAATCTTTTGGACAAGTTCTCCCATCATAGTACGTCCGGTGCCGGGGTGTGGCTGATGTCCGGTCATAGCAGTTGTAGAATTGTCTAAGATAATCAAAGTCATATTTGCCTGATTGTAGACGGCGTTGATGACTCCGGTGATTGCCGAGGCAAAGAACGTAGAATCTCCGACAAATGCAAAACAAGAAGTATCCGGTTCGATATGTCCGATTCCCTGGGCGATACCAAGTCCGGCACCCATACACAGGCAGGTATCTACCATATCAAGGGGCATTGCGTTGCCAAGGGTATAGCATCCGATATCACCGCAGAAAATAGTTTTTCTCCCCTTCATGGCAGCCTTTACCGCGTAGAAAGAAGCGCGGTGCGGGCATCCGGCACAGAGAACCGGAGGGCGGATAGGAAGTGTGGGAGGCGCAACAAAGCTCGTGTCTTCGCAAGCTGATACCGCTTCGGCCCGGCAGGCACTGATACCTAGATAATCGGAAATGTTCTGGTATACACTGTCTCGGGTATTCTCTCCGGCGTTGGCTGTATGTCCGGTCAGTTTACCGTATATTTTCACCGGAAGATGATATTTTCCACAGAGGTAAGTAAGTTCACGTTCCAGAACAGGATCAAGCTCTTCTATGCAGAGCACCTCATCCAGCCCCTCTAAAAATTCTACTGCCAGCTTCTCTGGAAAAGGATGTGGGGTGGCAACTTTGAGAAGCCGAGTCATCCCCAGAGTTTCCAAAGTCTCTAAAGCATAAGTAAAACTGATTCCCGAAGCCGCGATACCTTTTCGAGAGGTTCTGTTTTTTTCTCCTGCAGGGTAAATTTTATTCCTTGAGTAGTTCGAAAATACCTCTGATAGTGCTGCGTTACGTGCTTCGATTTTCTTATGATTCTGATAAGAAAGGCGTGGAAAGATGACCCACCGGCTGGAATCTTTGACAAATCCTTCCGCTGTATGAGAGGTGTATTCCTCCTCATCCTTAATTTCAATAGAAGCGTACCCGTGACAAACTCTGGTGGTTGGGCGGAAAAATACCGGAGTTCCATATTCTTCTGAATATTCAAAAGCTTCTTGAATCATTTCATAAGCTTCCTGTGCAGATGTTGGATCAAAACAAGGAAGCTTGGAAAATGCAGCGAAGTGTCTCGTATCTTGCTCTGTCTGTGAGGAGATCGGTCCCGGATCATCGGCAACGAGAACAACCATGCCGCCCTTGATTCCTACATACTCAAGGCTCATCAGCGGATCGGATGCAACATTTAAGCCAACCTGTTTCATTGTAACCAGACTTCTTGCTCCGGTATAAGAGGCTCCGGCGGCGACCTCAAGGGCAGCCTTCTCATTGACAGACCATTCCACGTAGATGTCTTCCGAACGATGTTTAGCTGCGGTTTCAAGCACTTCTGAGGAAGGTGTGCCGGGGTAACCGGCTATCAGATTTACTCCGGCGGCGATGGCGCCAAGAGCGATTGCTTCATTTCCCATCAAAAATTCTTTGTGCATAATGATTCCTCTCTTTTCTGATTTACTACGCTAAAGTATAACATATTAAAAAGCAGATGTAAATGAATACAAAAAAATTAGCACTCAACGCTTGACAGTGCTAACAATAAGTGTTATATTTCTGGTAGAACAATGAAAACAAATAGACTCTGATGTCAAAAGGAGGCGTTAGAATGAATATTAATAAATTTACACAGAAATCATTGCAGGCAGTGCAGGACTGTGAAAAAACAGCAATGGAATATGGAAACCAGCAGATTGAGCAGGAGCATTTGCTTTATGCTTTGTTAACACAGGATGACAGTCTGATCTTGAAATTAATGGAGAAGATGGGATTTGACAAGAATCTGGTCGTGAACCGTGTGGAGGAAGCAATCAGCAAACGCCCGAAGGTGCAGGGCGGACAGAAATACGTAGGGCAGGATCTTAATAATGCTTTGATTCACGCAGAGGATGAGGCGGCACAGATGGGAGATGAATATGTCTCTGTGGAACATCTCTTCCTGTCAATGATGAAGTACGCAAGCAAAGAAATGAAAGCGTTGTTCCGGGAACTTGGAATTACACGGGATGGATTTCTTCAGGCATTGTCTACAGTAAGAGGCAATCAGAGAGTGACCAGTGATAACCCGGAAGCCACTTATGACACATTAAATAAATACGGTTCTGATCTTGTAGAACGTGCAAGAGACCAGAAGCTTGACCCGGTTATCGGAAGAGACGCAGAGATTCGTAATCTGGTTCGCATTTTGTCCAGAAAGACGAAGAACAACCCGGTGCTCATTGGTGAGCCGGGAGTTGGTAAAACAGCAGTAGTAGAAGGTCTGGCGCAGCGGATCGTCCGCGGTGATGTACCGGAAGGGTTGAAAGATAAGACAGTATTTTCCCTTGATATGGGCGCACTGGTAGCCGGAGCGAAATATCGCGGCGAGTTTGAAGAGCGATTGAAAGCAGTGCTGGAAGAAGTGAAAAACAGTGACGGTAAGATTATTCTCTTTATCGATGAGCTGCATACAATTGTAGGTGCAGGCAAGAGTGACGGCGCAATGGATGCCGGAAATATGTTAAAGCCAATGCTTGCCCGTGGGGAACTTCACTGTATCGGTGCAACTACGCTTGACGAGTACCGCCAGTATATTGAGAAAGATGCGGCGCTGGAACGGCGTTTCCAGCCGGTTCTCGTAGATGAGCCTACCGTAGAAGATGCCATTTCTATTCTTCGTGGATTAAAGGAACGCTATGAAGTCTTCCACGGCGTGAAGATTACCGACGGAGCACTTGTGGCAGCGGCAACATTATCTGACCGTTATATTTCCGATCGTTTTCTTCCGGATAAAGCGATTGACCTCGTGGATGAGGCGTGTGCATTGATTAAAACAGAATTGGATTCTATGCCGGCAGAGTTGGATGAGCTTCGCCGGAAGATCATGCAGCTTGAGATCGAAGAAGCTGCGCTTAAGAAGGAAAATGACCGTCTAAGTCAGGATCGTCTCGTGCATTTGCAGCAGGAGCTTGCCGAACTGAGAGAAGACTTTGCCGGCAAGAAAGCACAGTGGGATAATGAGAAGGTCGGTGTTGAGAAAGTCCAGAAGCTGCGTGAAGAGATTGAACAGGTAAATAAAGAGATTGAGAGAGCGCAGCATTCATATGATCTTGAAAGAGCCGCAGAGCTTCAGTATGGTAAGCTTCCGCAGTTGCAGAAACAATTGGAAAATGAAGAGGCAAAGGGAAAGGATGAAGACCGTTCTCTTGTGCATGAAAGCGTGACAGATGAGGAAATTGCAAGAATCGTGTCCCGCTGGACCGGAATTCCGGTTGCTAAGTTAAATGAGAGTGAGAGAAGTAAGACGCTGCATCTCGCAGATGAATTACACAAGCGTGTGATCGGGCAGGATGAAGGTGTAGAGCTTGTGACCGAGGCAATTATCCGTTCCAAAGCAGGAATCAAAGATCCGACAAAACCGATCGGTTCCTTCCTGTTCCTCGGACCTACCGGTGTCGGTAAGACAGAGCTTGCCAAAGCGTTGGCGGAAAGCCTGTTTGATGATGAAAATAATATGATTCGTATCGACATGAGTGAGTATATGGAGAAATATTCCGTGTCCCGTCTTATTGGAGCGCCTCCGGGATATGTAGGTTATGATGAAGGAGGTCAGCTTACCGAAGCGGTGCGAAGAAAACCGTATTCCGTGGTGCTTTTTGATGAGATCGAGAAAGCGCATCCAGATGTATTTAACGTATTATTGCAGGTTCTGGATGATGGACGTATCACCGATTCACAGGGGCGTACTGTAGACTTTAAGAATACGATCTTGATCATGACATCCAACATTGGCTCTGCCTGTCTTCTGGACGGTATGGACGAAAATGGAAATATCAGCGAAGAGAGCCAACAGGCGGTGATGAATGATCTTCGTGCACATTTCAGACCGGAATTTTTGAACCGTCTGGATGAAATGATTATGTTCCGTCCATTGACGAAAGAAAATATTTATGACATTATTGACTTGTTAGTAGCGGATGTCAATAAACGTCTTGCGGACAAGGAGCTTTCCATTGAGCTTACCGAAGCGGCAAAAAATCAGATCGTGGAAGGCGGATATGATCCGAATTACGGAGCAAGACCGCTGAAGCGTTATCTGCAGAAACATGTGGAGACGCTGGCTGCGAAGTTAATGCTTCAAGGAGATATCGGTGCAGGTGAGAAGATTATTATTGACAGTGAAGACGGAATTTTAAGGGCAAGGAGTCAGGCATAGTGTCCATCATTTTTCATATCGATGTCAATTCTGCGTATCTTAGCTGGAGCGCAGTGGAACAACTGAAAAACGGCGCAGAGACAGACCTTCGAGAGATACCTGCGATCATTGGCGGAGACCAGAAGTCACGCCATGGGGTCGTGCTTGCCAAGTCTGTCCCTGCGAAAAAATATGGCATTCGCACGGGAGAACCGGTGGCGAATGCCTTTCGTAAATGTCCGAATCTTGTATCTGTACCGCCGGATCATAAGATGTATTCCAGATATAGTCACGCGCTTATGGATTTTTTGAAAACGTATACGCCGGATATTGAACAGGTAAGTGTGGATGAGTGTTACATGGATTTTACAGGGATTGTGAATCAGTTTGTTTCTCCGGTGGAAGGAGCAATGGAGATTAAGAACGAGGTGTACCGGCGGTTTGGATTTACGGTAAATGTAGGAATATCCAGCAATAAGCTGTTGGCGAAGATGGCTTCGGACTTTGAGAAACCGAATAAAGTCCACACACTGTTTCCGGAGGAAATACAAGTGAAAATGTGGCCGCTTCCTATTGGGGAACTGTATATGGCAGGGCGTTCCAGCGTGGCGACACTTGAAAAAATGGAGATTCGCACGATCGGAGATCTGGCGCAGATGGATGTAAGACTGGTCGAGCTTCATTTAAAAAGCCACGGACGGAAATTATGGGAATTCGCTAACGGGATTGATGGCTCCCAGGTGGAAGCGGAACGCGCGGAGGCAAAAGGAATCGGTAATTCCACAACTCTTGCACAGGATGTGGTGACAGAAGAAGAGGCGTCGAATGTGCTGTATCGTCTGGCGGAAAGTGTCGGGGCGAGACTTAGAAAAGCAGGGCAGCGCGCCGGGATGTTGAGCGTGGAGATCAAATACTACAACTTTGAGACTTGTTCCCATCAAAAACAGTTATTTCAAGATACGAACAGCGACCGTGTGATTCACAGTACAGCGATGGAATTGTTCCGTGAACTGTGGAATGGAGAACCGATCAGACTTCTCGGAATCCGAAGCTCGAAGCTATCCGATGAAGGAGAACCGCAGCAGCTTAGTATTTTTGATATTCAGATTCAAAAGAAGAAAAAGAAACTTCCGACAAGAAAGCAGGAGCAGCTTGATAAGGCGCTGGATCAGATCCGTAAGCGCTACGGTGAATCATCAGTGGTGCGGGGAAGCTCGTTATCTTCTTTGCAGTCTTCGCTTTTGAGAAATCAAGGAGAGGGAAAAGAAGAAAAAACGAAGAAAAAAAGAACCTAAAAAGATAAAAATGTGGATTGACATTTTTGCGGAAGAAGTCTATAATATTTCACGTAAAAGAGCAATTGCGAATTATATTTTTATAATTTGCCGTTGCTCTTTTTTGTGTTTGCGCGCCATGGGCGCGCTCTAGCGGGTGCAAGTCCCGAACATG
>OIZU01000291.1_pt1 | contig 46050 bp, 40 predicted proteins | sample 1588661 | NCBI WGS metagenome assembly OIZU01 (sample SAMN03283257) | human gut metagenome | biome: human-associated habitat; material: feces | host: Homo sapiens | place: USA | collected 2013 | reverse complement strand
GTACTGGCCCCTCTGGGGTCTGAGCAAACCACTAGTTTACTAGTGGTTTTGATTGATACCATTTGTGAAATATTCCATTGAAATATGCTGTATGTAAATCCTTTATTTTTCCATAAACATAACCGTAGCGGTTTTAGGCCCACAGTGTGCGGAAATCGTACAGCCCGCTCGGATGATCTGTACCTCTTGAAAGGGGGCGCACTTCAAGATTTCCTTTTTCATGGCTTGCAGTGTTTCTTCGGAAACGCCGCCGGAATGGGAGAGGAATGCCCGGCTCAGATCGAGCTTGTCCGGCCGGGAAAGCTGGTCTCGAATATACTGGCTGTAGACCGTTTCAATTTTCCCCCGGTATTTTTTGCCGACCTCCAGCGCGCCGTCTACCATTTCAATGCTCGGCTTGATGCTCAGCAAATTGGCGCCAAAGGCTGTCACAGCAGAGCATCGGCCGCCCCGGCTCAGATAATCGAGTGTGTTGAGGATAAAGGTGGTGTGCACCTTTTCGCGCAGCAGGGCAATCTGTTCGGCAATCTCTTTGGCCGGGCGCCCGGCGTCCCGCATTTCGCAGGCTTTGATGACGAGCAGCGCCATACCAGTGCAAAGGCTTTTGGTATCCACAGGGAAAACGCCCTCCAACTCGCCCGCTGCAAGCACTGCATTTTGGAAAGAGGAGGAGAGCTTCGCCGTGAACCCTAGATGGACTACTTCGTAGCCCTCTTTGGTATATTTCTCAAAGAGGGAGAGATAAGCGCTCGGCGGGACGGCGGCTGTTTTTGCCGTAGTGCCGGTGCGCTCATAATACGTGTAGATGTCATCCGGCGTGATGTCAATGCCGTCGTCATGCGCCTGCGCGCCGAGTAAGATACTCAGGGGGATTTTTGTCACGTCGTATTGCCTACACAGCTCCGGTGTCATATCGCAGGTGCTGTCTACTGTGATTTTTATCTTGTTTGCCATGGATCCAATCCTTTCGCCTGAATTCATATTCCTTGGGGAGCTATTTATACACAAAGCTTACCCCATGCAAAAAATGGCGTTGCCGCCTTGCGGCAGGAGGCGTTTCGCGCCGACAGGCATTTTTCCAATGCTTCAAACTTTAGTTTGAAGCTATTTTACCACAGAACCGCTATTCCGTCAAAGCCTGTTCCTCCTGTCTGCGGATTACTTGATAGGCGAGCAGTTCGAGCTGCTCCATGCTCTCTAGCGCGCCGATTTCGCGGCGGTAAGCCGCTGCCCCGCGCAGGCCCTTCATATACCAGGCCGCATGTGTGCGTGCCTGTAGCATGCCGGTGTGCGTGCCTTTATATTCGCACAAGGTGTGGATGTGCTCGATCAGAATGCGCATCCGCTCCGCTACCGGCGGGTCGGGGAGAAGCGCCCCTGTTTTAAGATAGGCGCTGATTTGGGAAAAGACCCACGGCCTGCCCAGTGCGCCGCGCCCGACCATAACGAGGTCGCAGCCCGTTTCCTCCAGCATCTGTGCTGCGCTTTTGGCATCGCAGACATCGCCATTGCCGATGACGGGGATGGAAACAGCCTGCTTTACCTGCCGGATGATCCCCAGATCGACGGGCGGGGCATACATCTGCTCGCGGGTGCGGCCATGAACTGTAATCGCCGCGGCCCCGGCCGCTTCGCAGCGCTTCGCGATTTCCACGGCGTTTTTCTCATTTGCCTCCCAGCCGGCGCGGATTTTAACTGTGACCGGGATGTTGACGGCCCGCACGATGGCTGCTACCACCGCCTGCGCCGTTTCCGGGCGGCGCATGAGGGAAGAGCCGCCCCCGTTGCGCACAACCTTCGGTGCAGGGCATCCCATGTTGATATCAATGGCCTGTGGGCGGTAACAGAGTGCTTTTTGGGCGGCTTCAGCCATGATGGAAGGCTCGTCGCCAAAGAGCTGGATCGCGGCGGGGCGTTCCGCCTCCGATAGGGAGAGGAGCTCGGCGCTCTTCCGATCGCCCATGGTAATGCCTTTGGCACTCACCATTTCACCAACGACGTATGCCGCGCCAAAACGGACGCAGAGCTCGCGAAAGGCACGGTCCGCTACTCCGGCCATCGGTGCGAGTGCGGCGGCAGATTCCAGTGTGATAGAACCGATTTTCAAGCTTATAACCATCCTTTCTCTTCTCTGCGAGGCGGGGCCGACGCATCGGCCCCTTTTGAAAACACCGGATTTAGGCTCTCAAAAATTACAGTAATTTTTTGATGCTATATGATTTATTATTCTATATTTCGACAATTTTTTCAAATAAAAGGAGTATAATTGAGATCGGGGAATAATATACCAATTTTTACAATCACTTACCGCCTATAAAAGGCGAAATTGTGAAAATGCGGAATAAATGCTGCCGATTTACCGTTACAAGAGGATTATTATCCCAGGAGTGTATCCGCTTTTCACAAGAGCCGGGCATTTTGCACCATTGGTGTAGAATGCCCGGAAAAAATTTATCACAGGATTGAAAGGGGTGCATGCGGTTGTACGTTTTTACTGCGACGAAAAGACCAATCGACGAAATGGGAAGAATCACACTTCCGCAAGAGCTGCGAGACGTTTTGAAATTGAAGCCGGGCGATCAGCTGACTGTACGAATCAACAATTCCGGTGAGATTGTGCTCACATCAGATTTACCGCGCTGCGCATATTGCTATGGCACGGAGAACTTAAAACGGATTGGCAGGCGCTATATTTGCACGAACTGTATGGAACGGATGCACTGCACGAAAAACAAGCTTTGATTGCTGATTTCTTTTACAGTAATCCATTATTTTAATTCAAGAATTTCCCGGATAGGGCCTTCAAAGGGGGCGCCTGCCGGGATTTTTCGATAGGGATCCTTCAGGAAGGCGGAGAATGTGTTGTTTTTCCAGGAAAAACTCGCCTGGAATTTTGAAATCAGAGTAATCAGCTCCTGATTTTGATCCGCGTTGCTACGCCGGACGATCTGCTTGAGCGTGAGATCCAGCCGGTCGGACGGACGTAAATCGGGAATCAGGAGGCGAAGCTCCCCGTTTTCCAATACAGGTTCACACCGAACCGGCGCGCCGTTGAGTTCGGCCTTTATTTCTCCGCAGCCGGAAAGATCGGCAAAGATTAGGAGCAGCTCCCGCTTGGCGGGCAGAAGCGACGGTTCCCCTTGAGCGGGCAGCACGGTGAAGTGCAGATCCCCGCCGCCCTCTTTCATCCGGAAGGTAGTTTTAGCATAGCGGCCCTGCTCAAAATCGTTTGTTTCGCCATCATCCTCATAAAGGGTGAAGGTGTTGTCGCCCCGGAAAATCATCAGATGAAGTTGATCGGGGTTTTTCCAGTCGTTCTGTTCGCCCTGTGCGCTCATGGGAAGGATCGCGCCCTCTTTGGCGAGGACGGGGATGCTTTCCACGCCGCGGTACATGGTGACAAACCGCCCGCCTTCATAAATGCGCTTTGTGAAAAGATCCGTCCAGCGACCGCGCGGCAGCCAAACGCGCACGCCCGCAAGGTTGGTTTTGGGGTCCACCGGCTGGGTGATGGGCGCAACAATCAGTTCGCTGCCGAACAGGAATTCATTGGGTACGGTATATGCTTCCGCATGCTCCGGCCATGCGTAATACATCGGCTCGCACAGGGCGAGTCCCTCGCTGTGGGTGCGCCAATTCATGGTGTAGAGATAGGGGATCAACCGGTGGCGCAGGCGCAGGTATTCCTTCGAAAGCGTATAGACATCCCAGCGGTAGTTCCATGGCTCTTTGCCCATAAAGGGGTTGTTTGTGGAATGCAGCCGCATGATCGGGCTGAATACGCCGAGCTGCACCCACCTGAGATAGAGCTCGTCGTCTTTCTCACCCTGATGATGGCCGCCGATATCGTGGCTCCACCAGGTATAGCCCGCATTGGAGGCGTTAGCGGTAAAATACGGCTGGAAGTCAAGCACCTCCCAACTGATTTTGGAGTCGCCCGAAAAGCCGAGCGGATAGCGGTGGCTGCCGATTTCTGCATAGCGGGAGAGGATCAGCGGGCGCCGGTTCCCGTGGCGGTTATCCAGGTAGTGGTAGTGATTCAGGGCCCAGAGCGGGTCAAGGCCCTTGATTTTGGATTGATTTCCCTGCTGCCAGTCGATCCACCAGAAATCTACGCCCTCCTCTTCATAGGGGTGGTGCAGGCACTGGAAATAGGCCTCGATGAACTTCGGGTCTGTAATGTCAAATTCCACAGGATCGCCGGAGGCGGGGTCGATCCCCACCGCCTCGGCCATCGCCTGATAGCAATCTTCAAAACTGCGCACGCCGCCTGCGGGGTGGACGTTGAGGGTCGTATGGAAATTCTGCTCCTTGAGCCAGCGCAGGAAAGCGCGGTAATCCGGGAACAGCTCTGTATTCCAGCTGTAGCCCGTCCATCCGCCATTGGACATGGCATCAAACCATGCGTCTACCGGGGAGGCATGGGAGGAGCGCCGCGCCGGCCCTTTGCCAAAGCGGCGTTTTACATCCGTCCAGTGCCAATCCATATCAATGGTTGCAACCGTGATCGGGATTTTCTCATCAATAAAACGCTGCATCAGGGTGGTATATTCTTCCTGGGAATATGCTTTATACCGGCTCCACCAGTTGCCCAGGCACCAGCGCGGAACGAGCGGCACCGGCCCCGTCAGGCGGAACAGGTCGCGGATGCAGCCGCGGTAATCATGCCCATAGGCGAAGAAATAGAGATCGGAGCCGCCTTTCTGGCGCGGTGTGATCCGGCCATCCTCCAGCAGCAGGAGGGAGGCGCTGTCATCGAGCGTTGCAACGCCGTCTTTGGAAATAACGCCTTTAGTAAGCGGAACGGCCCCGGTGGATTGATCGAGCGTGCGGGCCGTGCCGCGCAGGTTGCCGTTCTCAAAATCCGTCACCGTTCTGCCGCCGTGCAGGGTAATGCTCTCCATCCTCTTTCTGCGCAGGTTGTAATGGAAAATAGCCTGCTCCGTGCGCACGGTAAGCATCTGCCCTTCCTGCGAGGCATCAAAACGCGGCTGCTCAAAATCACGATACCAAACCTTTTGCGTCGGCTGGTCGCAAAAGGCCTGATCCGCATCCATGGTTTCCACCCGCAGAAGGCGGCTGGTCAAAACGCTGACGCGCACGTTTCTAAAAACCGCCGTCTGGCTCTCTCTTGTTTTGCTCTGCACATGCATCCCAAATTGCTCTTCAAAATAACCCATGTCCATTGCCTCCCTTATATCATTTCTTTCAGATAGGTTTCATAGATCAGTTCCGCGCAGAGGCTGTCCGCCCAAGCGAACCAGGGCCGGGTAAACTGGGAGGGGTCGTCCGCGTGGAAGCTCTCATGCATCCTGCCGCATCTGGCTGTTGTATCCAATAAGAAACGGATAATCCGTTCCTTTTCCTCAAAACAGTTTGCCGTCAGCCCCTGCATCGCAAGGGCAATTGGCCACACATAGCCCGCCGCGGTATGCTCGCTGCCCACGCCGCAGGCAGCTTTCCCCTGGAAATAGCAAGGATTTTCCTCGCTGAGAAGCCATGCCCTCGTGTTTTGGTAAACGGGATCCTCCGGCGGGAGATAGCCAAGGTAGGGGAGGGAGAGAAGGCTTGGCACATTGGCGTCGTCCATCAGGCGGAAATGGCCAAGCCCGTCCGCCTCGTAGGCGTAGATCCTGCCAAAGCGCGGGTGGTGGACGATGCCATATGCTTCGATCCCGCGCACGATTTCGCGCCGCACGCGCAGCGCTTCCAGCGCAAAAGGTTCCTCCTGCCATACCTCCCGCGCAATTTCAGCGAGATTGCCGAGGATCACTGCCGCAAAGCAGTTTGCAGGGATCAGGTAATGGTATGCACATGCGTCGTCCGACGGCCGGAAGCCGGACCAGGTCATTCCCGTATATCCGACCGGCGTGCCAAGGCCATCGTTTTGCAGCGTTTCCCGCGCGTTTCGCTGCTCCACAGCCCATGGCCGGATAAACCGGTAGGGCGATTGCTCCCGGTGGCTCTGCTCCGTGCGCAGCGTGCCGAGGATTTTGCGGGCGGCCTCGCGCCATTGCGGCGTGAAGATTTGAGAGCGGCCGGTTGCTTTCCAATAAGACCAGGCGAGCCAGACCGGGTAGCACAAAGAGTCCGTTTCGTACTTCCGTTCCCAGGTCCATGGCGTGAGAACGGTTTCGTCTTCATCCCAGCGGCTATCGTCCGGCTTTTCGTTGAAGGCGTTGGCGTAAGGGTCAATGCAGATATCGTTGGCCTGGCGCGCGATCAGCCCTTCGAGCAGGGCTTGCAGCTGCGCATCCTCCTTCGCAAAGGGCAGGTAATGGCGCACCTGCGCGCTGGAATCGCGCAGCCACATGGCGGGGATATCCCCCGTGAAAACAAAGGCTTCCCCCTCCGGCAGCAGCTTTGCCGTTGTTTCGCAGGTGCTTGCGAAGCAGGTGCGATAGAGTTCATAAAGGCCCGGGAGATGCGCAAGGTGCGATTGCGCCTTTGCCAGATGGGCGGAGAGTGCGGGCGTCAATTCCATAGAAACACCTCTTTACGTTGTTTAATGAATCATGCTTGGTTTATTTTACAATTTGCCACAGGGTCATGCCATACCCGTCATTCTTGTTGTGTCAGGCTTTGTTTTGTTACTCGCTTTGCCTCGAAATGACTTGATTTCGTGATAAGAAGTTATCTATGTTTCGACTCGTCAAGAATCCCGCTGCACCCGTCCCCGGTAACTCCTGTAATCGTAACCTCCCGGATCGTGCCGCAGAACTCTTTTGGGGCGCGCACGCGCATGGGCGTATAATTCGGCGTATAGCCCTCCAGAAACCCATCCGGTGCAGTTGTTTCAAACAGAACGGGGAAGCGCTTGCCCACCTCGCCTGCCAAAAAGTTTCGCCGCATTTCATCCGCCGCCTCCCGCATCCGGCGGGCGCGCTCTTCCTTCACCGATTTGGACAATTGCGGGAGGGCAGCGGCCCTCGTGCCCGGGCGGGAGGAGTAGGGGAACACATGTATTTTTTCAAACCCGATTTTACGCGCGAAGGTAAGGGAAGCATCAAATTCTGCTTCACTTTCCCCGGGAAAACCGGTCATGATATCGGTCGTAATCGCGGCATGTGGGAAATAGCTTCGCAGGCTGCCGCAGAGCGCTTTATATTCCGCGCAGGTGTAGTGCCGGTTCATGCGGCGGAGCGTTGCATCACAGCCGCTTTGGAGGGAGAGGTGGAATTGCGGGCAGAGCTTTTTGCACTTCGAAAGCCGCTCTACCACCTCCGGCGTGAGATGATCCGGCTCCAGAGAGCCGAGGCGCACGCGCAGGATGCCGTCTACCGAGCAAGCGCGTTCTACCGCGTCGCAGAAGGAAAGGGATAAATCCCTTCCGTAGGAGGAGAGGTTGATGCCCACGAGCACAATCTCCAAAAAGCCCGAATCCCGCAGCCGGAGGAGCTCCGCCTCCAGCTCGCCGAGCGGCTTTGAGCGTACCCTTCCGCGCGAGGTGGGGATGATGCAGTAGGAACAGAAGCGGTCGCAGCCATCCTGAATTTTGACGAAGGCGCGCGTATGCCCCTGAAAGCCGGAGATACTGCCGCCGTGGAAGGCTTCGCCCGTTTCATGGGGAGCCACCTGAAAAATACGCTTGCCGCTGAGCTGGTATTCGTCAATCGCGTCGAGGATTTTTTCACTGTCGCGGTTGCCGATGACGATATCCGCCTGGGCGAGGGTGGTGGCCTGCTCCGGATAGGCCTGCGGCATGCAGCCCGTCAGCACGACGATGCTCTGCGGATGCAGCCGTTTGAAACGGCGCACCGCCTGGCGCGATTTTTGATCGCCCGTGCCGGTTACGGTGCAGGAGTTGACGAGATAAACGTCCGCCTCCTCTTCCGGCGGAACAATTTGAAAGCCCTTTGCCCGAAACTGCTCGGACAGGGCCTGTGTTTCATATTGATTGACCTTGCAGCCAAGGGTGTAAAATGCAGCTTTCATAGAGGGCATTCTTCCATTTCCATTCCAAATTCAATCAGATTCCAGTATAATCGAAACGAGCTGAAAAAACAAGCAAAGGGCAATGATTTCCGCTCGCGTGGAAAATAGAAGAAGCCGCGCACCACAGCCGTGCACGGCTTCTCCAAAGGAATATTGAGTAGGCAAACAGAGCGTTAAATATCCAGCGCACGAATATACGGGTTCTCCTGGAAGCAGGCAAGAATCTCCGTTACGGTTAAGGCCTGATCCACGCGCACCACAAGCTCAAGCGATACGGTATCATCCTTGTTTTTTTGCGTTTTCACCTCTAAAATCTGAACATTGATACTCTCCAGATTATCCCGCAGCATTTGAAAGGGCTCCGGCCCTCGTTCCATGGTAATGGAGATCTGTTCGCTCTGGGGCCCCTCCAAAAACAGGAGGCGCTTGTGCAGCAGCACTTGAAGCGCAATAATCATCAGCGTTGCAAAAATGCCCACGATATACATCCCTGCGCCGATGGCAAGCCCCACGCCGGAGGTGGCCCAAATGCCGGCGGCGGTGGTCAGGCCGCTGATGGAGCGGTTGCGCACAAAGATGACCCCAGCGCCCAGGAAGCTGACGCCGGTGATGATATTGGCGGCAATACGGGAGGCATCCAGACTGATGCCCTGCATCGTGACCACATCGAAAAAACCATATTTTGATACCAGCATCATCATCGTGGAGCCGAGCGCTACGATTAAATGGGTGCGCACGCCGGCCTCTTTCATCCTGCTTTTGCGCTCATATCCGATTGCCGCCCCGCAGATTGCACCGATGAGGATGCGCAGCAGATATTCCCCTTGTTGCAGCAGAAAAGCAGCCATGCAACCATCCAACTCCCTCTCAACGTAAAATAGCCGCAGCCTGCCTGCGGCCTGAAAAATCTAAAAATGATGTATGCTATACGCCATGACGAGGCAGATGAAAACACACTGAGTAGATTGATTATAAAAAATTTTTCTGATAAAATCAAATAATAAAGATTGATGATCATATAAATGAAATGAATAATAGCGCTGGGAAAGAGGAAAAGCCGCCATGATCGATACAAGATTGCACACGCTGCTGACGCTGCTGGAGGCGGGCAGCTACACCAAGGCGGCGCGCGTGCTGTCACTGACACAGCCCGCCGTCAGCCACCATATCCGGCAATTAGAGCAGGAATACGGCGCGCCGGTTTTTTACCGGAGCACGAAACAGCTCAAATTGACGCCAGAGGGCAGCATCCTTGTCAAATATGCGCGCCGGATGCAGGCGCTGGAGAACAATGTGCTCCAAAGCCTGGAGGATTACCGCAACGGCCTTTCCCGTTTCACCGTAGGCATCACGCCAACCGCGGAAGAGAACCTGGTGCCGCGTGTGATGGCCACCTACTGCAACCTTCACCCGGATACCAGCATAACGATTGTTACGGATACGATAAAAAATATTTATAATATGTTGAAGTCCTATGAAGTGGATATCGGCATTGTCGAAGGCAGCATTCCGGATGAAACGCTGACGCAGGTGCTGCTCGACACGGATTATCTCTGCCTGATCGTTTCCCCGCAGCACCCCTTTGCCCGGCGGGGGAGCGTGAGCCTGGAGGAGCTCAAGGGCCAAAGGCTAATTCTGCGTTCCCCACAGGCAGGCACGCGCAAGCTGTTTGAAAATTATCTTTTAAGCTGTTCGGAGAGTTTAAAGAGCTTCCATGTGATTATGGAGATCGACAACGTCGCCACCATCAAGGAGCTGGTCGCTTCCAACCTCGGCGTATCCGTCATCGCGCACAGCGCCTGTATCGATGCGGAGCATACGGGCGCTCTCTCCGTGATCCCAATTGAAAATTTCAGGATGACGCGCTCGATCAATATGGTGCATCACAGGGATTTTACCCATACGGAGATTTTGGCGGAAATCCGGCAGATTTATGAGCAGATTCGATAAGATCATATATTAGTGGATATTATATATATAATCATAATTACTTTTGTGCAAAATACAGATTATTGATATAATGTAGAAAATAACCCTTTTTTGTAAAACTATAGATATTTTTTAGAGAATCGTGTAATATAAATGACAAAGGAGGGTTAAATATGGTAGATTTTAAAATTAGTAAACTGTTTAAAAAGGAGGAACCCATACTACACGAAAAAGGGTTTACAATTGAGAAAGACGTATTATTTTATAGAGACTCTTTTATATTAATACGAAATATTTCTCAGGTGTCCGTAGGCCCGCTACCAACGCCGGAGTTTCCCAAAGTGGCAATATTAATGATTTTAATCGGCCTCGTACTATCAGTCGTTATCATTGGGCTTATACCTCTTATTTTGGGATGCATATTAATTTACAATTGGTATCAAGAAGTGCAATATAATAAAAGAAGTAAGTATTTAAATATTACGATGAATGCGGGAACGACGATTTCTTTTGTAGGAAGTGATATACCATTTATGGATCGGGTAGTATCTATTATTCGGGACTGCGCCAATGGTAAATATAATGAGCAACCAATTATAGTAAATATGCAGGGAAGCCAGGTGTCAGGGTCCATATTTGGCCCTGTCACAAAAAATGGGGATGAATATCATGGAAATTGATCTGCATGGTAGCGTAATAACAGGATCAGTATTTGATAAAGTTATCAAGAATGGAAACGAAATACATATCACGGTATCTCCGTCTCCCAATAGCTTTTTGGATAACCCTGACTGGAATCAGCTGGAAAAGGAGATTCAAGCCCTTCTTAAACAAATACATCCCGACGGTCAGGAGGCAAGAACCGTTAAAAGTTTGCTGAAGCCTATAAAAAATAAAAATGTCTCTAAGTTAATTGAGTTAATTAAGAATGGGGCTAAGGAACTTACGTCCAAGGTAATTGTGTCTTTGGCGGGGAATTATTTATCACAGTTTATTCAATCGGTGATTTCCGGAGGTTCTTAAAAAGCAGCACAAAAAGGGATACAAAGAGGCAGTTGCAAATTTTGTGTTTTGCAACTGCCTTTCTCTAATGCAAGATCTGGCGTAACCCGCATCCCAAAGAGCGATACACTGTTGATGAAAGAGGAAGGGTCACGGCTATCTTTTTATTTCAAATCAAAGCCTTCCTCAAGATATTTGCTGCAATCCACCTTTTTGTTGACTGCGAGCCAAGTAAGGCGCTCCACCGCCGTCGCCTGATAGTGGTTTTTGCCGTGCCCGCCGTGGTCCGTCGTCACGAGGATCAGCCAATCCTCCTGCGCATAAGTATCGCGGGCATAAACGGCCTGGATCGCCTGCTCAATATAGGCGTTGGTGTTGACGACTGCGGCGGCATACTCCGGGATTTCAGGGGAGAAGCCGATGCCGTGGCCGGTGCTGTCCGGTTCGCAGTAAAGGCCCGCGGTAACGTCCTTTTCCGCGATGCTTTTCAAAATTTCCTTTTGGAGCGCGGGGTCGTTCTCGGAGGAACTGGCCGTCAACGGGTAGTGATTTGCCTTGGCCCAGTCAATTTCGGCCTTATATTGCACGTTGATATGCGTCGGCCACTGCACGAGGAAGGAAACGGACTTGCCCTGTTTTGCAAGCTCGCCCAGGCAGGTTAACGGCTCCACGTCTTTTTTCTGCTCGTTGTCCGTCACGCCGTATTTGTCCGCCCATTGGCCGGTCAGCATGGAAAAAAAGCCGGGCGCGGTATCGCTGCGGAAGGATTTTTGCGTGCCGCCCGCATAGGTCAGGTACAGGCCGCCGTCTTTCGCGGCGGTCATCACGCCCAGCCTATAATCAGCGAATAGAGGCAACGCGTCCGCGCGGCATCCATCCATGAAGAGCAGCAGCGCTTTCTTCGCGGTTTTTCCAGCGGGGAGGGGGGAGCTGAAGTGCTCTAATACCAGATCATGCACCGTTGTTTGCGGCATTGCGGTTGACACATCGTTTGCAAATAAGCCGCTGCCCTCCACCGTAGCTTTATAGCTTTTTGTGGTGGTGCAGCCCACTAGGGCGCAGGTGATCAGTGAGCCCACGCAGGTGATGGCGAGGGCGGTTTTGATTGCTTTTTTCATGGATGAATCGTCCTTTCTTTCCACTTATCGTTTGATGAACATCATAGCGGTTTCTCTAAAATAGCCTGGCGGTTTCCAGCCGGTTATTTTTCCTCCACAGAGGAGTCAAAAACATAGGTGTCCAGCAGGATGATAATGTTTTTATCCGTGAGCTTTTTGGCCATGAGCTGCTGGAATTTCGTCGTGCGGGTTTTTCCGGCAAGGCGGAGTGTTTCGAGCTCTTTTGCGAGTGTCTCCTGCTGAGCCATGAGCTGTTCATACAGATCTTCCAGCTTTGCAAGCCGCTCTGCCGCTAATCCGGCATAGCCATTTTCCGCGGGGTGCAGATAGGGATCGGCAATCAAGGGGATGGACGATGCCTCTTCGTTGCGTATCGTATATCGTTCCATTTTGTATGGCGCTCCTTTCTGTTAAAACAGGTCAAAGAAATAATCCAATGTAGGCACCAGCCTGCCGGAGCGGTAGTATTCTTTTATTTCGCTTTTTGTCATCCATTTTGCATCTGCCACCTCATCGGTCGTTGCGTTTTCCAGGGAAATCTCTCCGTCGTAAGGGAAGAGCCAAACGTCCTTGATATCGTTGAATGCTGCGCCATTCACCAGCTTTCGCACCTCAGAAGCCACCAAAGCTCCGGCCGACGGCGATAAATCGATGCCGACCTCTTCTTTGACCTCCCGCACCGCGCCATCCACACTGGATTCGCCCTGCAACACGGAGCCCCCGACACATTCCCACATCAGCGGGTAGGTGGGCCTGTTCGCTGCCCGTTGCGAAATCAGATATTCTCCTTTTGCATTCACAATCCAAACATGCACCACCAGATGAAACCGGTCCTTTGGAAGCGCTGTTCCACGAAGATGCGTTTCTCCTGTTTTGATCCGGCCTTCCGTGTAAAGATCCCAAACCTCCATGTTGCAGCTCCTTTATTCCTCTTCCGAACAAAAAATGGTATCATACCGCAAAACAAGGGTATGATACCACATTTTTTGATTGCAGTCGATTTTATTTTGTGACGGGCAGCCGCAGCACGGTTTTCAGGCGCTCCGGTGCCGTCCGCCGCGGGTCGGAAAGGTAGATTTCATGGTGCCGATGTGTCTCGTCGTTCCAAAGCGAATAGCCGTTTTCATGCATGAATGCACGCATTTTGTTAAGGGATGCCGGTTCGTCAGAATAGGGCCCCACATGCATCATTTGGACGCACAGCCCTTCCTCCAGTGCTTCAAAACGCACGCCGGAAACATCGACCTCCGGCTTTTTGCGCCTGCATTCCGCGACGGCCCAGCGGAACACCTCTTCTGTGACGAATTCCGGCTGGCGGATCATGGAGGTCCAGAGCCATTCCTCCCGCGGGCAGTTCAAGTCAAACACACCGCCCGGGAACGACCATAGCCCTTCCAGCGGCGGGACGACGTATTCAAAATACCCTTCCGGTTGATTGCCGCCCAGCTTGCTCATTTTAATGGTGAAGCTCAAGGCATAGAGGGCCTGAAGCGCCGCCTGATACTGCGCGCCGCCCGGCTCTCCCTGACCATCCATCATGAAAAACCGCATCTCGGGCACCTCGATGAGCACAGGCTTGCGGCCTGGTAGGTAAAGATCTTTGTATTCCTTCTTATAATCGAGTTTGTCCGCCATAGCTATGACCCCTTTCCAGGCGAACGCTTTGCAAGCGAAGGGTTTCAGCGATCCGCCCGATTTCTGATGACTTTGTTTTTATCTATAGTTTTAGGATTGGGAAAAACAAATAAGCCTTTTTGGTTTTCGGGCAATGAAATTCCTGAACCGCACCCGCCAAGGCGATTTCGTTCTTTTGCAAATATTGCAGCATGTTTTGGAACGTACCGATGCCGTCGTCCTCCGCATAGAGGTATTCAAAACCGGGCACCATCCATTTTGTCCAGCCGGTGGGTGCGTCCGCACCGGCTGCGCACTCCACGCCGGCGAGATACAACCCTTCTGTAAATTCGTTTTCCCAAGGGTGGAAGGCGCGTGAAAAATCAGACATTGCGCCCCAGATGCCAAGCAGGTTCCCGCAGCCGTCTCGCTGTGCCAATTGCTCCACTTCTTGAAAATGAGCGTTGGCCTCATCCCAAAGTGATTGGATAAAGCCCTCCCCCTCGTTTGTGGAACCCTCCTTCCCGATCACGGCAAATGGCGCTTTTCTGCATATTTGAATCTTCATGGTGCTTCCCTCCTATCCACAATACGCTCCGCTATATTCTACCGGCGCAGCGTTTCCTGCACGGCTTCCAATTGAAAGCTCCACGGGCTGTCCGCCAGAACCGGTATATCCAGTACGGTGCCCTGAGTAATTTTGAAAATAACTTCCATTTTTTTGAAATTATATTTGTTTTTTGTACCATAGTAATCCGCGAGCGGTAAGAGATCCTGTGTGACCAGATTTGCGGAGAAGACGCGGTTTGCACGAATGCGGTTTTTGGTCAGTTTGTCCCCGCCAATGCAGGCCATCTCACCAAGCGAATCGTCCATTCAGGTATAACTGAACCACCAAAACAGCCCAAAATCGGGCGTTTTGTCTTCCTGATAAGTTCCATAGAGGAATAGGGCCTGTGGGCAGAAGTTGTTGGAAATTTCTACTGAGATTTTTTCATTGGAACGATATTCTTTCTCCTGTTAAATCTGTATTTCAAATGTGCAGTGGGAGCTGCCTGACGGAATCGTGCCCGTCCACCGGACGAAAACTTCTTTCTCCATCGCAAAGGAAAAGAGACGCTCAAACCAACCCTCCGAGCATGCGCAATATTCCGCAGGCAAGCCTGGGCTTTTCTGCGCCAGCCCGCAATAGCAGGCGTTCTATTCAGCGATGATCTGCTGCCCGTGCAGCCGGAGCTTTCCTCCGCCGATCCGTCGTGCATGGAGCCCGTCCAAAAATAAGCCAAGGTTGCCCTCGGATTCCTGACATAACTCACGCGCCTCGCGGAGTGCCGCATGAGAGATATATTGCCGCCCGCAGGCAGGCGCGCATCAATGGTTCAACACCCAGACTTCCGCACAGTATAATGAGCTCCGACAGGGCATCGCGCACAAAACGTTTCTGCCAGGCCAGGAGAAGGGGATGACTTTAACGTCCCAGCTGTGCGGAGCACCGATTCGTAAACGGATTCTCCCAATTGATGCCGGATCTCATCCGCAGTCTGTTGCGCCTCATTCCCCATGACAAAACGCCTCCTTTGTAAAAAGGATAGCATATAGAATATGACATCTGCCTGTCAGCTTTCAAGGAATGACTCTGTGGAGGCGGAGACTGATGCAGGATTCATACAAAGAGAAGTAGCAAAAATTTCAATCCACTCCGCCCGTGTGGGCGGAGACTCAGTTTACAGGCGCAAAAGAGCTAGGAATTTTAATTTCAATCCACTCCGCCCGTGTGGGCGGAGACACAAGGATGATTGACCTACGACATTTTTACGACATAATTTCAATCCACTCCGCCCGTGTGGGCGGAGACGTATCGTCCGGGGATTTGCTGTATTTGCGTTCTTTATTTCAATCCACTCCGCCCGTGTGGGCGGAGACAAAGACCTCCAAGAGGTATATAAACAGGTCGCGATTTCAATCCACTCCGCCCGTGTGGGCGGAGACTGAAGATGTGTCGTCGGTCGGAATCCCTATGAAATTTCAATCCACTCCGCCCGTGTGGGCGGAGACCCGATCCTATTGGAGTTTTGCCGCGAATCATTTAATTTCAATCCACTCCGCCCGTGTGGGCGGAGACCAGAACCATATGCAGATGCTTCAAGCCATCGGCAATTTCAATCCACTCCGCCCGTGTGGGCGGAGACGTTTTGATCGCCTTCACGATGCTGTCGAGAGAAGAATTTCAATCCACTCCGCCCGTGTGGGCGGAGACGTGGCTCCTTTCACGGCTTGATAAGAGTATGGATTATTTCAATCCACTCCGCCCGTGTGGGCGGAGACGCCTGCTCTTCTCCGTCAAGTAACTGCTGCCCTGATTTCAATCCACTCCGCCCGTGTGGGCGGAGACCACGTCGGGTTCAATTGGCCACCAACATCTGTCCATTTCAATCCACTCCGCCCGTGTGGGCGGAGACAACAAAGGAGGTGTATTATTATGTATTCTGAACAAATTTCAATCCACTCCGCCCGTGTGGGCGGAGACCTTGTCCCAGAGGTTATCAAAAAAGCCTTTAATTATTTCAATCCACTCCGCCCGTGTGGGCGGAGACGAACTCAACCACAAGCGGCTTTCGGTCGCGCTTATTTCAATCCACTCCGCCCGTGTGGGCGGAGACGTGGATACGTGGAGTTGAGCTTGGCTAACGGCACCATTTCAATCCACTCCGCCCGTGTGGGCGGAGACTGGCTACGCAACCTCTGCGCCTCTCACATCAAAGATTTCAATCCACTCCGCCCGTGTGGGCGGAGACGTCAGGAAAGCTTTGGTATTTATACACCAACCCCAATTTCAATCCACTCCGCCCGTGTGGGCGGAGACCGCACCCCCCCTGCTGCCCCTGTAGTACGTTGGGATTTCAATCCACTCCGCCCGTGTGGGCGGAGACTTGAACACCGTAATTTTCTGCGTCCCATTAGGATAATTTCAATCCACTCCGCCCGTGTGGGCGGAGACTTGCCACGCCGTCACAGAGTGTCAAGGTCGCACATTTCAATCCACTCCGCCCGTGTGGGCGGAGACTTCAGCAGATCGGAACGGCGGTTGGCGTAGGCCAATTTCAATCCACTCCGCCCGTGTGGGCGGAGACCGCAAAAGAAACCAGTTTTCTTGTCTCTTAAACATCTCCATTACAACATATTTTACAGAAAAAAGCAAGAGAACCCGATATAAATTCTCTAATTGTGGATATTTATTCCGATATTCCCTTCCGCTCTTGGTGCGAACCCTCCGGTATTTTACTGTTCGCTTTCGATTCGCACTGAATAAAATTAAAAAACGGACGTATGTATTTTGGCTTTCATTTGCATACGTCCGTTTTTATATTCTATTGTTTTCTTTCTCAGGCTTTCGCTTCTTCTCTCGCCGCCAGCACGCCGTCCAGCCACTTCATGATGTCGTTATAAATTTTTTCGTGGTCGTTCTCATTGAGGATTTCATGCCGGTCGTTCGGGTAGAGGATCACAGTTGGCTCATTGCCTGCAAGCTCCAGATTGTCCGACACGGCCAGAACACCTCTGCCGTTGAAGCCAACAGAATCCTTCGCACCGGAGATAAGCATAATGGGCAGATCGTGAGGCACCTTTTGCGCCCAATCCTTGCGGCTGACCTCCATTAGAATACGCACCACATCGCGTGTGCCGCCTAGCTTAAAGTTAAAGCCGCAGAGCGGATCATCGAGATAGCGGTCGAGATTTTCTTCGCTGGTGCTGATCCAGTCGACATTGGTGCGCGGGTTTTTAAACTGCAAGTTAAACACGCCGTTGCCGATTTTAAAGAGCAGGTCTGCATTGGCGCGTGGGCCGATTTTATCCACCAGCTTGTCAAAGGCAGAGATCACGCCCTCCAAGGAGGCGGGCAGTTCGCCTGTACCACAGAAGATTGCACCGGCCAGCTCCTTGCCGAAGTGTGCGACGTAGGAGCGGGAAAGGAAGGAACCCATGCTGTGACCGAAGAGGAAATAGGGCAGGTCAGGGTAGCGTTTGTGCATGATGTGATGCAGGATATGCATATCATCCACCATGCGGATATGGCCGTTTTTATCGTCCATATACCCGAGATCATCCAGGGAATTGACGGATTTGCCGTGCCCCAGATGGTCGTTGCCGCACACGATAAAGCCGTGCCCGGCGAGGAAACAGGCAAAATCATCATACCGCTCAATATGTTCGGACATACCGTGCGCAATCTGGAATAACGCAACGGGTTTTACTGCATCATCCTGCCAGATCACGCAGTGAATCTTATTCTTACCGGTGGAAGAGTTAAAATATGCTTCTTTGCGAATGATTGCCATTCGAATCGACTCCCTCTGCTCAAAATATAGATATTTGTATTATACACGAATCTGATAAAAAAGTCATTGCCTTTTCCCAATAAACCGGAAATTTCGCCCCTGTTCCAGTGGCGCCTATCCGATTGCGTGATCGCCGGGAAGGTTTACACCGGACCAGGCTTTTTCCCAGGTCGTAGGCTGTTCCGCATCTGTCCAGAAGGCGTCGTCTGGCGAAAGGCCGAGCGGGAGAAAGATGGTGGAGCAGAGATAGAGGCTGCCGGTGTTGATATAGGGCTCCGCCAGCCTTGGCTGACAGCCCAAAAGCCCCTTTTGCAGGAATCCGTTTGGATCGAATAATTCCTGGGAGGAAAGCATTTTCCGCAGTGTGAGGCTGAGCGCACGGCGCACCTGGCCGGGCGGGAGAGAGGCGGGCAGGTGGCCGCTCAGCGCCGCATGGGCAAGCGCGTGGAACGCCCCCGTTCGGTAGGCGATGGAGCGGCCCATGCAGGGATAAGAGCCGTCCGGCGCAATCATCCGCTCAAGCACCTCGCAATAACGCATCAGGCTTTTTACAAACTGCGCACGGTAGCGTTTGTCCCCAATGAGCGGCTCCGCAGTGCGGGAAACCTCTTCGAGCATCGGCTGAATGACAAAGCTGTTGTAATAATCCCAGTGGAAGGCGTCCCCATCGCCGTAGGCACCGTCCCCTTTATACCATTCAAAGTGTTTACTCAGCGCGTATTCAATGCGCATGCCGTCTCCGATCCCTGTGAAGCGATAGCGCATCGCCTCAATCGTTGCGGCGAAGAGCAGCCAGTTATTGCGCACGGGGCGCATCAGGCGCGTCTGTTCAAAGGCGGCGAGCAGTTTCCCACGCACGTCCGGCGGTTGGGTCGTAAACAACTGAGTGGGCGCTTTCAGCAGGGCGCTTGCCAGAAAGGCCGCGTCGACGAGCGGCTGGTCAGGGGAGAGGTGGGCGCCTGTTTGGTTCCATACGCAGTAATCCGTTGCGGAAGGATCACAGATGTTGGTGAGCGCGCTGCGCGCAAAAGACCGGTATTGCTCCTGCAAAGCGCGTTCCTTTTCCGATGCGCTGCGAGGGAGGGAGAGCTCCAGCCAGGGCGCAATGCCTAGCATCGTCCGGCCCACAGCCTCCAGATAGGCCACGCCGCGCTGTTTCTCCTTCTTTGCCAGCGGGAGAGTATCATGCAGGCGGTTTTCCGCGGCGACCGAGAGCACGGGAAACGCAATTTTGTGCATTGCCCGCAGCCATTCGGCACGGGCGATTTCCGCTTGTTTCATAAAAAAGGCTGAGCCACCTTTCCCATCAGGCGTTTGCTTCAATGTAGCACCTTTTCCGGGCGGTGTCAATTGCGCTTTGTGAAAACATAATCCGCCCAGTGTGCGCATATAGATTGAGGGAAATGGAAAGGCAGGTCTCACTTTAACGGAAAACGGAGGGGCTCATCTTGAAAGGTATCGTGGAAGAAAGAGCCGTAGAGCTCGGCGAATATATCATTGCGCATAAGGCGACGGTTCGGGCGGCGGCGAAGGAGTTCGGAATCAGTAAATCCACCGTACATATGGACGTGTCCGAGCGCCTGCGCCGGGTGAATCCGCAGCTCTATCAGGAGGTGCGGGAGGTGCTCGATATCAACAAAGCCCAGCGCCATATCCGGGGAGGGATCGCCACGCAGAAAAAATATCGTGCGATGCATCCCTAAATGTTAAGAAGAAAAAAATAAAATGGCACCCGCAGGCGCGTTTGGGCCGGCGGGCGCTTTTTTTCCATAGAGTTGATTTGCTTTGTGCCCGGTATCGTATACTAAGTTCGTACCCAATTCGATACGAAAGGGCGTTTACAATGAAAACATTTCTTTTGGTAACCTCGCCGCCCGCCAGTGGAAAAACCTTTATTGCCAAGAAGTTAGCCGGGATGCTGCAAAACTGTGTTTATCTTGATAAGGATAGCGTCATTGTTTTATCGCGCCGGATTTTTCAGGCCGCCGGCGAGCCGTTTGACCGCAGCTCTGCCTTTTTTGAGCAGAATATACGCAATTATGAATATGACGCAATCCTACAGATCGCCTTTGAAGCGCTGGAATTCAACGATTGTGTGCTTGTTAACGCGCCCTTTACCCGCGAGGTGCGCAATCCGGTATGGCTGGAGGAGATACGCCAAAGGCTGGCGGAGATGGGCGCCCGGCTTCAGGTGGTTTGGGTGCATACGGATCTGACGGTTTGCCGAAAACGGATGCAGGCGCGCAACTCCGAGCGGGATACCTGGAAGCTTGCACACTGGGAGAACTATGTAAGCAGCCGGAATTTTGACCCTCCAGCGGGCATCTCAGAGCTTATTGTGATCGATAATTCTGGATCGGAGACTTATTTGGAGCGGACACAGGCCCTGGCACATGAAATTGGAGCTGCGCGCAAATCCGGCCCTTCCACCTCTCAAAAAATTTGAGTGTGCTCTATGGGTGGGAAAATCCGACGGCGCGTTTTTGTGCCACAGTGCAAGAAGAGAAGGGGAGAGAGAATTTAATTCCAAATAAAACATACAAAAAAGCTCTGCTTTTCGCCATCTTATCGCTAGGGAGAAAGATTTTACAGATGCTCTTGCGTGTATGGATTTCTTAGACTATAATATCCCCGTAGCTAATTCATAAATTGTGTATCTGAAATGCCGCGTTTGACCGTTTATGGAGGTATACCTGGATGTGTAGCTATTATTTGGTAAAAATCGGCGCCCAATAGCCTGGAAATTTACCCAATACAGCAAAGGATTCATATAGAAGGCCAAGCGTGCATCCCGTTACAATGCGCGCTTAAATGCGTTTTCCGTATGCCTCATGCTGTTGCAATATTACTTGGAATGAAAAAGAGGATGTAAAGGGGACTTACAATGATGGATGTTTCAAAAAACGCAGAGCGCTTTATGGGCTATGCGGATGTCTACCACATGGCACGGCCGCGCGGCCCGCGCTTTGTCGTGGATTGCCTGGTCAACTATCTGGGGTATTTTCCACAAACGGTCGTGGATCTGGGCTGTGGAACAGGGCTTTCCACCCGGCTGTGGGGCACTGCCGCGGCTGAGGTGATCGGTGTGGAGCCAAGCACGGATATGATTGCCTATGCGCAGGAGCATCGTGTGCCGAAGCAAAATATCCGCTTTGTCAATGCCTTCGCTCATGAAACCGGGCTTGCGCCGGAATGTGCAGATTTGGTAACTTGCTCCCAGTCCTTTCACTGGATGGAGCCGGAGGAAACGCTGCAGGAGGTAAACCGCATTTTAAAGCCCGGCGGCATTTTTGCCACCTACGATTGCGACTGGCCCCCTGTGTGCGACCGCAGGGCGGAGGAAGCTTATAACGACCTGCAGCGCAGGATCAAGGAGCTTGCGAGCGCTACCAAGGATTATGCAGATAGCTTTTTGCGCTGGGAGAAAAGCGAGCATTTGTCCCGCATTCAAGAAAGCGGATTCTTTGGCTACACCCGTGAGATTGTTTTTTCGAATACGGAGGAGTGCGACGCGCACCGTTTCATCAACCTTGCGCTCAGTCAGGGAAGCCTGCAAACCATGCTGCGCATGGAGCCGGAGATCGTCAAGCTCTGCGTGGCCCGGTTTGAGAAAAAGGTGCATGAAATTTTTGAGGATGAAATTTTCCGCATGGATTTCTGCTACCGGATGCGCATCGGGATGAAGGATGACAGGGCGGAGGAAGAGCAGGATTCTGTCATCGACTAAAATGATTCAAAAATAAAAAGGCGCTGTTGCACAATGCTTTGCAACAGCGCCTTTTTATTTTTATCCTGCATAAAGCTATCTTTTCGATGGTACAGCAATTCGGCCCATCTAGGTGGCTCGCTTAAAAGGCCTTGAGGATCCCTTCCTCTTCTGCAATTGCCAGCTCGGACAGATACCGCTGCAAAGCATCCTTCCAATGCGGCAGCCTTTGAAACCCTGCTTCATCCAGGCTCTCTTTGGAGAGGCGGGAGTTCAGCGGACGGACGGCCACGCTGGGATAATCCGCCGTGGCAACCGGGTGGATTTTTGCAGGTAGGTGCCCAAGGCGCATAATTTCTTTTGCAAATTCATACCAGCTGCAATAGCCCTCGTTGGTGGCATGATAGGTGCCGAAGCGTTCTGTCAAGGCCATATCGCACAGCAGGGGAGCAAGATCCGCTGTGTAGGTGGGGGAGCCTACCTGATCGCTTACCACAGAGATCTCTTCTTTTTCCCGGCCAAGCCGAAGCATCGTTTTTACAAAGTTGGCGCCGTTGATGCCGAATACCCATGAGGTGCGCACGATAAAGGAGCGTGGGCACAGGATTCGCGTGCTGTTTTCACCGCTCAATTTCGTTTCTCCATAGGTGTTCAGCGGATTTTTCGCGTCATAAATGCCAAGCAGCCGCTCTCCAGAGGCGCCGAATACATAATCTGTGCTGATATAAATAAGCTTTGCGCCCATTTTATTGGCCGCTGCGGCAATGTTTGCGCTGCCGCGGTAGTTGATATCCATGCAAAGCGCCTGCTCCGTTTCGGCACGGTTGACGTTAGTATAGGCTGCGCAGTGGATCACCGTGTCTGGCTGGTAGGTTTCGACCCAATGCATGACCTGCGGCATATTGGTGATATCGCACTCCTCCCGATCAATCCCGCGGCAGGGGATTTTACGCCGGTGAAGTTCCTTAAGCACATCATAACCTAACTGGCCATTGGAACCGGTTACCAAAATCTTCATAGAAAATAGTCCTTCCTATTGATTAAAATATGCCGATCAGGAACCTGTGCCCGCAGGGCGGTAGCCGCCTTGTGATCCATTTCGGTTTTTCACGCGTCTTATGGTAATGCACAGGGAAAGAAACAACAAAAGTAAATCACAATCTTGGCTTTTTACGGATTTCTGTTGCCCATTTTTAATAACATTTATTCAAAAATGGCAATTTAATCCATCCGAAAATAGGAGAAAAGGAGCGGCGAAAACGCTGCTCCATTGCATCCGTTCTATTTTAAGGCCGACTTTACAGTGGATAAATAAAACGCACATCGCTGTTAGCCAGCAGGGGGGCATTTTGATCTTTGGTAGATAAAATCGGATTTTGCATCCCCCAAAGGACGCCGAGCACCGGGTCGTCAAAGCGAATGCTCCGGTCATTTTCCGGCGCGTAATACTCATCCACCTTGTATTCCACCTCTACATCATCGGTCAAGGTCAAAAAGCCGTGCAGACAGCCTTTTGGGATGAAAAATTGCTTTTTATTTTCCTCTGTTAGTTCGACACCGATCCACTTCAGGTAGGAAGGGGAGCCGCAACGGATATCAACGGCAACATCAAACAGCGCGCCGCGCGTACAGGTCAGCAATTTGCTCTGTGCCTTTGGGTTGGTCTGGCAGTGCAGCCCGCGAATGGTGCCCTTGTGCTGGGTGCGGGAACGGTTGTCCTGCACAAAGCGAACCTGAATGCCACAGGCAGCGTATTTTTCATAGGAATAGGATTCCATGAACCAACCCCGATTGTCTCCAAATACGTCGGGCTCAATTAAAAAGGCGCCCTCAATTTTAGTTTGTATGACGTTCATGAATGGGCCTCGTCTTTCATAAAAATACTTCGCTGAAAATAAGCAGTGGCTCAATCAAGGGCGTGAATGATCGGGTCGTCATCATCTGCCCCCCAGCGGCGCGCCCGTTTCCCCGGCGCGTTTTCATACAGGATTTTACCTTCCGCCACCCGGCGCAGGTGCTGCCCATAGGTCGATTTTCCATATTTCTCGGCGGAGGCGATCAGCGCCTTTTTGGTGATCCACCGTTTGTTATAGGCGATCTCCTCCGGGGAACAAATTTTGATCCCTTGCAGCTTTTCCACCGTGCGGATGAAGTGGGCGGCGTCCATGAGGGCATCCACCGTGCCCGTATCCAGCCAGGCAAAGCCGCGGCCGAGGAAGCGGACGTCCAAGTCGCCCAACTCCAGGTATTTCCGGTTGATATCCGTAATCTCATATTCTCCGCGGGCGCTGGGCTGAAGCGCCTTTGCAAATTCCACAACACGGTTATCATAAAAGTAAAGCCCGGTCACAGCATAGTTTGATTTTGGCTCCTGCGGCTTTTCCTCAATGGAGGTCGGCTCGCCTTTTGCGTTGAATTCCACCACGCCGAAAGCACTTGGGTCATCCACATAGTAGCCAAAAATTGTGGCGCGCCCCGGATTGATGGCCGCTTGGCGAAGCAAATGCCCCAGGCCGTTGCCATAAAAAATATTATCCCCAAGGATCATGGCTACGCTGTCGTCCCCAATAAAATCTTCCCCGATGACAAAAGCCTGCGCAAGGCCGTTCGGCTTGTCCTGCACAGCGTAGGAAAGCTTGAGGCCGAATTGTTTCCCCGTGCCCATAAGCGCTTCAAATTTCGGTGTATCCTCCGGTGTGGAAATAATCAGGATTTCCCGAATGCCGGCGAGCATTAGGATCGACAGCGGATAATAGATCATTGGCTTATCGTAAACTGGAAGCAGCTGCTTACTGGTGACCATCGTCAGAGGGTAAAGCCGGGTGCCGGACCCTCCGGCTAAAATGATTCCCTTCAAGGCACACACTCCTCATTTCTGATGAAAACAAACAAATTGCACAAAAACAGCAATCCATAAACGCAATCTAACGTTCATATAATAATACGAAATCGCTTTTCCGTCAACCGCGTTTTCAAAAGCGGGACCTGTAAACGCAGATTAGAACACACTTTTCAACGCATTTTTGCAGATTGTCCAATTATTAGAACCTTTTATTTTGCTCCAAAGTATAAAATAAATTGACAAAGAGGGTTTCGCTATATTATAATTTAGCCGTGGCTAACAATTTCGAAATCAGGTTTCCTCCGCAGGGAGGCGGGCCTTTTTGAATGAAGAGCAGCAGTTTGCCCTTTCACGCCTTATGGCGCTGTAAACAGGCAAAATATCCAAATGAGTGTGAAGGGATCGGTGTTTGATGCTGAAAACAGTTGACCGGCTTCGCCCTGGGGAAAAAGGCGTTGTGACAGGGCTTGGCAGCACGGGCGCGGTGCGCCGCCACATTATTGATATGGGGATCACGCCCGGCGCGGTGATCGTCATGCGGAAAACAGCCCCGATGGGGGATCCAATTGAAATTAATGTGAGAGGGTATGAGTTGAGCATCCGCAAGTCGGAAGCGCAAAATATCCGGGTTGAGGTTTCAGAGTGATTTTGCAAAAAGGATGGTTTGTAAGATGGGCTATCGCTACGCGCTCGCGGGGAATCCCAACTGCGGGAAAACGACGCTTTTTAATGCGGTGACAGGCAGCAATCAATATGTCGGCAATTGGCCTGGCGTAACGGTTGAAAAAAAGGAGGGCAAGGTCATTGGCAGCGAAGCGGACGCCTCGATTGTTGACCTCCCCGGGATTTACTCCCTCTCCCCCTATTCCATGGAGGAGATTGTCACCCGGAATTATCTGATTGATGAGAAACCGGATTTGATTATTGATATTGTAGACGCGACGAATCTGGAGCGCAACCTCTACCTTTCCCTTCAGATCGCGGAGCTTGGCCGCCCGATGGTGATCGCGCTGAACATGGTGGATATGCTGGAGAAGCGCGGCGACACGATCGACTACCCGCTGCTCAGCGCTCTGCTGGGCATTACGGTCGTGCCGATTTCCGCCAGCCGGGGCACCGGGGTACATAAGCTGATTCATACGGCGGAGCACGAGGTAATCCACGCAACGAGCAATACGCATCTGGACCGCCACTGCAATCTGGGTAAGCCCCCCGATCTCTATACCGGCGCGGTGCGCCAGGCGGTGCAGCTGATTGAAGATCTGATCCGGGAGAATTGCAAAAAACACGATTTTCCCCTGCGCTGGTCGGCTGTGAAGCTCATTGAAGGGGATGCGCCCACGCTCGAAAAGCTGGATTTGAGCGACACACAGCTCAGCTGCCTGGAATCAATCGTGCGGGAGCTGGAAACGGATCATATCGACCGTGAGATGGTGATCGCGGATCAAAAATATAAGTTTATCTGCTCCGTCACAGAAAAGGCTGTTAAAAAGGGCCATGAGGACGGGCATTTGACGGTATCCGACCGGGTGGATAAAATCGTCACCAACAAATACCTTGCGATCCCGCTGTTCTTCGCGATCATGGGGGTTGTGTTTTATATCACCTTTGGTGCGCTCGGCCCCCGGCTGAGCGATCTCGTTGGCGGCTTTATCAATGGGACGCTGGCGCAGGCCGTGCGCGGCCTGCTCACCGGAGTTGGCGCCGCGGATTGGGCCACGGGCCTTGTCTGTGACGGCATTATCGCGGGCCTTGGCGCGGTGCTTGCGTTTTTGCCGCAGATATTGCTGCTGTTTTTCTTCCTCTCTATTTTGGAGGATAGCGGCTATATGGCGCGCGCGGCCTTTATCATGGACCGGGCGCTGCATGTGATCGGCCTTTCCGGCAAATCGTTCGTTCCGATGCTGATGAGCTTTGGCTGCTCTGTGCCCGCCGTGATGAGTGCGCGCACGCTGGAGCATGAAAAAGACCGCCGCCTGACGATCATGCTCATTCCTTTTCTATCGTGCAGTGCCAAAATGCCGATCTATTCGTTATTTATTGCGGCGTTTTTCAGCGCGTCGAGCGGGCTTGCCGTGTGCTCAATCTATCTGCTTGGCGTGGCAGTGGCGATTTTGTGCGCGTTCCTTCTGCAAAAAACTGTGCTCAAAGGCGGGCACGCCCCTTTCGTGATGGAATTGCCGCCTTACCGGTTGCCCACTGCCAAAACGCTCACCATGCATGTGTGGGAAAAGCTCAAGGACTTCTTGACAAAGGCGGGCACTGTGTTGCTTGGCGCGAGCGTGGTTGTGTGGGCGCTGCAATATTTTGATTTCTCCTTTCATCACGTGCAGGATAGCTCGCAGAGCATCCTCGGCGTGATCGGCACGGCAATTGCGCCTGTGTTCCGGCCGCTGGGCTTTGGCGACTGGCGCTCCAGCGTCTCCCTTTTAAGCGGCCTGATCGCGCGCGAGCAGGTGGTAAGCTCCCTGGGCATCCTTTACGGGGCGAGCGGAGCCAGTTTGGCCGCTGCTTTGCAGACTGTTTATTCCCCAGCGGGCGCATATGCGTTTATGACCTTTGCGCTGCTGTTTATCCCCTGCATTGCTGCTGTGACGACCATCCGCCGCGAGATGAATTCCGGCAAGTGGACAGTGTTTGCCCTGGGCTTTCAAGCGGTGGTCGCCTATCTGGTCACGTTTGTGGTGTATCAGCTTGGCCGGCTGTTGATGCTGGTATTTTAAAAAGGTGAGGGTGTGTTCCAATTGGGATGGATCGTCGATGTGCTGATTGCGGCGTTGGCCGCCTGCGCCGTGGGCGTGATGCTCTATCAAAAAGTGCGCCAGGTGCGCGGAAAGGGCGGCTGCGGCTGCTCTGGATGCTCCGGTTGCACAGGCTGTTCAGAAGCTGGCTGCGCCTCCTGCGGGGAGTGTCCGCAGGAGCGGGGAAAGGAGCAGGGCAATGGATGATATTTCCGCTTCGTTGGAAGACTATCTGGAGATGATTTTCGTCCTGCATCAAAAAGGCGGCGAGGTGCGTGTGACGGATATCGCGTCGTCGCTGAAGGTATCGAAGCCCAGCGTCAATCGCGCGGTAGGCGCGCTCAAAGAGGCCGGGCTGCTCGAGCATGAGTTTTACGGCACAATCGCCCTGACGCCTGAAGGGGAAACACGTGCGGCGCAGGTGCTTCGCAGGCACAAGCTGATCCGCCACTTCCTGCAGAATACGCTCGGCGTACCGGCTGAGATCGCGGAGGAGGACGCTTGCCGGATGGAGCATGTTGTCAGCGCACAGACGATCCAGCATTTATATGACTATCTTTCTAGGCAGGAGGATGGCTATGAAGAGTAAAGCACCGGAGCTCTGCGTCATCGGCGGGGGAGCGGCGGGCCTGGCAGCCGCCGTTGAGGCGGCGCGGGCCTTCCAGAAGGCTGGCGTTCCTGGGCGGGTGACGGTTTTGGAACAGCTTCCCCGCGTGGGGAAAAAGCTGCTTGCAACGGGCAACGGTCGCTGCAATCTGACCAACCGATTCGCTTCTCCAGCCGATTATTTTGAGGCGGCGGATTTTGTGCGCCCCGCGTTGGAGCGCTTCACCGTTGACGATACGTTGGCTTTTTTTGCCTCCATGGGCCTCTTGTGTGAGGAAGAGGAGGAGGGCCGCATTTACCCCATGAGCCGCCAGGCGGCGAGCGTGCTCGATGCGCTGCGCTTTGAAGCGGAGCGGCTGGGTGTATTTCTGCAATGCGATACGCCGGCGAAAACCCTCCAAAGCGTTGCCCAAAAGGGGGACGGGTCCTTCTTTCGCATCAATGGGGCGCTCCCGGCGGATGCGGTGATCCTCGCCTGCGGCGGGAAAGCTTCGCCCCAGCACGGCTCCGACGGCTCCGGCTACGGCCTGTTGCGCGCCCTCCACATCCCGGTGACAGAGGTGTTCCCGTCGCTCGTGCAGATCACCACGGAGCCTAAGCGGGTGAAAGCGCTCAAGGGAATGCGCGTGCGTGCGGAAATCTCCCTTTCCGCGGGGCGGCAGACGCTTGCTTCTCAGCGCGGTGAAATTCAATTCACAGAATGCGGCCTCTCCGGCATCGCGGCGATGCAGCTTTCCCGCTTTGTTTCCCGGGAAAAAGGGCGGCAGATGGAGGCGGTGCTCGACCTGCTGCCTGACTTTTCGCGCGGCCAGGCGGCGAATTACCTTGCTAGTCGCATCCGGCAAAACCCGGCGCTTGCGGCGGAGCATCTGCTCACGGGGCTTCTCCCGAAGCGCGTGGGGCAGGTTTTGTTGAAGCAGGCGGGGATTGACCTGCTCTCTCGGCCGATTGGATCTTTGCAAAAGGCGGAGCTTGGGGCTGTTGCAGGGTTGCTGAAGGGATGGCGTTTTCCCGCCACCGGCACACGCGGCTTTTCTGCGGCACAAGTAACGATTGGCGGCGCCCAGCGCGCCGCCTTCCAGCCTGAAACGATGGAGGCGCTGTCCCAGCCGGGCTTTTACGCGGCGGGCGAGGTGCTGGATGTGGATGCAGGCTGCGGCGGCTTTAATCTGCAGTGGGCGTGGTCGTCCGGCAGGCTTGCCGGGCGGAGCGCGGCACAAAAGCTGATCAAAGGGCAGGCTGCTGGATGATCGGTAGAACAAGGATGTTGCATAATGATTCGAATCAATGAAATCAAAGTACCGCTGGACGCGGCGGCTGAGCAGTCGCTCTATCCGGCGGCAGCAAAAGCTTTAAAAATAGACCGGAAGCGGATTCAATCGCTGGAGGTCGTGCGGAAATCCATTGACTCCCGCAAAAAGGAGGAGGGCGTTTTCTTCGTCTATTCGGTGGACGTATCGCTCGACCGCGGCGAAGAAGAGTTGCTCGCCCGCCAGAAGGGGCCGCGCGTGCAGCCGTCGCCGCCGTATCACTATGAATTGCCTCAGGCAGCGCGCAATTCCCTGCTGCGCCCCGTGGTGATCGGCCTCGGCCCGGCGGGCCTTTTCGCGGCGCTCACGCTCGCACGCGCCGGGTATCGCCCCCTCGTGCTGGAGCGCGGGCGGGATGTGGATACCCGCACGCAGGATGTGAAGGATTTTTGGCGCACACGCACGCTGGATGAAAGCTCCAACGTTCAGTTCGGCGAGGGGGGAGCGGGCACATTTTCCGATGGCAAGCTCACCACCGGCATTAAGGATGTGCGCTGCCGCAAGGTGTTTTTGGAATTCGTTTCCCACGGCGCCCCGCAGGCGATTCTATATGACGCCAAACCCCACATCGGCACAGACCGCCTCGGCGCGGTCGTCAAATCCATGCGGGAGGAGATTGTGTCGCTCGGCGGCACCGTTCTATTCTCCAGCAGGCTGCTGCGTGTGATCGCCGCCAACGGCGCGGTGCACGGCATTACTTACCGTGATGCGCAGGGGCGCGAGGTGGATTTCGAAACCGATGCGGTGATTCTCGCCATTGGCCACTCCGCGCGGGATACGGTGGAGGCGCTCTATAGGCAAGGGATTCAGATGATGCAAAAGCCCTTTTCTATCGGCGCGCGCATTGAGCACCCGCAGGCGCTCATTGACCGCGCGCAGTACGGGCGGTTTGCGGGCCATCCGGCGCTCGGCGCGGCAGATTATAAGCTTGCGTGCCATCCGCCGCACGGCAGGGGGATGTACACCTTCTGCATGTGCCCGGGCGGCACGGTTGTGTGCGCGGCGAGCGAGCAGGGCGGCGTGGTGGTAAACGGTATGAGCGAGTGGGCGCGAGATGGGGAGAATGCGAATTCCGCGATCCTCGTCGGCATTGAGCCGGAGCATTTTTCGAGCGCGCATCCACTGGCCGGGATGCACGACCAGCGAAAGATTGAGCAGGCGGCTTTCCGCCTCGGCGGCGGGGATTATACGGCGCCGGCCCAGCTCGTGGGCGATTTCCTGGCGGGCAGGCCCTCCCATCAGCTCGGCGCGGTGCGCCCGACCTGCCCCACCGGCGTTTTGCTGGGCGATATTGCCCAGGTGCTGCCCGCGCGCGTGATTGAGGTGATGCGTGCCGCGCTCGTGCAGATGGATCAAAAGCTCAAGGGCTTCGCCCTGCCGGATGCGGTGCTTACCGCGCCGGAAACGCGCTCTTCCTCGCCGGTGCGCATTCTGCGGGATGAATTTTTGCAGTCGAACCTGCGCGGGCTTTACCCCTGCGGAGAGGGCGCTGGGTATGCGGGCGGCATTGTGTCGGCGGCGGTGGATGGTATCCGCTGCGCGGAGATGGTGCTAAGGGATGAGCGGTGAGGCCTCCCTTCCTAAATAGAATAAAACGAACCGGCAGGCTCCAAGCGTTCGGAGCCTGCCGGTAGCCTGTCGGAAAAGTCAAGAGGAAGAAAAAAGTTCACAAAAGGTCCCGTTAAGAATCGCTTACGTAACCAGCATCTAAATGCAGCGTAGAACGCTAGCGGAAGGCCGAGGCAGCATTTGCAGAATCTAACAGCATGGCTCGTGAGGGGATTTTTGCCCGGAGGGCAAAAACGAGCCTTTCCATGTGTTTGAGACCACGTGAGTGGTCGAGTTTGGGAAGGTTCGCCGAACGGGTTCGATCGTGCATCAAAGCCTCCCGCTGCCGAAGTGCCGTGATTTAACGGCCCCTTTTGCTTCCTTTTCCGGCCGAACGAAAAAGGGAGGGCCTGCGCGGCCTGAGCGCATGCTTCACTTTTTGTTTTTATGAAAGCAATTTACAACTGACAGCATTAAAACATTTTCGCTGAACCATCTTTGTGCATTTTGACAAATCGATATACCTTTTTTGACAGGCTGTCGGCAGGCTCCAAGCGTTCGGAGCCTGCCGGTTTATTTCCGTTGCGGCTGAAACGATGCGCAATCAATCATGCGCGGGCTTCCACCTCCCAATCCGGGAGGGAAAAGGCATCCATATAGCGCAGGAGATACATGCAGTCCCGAAAGGCCTGGCGGGTCATCCAGTCGTATTCCATGCCGCCCATGGCGTTGAGCGCCTCCTCCATGGGGCGGAGGAGGGCGCGGTCTGCACCGAGTTTTTCCTCGATTTTCTCCATGGCCTGCCGGTAATCTTCCTGAAACTGCAAGTAGATGCGGTTGTGCTCGCATTGTTCCATGATGCAGGCGGAGCGGGATTCTTCCACGGCCTGCTGAAACCATCTTGAAAAGTCTTCTCTTTGCATCCCAAAAACTCCTTTCAACATCCGCAATGCTTGAAAGGCTTTCCAAGCATATGATAGCTTCAAACGGATCGCAAAGTTTCAAGCTTTGAAACTTGGAAGCATTGGAAAAATGCCTGTCGGCGCGAAACGCCTCCTGCCGCGCGGCGGCAACGCCATTTTTCGCATGGGGAAGCTTTGCGCGTGTATAGTTATGCTGAAAATGCCTTTGGCATTGGCGGTACTGGAAGTGGCTACAGCTTTGACGAGTGGTGAGCCGCTTTCTTTCATTTTTTGGGGCCGCTGTATACCTGATGAATGCCCTTTCGGATGACCTCTGATCGTGATATCGAGAGCTTGCGCGCTTTCGTCAAGTTCTTTCAGTGTGATTTTATCCACACGAACACGGATCATGGTGTCTTTTGGATGTTCAGGATGTGGCCCCGGCTTTTTAGAAGCTACCAATGCATCACCGCCAATGTGTAGCTACAGGTTATTGGCCGATTTTACGGATTTTAAATTTTAATATGGATGCTTTGAACGATCATTCTCCTTTCATGATTTTAAAGTGTCTTTTACCAAATGGGGGAGTCGATTACGGCACTTGAAAAGAGGTTGCCTATCATGTTATGATAACTTTGTACCCTCGTCTTTCAGGCGACCGTACGGGGGAAGTGGTGTTTCTCATTTCCGTGGGCGCCGCTTCTCCATGTTTGATTACACGTCTTCCCGTAGTTTCAAAATTGCTCGGCGGACTGCTTCTGCTTGATTGATATTGTATTTTTTACAGTATTGATCAAGTATTTTTTTTGTGTCGATATCAATTCTTGCAGTCACGCGGCTGATTTTGGGACTGTCGGTTGGACGCCCCATTTTGGCAGCCAATTTTTCACCTCCTATTTTTGGCTAACAAAAGTATAACACTTATGTTAGCCAAAAGTCAAGCGGCCTTACGGATTTCTTTTTCCAATGAGGGGAAATGAAAGGGAAGGTTGAAAATGTAGTAGGTTTGTATCCGTGGTTGTGATTTGTCATACCGGATGCTTTTGTGCCCGCGAATGATTCACTTGGCGCAGCAGGAAAATTCTCATTTTCTACTTGCCTTTCTTCCCGCAGTCGTTTACAATAGAACAGAACATAAGTTCGGATCAACGGAGGTGTTTGCAATGGCGCAGAGCAAGGAAGAGATCGTCCGCTATGTCAACGAGTGGATCGCCCAAATGAAACAGAAAAAGCATGCAAACACCGGCCAGGACTTTGCCGAAATTACGCTGGAAGAGGATCACACGGCCCCAGCGCAGGAGCCCCCCGCTCCCCAGATGCTCCGCCTGCCCGATCCGCAGGAGAGGGAAATCCGCCGCCGCTTTTTAAAAATGCGCCGCCTCTCGCGCAGCATCTGGTTTTCTAAAAGCCAATCTGGCAGGATGCAGGCAGAGCTATTTTACAGGCAGGCAAAGTTGATGGCGGATTTTGAGGATGATTATACGGGGGAAGAACCCTTCTCTATGTATTTTCCCGATTACCAATCCATGGGCTATGAACAGCTGCGTACCTATTTTACCTGGCGTACCAATGTCCGCAAGGGGGTTATCCGGAAAACCTCCTTTTCCTATGTGTTTGTTTATCTTTATGAGCTGCTGAATAACGTTGGCGTAGCGGATTGCCGGGATGGGCTCTCTAAGCTTCTGGCGCTTTGGGAGGACTATCGGGCGTTTGAGCCGAAGCTTGACCGCTATCTGGCGGAATGGGTGAAGGATTATTATATTGTCAACAGCTTTCCCTGCTCCTTCGCCGCGCTTGTGCGGGAGCATCCGCTATTGCAGGAATTTTATCAGCCGGAGGAAGCAACCGGTTATTTTGAGCGCTATGCGCCGTTTTCGGCCTATCCGTTTCAAAAATCCATCTTCTGGTCGGCGGAAACGGAGCCTGTTCTCCGCTCCTGCTTCCAGCAGGTGATGGAAGCGGTGGAATCGCTGATGCAGGCCTTTGGCCTTGCATTTGCCGACCTTGTTTTTGCCGGGCGGAGGGGGAATCTGTGGAAGCCTTACCGCAAGGCTTTATACCACCCCGATTTTGCGGGGATAGAGCCGGGCAAAACTGTGCGCATTTCCGACACAGAGCTTTACTGTTTTCACGGTGAATGCTGGACAGCCTCAAAAAATCGGGTGTGCCGGGAAAACGGCAGGCAGATGATCGGCTATATGCTCAAGCGGATTGAGCAGTTTTATCGGAAGGCCACCGGCTTTCGGTATCAGATCAAGGCTGATCAGGGCAAAATAGATCTCTCGGAGCTGACACGCTTGCCAGATGGCGGGGCGAGCCTTTTTCCTTGCATCGATGAAGCGATACAGGCGCACTATCAAGCCTCGAAGCGCAAAACGGTCACCGTGGATCCGCAAAAACTCGCGCAGATTCGGGAGCAAGCCCAGCTCACGCAGGAAAAGCTGCTGGTGAACCCGGAAGCGGAGCAGGAAGCGCCTGCCCCGCGGGCGATAGGCGGCGATTTACTGCCGGTTGAAAGCGCTTTGTTAGAGGAAAAGGGAAAAACGCCTCCTCCCACCGCGCCCGGCCTGCAAGGGCTTAACGCCGGTTTGCCTACGCAGGCAAACGACAGTGGAAGCGGATGGGAGCAGTTTGCCGCCTCCCTGAGCGCTGCCGAGCGGGAGGCGCTTTGCAGGGCCCTGCGCGGCGCTTCTGTGGCCGAGCTTTCCGCCTATGCGAAAAGCTGCCATCTCATGCTGGAGGTGCTGGTAGATGGCATCAATGAAAAGGCGGTTGATACGGTGGAGGATACGATCATAGACTGCACGGATACCGTGGAAGTGTTTGAGGAATACAGAGATGAATTGGAGAGGGTGATGTTTCAGTGAAGCAAACGAATCCGCCCAAACGGATCACCAGCACGATCCTCAACGCGCTGAAGGGCGGCGTTGTGCCGCGGGTGGGGCTTGAGTATATCACCGTCGGCCGTGATCGGGAGATTGACGCGCTGCTGCGGGATATTGATATCATTGCGGAGGGCGGCGCGGCCTTCCGCTTCATCGTCGGCAAATACGGCAGCGGCAAGAGCTTTCTGCTGCAAACCATCCGCAATTATGCCACGGAGCGGGGCTTTGTGGTGGTGGATGCCGATCTGTCGCCCGAGCGGCGCTTCGTCGGCACGAAAGGGCAGGGGCTCGCCACTTTCAAAGAGCTGATGAAAAATATGTCCACCAAAACGAAGCCGGACGGCGGGGCGCTGCCGCTGATTTTGGAGCGCTGGATTTCCGGCATCCAGTCCGCGGTCGCTGCGGAAGAGGGCGTTTTGCCCGGCGACCCCGCCTTCGACCGACTGGTCGAGCAGAAGGTTTACCAGGTAACCGGCAATTTGCAAGGCATGGTCAACGGCTTTGAATTCGCAAAGGCTGTTTTGCTGTATTACGAGGCCTATCTCAGCGGGGATGATTTGCTCAAAGCAAACGTGCTCAAATGGTTCCGGGGCGAATATCCCACTAAGACGGAGGCAAAGCGTGAGCTGAATATCAACTTTATCGTCACGGACGACACCTGGTATGATTTTTTGAAGATATTCGCCGAATTCATGGTTTATGCGGGCTACCGGGGCATGCTCGTGCTCATTGACGAGCTGGTGAATCTCTTTAAAATTCCGCATTCCGTCACCCGCCAGAGCAACTATGAAAAAATCCTCACCATGTATAACGATGTGTTGCAGGGCAAGGCGCAGCACATTGGCTTTTTGATCGGCGGAACCCCGCAGAGTATTGAGGATAAGTATAAGGGCGTGTTCAGCTACGAGGCGCTGCGCTCCCGGCTGTCGGAGGGCCGGTTCGCGTCCGATACGGTCAAGGACATGCTCTCTCCGATCATCCGCCTGAATATGCTCACCTACGAAGAGATGTATGTGCTCATCGAGAAGCTCGTGCAGATGCACGGCCAGCTCTTCGCCTATGAGCCCCAGCTCACGCAGGAGGAGCTCGTGGCGTTTTTAAACGTGGAGTATAACCGCGTGGGCGCGGATACGCATATCACGCCGCGGGAGATCATCCGCGATTTTATTGAGTTTCTCAATATCCTATACCAAAACCCGACCAGCACCGCGCAGGAGATTCTGGGCAGCAGCAGCTTTGTGCTGGCGGATGCGGCGCAGGAAGAGGAACCGTTTTTGGAATTTGACCTGTAAACAGAGGAGGGCATGGCGTGGAGGATCTATTTCACCGGCTGGCGCCGTATATTCAGGATTACATCTATGCGAGCAATTGGACGGAGCTGCGGGAGATCCAGGTGGCCGCCTGCCACGCCGTTTTTGATACGCAGGAAAACCTTCTGCTCTCCTCGGGCACGGCTTCCGGCAAAACGGAGGCGGCCTTTCTGCCGGTGCTCACACAGCTGTATCAGCATCCCGCAGGCTCGGTAGGGGTTTTGTATATCAGCCCGTTGAAGGCGCTGATCAACGATCAGTTCAAGCGGCTGGATTACCTGCTGGCGGAATCTAATCTGCCGGTTTGCAAATGGCATGGGGACGCTTCCCAGGCGGAGAAAAACCGGCTTTTGAAGCACCCGGAGGGGATCTTGCAGATCACGCCCGAATCGCTGGAATCCCTGCTTATCCATAAGCGCGGCGCATGCGTCAAGCTGTTTTGCGATCTGCGTTTTATCATCATCGACGAGGTGCATTATTTTATGCGCGATGTGCGCGGCATGCAAGTGCTGTGCCTTTTGGAGCGGCTGCAAAGGCTTGCGGGCGTTGTGCCGCGGCGGATTGGGCTTTCCGCCACGCTGGGCGATCTGAGCGTTGCGCAGAGCTGGCTCAATTCCGGCACCGGCCGCAGCTGCATCGCGCCGGTGTGCGGTGCGGAAAAGCAGAAGATCCGGCTTTTGGTGCAGCGTTTTCAAAGGGCGGATCAAACCACGCCGGACGGCGCGCTGGATGCGGGCGAAGCCGCGCACTATGAATACCTCTACCGCATGACGCTGGATAAGAAAACCATCCTCTTCACCAATTCGCGGGAGGAGACGGAGCTTGTCATGGCGCATCTGCGGCAGCTTGCGCTGAAACATAAAACGCCCGATGTTTACCGGGTGCATCATGGTAATATTTCCGCCGTTCTGCGCGAGCAGGCGGAGGATGAAATGAAATCCGCAGAGGAGAAGCTCGTCACGGGGGCGACGGTCACGCTGGAGCTCGGTATTGATATCGGCTCGCTGGATCAGGTGGTTCAGGTCGGCACACCCGCAACGGTTTCCAGCTTTGCGCAGCGATTGGGCCGCTGCGGCCGGCGTGGCCAGGTGCCGCAGATTTTGTTTACCTTCCTGGATGATGTGCACACCACCGCGGCGGATACGCTCGGGCCGATCAATTGGAGCTTTTTGCGCATGATCGCCATCATCGAACTGTATACGAAGCAAAAGTGGGTGGAGCCCCTCACGCCGGGCCGGTATCCGTATTCGATGCTGTATCATCAAACGATGAGCTATCTGTTATCCGCGGGCGAGGCCACGGCGCAGGAGCTAGCGGAGGCAGTCCTGCGGTTATCCTGTTTTCAAACGATCCCGCAGGAGGATTACCGCATTCTGCTCCGGCATTTGCTTTTGATCGGCCATCTGCAAAAGATGGAGAGCGGCGGGCTCATCATCGGCCGTGCAGGGGAGAAGGTGGTAAGCGATTATCATTTTCTCGCGGTGTTCCAAGTGCCCGAGTATTATCTGGTGAAGGATGAAAACCGCTCAATCGGCACGGTGGATAAAATCTACCCGCAGGGCACACGCTTTGCCCTTGCTGGGCGGACGTGGGAAACGCTGGAGGTGAACCAGAAGGCCAAGGTGTTATTTGTCAAGCTGGTGCCGGGCATCTCGACTGTGGATTGGGATGTGGACTTCACTGCGGATTTGCATACCACGCTGGTTCAGAAGATGAAGTATATTTTACTGTGCGGGGAGCAGTATCCGTATCTCAGCGATTCCTGTAAGGAACGGCTGGAAGAAATTCGCTATCTGGCGCGCAATTCCGGCATTCTGGAGCGTGCCGTCACGCAACTATCCGAAAATAAGTATGCGATTTTCCCCTGGGTTGGCACACGGCAGCTCTTCACTCTGCATTTTATGCTCCTGGAGCGCGGCTTCAAGAGTAAAATTCTGTGGCGGACCTGCGTTTATCTAGAGGTGACCTTTAGCGGGAAAGCGCCGGATGCGAAAGCGCGGATCGAAAGCGCCCTGCGGGAAATTGCGGCTGAGCCGGCCGATCTCAGCGGCCTGCCGTTGCCGGAAAAAGTGCAGATCGAGCATAAATATAATGCGTATATCCCCTTCGAGCTGCTGCGTAAGGAGTTCATCTTCGATTTTTTGGAGCCGGATGGGCTGCGGGAAGCGCTCTCCCAACAGTTTGGCGTTGCTCCCATCTTGGATGAATAGCGGCTGATTGCCGGTTGCGTTGATGAAATCATAGCGGAAAGAAATAAGCGCTCACGGATACGGGGCTGTTGCAAAATGCTTTGCAACAGCCCCTTAGTCTGTCGAAAAACCGATTAGAAGAAAAACATTCATAAAAAGCTTTTCGCCGGATTGCCAAAAGAGATTGATGAAGAAGGTTGCGCTCAGGCCGCGCGGGCCCACGCCTTTTCTCTTATTAAAAAAGGGTGCAAAAGAACATTTTCGGACGGCACTGCGGCAGCGTTTGATCGATCTGTCACGTTGGGAAGCGTTCGGCGAACCTTCCCAAACTCGACGGCTTACGCCGTCTCAAACACATGGCAAGGTTCGTTTTTTGCCCTCTGGGCAAAAATCCCCTCACGTGCACACAGGGGATGCGTGAAACTTGCTGCCTTGGCCTACCATAAGGCTTCAGCCTCTTTGAAACAGGTAGGTTTTATCTGGCTGCTTTTCTGAAAGCTCTTTGTGTATATTGATGAAAGGCCTGAACTGTTTCGACAGCCCCGTTTGATGTAGAACGCCTTCTGGCTGAAAGAGGCTTACGACAGTTTCTGCTTTGCGAAAACGCTGCCCGTATCAAACTTCCGTTTCAGCTTTTCAAGCGCCTTTTTTTCGATGCGCGATACAAAACAGCGCGCCTGTTGTAAACGATGATCCCTAAAAATAGCCCTGTAACTGCTTGAAACGAAATTTAATGATGATATTTTTCTCTTCGGTTAATTCCACCCGTTCAATGAGGCTGACAAGCAGCTCCCGGTTCGCTGCTGCGGTATCAAGGAAACGTGATACCAATTCTTTCGCCAAATCAGCTTGCCTGGCAGGGGAGAAGTCCGGCTTTTCCATCTCCTTCAATCGCTGTTCCAGCATAGCCCGTTCGCTTTTTACATGCCGGTAAATTCGATCAAAATCCTGTTCTGCCAGCAGGCCGGAGAGTTTATCCAGATACATCCTGTCCAGATGGGCGCTGAAAGCCTCAATCTTTGTTTTCAGGTTGTCGATCTCCGCATTCTTCTCCGTTTCAGCCTTTCTTTTTGTGAGTGCCTGTTCCGCAAGGGGAAGCAACTGCTCTGCCTGCAAATATTGTGTACAGACCTCTCTTACCTTTTCTATGACCGCGTCCGTTACCGTCTGTTCTTTAATGGAATGGCAAGTGCAAACGCCTGCTTTTGTAAACCGTTGATAGGTACGGCAGATGAAGAAAAGACGATCTTCGCCGCTCGCGTTTTTGCGGTTGATTACAGCCAGCGGATAGCCACACTCATGGCAAAAAATCAAACCCTTCAATAGAAAATCATAGGTGTGGGAACGGGTCGCTTTGCGGCTTCTGATTAGGAGCTGCACCTTTTCAAAGGTTTCCGGGCTGACAATCGGTTCATGTGTCCCTGCTACAATCACCCAATCCTGTGGGTCTTGCCGGACGCACTTTTTGGATTTATAGCTGATCTTCCGGCTGCGGCCCTGCACCATATTGCCGATATAGGTCTCGTTTTGCAGCATGTCGGAAATGCGCTCACTGCTCCACAGGCCGGAATAGGGGCCGGGATGAGAAACCGGAATCCCCGCATAAGAGGCGGGCGTTGGAATCCCTTCTTCATTGAGCTTTACCGCAATTTGCCGGCAGGACATTCCATTCAGCGCCATTTGAAAAATCCGACGCACGATCGGGGCAACATTCTCATCAATAACGATTTTGTTTTTTTCCGTTGGGTGCATTTGATAACCGTAAACAGGTTTTCCGCCAATGAATAGCCCTTTGTGCTGTTTGTCGTGTTTTACGCTGGAAATCTTTTTGGAGATATCCTTGGCGTACATATCGTTCATAATGGCGCGGAAGGGGGTAATATCGTTGGCAGTGGAATCCACACCCGTATCAATGCCGTCCAATAGGGAGATGTAACGCACCCGGTGCTCCGGGAAATACCGCTCCATATAGTGCCCTGTCATGATGTAGTCGCGCCCCAAACGGGAAAGGTCTTTCGTAATAACCATGTTGACTTTTTTCGCTTCAATATCGGCAATGAGCCGGTTGAAGCCAGGCCGGTCATAATTCGTGCCGCTCCAACCGTCATCAATATAGGTATCGTATACGTCGAGCCGCCGCTCTTTGGTGAAATCACGGAGCATGGAAAGCTGGTTGGAAACGCTCTCGGATTGCCCTTCCCTATCATCTTCTTTAGATAAACGGATATACAGTCCAACACGATAGTCCATTGGTTTGCTTATTTCTAAATACATATTGTACCTCCAGAAATAAGCGGTTGTTTGTTGGTGTCAGACATGAGGACACGCTTTTTTGTCAAGGTAGCCTTGCAGAAACAATAGGAAGGATTGCCGGATGATCTGTTCCAGTTCTTCACCGGAATCAGAAAAGATACATTGGATGTTGACCGGGGTTTTTTCTTTTGTGCTGCTCATTTCATCACGCCACCATTCTAAAAAATTGGAATGGTAAAACGTATGTAAGAGCGCTTGTACGGTATGTATCTAGCGTATCGATCACGGTTCGGCCCTCACAGAACTCAAATTTGGCAACGCCCATGAATAATCCATCAGCGTCAAAAAAATCTTCATGATGATGACAAAAAACGGAGAAGATGCTGTTGCCAACCGTATTCAACAGCGCTTTTTTTGTATGTCTGAAGTTGGTATGGGTGATTTCATAGTCAAGGATTCTTTTTCGCTGAATGTTTAAACGGCTCCCCGCGTCACGGTAATTGTATACCTGTCTATAGCAAGTGCGTTAGCGGTCAAACGATCGATGATATAGATTTTAATTTTAGGTAACTTATATCGTTACTGGAAGATTTTCTGATAGACTTCCTGAAATATAGGATGCAAATATTCCCGTTTCCATTTGATATCCAGTTTTCGCACATGATTGAAGATTCGCAATAGTGTTTTCCCAATGGGCCGAACGCAATCGAGAGGGAAACAATATGCAAACCGGCGCAAACAACATAGCTGCTCCACGTTCCGATTAAAATAGCTGGTAGCCATAAAATAAATCAAAAACCAAAGAATATACAGCATAAAATCTTTCCTAAAAGACGCTTTTGAAGGGAAGAATCTGATAATGTGTTTGGAAGAACCATTCGATTAAAGATTTGGAGCAACAGTTCATTTAATAGTAAACCGTTTTTATCATAGAAAAGCTCCGTTTCTGGCTTCATACGATCGACCATTTATTAAATGAAGATAATACAGCCTGTTTAAATAATGGATTTATATTACAAGAATTAAAAATAAACACAAAGAGCCAGTGGCCTATAAATTCCACTAGCTCTTTGCTTATACTCTCTATCATTTTTAGTTTTGTTAGTAGTTTGTTACCCTTCTTTGATCTGTTTACCATTTGTGTTTTGCTCTTCGATATTTTTGTCCCATAATGCACTGAAATAGACGGAAAAATCAGAACTGGAAACGCCATTCGACAACGTCCCGTGAAGCATTCATAATAGCTCCATCTATCAAACGAAGCGGAGGAAAGATGAATGCTGCAACTCGAAAAAAAAATTGGTGATTACTTAGAATACTGTGAATACCAAAAAAATTTAAGCCCCCATACACTGAAAGCGTATCGAATTGATTTATCACAGTTTCTTCAATTTGCGCAGGGGATAGAGGAAGCGCTGCATAAAAGCAACCTATCCCGCTATTATGTTCATCTCCATAAAGAATATCAGCCGAAGTCGGTGAAACGGAAAATTGCCTGTCTGAAAGCCTTTTGCAGTTGGCTGGAATATGAAGAGATCATCGAACAGAACCCATTCTCCAAGCTGAAAATAAAGTATCAGGAGCCGCGTCTCCTGCCCCGGACGATTCCGATCCATGTGATTCAAACGTTGTTATCTGCGGCCTATGATGATTTAAAAGCTGCCCGAACCGCATATCAAAGCCGGTCGGCGCTCCGGAATACGGCAGTATTGGAGCTGTTATTTGCAACGGGGGTTCGTGTGTCAGAATTGTGCTCACTGGGGGAGGGGGATGTAGACCTCGTCAATATGACCGTTCGTGTTTTGGGGAAGGGATCAAAGGAGCGGGTCATCCAGATTGGGAATACTCAAGTAATGCAGATTTTGAAGAGATATCAATCTGCGCATTCTCAAGCAATCTCAGAATCGGGTTTCTTTTTTGTGAATCGGGATAACCGGCGGCTCTCGGAACAATCGGTTCGCTTCATGATTCATAAATATGTGGATCGGCAGGGGATTGCGCTTCATATCACGCCGCATATGTTCCGTCATTCATTTGCGACGCTGCTGCTGGAGGAAGATGTGGACATTCGATATATCCAGCAGCTTTTAGGCCATAGCTCTATTGTTACAACACAGATTTATACACATGTTGCATCCAGCAAACAGAGAGACATTTTAACGGCAAAGCATCCGCGTAATAAGTTGGCAATTTAATAAAATTAAGCCCTTCATCAGATTTATTGATGGAGGGTTTATCTCTGTATTTGAAGGATAATTCTTTATTATCACACGACAAAAAGGAGATTTAGCAATGGAGTATAAAATATTATGTGATTACAGTGAAAATTTTGCTTCCAAATCAGAGTTAGGCCTTATTAACGATCATCAAGATCAAAAAACTTTTGAGGAGATAAATGCAGCAATAAAAGACTGCGGATATCATTGTGAAATTTTTGGAGGAGTTCCTGAATTGTTACAGGCCTACGAAAATCAGTTAACATTCAATAAGAACATAATTTTTATTAATCTTTCAGATGGCATGGATCAGAAATATAGTAGAGTGCAAATCCCGGTTTTATGCGATATGTTACACCTTCAATATTCCGGAGGTGGTACTTTTGAGATTGCTTTAACAAGTAATAAGTACTATACCTCAATGGCTTTACGAGAATATGGAATTCAAACTCCCAAAAGCATATTACTAACTCATATGGACAACTTTAATATTCCTTTTCAAGGAAAATACATGGTAAAACCCAATTCGGAAGGTTCATCAATTGGTATATCTCAAAAAAGCATCTGTAAAAACAAAGAAATAGCAAAGCATCAAGTCTGTAATTTATTATCTTCCTATTCAGAAGTTCTTATTGAGGAATATATTCCTGGATATGATGTAACTTGTTTTATAATTGGTAATGAAGATATATTGCTAGATGAAGTTCTGGCTATAAAACATCACAATAAATTATTTTTTGATAATGAAGTTCTCGGCAACGAAGAGCATTTATTAGAGACTAGAGAATTTTTACCATCTGAGAAAATATTATCCAGAGAAACGGAAAATACAATTAAGAATATGAGCATAACAATAAAAAACTATTTACATATATATGATTTTTGTAGAATTGATTACAGAATAACATCTAATAACGAAGTTTTTTTCTTGGAAATTAACACTGTACCTGCAATTAATATGAAAAGTCAGGTAGGCGTTATATGCAAAAAATTAAACATTGATTTTAAAGATTTTTTAAAGATGATTATAGATACAGTAACAAAAAGATTCAATAATGAGTAATAGTAAGTAACCAAGGCTCAAAACGCAAGTTAAAAAAGTCTACGTATTTTTCATCTACACGATTTTTTATATCTATTTCTACTTGCCTATTCCAGTCCTTAAACCATATATACGGAAGTGACGTGTCATCATAGTTATTTGCAATTTCTAGAGCTTTTGAAGTATAGGATTTATCATAACGAAATAAAATCTCTTGATTTTCATTATAGCAATATTCCTGAACGAATCCTAAAGAATATGTTACCTTAAGAATAATACTAATATCTAACCCTTTATGTTGACCGTTTCGTATTATCCTCTCAAGGTCTTGAAAAAGATGAACATATTGGTTATTTGAAATAACTGCATAACAAACCATTAAATGGTTTTTTAATACTATTTCTGCATATTTTGATTTATTAAATAATAATGCTCTTCGAATATTAGATATTGCTTCTTCAAATTCTCCTTTAAACATCAAACAGTTTATGTAATTATTTAACACATATGATAATTCATGTATTTGAACAGTTTCAAAAATCTTTAGACTTTCTTTAAAAGTTCTTTCAGCTAAATCTATTTTTCCTTGCCAAAATAAATCAAATCCTTTATTTACCAATAATTCACCTAACATAACTGTATTATTATTAGTTCTATACTTTTTTTCTAAAATTAAATAGTTATTCTGAACAATTTCTCCTCGATAATACTCCATACAACCCATGAGCACACTGTCATATAAATTTGAATTCATTGAAGAGATGTTTTTTAAAAGATAATCATATATTTTTTTCGCATTTTTCCTTTCTGTTTCAATATTGGCAAGTATTCGTTGTTTCATATTTAAAATTTCCCAAACTTTAGATTTCAAAGAATCTTGCCTTAACATCTTATCTAAATATTCAATGGCAGTTATTTTATTCATGCTTATATTTTCTATTAATACATATAGCATAGAGTATTCAAAAGAATGCGGAAAATTATCATCAAATACTAATTGTTTGGCCAAGTCATATTTACCTATATTATAAAAACAGCTACTTATTATAATCCTATCTTCTTCTTGCAGTAGTTTCCAAATTGGTTCTATTCTATAAAAAATTTGTTGCGCTAAAGAAATATAATTTTTTTGGTAGAAATATTTTCCAATTGACAAATTAATTTTTTCCCAATTATCGTACTTAGCTTTATATGATAGCCAAGCTTCTTGGTTTTTAATTTTATCAATATCAAAGAAATTATTCTTATTTTGTATTAAATATTCAAACAGATATCGCGATAGAAGAGGGGCAAAATTATCATTTCGATAAGAATCATAATAAATATTTTTATTTATGGAGTCATTTAATTTAATAAATTGATATCCATTATTTAAGTATAATTCTAATACTTGTTTTTCATGGATTAAATTACATAATTCTAAATTTATTTGTCCTATATTTATAATATTAATATGTATTTTAGAACAAACAAACTCGACAGCCTTCAATAAATTATCAAATTCCCATTCGATATCTACAAACAGAGTTGTTAAAAAAATCAGTTTTTCAATGAAATTATTAAAATTTATTAATGTAGTACTTCCTGTTATAATTGAACGCAAAGTGTCCTTGTCCCATATCGCATAATTTAAATCTTCAGATATTATCGAAGGGTTTTCTAGATACATTTTCGCCACGATATCTTTTAAAGCTCCTGGGTAACCCTGACAAAAGTTAAAGACATGCTCTATTGAATCTTTATCCTCACTAGTAAAATTAAATATGTCAAATAGCATTTCGTAAAATTGATCAGGATGCTGAAATCTATCTAAATCAGTTCGTATAACGTCAATATCAGAAAAAAGGAATTTATATACTTCTTTTTTCTCTTTTAATTTTTGACTGTCAGTAGAGATAATATATTTAAGTTTTAAATTATTTTCAATTGTCATTATTATTATTTGAAATATAAAGTTGATAGATATAGCATCACACTCTGTAAAGTTTCTCATCACAATAATTAGATTTTCAGACTTAGATATTTCCTTTATATATTTATATATTATTTGAACAGAGGATTCTTGATGACCTGAAGAGTCCTCTGCTATAGAATTTATATCAAGCAGCAGATTAAAAATATTAGATGGATCTATTCCGCTGGAAATTTTTACAATTGGAGACATGATCCCGTTTACTATTTTAAAAAATTTTACATAATTGTCTTTGATGTATTTAAAGAACTTTCCGTTAGCTTGATAATCCAGTTTTTGAATCAATTCTAAATATGCGCATTGGCATGCTGGGCGACTTAGATCTATATCGATAAAGGTTTTGCTTTGATTTTCTTGTATTATTTTATCGATCAAATAACTCTTACCAACATTTTTATTACCATTAATTAAAAAAATATTAGATGCATTTGGGGAGTTTAAAAAATCTCCGCATTGTTTCCTTGCATATATTCTATCCACAAAATTAAAATTCCATAAATCTCTATTAGTCATTTCATCACCCATCTGATTTATATCAGATAATAAAGAATTATCCTACATTTCTATTGCCATTTTAGTCTCATCTCGAAAAA
>OIZU01000280.1_pt1 | contig 47428 bp, 53 predicted proteins | sample 1588661 | NCBI WGS metagenome assembly OIZU01 (sample SAMN03283257) | human gut metagenome | biome: human-associated habitat; material: feces | host: Homo sapiens | place: USA | collected 2013 | reverse complement strand
AATGAAAAAACCCAGGCGGTGGACGGTATTGAGGAGGCGGAGATCCTGGAAATCATCGATCATCACAGAATTGGCAATTTGGAGACGATGGGGCCGGTTTATTTCCGGAACCAGCCGCTTGGCTGTACAGCGACGATTATTTATCAGATGTACCAGGAAAATCAGATCAAGCCGCCCAAAGAGATTGCGGGACTTCTGTGCGCTGCCATCCTTTCGGATACGCTTTTATTCCAGTCGCCGACCTGTACGCCGATGGACGAAGCAACTGCACGGACGCTGGCAAAGATTGCGCAGATCGACGTTGTGGAGTTTGCGAAAGAGATGTTTAAAGCGGGCAGCAATCTTGCTAATAAATCTGTTGCAGAAATCTGCTTTCAGGATTTTAAGGAATTCCACGTCAATGAGCTGACATTCGGTGTAGGTCAGATCAATTCTATGGACAAAGAGGAACTGGAGGAGATCAAAGAAAAGATCTGTCCAAAGCTGGTAGAAGTGCTCAAGGAAAGCGGACTTGATATGGTATTTTTTATGTTGACAAATATTGTAGAACAGTCCACAGAACTGCTATGCAGCGGTGGGAATGCTAGAGAGACTGTGATGGATGCCTTTGAGCTTTCCGAGGATACAGAGGATATCATTTTAAACGGTGTAGTATCCAGAAAGAAGCAGCTTATCCCAACGCTGGTCAGCGAGATGCAGCAGTAGAGGAGAGAGAAATGAGTGAGAAAGAGATTTTTAAACCGGGGAATATGCTTTATCCGCTTCCGGCTGTCATGGTAAGCTGTGCGGATAAATCAGGAAAGGACAATATTCTTACGGTTGCGTGGACCGGGACGGTCTGCTCGGATCCGCCCATGCTTTACATTTCGGTCCGTCCGGGACGGTTTTCCCGCCATATGATCGAGGAAACAGGAGAATTTGTCGTCAACCTGACGACGGAGAAGCTTGCAAGAGCTACAGATTTCTGCGGGGTCCGATCCGGAAGAGATGTGGATAAGTGGGAGGAGACACGTCTGACGAGAAAAGCGGCCGTCTCTCTTCAGTATGCTCCTGCCATTGCGGAGTGCCCGGTCAACATCGAGTGCAAAGTGCGCAAGATTCTGCGTCTGGGAACACATGATATGTTTTTAGCGGATGTGACGGGTGTGCAGGTAAGCAGCAGGTACATGAATGAAAATGGAAAGTTTGAGCTGAACAAAACAGGACTTCTGGCCTATTCCCATGGAGAATACCTGGGACTGGGAAAGAAGATCGGCACATTTGGCTACAGCGTCAGAAAGAAGAAAAAGAAATAATAAAGATCCATCCGGAACCCGGAGTGCAGGCAAGGGCGCCAGTACTCCGGGTTCTATCTGTCTTTTCTTCGGAATACATTTACAGGAGAGAAAAGGAGAGTGGCGTATCGAGTGAAACAGAAAACAAGATGGTGGAAATTGATCGGGGAGATCCTTTTGATTGCGGCGGTCTGTCTGACTGGTATGTGGCAGAACACGAAGAAGACGATGGAGAGTATCAGCGATGTGGCAAAGAAAGAGGAGAAAAGGATCGCCATTACCTTTGACGACGGCCCGGATGGCACCTATACCCCGCAGCTTCTGGACGGACTTAAGGAACGGGGGGTAAAGGCGAGCTTTTTTGTGATCGGAAAGGAAGCAGAGGAACATCCAGAGCTGATTTTACGGATGTATAAGGAGGGACATCTCATCGGGAACCACACATATCACCATGTGGAGCTGACAAGGGTGGATATGGAGACTGAAAAAGAAGAGATCAAAAAGACAAACGAAGTGATCGAAGGGATCACAGGAGAGAAAGTCACCTATATCCGTCCACCTTATGGGGAACTGAGGGAAGAAACACTAAAGGATGTGGAGTTGATTCCGGTCAAATGGGATATTGATCCGCTGGACTGGTGTACGAAAAGTACCGGGGAAATCGTCAGAAAGGTAGTGACGAGGGCAGAAGAAAATGGTATTATCTTATTACATGACTGTTACGGCACCTCAGTAGAAGCAGGGCTTCAGATCATTGATGCCCTACAGAAGGAGGGATATCAGTTCGTCACAGTCGATGAACTGATTATGGATTAATTGTGGACGAATCATAGAATTTATGATAGATGAAGGAACGGGAAGAAACATGCTGTATGAGTTTTCAAGGACAGAATTATTATTGGGAAAAGAAGCACTGGACAGGCTGAAAGAGGCGACCGTTACCGTGCTTGGTGTGGGCGGGGTAGGATCTCATTGTATCGAGGCGCTGGCAAGAAGCGGGGTAGGACACCTTGTGCTTGTGGATCACGATACGGTGTCGCTGACAAATATCAACCGCCAGTCGATTGCCCTTCACAGCACCATCGGGCAATATAAGACAAAGGTTATGGAGGCGAAGATTGCTGATATTTCACCGGAAATTTCGGTGACAACGTACGAGGAGTTTGTGCTAGAAGACAATCTGAAGCAGGTGTTTGCCATCCGTCCGGATTATATCGTGGACGCTATCGACACGGTGACAGCCAAGCTGGCGGTGGCCCGTTATGCGAAGGAGCACGGGATCTCTCTCATCAGTAGCATGGGGACAGGAAACAAGCTCCATCCGGAGCTCTTTGAGATTGATGATATCCGCAATACATCCGTCTGCCCGCTCTGCCGTGTGATGAGAAAAGAGCTGAAAAAACGAGGAATCGAAGGTCTTACTGTTCTTTATTCCAAAGAAAAACCCATCGATATTTCTGAGGCGGCCAGCGAGGAAGATAAGGGCGAAAGGCGGTCTGTCCCTGGGAGTGTCTCTTTTGTGCCGCCGGTAGCAGGACTGATGATCGCAGGAGAAGTGATTCGAAATCTCAGTGGATGTGCATAAGGAGGAAACGAAGAGATGGATTTATTTGAATATGCGAGAGAGAAGCAAAAGGAAACAGAGTCGCCTCTGGCTTCAAGGCTGAGACCGGAGACCCTGGAAGAAGTCGTAGGACAGCAGCACATTATCGGGAAGGACAAGCTGCTTTACCGGGCGATTAAGGCGGATAAATTAACCTCTGTCATTTTTTATGGTCCCCCGGGAACGGGAAAGACGACCCTCGCCAAGGTGATCGCAAATGCCACCAGCGCAAAATTCTGCCAGATCAATGCCACGGTGGCTGGGAAGAAGGATATGGAAGCGGTCGTTGAGGAAGCCAAGCGGACACGGGGAATGTACCAGCAGAAGACGATATTGTTCATTGATGAGATTCACAGATTTCATAAAGGGCAGCAGGATTACCTGCTCCCATTTGTGGAGGATGGGACGGTGATTCTGATCGGAGCTACGACGGAGAATCCGTATTTTGAGGTAAACCGGGCGTTGATTTCCAGATCTACGGTCTTTGAATTAAAGCCACTTTCTCTGGAGGAAATCGAAGTGTTGATCCGGCGGGCGGTATACGATGAGAAAAAAGGAATGGGAAGCTATCACGCCGAGATCGAAGCGGATGCCCTTCAGTTTCTGGCTGATATGGCGGGAGGAGACGCAAGACTTGCTCTGAATGCGGTGGAACTTGCCGTATTGACGACGAAGAGGAGTGTAGACGGGATGATTCACCTGACGCTTGAGGTCGTCTCCGAATGTATTCAGAAGCGGGTTGTACGCTATGATAAGGATGGAGACAATCATTACGACACAATTTCCGCATTCATCAAAAGTATGCGGGGATCTGATCCGGATGCGGCGGTCTATTATCTGGCAAAGATGCTCTACGCAGGGGAGGATATCCGCTTTATTGCCCGCAGAATTATGATCTGTGCCTCCGAGGATGTAGGAAATGCCGATCCCATGGCACTTACGGTGGCGGTATCCGCGGCCCAGGCTGTGGAGCGGATCGGGATGCCGGAGGCCCAGATTATTCTCTCCCAGGCAGTGCTCTACGTGGCGTCCGCACCGAAGAGCAATGCGGCGGTAATGGCGATCTCCAAAGCAATGGAGAGCGTCCAGACAAAAAGGACGTCTGTACCTGCACATCTCCAGGATGCCCATTATGGAGGACACGAGAATCTGGGTCATGGCGTTGGGTACCGGTATGCCCATGATTATCCGAACCACTATGTAAAACAGCAGTATCTGCCGGACGAGATCAAGGGATCTGTCTTTTATCATCCGGGAGATTTGGGGAAAGAAAAAGAAATCAAAGAGTGGCTTCAATATATTCGAACATAGAAAAGAACATAAAAAGGGGCGGTACCACAGCTTGTCAGTCGCTGTCGGAGCCGCTCCTTTTTAAAATGGAGACTTCTTCCAATCCCAGTTTACATCTTTTGTATTTAGGGCAGTTATTACAGCAGATGCGTCATAATATAAGCATAAATCTCCTGGTTTCGTGCATTCCAGTTGGCAGCCATGGTCTCGGCCTCCTCACGTGACGGAACGGTGACGGTCAGATCGATGAGCGGCATAGCGTGTTCGATTACCTGGCAGTGAACGGAAAACTCCCCGTTTGTATTCCGATAATAGTCAGATTTGACAGAAACCTCATTTTTGAGGGAAAATTTCTTCTCGATGAAAAAGTCGCTGATGTCCTTTTTGATGGCGTCGGAGATCTTGTTTTCAAAGAAACAGATAGATTCGTCGCCTTCCTCCGTCAGATGATACAGTGTTCGGTTGTGCGTTGTTTCCTCACGGATCAGGCCGGACTCCGTAAGCTCGGAGAGCGCCTTCTGGAGAGTGAAGTAGGTCGTATATCCCTTTCCGAGAATAAAATCGGAAATCTGTGCGTTGGTAAGAGGAAAATCCACTTTACTGAGCATGTACAGGATGATCAGCTTATACAGAGTAAATGTTTCTGACATGGTGTACACTTCCTTTCTAAAGAGTACGACAGGTTTTTCCCTGCCAGATATCCTTTTCTTTGAACACCTTTCCCATTTGATTGAGCACCAGCCGCTTGTTACTGGTCCAGAGCGGAGCCACAAGAAGGGGCTTGGGGCCGTCACCGGTCAGACGGTGGACGACAATGTCGGGCCGCAGCGCACACAGGCATGTCCCGAGAAAATCCAGATATTCTTCCATGGACGGGAGCGGGAAAGGATATCTTTGATAATCGTTATATAGATCGGTATCCCTAAGAACGTGGAGAAGCTGCAGCTTGATGCCCTGGATCTCTTGAAGGTTCAGATATTCTATTGTCTCCAGCATCTGGGCTTTCGATTCACCAGGCAGATATAAGATCGTATGGACGATCACGGAAATTCCGATGGCACGAAGAGTTCGCACTGCCTCCTCAAATACAGAAAGCGGATAGCCCCGTCGAATGTAGGCGGCAGTGGACGCATGAATCGTCTGTAATCCAAGCTCAATCCAGACTGGCTTGATCCGGTTCAGTCTTCCAAGAAGATTAAGAATCTCAGGTGGGAGACAGTCCGGCCGGGTGGCGATGGAAAGCACCTTCACCTCCGGATCTTCAATAGCCTGGAAAAAAGCACGTTCCAGAACGTTCACGGGACCGTATGTATTGGTATAAGCCTGAAAATAGGCAATGTAGGCGTGGCCTCGGTATTTGGAAGCGATCCGCGCTTTTTCTGATCGAAGCTGTTCCGCAATGGAAAGGAAAGGGCTTGCGGCAAAGTCGCCGCTTCCGCCCCGGCTGCAGAAGATACAGCCTCTGCTTCCGCAGGTACCGTCCCGGTTGGGACAGGTACAGCCTGCATTTAAGGAGAGTTTGTAAAGCTTCTCGTGAAATGTCTCTTTCAGATAGTAATCGAGAGAATAGTAGCGTTTCTCGCCCCAGCACATTCTTCTCTCCATCCTAACGGATCAGGGCCTTGATGGCGGCGCTTACAGCATCAGCTACACGTGGGTCAAAAGCTTCCGGCAGGATATTGGTGTCGCTTAATTGGTTCTCGCCTATAAGTGACGCGATGGCATTGGCGGCTGCCAGCTTCATCTCCTCGGTGATCTGAGAAGCACGTCCTTCCAAAGCACCTCGGAAAATACCTGGGAAAGCGATAACATTGTTGACCTGGTTTGGGAAGTCACTCCGGCCTGTCCCGACCACTCTGGCGCCTGCTTCTTTTGCCAGATCCGGCATGATCTCCGGTACCGGGTTTGCCATGGCGAAGAGGATCGCGTCGCTGTTCATAGACGCCACCATCTCTTTGGTAACGATGTTCGGAGCGGATACCCCGATGAAAATATCCGCACCTTTTAGTGCGTCAGCGAGCGTGCCGTGGAGCTGATCCGGGTTTGTCACCTCGGCCATTTTCTGCTGCATCCAGTTGAGATGTTTTGAATCCCGGCAGATCGTACCGTTGATATCACACATCGTAATGTAGGAAAATCCGTAAGTCAGAAGAAGTTTTGTGATGGCAACTCCGGCCGAGCCGGCACCGTTTACGACTACACGGCAATTCTCCTTTGTTTTTCCTACGACTTTCAGTGCATTGATAACTCCGGCCAGGACGACGATAGCAGTCCCGTGCTGGTCGTCGTGGAAGACCGGAATGTCAAGAAGCTCCTTTAAACGCTCCTCGACCTCAAAACATCTTGGCGCGGAAATATCCTCCAGGTTGATCCCGCCAAAAGCAGGAGCAAGATTGACAACCGTACGGATGATCTCCTCCGTATCCTGAGTATCAAGACAGATCGGTACAGCGTTAACCCCTCCGAATTCCTTGAAGAGGACAGCTTTTCCCTCCATTACCGGCATGGCGGCCAGGGCACCGATGTTGCCAAGTCCAAGAACTGCGCTTCCGTCTGAGACAACCGCCACGGTATTTGCCTTCATTGTATATTTGTATGCGGCCTCCGGGTCTTTGGCGATGACCTTACAGGGCTCCGCGACGCCCGGGGTGTATGCTACCGCAAGATCCTCCCGTGACCGGACATGCGCCTTTGCCGTTGTCTCGATCTTACCATTCCAGATTTCATGCATGTTCAATGCTTTTTCCAATGTATGATTTTCAGCCATTTCGATCCCCTTTTCTTCTCTATTTTAATGTACTGTCATTTTTGTTCATCTCTTCCATCATACCATTGATAAAACGGGGGTGCAATTAAATTTTGAAAAAAGACTTTTCAATTTTAAAAATGTGATGTATACTTGATGCATTAAGTCACATAGGTCTAGTCAGACTATTTTCCCCACAGACCGGAATAGAAAGGAAAACAGAATATGATGGATATGAAAGAAAAATATGAAACACTTTCACTGGCAGTACTCAAAGACGTAGCAAAGGCGAGGGGACTTAAAGGAACATCAACACTGAAAAAGTCAGAGCTGATTGACCGGCTCCTTGAAGAGGATAGAAAAACGCAAAACACGGAAGAGACAGAGACCGAAAAAACGGAATCTGTAAGAGAAGTACGGCGTGAGCACGAGCATACGCAACGGGATGAGGGAAGAACGGAGAAAAGCGCTGTACTGGAGCTTGCAGACTTGGACAGCGGTATCACCGCCCACGGGATTCTGGAAGTCCTTCCAGACGGCTATGGATTTATCCGCTGTGAAAATTATCTTCCGGGGGAGAATGATGTTTATGTGTCTCCATCCCAGATTCGTAAATTCGGATTAAAGACAGGAGACATTGTTTCCGGAAACACCAGAATCAAGACTCAGTCTGAGAAATTCAGCGCTCTGTTATTTGTAACAAAGATCAACGGACTGCCGCCGGCGATTGCGGTAAAAAGACGTAACTTCGAAGATATGACGCCGATTTTTCCAAATGAAAGACTGAAACTGGAAAATGAGCGCAGCAGTACATCGATGCGGATTGTGGATCTTCTTTCTCCGATCGGGAAAGGACAAAGAGGAATGATCGTTTCCCCGCCGAAAGCCGGAAAGACGACCTTATTAAAGGAAGTAGCGCTCTCTGTTTTGCGAAATAATCCGGAAATGCATCTTCTTGTGCTTTTGATTGACGAACGCCCGGAAGAGGTAACGGATATCAAGGAGACGATCCGCGGTAAGAATGTGGAAGTCATCTACTCTACTTTTGACGAGCTGCCGGAGCATCATAAGCGGGTGTCCGAGATGCTTATCGAGCGCGCGAAGCGTCTTGTGGAGCACAAAAAGGACGTTATCATCCTTCTGGATAGTATCACGAGACTGGCAAGAGCATACAACTTGGTCGTGCCGCCGAGCGGACGTACCCTCTCCGGAGGTCTGGATCCGGCCGCACTGCATATGCCGAAACGTTTCTTCGGAGCAGCCAGAAATATGAGAGAGGGCGGAAGTCTGACAATTCTTGCGACAGCCCTTGTGGATACCGGAAGCAAGATGGATGATGTCATCTATGAGGAATTCAAAGGAACCGGCAATATGGAGCTTGTTCTGGATCGCAGGCTCTCCGAAAAGAGAATGTTCCCGGCCATCGATATTCCGAAATCCGGGACAAGACGGGAAGATCTTCTTCTTACCCAGGATGAGCAGGATGCAGTCTATATCATGCGGCGTGGTTTAAACGGCATGAAATCTGACGAGGCTGTGGATACGATTCTTAATTTGTTTCAGCAGACGAAGCAAAACTCTGAACTGGTTCAGAAAGTGAAAAAAATGAAGTTTATTTAAAAAATGCTTGCAAAAGCAATACAGGTGTGATACAATGAATCCGCTGTTTAAGAGACAATTAGTCACAGAGAATTCTGTGTGAGACAATAAAAGCAAGAAGAGGTGAAAACATGAAAGAAGGAATCCATCCAGTATATCATCAGGCTACTGTAACATGCAACTGTGGGAATACATTTGTAACAGGTTCCACAAAGGAAGATATCCACGTTGAAATCTGCTCCAAATGCCATCCATTCTACACAGGACAGCAGAAAGCAACTCAGGCTCGTGGCCGTGTTGATAAGTTTAACAAGAAATACGGAATCGAAAGCAAATAAGATTCAGAAGTACAGGGCTGAGGTTTTTACATCTCAGCTCTTTTTCATTCCGGTAAAAGCCTGAAGCCAGATAGAAAGAGGTATTACTTATGAAGTCATCAAATATAGGAGGACAGGCGGTTTTGGAGGGTGTGATGATGAAGCACAAAGACCGCTATGCCGTGGCGGTGCGAAAGCCTGACGGGGAGATTGAGATCGACCGGGAGGACTATCGAAGTATAGTCGGGAATTACCATAGTCTGCTAAAGATTCCGTTTGTCCGGGGGATTTTTCAATTTATTGATTCTATGGTTCTTGGAATGAGGACGCTCACCTGGTCTGCCGGGTTTGAAGAGGAGGAAGACATTCTGACAGAGCAGGAAGCAGGAAAAAAGGAGAGGGCGGATAGAATCATGAATGGGATTGTGATGGTAGTGTCCTTTGTGCTTGCCATTGCGATTTTTATGGTTCTTCCATACGGGATTTCCAATCTGTTTCGTAAGGTGATTCCATCGTATCTGGTACGAATTATTCTGGAAGGAGTCATCCGGATAGCGATTTTTGTGGCGTATATCTGGCTGATCTCCAGGATGGAGGATATCAGACGGCTCTATCAGTATCACGGAGCAGAGCATAAATGTATCAACTGCATTGAGCACGGGCTGCCGCTTACGGTAGAGAATGTCCGGGTGAGTTCGAAGGAGCACAAGCGGTGCGGAACCAGCTTCCTGATGTTTGTTATGATCGTGGGCATTGTGTTGTTGTTCTTTGTAAAGACCGAGTCCCACATTCTGCGTGTGGTGATCCGGATCGCGCTCCTACCGATCATTGCAGGGATCTCCTATGAGATCATCCGTGTGGCAGGCAGCAGCGACCATCCAGTGGTGAATTTCCTCAGTAAGCCGGGGCTGATGCTTCAGAGACTGACGACGAAAGAGCCGGACGACTCCATGATTGAAGTGGCCATCGCCTCTGTGGAGGCGGTTTTTGACTGGCGGGCTTATCTCATGGAGAATTTCCCGTCCGGACCGGCAGATCAGGAAGAAAAGGAGAAGGTATGACATATCGGGAAGTCTGGAACTGGGGAAAAGAAATACTTAGACATGCCGGTATTCCGGAAGCAGATCTGGATGCCTGGTTTCTGCTTGAGTATGTCACAGGGATGACAAAAACCCAGTATTATGTAAGGGATCAGGAAGAGATGGATTCCGCCAAACGGAAAGCATATGAAGAGTACATCAAAAGAAGAGGGGAGAGGATTCCACTTCAGCACATTACAGGAGTCCAGGAATTCATGGGATATCCTTTTGCCGTGGATGAGACGGTATTGATTCCAAGGCAGGATACGGAAATCCTTGTGGAGGAGGCAGACCGTGTGGCGAGACAGAGTAAGGCAGAGCGGATTCTGGACGTCTGTACCGGATCAGGCTGCGTCCTTTTAAGTCTGCTAAAGATGGATGAAAGAAGAAGGGGAGTCGGATCGGATCTCTCAGGGGACGCTCTGAAAGTCGCCGAGATGAATCGGGAGAAGCTTGGTATCTCGAAAGAACGATGTACATTTTTTAAAAGTGATCTGTTTGAAAAGATTGAGGGAGACTATGATCTGATTGTTTCCAATCCGCCTTATATCCGGACAGAGGAGATCGAAAAGCTTCAGGAAGAAGTGAGGCTCTATGATCCATACGAGGCACTGGATGGAAAAGAGGACGGGCTGTATTTTTACCGTCGTATGATCTCTGAGGCCGAACTGTATTTACGAAAGGGAGGAAGCCTTCTCTTTGAGATCGGGTACGATCAGGCAGAAGAGGTATCAGGGCTTTTTAAGGAGGCAGGTTTTGAGCAGATCCGGGTAAAAAAGGATCTGGCAGGGCTTGACCGTGTAGTAGGCGGCGTGTACAATAAAGCAAGAGAAAATGAGGAGGAATTAACAAATGTTTGACAAACTGGAAGATTTGCTGATTCGTTTTGAAGAAATCATGGGAGAGCTTCAGGAACCGGATGTTGTCAACGATCAGGCACGGTTTCGCAGTCTGATGAAAGAACAGAACGACCTGGTTCCGATTGTGGAGGCATATAAAGAATACAAGACATGCAATGAGACCATCGACGACAGTCTGTCCATGCTGGAAGATGAAAGCGATGAGGAAATGCGGGAGCTTTTAAAGGAGGAACTTTCCGACGCCAGAAGACGCCTGGAGGAGCTGGAGCATGAGATGAAGATTCTGCTTCTTCCAAAGGATCCGAACGACGATAAGAACGTCATTGTTGAAATCCGTGCCGGAGCCGGAGGAGATGAGGCGGCTTTATTTGCGGCGGAGATTTACCGGATGTATATTCATTACGCAGAGCGGAGAAGATGGAAGTGTGAGATGATTTCCCTCAACGAGAATGGTATCGGAGGCTTCAAGGAAGTGGTCTTTATGATTTCCGGACAGGGAGCGTACTCCAGACTGAAATACGAAAGTGGTGTACACCGGGTACAGCGTGTGCCGGAGACAGAAAGCGGCGGTCGGATCCATACTTCAACCATTACCGTTGCCATCATGCCTGAAGCAGAAGAGGTAGATGTTCAGATTGATATGAATGACTGTAAGTTCGACGTATTCCGTGCTTCCGGCAATGGGGGACAGTGTGTCAATACAACGGACTCTGCTGTGCGTTTGACTCATCTTCCGACCGGAATCGTTATTTCCTGTCAGGATGAGAAGTCTCAGCTCAAGAATAAGGATAAAGCACTGAAAGTACTGCGTGCGAGACTATACGAGCTGGAGCAGGAAAAGCAGCACGATGCGGAAACTGAGGCCAGAAGAAGCCAGGTCGGAACCGGAGACCGCTCCGAGAAGATCCGGACTTACAATTTCCCGCAGGGCCGTGTGACAGACCACAGGATTAAGCTTACGCTTCACAAGCTGGATACGATTTTAAACGGAGATCTGGATGAAATCATCGATTCGCTGATCGCTGCGGACCAGGCGGCGAAGCTGGCGAATATGCAGGAAAACTAACAGGCAGGATGCCCTATACCGGTATGACCCGGATGTAGGGCTTTTGCATTTTGGGTAAAAGAAAAGAAGGTAGAGACAGGATGGATGAATGGAATTTTAAGCGTGTCGGAATAGAAGATCAGAAGCTCATTGAGGAGTACTTCCGGAAATACCCGGAAAGAAGCTGTGACCGGACATTTTTCGGGGTGTTGCTCTGGGGAAGACATTACAATCTGAAATTTGCCGACACCGGGAAAGCGCTCTTATTCCGGGAGGAGGACGAGCGCGGCTATGGATTTGCATGGCCGGCGGGTTCTGAGGAGGAGATCAGAGAGCTGATCCCTCAGATGGAAATGTACTGTGAAAAACATGGCGGAGAGTTTCTGATGTACGGACTTTCCGAAGCGCAGTTTGCGCTTCTGGATAGCTGGTATCCGGGAAGATATCAGATTGAGTACGACAGGGACGCGGCTGACTATATTTACGAGTCGGAGAAGCTTTGCACGCTTTCCGGGAAAAAGCTCCATGGAAAGCGTAATCATATCAATAAGTTCAAAGCTACCTATGAAGACTGGGCTTATGAACCACTTGAAGAGGATAATCTGGAGGAATGTTTTCAGATGGCGCTCAAGTGGAGAAACGAAAACGGATGTGAAGATGACGAGGAGAAAAACTGTGAGATGTGCGTAACACTCAATTCCCTGCGGCTGTTCCGTGAACTCCATTTAAGGGGAGGAGTTCTGCGTGTCCATGGTGAGATTGTCGCGTTTACTGTAGGGGAACCAGTAAGCGAGGACACCTTTGTCGTGCATATCGAAAAGGCATTTGCAGAAGTGCCCGGGGCATACACCATGATCAACCAGCAGTTTGTGGAGCATGAGTGTAAGGGATACCGCTATGTCAACAGAGAGGACGATGCCGGGGAGGAGGGGCTGAGAAAGGCGAAGCTCTCCTACAAGCCGGTAATGCTGCTTGAAAAAGGAATCGTAACAAAAGTACTGGAGGTATCAGAATGATTGCAGAAAAGATGAAAGAGATGGTAGCGAACAGCTCCGCAATCCGTGCGATGTTTGAGGAAGGAAACCGTCTGGCTCAGATTTACGGGCCGGAGAATGTCTATGATTTCAGCCTCGGAAATCCGAATATTCCGGCTCCGGAGGCACTGACAAAAGCAATGAAGGACGTCCTTTTAGAAGAAGATCCGGTGGAGCTTCATGGTTATACGAACAGTAACGCCGGTTATGCAGACGTCAGGGAGGCGGTAGCAAGAAACTTAAACGAACGGTATGGCACATCTTTTGAAGGGAAGAATATTACTATGACAGTCGGAGCGGCGGGAGGACTGAACGTGATATTAAAGACACTTATAAATCCTGGGGATGAGGTCATTGTGTTCGCACCGTATTTTGGAGAATACCGAAGCTATGTTAATAATTATGACGGTGTGCTGGTGGAGATTTCCCCGGATACGGAGACATTTCAGCCAAAACTTGTGGAGTTTGAAGAAAAAATATCCCCCAAAACAAAGGCGGTGATTGTCAACAATCCAAACAATCCGACCGGCGTTGTTTACGGGGAAGAGACCATCAAAAGGCTGGCTGCTATTTTGGAGGCGAAGCAGAAAGAGTATGGAACGGATATCTATCTGATCTCAGACGAACCATACAGGGAGCTTGTGTACGGTGGGGCCAGAGTGCCGTTTTTGACAAAATACTATGACAATACGATTATCGGATATTCATTCAGTAAGTCGCTGTCCTTGCCGGGAGAGCGAATTGGATATCTGGTTATCCCGGATGAAGTGACGGACAGTGAGGAAGTGATCTCGGCTGCCAATGTGGCGACGAGAATTTTAGGCTTTGTCAATGCCCCGACCCTTCAGCAAAAAGCAGTGGCGAGATGCCTAAACGAAAAAGCGGATCTTGCATTTTATGACCGGAACCGGGAGACCCTCTATGAAGGACTGAAAAAGGCAGGATTTTCCTGTATTAAGCCGGAGGGTGCTTTCTACCTCTTCGTCAAATCTCCAGTGGAAGATGAGAAAGAATTTTGCACAAGAGCCAAAAAGTACAATCTTTTACTGGTGCCGGGGAGTTCTTTTGGATGTCCGGGATTTGTAAGGCTTGCCTACTGCGTTGCATACGACACCATCGTTCGGTCTCTCCCGAAGTTTGAAAAATTGGCGGCGGAGTACCGGGAAATGGAGTAAGCCTATGGGACTGGAAGCAAATATCAGACACGTGACGCCGTATGTCCCGGGGGAGCAGCCGCGTCAGAAAGTCATTAAACTTAATACAAATGAAAATCCATACCCACCGGCTCCTGGAGCAATGGAGATGCTGCATCAGATGGACCCGGAGAAGCTTCGGATGTATCCTGATCCGGAGATCAAAATGTTGACAGAATGTCTTGCCAGCCGTTATCAGGTGCGGCCGGAGCAGGTGTTTGTGGGCGTTGGGTCGGACGATGTGCTGGCCATGAGTTTTTTAACATTTTTCAATTCCGGAAAGCCGGTTTTGTTTCCGGATATTACCTACTCTTTTTACAAGGTATGGGCCGAGCTTTACAGGGTTCCGTATACATGCCCGTCTCTGGATGGAACCATGCACATCAGAGCAGAAGACTATTGCGGAGAAAACGGCGGCATCATCCTTGCGAATCCCAACGCACCTACAGGACTGTATGAGAGTCTTGATGTGATTGAGAAGATACTAAAAGAGAATCCGGGTGTGGTGGTGATCGTGGATGAGGCATACATCGATTTCGCTGGGAAGCCATCGGCAGTTTCCTTAGTTGACCGCTATGAAAATCTGCTTGTTACGCAGACTTTCTCAAAATCCAGATCCATGGCAGGTGTGAGGATTGGGTTTGCTATTGGAAACGAACGGCTCATCAGGTGGCTTCTGGATGTAAAGTATTCGTTTAATTCCTACACCCTGTCTGCTCTTGCTATTCTTTGTGGGACAAAAGCAGTGGAGGATGAGACATACTTCCAGAAGACGACAAGTCAGATTATTGCCACGAGAGAGCGGACAAAGAGAAGGATGGCTGCCCTTGGTTTTGAATTTCCGGATTCCAGCGCAAACTTCCTTTTCGCACGGCATCCGAAGTACGATGGGGAAGTGCTGTTTCAAGCGCTGCGACAGAGACAGATCTATGTCAGACATTGGAATCAGTCAAAGATCCGGGAGTATCTTCGGATCACTATCGGGACCGAAGAGGAGATGGAGACGCTCTATGAGGCTCTTGAGGAGATTCTGAAGTCGTAACATAAAAAAAGGAGGAATCAAACAGGTGATTCCTCCTTTCATGCTGATGAGAGATATCCAGGGAAGGCCATCTAATGCTCGTCTCGCATGGCGAGGAGTCTGGCATATTCCAGAAGATCCTGCTTGGATTTGAGCGACAACGTGGCATAGATTGTCCGAAGATGATATTTCAGCATCCGCTCATTCATAGATGAATCGACGGTTGACACTTCCACCGGGCGGATGTCGCTGCCGGAAATGAGATAATCGGTACTGACATGAAAAAACTGTGCAATCATATATAGTTTGTCATAGTCTGGCTGTCGGTTTTTCGTCTCGTATCCTGCAATGGTGGAGCGGGATACCTGGAGATATTGTGCCAGCTCATCCTGAGTAACGTCTGCGTTTTTTCGAAGTAATTTTAGCCTTTTTGAAAACCCCATATATAGCCTCCTATCTTTAGTGTGGCTACATTTTAGCAATAGATGCATGGGTAAAACAGGAACTGTGCCGTAATGCAACACAGATTATGGCAAAAGTGCCGAAAAGAAACAAAACAGACGAAAAGAATCCCGTGTTGACAGAGGTGCATAAAAATTTTATAATTTACTTAGAATAATGGAAGAAGAAAGATGGAGGTTATCCAGATGTTAATTGCCAAAAATGATGAAAAAGAGAGAAGCTTTTTGTTCAGGATTGTGATCTGGACGGCGACTATTCTCATCATTATTGTTGCAGCGTATTTCCTGATCCGGTCCTTTGCAAGAAATCCGATTGCGGGGACCTGGGAGTACCAGGATGACAATATTACTATGACAATTCAAAATGATGATAAAGTCAAGCTTTTGTTTCAGAATCTCCAGGAAGTGTCAGGACTTGAAGTAACGATGGACTGTCAGGTGGATAAATCCGAGAAGACGCTGGTGATAAAGGGGCTTCAGCCAAGTGAGATCGAAGAGATTTTAAAGAAGCACGATGGAAAGCTCACAGAGAGTGTGCTTCAGACAGCGCTTTCCAGGTTTGTGACGTCGTTCGACTACAGCATGGAGCGCCAGACGCTGACACTGACAGACCGGGAGTACGGTGAACAGATGATATTTGATAAAAGATAGATGATTTCCCCTCTATACAGGAAGACGGATATAGCGTGTGACTTGGGTAGAGGGGATTTTATTCATGTAAAGGAGGAAGATCATGCTGCGAAGACAGACGAAAGTAATTCAGATTGGAAATATAAAGATCGGAGGCAGCTATCCAGTTGCCATCCAGTCCATGACAAATACGAAGACGGAAGATGTAGGGGCTACGGTCAACCAGATTCTCGCTCTGGAAAAGGCAGGATGCGAGATCATCCGGTGTGCGGTTCCGACGATGGAGGCCGCAAAGGCGCTTAGTGAGATTAAGAAACAGATTCACATTCCGCTGGTGGCGGATATTCACTTTGACTACCGACTTGCCATCGCTGCCATAGAAAACGGGGCGGATAAGATTCGGATCAATCCGGGCAACATCGGCGGTCGGGATAGGGTGAAGATGGTTGTGGACAAGGCAAAGGAATACCAGGTGCCAATCCGTGTGGGAGTCAACAGCGGTTCTTTGGAGAAGGATCTTGTGGAGAAGTACAGCGGTGTGACCGCAGAGGGGCTTGTGGAGAGTGCCCTTGATAAGGTACATATGATCGAGGAACTGGGTTACAACAATCTGGTTGTAAGCATCAAGGCATCTGACGTCCTTATGTGCGTCAAGGCACATGAGCTGTTGGCGCCACAGTGTGCGTATCCGCTTCATGTAGGAATTACAGAGGCGGGAACGATCCTTTCTGGAAATGTAAAATCCTCCATCGGTCTTGGGATTATTCTGTATCAGGGAATCGGTAATACGATTCGGGTGTCCCTGACCGGAGACCCGTTGGAAGAGATCAAATCAGCAAAGCTTATTTTGAGGACGCTGGGACTTAGAAAAGGAGGAATCGAGGTAGTATCCTGTCCGACCTGCGGAAGGACGCGGATTGATCTGATCGGACTTGCCAACCAGGTGGAAGATATGGTACAGGATATTCCCCTTGACGATGTGAAAGTGGCCGTCATGGGGTGCGTGGTCAACGGACCGGGAGAAGCAAAGGAAGCAGATATTGGAATTGCGGGCGGAATCGGGGAAGGCCTTCTCATCAAAAAAGGGCAGATTATAAAGAAGCTAAAAGAGGACGAGCTTTTACCGGCGCTTCGGGAGGAGCTCTTACACTGGAACAAAGATTGAGAGTGCTTAGTATATGGGAAAAGACTTTTTTGAGGTATTTCCGACATTAAATCTTCCGGAAGATGTCAGGTTTCTTCTGAAAGATGTGCGGGTTACCAAGGTTGCTACAAATTCAACGAGAGATTTTATTCGGATTTATTTGTTTTCTACTCATTTATTACAGAAAAAAAAGATTTATGAGCTGGAGTATTCGATCAAGCATCAGCTTTTTGACCGCTCGTCAATTCAGGTAGAGATTCTGGAGAGCTATCAGCTTTCCGGGCAGTATACACCGGAGAATCTGATGAATGAATATTACGAAAGTATTCTTCTGGAGTTGGAGCAAAGAAGCGCAGTGGAGCGTAGTATGTTTGAACATGCGGACTGCGAGTTTGAGGACGGTGTGCTCAATTTAAAGCTTCAGAATTCTATCGTAGCCGAAGGGAAAAAGGATTCCATCGTCAATTTGCTGCTGGAAGTGTTTAACAATCGATTTCATGTGCCGCTTTCGGTAAAGGTAGGCTATCTGCCGCCGAAAAAGAAGAGCGCGCTGGAATTTAACGATCTTTTGCTTCAGGCAGAAGTGGATGAGATCATTGAGCGGAATGAAGCGCTCAGAAAAGAGAAACAGAAGAAAGCCGGGGAATCAGAGAATGGTGGAAATGATTCTGGAAAGGAGAAGTCTCCGCCTGTTCCGAAGATGCCGAAAGAGAAGCGGTTTGGAAAAGAGATGAAAAAGCCGATTATGAGACGGGATTTCAGAAAGTCCGACGATCCGAATATGATTTACGGGAGGGACTTTGACGATACACCGATAGAGCTTTCCCAGGTGGTGGGCGAGATGGGTGAGATCACGATCCGCGGAAAGGTTATCAGCTTCGATACGAGGGAGATCCGGAATGAAAAGACGATCCTCATGTTTGCCGTTACTGATTTTACCGATACGATTACAGTGAAGATGTTTGCCAGAAACGATCAGCTTCCGGATCTTCTTGGCGATATCAAGAAAGGAAGTTTTTTAAAGGTCAAGGGAATCACCACTATCGACAAATTTGATGGTGAATTGACGATTGGATCCGTGACAGGGATCCGAAAGATCCATGATTTTACCGTATCGAGAAAGGATCTTTATCCGGAAAAGAGGGTGGAGCTTCACTGCCATACGAAGATGAGCGACATGGACGGAGTGTCAGAGGTGAATGACATTGTTAAGAGGGCGCACGACTGGGGGCATAAGGCTATTGCTATTACAGATCATGGAGTAGTGCAGGCGTTCCCGGACGCCAATCATTTCATCCAGTCTCTTGATAAAGAAGATCCGTTTAAGATTATCTACGGGGTGGAGGCATACCTGGTGGATGATTTGACAGAGATCGCTCCGGGTGCCGGGAGTCAGTCCCTTGATGGCACCTATGTGGTCTTTGATCTGGAGACGACAGGGTTCAGCCCGATCCAGGACAAGATCATTGAGATCGGGGCGGTCAAGGTGGAGAGAGGCGTTATCACGGAGCGGTTCAGTACCTTTGTCAATCCCAAGATTCCGATTCCGTTTAAGATTACACAGCTTACGAGTATCACCGATGATATGGTGGTGGATGCGGAGACGATCGATGTTGTGCTGCCGAAGTTTCTGGACTTTATAGGGGATGCTGTCCTGGTAGCCCATAATGCCGGATTTGATGTCAGTTTCATTGAGCAGAACTGCAGATACCAGGAGATTGAGCGGGAGTTCATCTCCCTGGATACGGTAGCGCTTGCCAGGGTTTTGTTGCCAACCCTTTCTAAATATAAATTAAATGTAGTGGCAAAGGCACTGAATATCTCTCTGGAAAACCACCATCGGGCGGTGGATGACGCCGGGGCGACGGCAGAGATCTTCGTCCGTTTTGTGGAGATGCTGAAAGAACGGGAGATCGATACATTAAAGGAGCTTAACCAGTTTGGCTCCATGAATCCCGATGCCATCAGAAAGCTCCCATCTCATCATGCGGTGATTCTGGCAAAAAACGAGACCGGACGTGTGAATCTGTATCGTCTGGTTTCCATGTCCCATCTCCAGTATTTTTCCAGGATGCCAAGGATTCCGAAGAGCGAATTCCTGCGGTACCGGGAAGGGCTTATCATCGGAAGCGCCTGTGAGGCGGGAGAGCTGTTTCAGGCAGTATTAAACGGAAAGTCCGAGGAGCAGATCGCGAAGCTTGTGGATTTTTACGATTATCTTGAGATTCAGCCAATCGGGAATAACCGCTTTATGATTGCGAGCGACCGGGTGTCTAATGTAAGAAGCGAGGAAGACTTACGGGATTTGAACCGAAAGATCGTCCGGCTGGGGGAGAAGTTCCAAAAGCCGGTGGTGGCGACCTGCGATGTGCATTTTCTCGATCCGGAAGACGAGGTGTACCGGAGAATTATTATGGCAGGAAAAGGATTTACTGATGCCGACGAGCAGGCACCGCTTTACCTCCATACGACGGAGGAGATGATGGAGGAGTTTTCTTATCTGGGAACGGCAAAGGCTCATGAAGTCGTGATTGAAAATCCGAATAAGATTGCGGACATGATTGAGAAGATTTCTCCGGTGCGGCCGGATAAGTGTCCCCCGGTCATCGACAATTCCGACCAGCAGCTACGGGATATCTGTTATAAGAAGGCGCATGAGATGTACGGAGAGAACCTTCCGGATGTGGTAACGGAGCGATTGGAGAGAGAGCTTCACTCTATTATCTCCAACGGATTTGCCGTGATGTATATTATAGCCCAGAAGCTGGTATGGAAATCCAATGAGGACGGCTATCTGGTAGGGTCCCGTGGATCCGTCGGTTCTTCCTTTGTCGCTACTATGGCTGGGATCACGGAGGTCAATCCCTTAAGTCCGCATTACTATTGTCCGCATTGCCATTACAGTGATTTTGATTCGGAGGAAGTGAGAGCTTTTGCCGGGGGCTGTGGATGGGACATGAAAGATAAGGACTGTCCGGTCTGCGGACATCCTCTGATTAAGGATGGATTTGATATTCCGTTTGAGACATTCCTTGGATTTAAGGGAAACAAAGAGCCGGATATCGACCTGAATTTCTCCGGAGACTATCAAAGTAACGCGCATAAGTATACTGAGGTTATTTTTGGAAAGGGGCAGACCTTCCGTGCCGGGACCATCGGAACCCTGGCAGATAAGACGGCCTTTGGATTTGTGAAGAATTATTATGAGGAACGGGGAAGCAGAAAGCGGAATTGCGAAATTGACCGGATCGTGCAGGGATGTACTGGAATCCGCAGAAGTACGGGGCAGCACCCGGGAGGAATCATTGTTCTTCCCCACGGTGAGGATATCAACTCCTTTACTCCGGTACAGCATCCGGCCAACGATATGACGACGGACATTATCACAACCCACTTTGACTATCATTCCATCGACCACAACCTGTTAAAGCTCGATATTCTGGGACACGATGATCCGACCATGATTAAGACGCTCGAAGAGCTCATCAATTCGGACGCGATGGAAAATGAATACGATGGAAAAGAGCATGTCTTTGACGCCAGAGATATTCCATTGGACGACCCGGATGTCATGTCGCTGTTTGCCAATACATCGGCTCTTGGCATTACGCCGGAGGATATTGACGGATGTCCGGTTGGCTGCCTTGGCATCCCGGAATTTGGGACGGATTTTGTTATTCAGATGGTGGTGGATACGAAGCCGAAGACGCTTTCAGACCTGATCCGGATTTCCGGACTGTCTCACGGAACCGATGTGTGGCTGAATAATGCCCAGACTCTTATTCTGGAGGGGAAAGCGACGATCTCTACGGCCATCTGTACCCGTGATGATATTATGACCTATCTGATTAATAAAGGGATGGACAGCGAGCTTTCCTTTACTATTATGGAGAAGGTGCGAAAAGGGAAGGGACTGACTCCGGAGTTTGAGAAGTCCATGAAGGAAGCCGGGGTACCGGACTGGTACATCTGGTCCTGCAAGAAGATCAAATACATGTTCCCGAAAGCCCATGCGGCGGCTTATGTTATGATGGCTTACAGGATCGCTTACTGTAAGGTGAACTACCCGCTGGCTTATTATGCGGCTTATTTTGGGATCCGCGCGGATGCTTTTTCCTACGAGATCATGTGTCAGGGCAAAGAGACGCTAAATTATTACTACCGGGAGTATAAGAGTCGTCAGGATCACTTAAGTAAAAAAGAGCAGGATACGATGAAAGATATGAAGATCGTGCAGGAAATGTACGCAAGAGGGCTGGAATTCACACCTATTGATATTTATCGGGCGAAGGCAACCAAATTTCGGATTATTGACGGAAAACTCATGCCGCCTCTTTCCAGTATCGACGGTATGGGAGATAAGGCGGCGGAGGCGGTGGAACAGGCATCCAGGGACGGAAAATATCTGTCCAAGGATGATTTCCGGCAGCGGACCAAGGCAAGTAAGACGGTCATCGACAAGATGGCGGACTTAGGACTTCTTTCTGATCTGCCGGAATCCAATCAGCTCTCCTTATTCGATTTTGCGGATTAATGCTTTAAATGAATAAAGGACTATGATATAATAAAGAGGATAAGCCTGAGAGGAGTATCCTCTTTTTGCTTTACAAAAGCGACGAGAAAAAGAGCGGGTTGCCAAAGGCCTTGGCAAATACAAAAAGTATGAAGCAGAAGAGGAAAGGCTTCCGGAATTAATCAGACCAGGAGGAAGAAAAGATGATATGGGCAAAGGAGGAGACGTTGCCAAGAGATGAACTGGAGGCGCTTCAGCTTCGGAAACTGAAAAAGACCGTTTCTTACATCTATGCACGGGTATCTCCTTATCGAAAAAAAATGGAAAAATCAGGAGTCAGACCGGAAGATATTCGTACATTGGATGATCTGCGGAGACTCCCATTTACAAGTAAAAAGGACTTTAGGGAACACTATCCGATGGGGCTGTTTGCGGTGGACAAAAAGGAATTGATACGGTTCCACGCAAGCTCCGGCACGACGGGTAAGCCGACCGTCGTCGGATATACAAAAAATGATTTGGAGATGTGGCTGAGTAACGTGGCAAGGATCGCCTGCATGGGCGGAGCCTGCGGGGAAGATATCGTACAGCTCTCTTTTGGATACGGGACCTTCACCGGAGCGCTGGGACTGCACGGAGGACTGGAGAAGATCGGAGCTGCCGTAATTCCAATGTCGTCTGGAAATACGAAAAAGCAGATCATGTTTTTAAAGGATATGGGCGTGACACTTCTGGTGGCCACTCCGTCCTATGCACTGCACTTAGGGGAGGAGGTTCGCAGGATGGGACTGGATCCGGCAAAGGATCTGTGTCTTCGGACCGGACTTTTCGGAGGTGAGGGAATGACGGAGCCGATGCGGGATGAAATGCGTCATGTGTGGGGCGAGCAGTTTTTCTGCACCCAGAACTATGGAATGAGTGAACTGTGCGGACCAGGTGTGGCAGGCGAGTGCAGGGAACTTTGTGGAATGCATGTTAATGAAGACTGGTTCATTCCGGAGATCATTGATCCGAAAACAGAGGAAGTATTGCCTGCGGGAGCGCGGGGAGAGCTTGTGGTGACCTGCCTTGGTAAGGAAGCGCTTCCGATTGTGAGATACCGGACCGGAGACATGACGAGACTTTTTTATGAGCCGTGCAAATGTGGCAGAACAACCGTACGGATGGAGAACCTTTCAGGAAGGGCGGACGATATGCTTGTGATCCGAGGCGTCAATGTTTTTCCAACACAGATCGAGGAAGTGCTTTTAAAGATCGAGGAGATCGGACCGCATTATGAAATCCTTGTGGAGAGAAGGAACCGTCTGGATGTAATGACGATCACGGTAGAGCTGATCGATGACCGGCTGCTTGACAGCTATGGAAGGTTAAGTGAGCTGGAAAAAAAGATCAAGGCGGGACTGAAATCTCAGCTTGGTCTTGCAACCGAAATCCGGCTGGTAGCGCCTTATTCTCTTCAGAGATTCGAAGGAAAGGCAAAAAGAATCCGGGATTTACGAAAGGATGGATTATAAGATGTCAGATACAAAGAAAGTCATTATGCTTGGGAATGAAGCGATCGCAAGAGGCGCTTATGAGGCGGGAGTTAAGGTATCTTCTGCATATCCGGGAACCCCAAGCACAGAAATCAGTGAAAACCTCGTCCAGTATAAGGAGGATCTTTACGCTGAGTGGGCGCCTAATGAAAAAGTGGCGGCAGAGACGGCCATCGGAGCCAGTATTTCGGGCGTACGTGCTATGGCGTGTATGAAGCATGTGGGACTCAATGTGGCATCCGATCCGCTCTATACGGTGTCCTATATGGGAGTGAATGGAGGATTACTCTTTATGGTGGCGGATGATCCTGGGCTTTATAGCTCCCAGAACGAGCAGGATACAAGAATGATTGCAAGGGCTGCCAAAGTGCCGGTACTGGAGCCGTCGGACAGTGAGGAAGCGAAGGAGTTTGTGAAAATCGGATTTGAGTTGAGCGAGCAGTACGACCGCCCGGTGATCTTCCGTATTACCACCAGACTGGCACATTCCCAAGGACTGGTGGAGTTGAAAGAACGGATAGAGATTCCGGATAAGCCGTATGAGAAAAATATACGCAAGAATGTAATGATGCCAGGGAATGCCAAATACCGGCATGTGGAAATTGAAAAGCGGAACAGGGAGCTGAAAGCGGCGGCGGAGACCCTGGCTATTAACCGGGTAGAATTGCGGGATTTGAAGATTGGTGTCATTACAAGCGGAATTCCATATCAGTATGTACGGGAGGCGTTGCCAGAAGCATCCGTTCTGAAGCTTGGCATGGTTCATCCACTTCCGGAGCAGACGATCCGGGATTTCGCCTCCCGGGTGGAGACACTCTATATCGTGGAGGAACTGGACCCGGTCATTGAGGAGCAGGTGAAATCCTGGGGGATTCCGGCTATCGGCAAGGAAATCTTTACGATCCAGGGTGAATATAGCGCAAACATGATCAGGAAAGCCATTTTGGGAGAAGAGATTGCGATGGACTCTGCGGCGGATGTTCCGCAGCGACCTCCGATTCTCTGCCCGGGTTGTCCGCACAGAAGCGTCTTTTATGTACTCAATAAGTTGAAGATGCACGCGGCGGGAGATATCGGATGTTATACCCTCGGAGCAGTTGCACCTCTTAGTGTTGTGGATACGACCATCTGTATGGGAGCCAGCATTTCCAGTCTACATGGAATGGAAAAGGCAAAGGGGAGGGATTACATGAAAAACTGGGTGGCCGTTATCGGGGATTCCACCTTCTTGCATACCGGGGTCAATTCTCTGATGAATATGGTCTACAACCAGGCAACGGGCACAGTGCTGATTCTTGATAATTCTACGACCGGAATGACCGGACATCAGGATCATGCGGCTACAGGAAAGACTTTGCAGGGGAAACCGACATATGCTATCGATATTCCGGGACTGTGCAAAGCTATCGGGGTAGAAAATGTGCAGGTCATTAATGCGTTTGATATTGAAGCACTGGAAAAAGCCATTCGGGAGGAGACGGCGAAAGATGAGGTCTCTGTCATTATTACACGGACGCCGTGCGTACTTTTGGATAAATCTCCGAAGCCGGTGTATCTGGCTGATCCAAACAAATGTAAGAAATGTGGTATGTGTATGAAACCAGGCTGTCCGGCCATGACAAGAAATGCGGACAATACGATCCGAATTGACGATACGATGTGTACCGGATGCGGACTTTGCGAATCCTTATGCAAATTTGGGGCAATCCGGCTTATAAAGGCAGGTGAGCAATAATGAAGACAAAGAATATCATGATTGTCGGCGTGGGCGGACAGGGAACCCTCCTCACAAGTCGTATTCTCGGAGGTCTTGCGATGGATGCAGGATATGACGTGAAACTGTCCGAAGTACACGGTATGGCACAAAGAGGAGGAAGTGTTGTGACCTTTGTACGTTACGGAGATCAGGTGGCGGAGCCTATTGTGGAAGAAGGATTGGCAGATGTGATCATTGCGTTTGAGCGGTTGGAGGCGCTTAGGTACGCTCATTTTCTGAAACCGGACGGTGTAATGATTTTAAACGACTGGAGAATTGATCCAATGCCGGTGGTAATCGGAGCGGCACAATACCCGGAGCATATCATCGAGACGCTGGAACAGACTCATAAAGTCTATACCATCAATGCTACGGAGGAGGCTAAAAAACTGGGAAATCCACGAGTGTTTAATATGATCGTCCTGGGAATGGCGTCCCGTCACATGGATTTTTCCAGAGATCAGTGGTATCAGGTGATTGAGAAAGCTGTACCGCCAAAGACAATCGAAATCAATAAAAAGGCATTTGAGACCGGGGCGGCACAGTAGGAGGGAGAAGATGAAACAGATATCCGTATTTGTAGAAAACAGACCGGGAAGTCTGATGGAGGTCACATCAAAGCTTGTGGAGGCGGAGATCAATATCCGGGCCGTTTCTTCCTTTGACACGCCGGAGTTTGGGATTCTTCGGATGGTGGTGGACAATCCGCAGAAAGCCAAAGAGACTTTGACCCATCTTGGATTTGTCGTCCGGATTACTGACGTGGTTGGAGTGGAGTTAAAAGATGAAAAAGGCAATCTGAACAGAATGCTTTCTATTCTGGCAGACGGACAGATTAATCTGAATTATATCTATTCTTTTGTGATCCGTGACGGGAGTGCCCCTGTGATGGTATTTTCGACGGATGACATGGACCGGGCCGGAAAGATTCTTTTGCAAGAAGGGGTCAGGCTGGTCTCTGATGAAGAGTTGTAGGAGGAGAACAGGAATGATCACAGAGAAAAAGTGGGAGGAGAGAATCCGCGATCCACATGCTGAGTGCATGAGCGAAGAGGAGCGGAGAATTCTCCAGGGAGAAAAATTAAGAAAACTGGTAAAAAGGGTATATGGAACGGTCCCGTTTTACACGGAAAAGATGAAAGAACTCGGTGTAGAACCGGGGGATATCAAAAGCATTGAGGATATCACAAAGCTTCCATTTACGACGAAAGACGATCTGCGGGACAATTATCCATTTGGATTCCTTGCGGTGCCTAATGAGCAGGTCGTAAGAGTTCAGGGGACATCCGGAACAACCGGGAAACTAACGGTGATGGCATACACCCAGAAGGATGTGGATGTCTGGGGAGAATGTGTGGCACGTTGTCTGACAATGGCAGGACTGACCGCCAAGGATCGGATTCATGTCTGTTATGGATACGGCCTGTTTACAGGAGGAATGGGGCTTGATTTCGGCGCGCAGAAATTGGGGGCCATGGCAATTCCCATGTCAGCGGGAAATACGAAACGCCAGTTGATGTGTATGGAAGATTTTGAAGCGACAGCCTTTGCCTGTACTCCATCCTACGCCATGCATCTTGCGGAAGCTATGCAGGAAGCAGGAGTAGTAGATAAGATGAAGATCAAGGCTGCGGTGTGTGGTGCGGAACCGTGGACGGTAGAGATGAGAAATAAGATCGAGGAGATCTTAAAGATCAACTGCTTTGATATTTACGGCCTCTGTGAGATCAGTGGACCGGGCGTTGCCATGGACTGTATCCACCATGAAGGACTGCACATCCATTCCGATTTCTTCTATCCGGAAGTATTAGATCCTCTTACTCATGAGCCAATCAAAGACGGTGAAACCGGAGAGCTTGTCTTTACAACATTGGATAAAGAAGCTGTACCGCTGATCCGTTACCGGACAAAAGACCTGACAAGCATAACACACGAGACATGTAAATGCGGTCGGACTACGCCGAGAATCTCCAAGTTCAAAGGCCGGACGGACGATATGAAAGTTATTCGGGGAGTCAATGTATTCCCGACTCAGGTAGAGACGGCGCTCTTTGGAATCGGGGAAGTCGTTCCGCACTACCTGCTGATCATTGACCGGGAGGACAACATGGACGTCTTGACCGTTATGGTAGAAGTAGATGAAAAATTCTTCTCTGATGAAATCAGGCAGTTGGATGCACTCCGCCACCGGATCGGCGACGTCTTAAAACAGGCTCTTGGCATTTCTGTCAGAGTCAAACTGGTGGAGCCAAAGACTATCGAGAGAAGCGAAGGAAAAGCCAAGCGAGTGATTGACAACCGTAATCTGTAGGAAGGAGGAATCAGGATGAGTACAATTCAACAGTTGTCTGTTTTTCTGGAGAACAGAGAAGGAAGACTGGATGAGGTGCTTGATGCACTGGGAAGCAATGGAGTGAATATTGTGGCGCTCAGTCTTGCGGACACCACGGAGTACGGGATGCTTCGGATGATTGTTTCCGACCCGGAAAGGGGAAGAGAAGAACTGAAAAAAATCGGTATCATGGCTATGCTGACGCCGGTGATTGCCCTGCGGGTTCCGCACGATACAGGATCTTTAAGTAAAGCGATGCACCAGCTTGTGCAGGGTGGTATCAATGTAGAGTATATGTACGCTTTCGCAAACGGCGAGGACGCATCTGCCGTTTTAAAGACGAATGAACCACAAAGAGCAGCACACATCTTAAACGAAAGCGGATTCGGCGTTTGGGAGGCAGATGAAGCTTACCGGGCAAACCGCTAGAGAAAAAAGAATATGAAAGAACACAAAAAGGCTGCCTGATGGAGGTAGCCTTAAAAAGCCGGAAACACTGATCTTTCCATGTTTCCGGCTTTTTGTAAGCAGATAACGGGAGTCGAACCCGCCTTTCCAGCTTGGGAAGCTAGCGTTCTACCGATGAACCATATCTGCGAACAAGTATAGTATATCACTTATGAGAAAAAATGCAAGGGGAAACCTGCGGATTCTCAAGCTTTTCGTTCCCCTTGCGAAGTCTCTATATTTGCGTTCTGCTTGCTCTATAAATTTTCATTAAAAAATTTTTGGAGTGCTTCTACAGCTTCTGCTTCATCTTCGCCATCTGCTGTCACCTTGATTTCCATATCTTTCTTAACGCCAAGTCCCATTACGCCGAAAATTGTCTTTGCATTGGCTGCTTTTCCGTCTTTTTCGATCTTGATGTCACTCTTAAATCCTGCTGCGGCCTTTACAAGCAGTCCTGCCGGTCTTGCATGGATTCCTTCTGGATCTGTAATTACATAAGTAAATTCTTTCATTTTTGCGTCTCCTTTTCTTCTTTACTTTCTTCCGGAAAGGTGCTGCCGCATCCGTATGCACTGTCCGGGAGGGTACTTCTGTACATACTCTGCACATTATATGAATACCTATAGTTATGCTAACACAAAAGTGTGATAAAGGTCAACAATTCATGGGACAAAACCGGTTTTTTTTGTGAAATTTCTGATAAAAGAGGTGCTGCTTGTTGTTCTAAATCCAGGGCTTTGCATAAATTGATAGAGAAGCCGGACGTATTTGGGGGGGAGGGATGAGGTAAAATGGAACAGGTTACAGAATATATCAGACCGGAGCTGTTGGTAATCGAATGACTTATTGTATCATTTTCAATTTTTTAATCAGATTTCCATATTCTTTCCCGGCATCACAGGGAGACTGATTATAAAAAGACAAATAAGACTTGATTTTTATTGTAAATACGAGTACAATTTTTGCGGCATATCATATATCACAAAGGAAAAGGACAGGAAATACCTATGAAAGAAAAATGGATCAGTAGTATCATGGCAGGTATTTATATCGCTATGGGTGCTATGGTATATTTAAGCATTTCAGACAAACTTGCGGCGAGTCTCTTTTTTGCAACGGGAATTTTACTCGTTTTGAACTTACACAACAGACTTTTCACAAGAGTCTGCCCACTTTTTGCATATAACGGCTCTTATCGTCCCGGCGATCTGTTCATTGCGTGGATCGGCAATGGGATTGGCACAGCTCTTGTGGCCATTCTGATTCACTTCACACGATTTGAAGCAGGAATACTAGGTCGGATTGAAGAGATTGTAATTCCAAAGCTTGCAGACTCTCCGGTCAGCCTGACAATACTTGGACTCTTCTGTGCACTGTTTGTAGCCTTTGCGGTTTTTGTAGGAGGTATCCGCCAAAAGCAGGGCACTTTTGCTCAGATCTTTTATGTTTGGCTTTTCATCACTGCTTTTGTTTTCTGTGGATTTGAACATATCATTGCAGATATGTATTATCTGTCCGTATATGTTTTGAATTTTGGGACATCCATCGGAGATGTTCTGAAAGTACTGTTGTTCGTAACACTTGGAAATGTGATAGGAGGAATTGCCGCAGGGTATTTTGTACAGAACCTGGAACGGGAATCGCATGAAAATAGAAAATAGGAAAGATTCGTGGATATAGGAATCTTTCCTGTTTTTTACATTTTAGTAGCCAGTACAGGGAATGTACTGGCTGAGGGAAAAAGTTATGAAAAAGTTTATTCACAAAGTATTTCTACTTTGTAATTTAATCATACCTTTGAAATGTGAAAAAAGTGTGTTCAAAATATCAAAAAAGTATTAAAAATTTATTTCACGGCCTTTTTTGCGAATTCCGTTGTAACAAGGTCTCCGTAAGGTGTCCTAGAATCCAGCTCATCTGCGTCCTCCAGAATATCCTGTAACAATTCAAAACTGTCCTGATTGAAAATCAGATCTTCTTTCCATGTTTTCTGCTCATAATACCGGGAAACGATTGTCGTGATTGTATCTAGATCATTCTCCTTAAACTGTGGCTGAATCACCTTAGAAATTTCTTCCGGTGTATGACTGTTGACATAGTCCATTCCTTTTTGAAGCGCATTGGTAAAACTCTGAATCACATCCGGATGTTTCTCAATATAACTTTTCTTTGCGGAAAAGGCTGTATAAGGTACATAACCGCTCTCTTTTCCAAGGGAAGCAACTACATAGCCTTTGCCAGAAGACTCCAGGGTGGTGGCACCCGGCTCAAATTCTACAGTGAAATCTCCTTGCCCGCCGGAGAAAGCTGCGGCGGTGGAACCAAAGTCAATACTCTGGTCAATCGCTAAGTCTTTTTGCGGATCGATTCCATTTTGCTTCAGAATATACTCGAATACCATCTCCGGCATCCCACCTTTTCTGCCACCAAGTACAGATTTTCCTTTCAGGTCTTCCCACGAGAAATCTTCGATTGGTTCCCTGGATACGAGGAAGTTTCCTGCACGTTGGGTAAGCTGTGCGAAATTCACCACATAATCGTTTGCGCCCTCATTATACGTGTAGATGGAGGACTCAGAGCCCATGAATCCGATATCTGCCTGGTTGGAAAGAACGGCGGTCATTGTTTTGTCAGCGCCAAACGGGGATAACATGTTAGGCAGAGACTTTCTCTGTAAGATACGGAAAAACGTATCCACACCTTAAACAGAGACACTCTGAACAAAATCAACATAGTTAATGGTATAGTCCGACTTTAGGTGAATTTGCCGGATAATATTACGCCAGAAAGTCCGTCGGTTTTCTTCGGCTAGAGAATGGTAGATGGCAAGGAAATCTTTTTGAAGAAGTGATTCTACGGAGGAATAATCGCTTTCCGGCTCTATGATAATAGCTTTTAAGCCGTTTTTTTCAGATTCAAGAGCATCGTATTCTTTGCTATAATAGTCCCAGGTGATACGGTCTTTCTGAAAGAGAAGATTAAGCCGGGACATTTCTTTTTCGATTTGTTCCTCTGTGCGAACTTTTGGCTTTTGTTTGTTTTTCTTTTGAATCTCATCCACACGAATCTTATATTCCTCGAACTCTCTTTCCAGGTTTTCAAGCAGATATGTTTCTATAAGATTCTGGCTTACTTTGTGCCTGTTCGTGCAGATTCGGTCAATCATAGCCCGATTACAACGGTAGTAGCAGTAATCTCGTTTTTCACCGGTCTTACGATTGATAATTGACCGACAGCCAGTACCGGCCAGAATCTGTCCACATTCCGGGCAGCGGATCATCCCAGTGAAATAATAGATTCGTCCGGATGGTGTATTTTTAATGTTCTTTTTGCTGATTTTCTGCAAACGTGCCCATCGTACTTCAGAAACATAGGAAGGACAATATGGGATTCCTCGGTACGTTCCTTTGTAAAACTCGCTTGAGAGCATGGTACGAAGGCAACTGTAAGAAAAGGAAGGATCGTAATGGCTTTGTATGTAACGCAGCGTAGCTTGTTTTCCCTGATGTTTTTCAAAGTAATCAAAGAAAGCGTTCACTAGCTCTTCCTGATCAGGATCTTTCACCATGCATTTTTGGCCGTTTACCACACCGATCTTATATCCTCTTGGCATATTGGCCTCTCCAAAGATGACCTTCTTCTGACGGATCGAAGCTTCATTTACAAATTTGATACGCTCAGAAGTCGTATCGACTTCATTTTGTCCGATCGACAGTACGACATTCAACTGTAGACGACCGTCACGGGTTTCCATATTGATTCCTGGTTCAGATGCAGAAATCCAGTAAACCTTATATTCATCTAGGATGTCCTGTACCTTGTAGAAATCGGACATGTTACGGAACCAGCGATCCAGACGCCAGAAGAGGATTACATCAATTTTACCAGCTTTGACATCCTCCAGGAGGGCATGAATCGCTTTCCGCTTTTTCAGCTCTTTCCTGGCTGTCTTACCTTCATCTGCATAGACTCCGACAGGAATCATCCCATGATCCTTTGCATAAGAAGTGAGATAATCTTTTTGAGCCTCAAGTGATTTTCCATGTACGAGCTGCTCTGATGTGGATACACGAATGTAAATAGCGCAGCGTTTGATTTTTTCAGACACGGTATCATCTCCTTTATGTAATTGTATAATAATAACAGCCAAAACAGAACAAAAGTTCTGGATTGTAAGGCTGTTCCGAAGATGATACAATATTATCGATCAAAGTACTTGCATATCTTCGGATATGTATTAAGCCGTCCTGGTGTTGGTAGCGCCGGGGCGGTTTTTCTTTAACGTAAAAGACCCCGTATTTCTACGAGGTCTTCACATAATAAACTTATATCTTCTTTGATGCCCCTAGGGCGATATTTAGAAAAGAGTTCTCTTTTCTGTTAGTTTATTATAGTTCATATTATGCCCGTAGTCAATAAAAATATTCTAGTTTTTTATAATAAATTATCAGAAGATATATAAATCTTGCACTTTTTGATTGATTTTTTTCATGTTGTCTTCTGATAAAGAAATGCCAGCAAGAACGCCTTTCAAGTTTCTTGGATCAAAAATTCGCATTTTACTAATGGTGGTAATTTGATTTACAAGAGCAACACTTCCTTCTTTCATTCTAGAAATTTCAAGTCCTATTTTTTCAAGATAGTCTTGTTGTTCTTTATTATGCTGACTTTTTTCTTCCCAAATGGCTTGAAGTTTTTTTGCAGTTTCTAGATGACCTTTTGCAATTAGAAGCTTTTGATCGAACTCATCTGATTCCTTATCGCATTGTTCTAGTTCCTCAACGGATTTTCTGGAAAGAGCCAACATAGAGTCAAAAAGTGAAAGAGTTTCTTCGATTTCTTGCTGCTCTTCTTTCAATGCTTTATCAATAGTATCGTATTTTAATTTTAATAGACGATAAATATCATTTCCAAGATTAACACTGTTTGAGTGGAGAGTACGATTTTCTCTGGCTGATGTAAGTGGAATCACTGTAACTACAGGAGAATTATGCGCATTTTTATTATCAAGAACGACTCCGTAATGTAAACCACCATATTCACTTCCGATATTAAAACCAAATTGTATTTTGACAATGTTTCCGCGTTTATACGCTATGTTACGAGTAGGTTCAAATTTCTCTTCAAAATTAATCAGCCGAACATAATCTTTTATCCAATACGACAATAGATTGGCTTTTTTTAAATGATTTCCTGCTGGATCGTTGATAAATCCTTCCAGCATCATATTCAGAGACTTGATAGCTTCTTTTTTATTTTGGATAATGTCATCTTTTGTGTATTCTTTTGACACATGACCATCTCCTTTCTTTTGTTTCCCGACAACTATGAAGTAGCGCCGGAGCGGTTTTTTTATAAAGTATCTGAAATACAGATTTTCAAATCCTCAAAGATTCCGACTTGTATCGTATCGGAAAAGGTATACTCTGACGTATCCTCTGATTCAAAATTGTAAACTGTAACCCTGTCTTTTTCAGGGTCTACAATCCAATATTCCCGTACTTTAGCCGTACGGTATTTGAAAAGCTTCGTGTAGTAGTCCATGCGTCGGCTTCCAGGTGATACAATTTCTATGATCCAGTCCGGCGCACCGTTACAGCCCTTATCTGTAAGCTTATCAGGAGAACAAATCACGCTTATATCCGGTTCTACGTATGTTTTATCATTTTCGTTCAGAAAAACAGCAAACGGGGCAATATATGGCTTACAGGAACCACCTTTTTTCTTGATGTATTCTCGTATTACTCCAGCAAGCTCCAATAAGAATTCCTGATGTTTACGGCTTGGCGGCGCCATATAGTAAATATTGCCGTCAATCAGTTCTGCCCGTTCCCCCTCTGGAAGTGCATAGATATCATCAATAGTAAAATGGCTTTCTTTTGGTAATGGCATAGTGCGACACATCCTTTCTAAATATGAGTATTACCCTGATTGTATATACTATTGCCGATAAACAGCTTTGTATTTTATAAAAGATAAGTTATTCAGCCGGGTGGAACTCTGGCATCTCTTTAAGACTGCTAGGGCGTGATAGCTACCTGTTCTATCCTTAAAATAACTTACCTTTATATCTCTGAAATTAGTGGCAAACTTTACAAGGTCTGGATTTTCCGCTTTCCGAAATAGAACCACTATATATATTCTTTGAGCGGCTTAAACTTGGACAATTTGGAGTTGAATGATAAACATCACCACTTGCCACCCAATATACAGTCTCTCCAGTTTGAACTTGCTGTTGAGAAGATGTTTGATTTTGAGTTTCCTGTTCGGCTTGGATGCGAGCCTCTTCTTCTGCTTTTTGTTTTGCCTCTTGCTCGGCTTGGATGCGAGCTTCTTCTTCGGCCTTTTGCTTTGCCTCTTGTTCGGCTTGTTTTCGTTTGGCTTCTTTGTCAGGATCGGTAACGGTTATTTTTTCTTTATTACTTTTTATTGAATCATTTGCAATCAAGTAGATATCAGCGCTTCCCTCATTTTTAAAAGTCAATATGGCTTTGCCGTTTTTGTATTTGACAGATGCAATATCATTATCTGATATATCCAAAGAGGAAATATTCGCATCTTTTGGAGAGAGATCTAAAGTAATAGACGCCTTTTCTGTAATTGCAAAATCCTTTTTATCCAAACTTATATGTAATTTTTCCAAGTCTGGGGTAGAGGGTAAATTTATACATAAAATAAGAGATACCAATGTTATACATCCTGAAATCAAAATGTGTTTTCGCTTTTTCTTTTTATCAGGATTCTTTCGAATAGCAAAAAATATAGTAATAAAGATTCCTGGTAGCCATAAAATTGGTGACAAAATAATCGCTGCAAGAATTAATATAAAATACAGAAGATATACTAAGCAACCTTTATTTTTCTTGTCATCATTGTCAGGAAAATTAGAATCTGCCTGTGGAGTACTGGATGTAGAGTGGGAAGTAGAAGATGTTTTACTTCCGGATGTTTCTACATAACTGATTCCAGTCCCGGGAATTCCAATACTTTTGGTGCGTTTCCCTTTTGAATTGATCGTGTAATGGGCACCACGAGTTCCAAACGTAATACTGGTGCTTTTTTTGTTAAGATTCAGCTTTACGCCAGGAGCAATTTTAAAACTTTTTCTAAATCTTAATGCCATTTTTCCTCCCTTTCCCCTTACATTGAGTAAACCCATTTATATAATCGCTTATGCGGTTATACCTTTTCCATGACTGCCAGATATATGTATCCCGTCCTGGTGTTGGCGCGCCGGGGGCGGTTTTTTATCACAAACCAAGTATTTGCTTCTTTTTTGCATCAAATTCTTCTTGCGTTATAATACCCTGATCTAAGAGATTTTTATATTTCATAATTTCATCAGCACCAGAAGGCTGATTGGCGGATCCGAAATCTACATCATTGGATGATTGGAACATACCTTTCTTGTATTCTTCTGATGCGTGTGTCAAAGAGTCAAAAAATGGAGTCAAACAATTTTTGTCAATGTTATCGATTTTTATAGAAGTTGCTCCATCCTGTATAGTGACGGAACCCAATAATAATCCGCGTTTCTGATATACGCTGTTGATTTTATCTAATGGTATTTCCCTTTGTTTTAGTCCATATATCATACCCTTGTCCAAACATATCAACCTCTTCGGAGTGAGGGTAATAATCCAGGTATTTCCGTCTAAATAGCCAGAAATAACAGCAAGCACATGCTCGTCTGGACCCAAAATCTCCGGAAGATAAGCAATTTCTTTTTTTGTGAAGAATTGATTATACACTGGTATTGATTTCAATTCATTCATTACATCATCTTTGTTTCTCATTTTTATACCCCTTTCTTCTTGAGCGATATGCAACATCGCAAATGTTATAAAAATCGAACAAATGTTCGAAAAAAGACTTTAAAAATTATTCTTAAAGTGTTATCCTAAATCTAAGGAATTTCGATCAGTGTTTTTGCAGTCTGGAGGGTGACATGAACAAAGAGGAATACAAACAACACATAATTGATACAGTCAAACAAATTGATGATATCAAATATTTAAACCGTATACTAAATTATGTAATGAAGTATCTTGCAAGGTCGGGGAAATAATTCCCCGGCTTTCTTTATTGAAAAATACTCTTTATGTACTCTTTGATTACTGCCCTCTGGCTTTCGTTTAGTTTCAAATAGCTTTCAATGATTTTCTTGTCTATGTCATCAAGGTTAAAATCTTCTGCAAGTTCATCAACTACGCTTTCAGGCGTTGCCGTAAACATATCACCTTTTTCTTCGGTGAGCCATAGATAATTGATTTTAAATTCCCTGCAAATATCTAATAATGTACGTTCACTTGGCTGCTTAACGCCGGAACAAAGCTGAGATACAAAGGCTTGCGAGACATTAAGGTGCTCAGCAAAAGCCGTCTTGGTCATTCCTAAATGTTCAATTATATATCCTATTCTTTCATTTAATTTATCCACGTCATAACCACCTTTCTGATTACATGGTACACGAATATTATGGAAAAGTCAATAAAAAACATAACTGAGTTATAAAACAATGTTGACAACATAACTCAGATATGTTAATGTATAACCAAGTTAAGAAACCGGAGGTGAGAAATTGAAAAATACAAGAAACAAATTAAATAACAAACGGCAGGACGCGAAAGAACTCATTAAATTAATCGAGAGACTTCCGGAAAATAAAAAGGCGGAAGTGCTGGGGATCATTAGAGGATATTCGCTCTGCGCAGAAAACGAAGAAAGAGAAAAAGAAGAAGTGAAGATGAAATAGAAAGGTGGTGATGAAGAATGAGAATATTAAAAACAATATTGCGTGAGCTGATTCAAATAAGAAAAGAGCTCCAAGCTATTCGGAGTAACTTGGAGCTCAGCTCAAAATCAATTATTGAACGGTCAAAAGGAAAAATTAGGGTTGAATTACGGAAATAGTTCCATCCCCGTTATCCGAAAGTTCCCAATTAGTCCGTATGATGGTTTTGCCAGTATACTGTTCCATTTCGATTATAAATCCATTGGGATAAGTAGAACGGCGGTGTATGCAATCTGGGGAATGCTTTAAGGTTTCGTGCTTAACATCATCATGAATATTGCTACAAAAACCATCTGTAAGGATCTTTTTGTCAGAATCCTCTGGGGTAAAAACATATTCAAACATACCAGTAGTCTCCTTTCTTTATATACTCGGCATGGCAGTGCCTGTATTTCAAGTATAGGAGATACGAGAAGAAAAAGCAATTTGTTAAATGATTTATTTCTGGCAGAGGAGAAGGAGGTGGAAGCATGAAGAAGGGTAAAGAAGAAAAGAAACCGTCAAAGATAACGGTTTCGGATGTGGCTCTGGTATTAGCGATATTAAACTTTTTATTTGTTCTTTCTGGAATCATTTTAGAATAGGCCGAGCCTATCGCAAATTTCCATAATAAAAGTAAGAACAGAAACAGTAACAGCGATCCAGCCTTTGATGTCGGCTTTCTTAGCTTTTTTGATAGCAAGAGATGAGAGCGTTTCGGAAGCTTTGGCATGAGTCTCGGATGACTTAGCGATGCTTTCGGAAGAATTGGCAAGCCTTTCGGCTATTTGAGAGCGTTCCTCTGATGATTTGGCAAGTTTTTCGGCTGAAGAAGCAAGTTCCTTTACGGGATCTAATTCTTTCCTGATAGAAGAGAGAATTGAGTATTCAGGGGTAAATTTATAAGGCATGATATCCGTCCTTTCATTAATTGATAAGAAAATTATACCAGAGAAAAAGGAAAAAGAACAGGAGTTAAGGATAATGCAACCCGGACAATCCGTGAGGAATAGATTTTAGAGAGGTGATGATATGGATATGGAAAAGGTCATTGAAGTATTAATCAGCCTTCTTGAAGAACAGGAGGGTGTAGAAATCAAATACGAAATTGAGAAAACCGCTTAGGCGGTCAACCAGATGGACAAGCAGGAAGGGGATGAGGTTATGTATACATACCGCGGTCATACAGGGTTTTGGCGTTGATTGAGGTACAGGATGATGAATAGGCAAAGAGGGAGGTGAAAACGTGTATATACACCAAGCAACAAAAAAAGCAGTTAAAGAAAATAAAATGATGTATCGAAAAAATGTAATGCAGATACACGGAAAAATTATAATTGGGATACTTCCGACAGACTCATATGTGACGTGCCTTATTGCAAAAATAAAAGATGGCAAGGTTGTAGATATAATGAGTCACTGGAATCCAACAAGAGACGATTTGGTGGCAAAGGATTGGGAATTGATGGACCGGCCACTTCAGAAAGAGTGGCCGGAAGATAAACTAAATCGTTTTGAAATATTCAATACATAAAGGTAGTAAGGCGATTTCGTATATCTGCCCACTTGAATAAACCACTTTGATATATCCGAGGCTCTCAAGAGAAGCAAGGGAATCTCTCAATTCTTGGGTATCCTTTGTGAATGACAAAAAAGACTCAATATTTACATAGTCATCGGAAGAAAAGTTCTTCAAATTTTTTAACAATTTTTTATCCATATGAGGTCTCCTTTCTTTGTACTCGGCATGGCAGTGCCTGTATCTAAAGTATAGGAGATCGGATGGAGGATGACAAGAGATTAAAAGAGAAGGAGGAATAAAGCGTGAACATAACATCCATGCGAATCTTACACGGAAACGCAATCGCAACAATACCCCAGTTGGCGGAGCAGTTCCATATCTGCGACCGGACGGTCAGAACGATCGTCCGCGAAATGGAAGATCAGAAAGACCGATATGGAAATTACGGGATTTTAAGCGATGGAAACTTGAAACGGGTCAACATCCTGGCATTTACGGATTACTACAACTACAGGGATATGCTCAAGTCCAAAAACGGAAAGAAGCACGTCCCGCCGTATAATCCACAGGAGATTGCTAAAGCGATGGGGTTTTATACAGAGATTGTGGTGTAAATGAACCGAAGGAAGGAAAGTGAAGAGGGAGGTGATAACGATGCATAGAAGAAAATTACGGAAATACCGGATCTTGAAAGACATCTGTGCAGTGGTCGGGGGAATTGCCGTACTGGTGATGGCCGGATCCGCTGACAGTTATAGCCAGAACATTATCTCAACGGCAGAGTTTTTGCTGTCGTTCGGGATCGCGCTGGACATGATGATAGTAGCATACATAACGCATGACTGTGTGAAAGACAGGGAGAAGCATTATCTCCAGATGCGGGAACTGCGCCGGAGACACTGGCAGCAGGGCATGAAAAAGAGTGCATAGGGACGGCAATCCCAGATATGCACTCAGAAAAATAACCAACTTTATTATGACAGATAAGAAAGGAAAAAGCAAATGGAAAGCATTAAGATTAACAAACTGGAAATCGAAAATGTAAAGCGAATCAAAGCGGTAAAGATCGAACCAACAGCAAATGGGCTGACGATTGTAGGAGGGAATAATAATCAAGGCAAAACTTCGGTTTTGGATTCAATCGCATGGGCGCTGGGCGGCGATAATTTCCGGCCATCACAGGCACAGAGAGACGGATCTACTATCCCCCCGACCTTACATATTGTAATGAGCAATGGGCTTGTAGTAGAGAGAAAAGGAAAAAATAGTTCCCTGAAAGTGACAGATCCAACTGGAAACAAAGGCGGACAGCAGTTATTGAATGAGTTTGTGGAACAGCTTGCCTTAAATCTTCCAAAATTCATGGAATCTTCAGGAAAAGAGAAAGCCCGGACTCTTCTTAGGATCATCGGTGTAGGAGAGCAGCTTGCGGCACTTGACCTTCAGGAGAAAGAGTTGTATAACAAACGTCTTGCCATCGGGCAGATTGCGGATCAGAAAGAAAAGTTTGCCAAGGAACAGCCGTATTATCCGGATGCTCCGAAAGAACTGGTATCTCCGTCTGAACTGATCCGTCAGCAGCAGGAAATTCTTTCCAAGAACGGAGAAAACAAAAGGAAAAGAGATCACGCCTTGGAACTACATGCTGAAAGAAACCGACTTGCAGAGAAAGTCAATGCATTAAAAGAAGAATTGGAACATTATCAGAATCAGTTAATCCAGGTTGACCATGATATGAATATCGCTTATAAATCCACAGAAGAATTACAGGATGAATCTACGGCTGAGTTGGAAGCAAGTATTGCCAATATCGAAGAGATCAACCGCAAAGTCAGAGCCAATATGGACAAAGATAAAGCGGAAGATGATGCGAAGGAGTATCGGGATCAGTACCGTGTTCTGACAGAAGAAATCGATCAGACGAGAAAAAATAAAACGTCCCTTCTGAATTCCGCAGAACTTCCTCTTCCGGAATTATCTGTCAAAGAAGGCGAATTGGTTTATAAGGGACAGCAGTGGGATAACATGTCCGGTTCCGATCGGCTAAAAGTGTCCACAGCGATTGTGCGGAAGCTGAATCCGAAGTGTGGGTTCGTCCTTCTGGACAAGCTGGAACAGATGGATCTCCAGACTCTCAATGAATTTGGAGAATGGCTGAAACAAGAGGGACTACAGGCAATCGCAACCAGAGTCAGCACGGGTGGAGAATGCAGCATCATTATTGAAGATGGCTATGTAAAGGGCCAGGAGGAAGAAGCGGTTGAAAGCAAGCCGTCATGGAAAGCGGGTGAGTTTTAATGGAAATTATCAAAGGTAAAATTAAGAAGGCAAAGAAAGTAGTGATCTACGGACCGGAAGGAATTGGGAAGTCAACGTTTGCGTCCAAATTTCCAGATCCGGTATTTATCGATACGGAAGGAAGCACCAACGACATGGACGTTGCGCGCCTTCCCCGCCCTACAAGCTGGATCATGTTGTTAGAAGAACTCCAGTATGTGGAAAAGAATCCCGGAGTGTGCAAAACTCTGGTGATTGATACCATTGACTGGGCAGAACAGCTTTGTGTGGAGCACATCTGTGCAAAACATAATAAATCCGGAATTGAAGACTTTGGCTATGGAAATGGTTATATCTATACAAAAGAAGAGTTTGGGCGGTTTCTGAACAAGCTGACAGACGTCATTGAGACAGGAGTCAATGTGGTGCTTACAGCACACGCCCAGCTCCGTAAATTTGAACAGCCGGATGAAATGGGCGCTTACGACAGATGGGAGCTGAAACTGGGGAAGAAAACCCAGTCCCAGACATCCCCATTGGTTAAAGAATGGGCGGACATGCTGCTGTTCTGCAATTATAAAACTTATTCCATCGCTGTAGATGATAAGGGGAAAAAGCATAAAGCTCAAGGCGGGAAAAGAGTGATGTATACTTGCCATCACCCGTGCTGGGACGCAAAGAACCGTTATAACCTCCCGGATGAATGTGAGCTTGATTATGGTGTGATTGCCGGAATCATTGAACAAACAACGCAGATGTTGCCATCTGGCACAGAGCAGAAAGCAACTGTTAGGGAGACACCGCCTGCACCGACGCCAGATCCGGTTCTGACAGGGACGGAAGGAAATCAGATGGATTTGAATGACCGGAAAGCAAAGAATGTGCCGCAAAAGACAGAACCGCCCCATGGGCAGCCAGTGCCAAAGAATAGTGTTTTCCATGTGGATGAGAGGATCCCCAAGGCACTCCGTGATCTGATGGAAGATAAGCTCGTTTCGGAAGAAGAAATTCAGACCGTTGTGGCTGGGAAAGGATACTACCCACAGACCACTCCGATTCTGAATTACGATCCGGATTTCATTTCCGGAGTATTGGTCGGCGCTTGGCCACAAGTGTACGAGATGATCCGGAAACTGAGGGAAGATTATGAGATCCCGTTTGACGAAAAATAGGAGGATAGAAAGCAATGAGTGAAATGGAAAGAGAATTAGGATGGGACGATGAGATTGAAAAGGACAGTGGGGAGTTTATCCTGCTTCCGGAAGGAGACTACGATTTTACGGTAGAGAGTTTTGAACGCAGCCGACATGGAGGCAGTGAAAAACTTCCGGCATGCAATAAGGCAATTTTAAGATTACGGATTGACACAGAGGAAGGATCAGCACTGATCAATCATAACCTGTTTTTACATACGAAAACGGAGGGAATGATTTCCGCCTTTTTTACTTCTATTGGACAGAAGAAAAAGGGAGAAAAGATCAAAATGAATTGGAACGCTGTAGTTGGAGCAAAAGGCCGCTGCAAAGTTGGTGTCCATGAATGGACTGGAACAGACGGTGAGAAGCGGCAGGGAAATGATATTAAAAAGTTTTATCCGTTTGAAGAGAAGAAGTTTGAGGCAGGGAAATTTTAATGGAGCTGAGACCATACCAAAGGGAAGCAAAGGAAGCAATTTTTGAACAGTGGGAACATGGAACCAGGAAAACACTTCTGGTTCTCCCTACTGGTTGTGGAAAAACGATTGTATTTGCGAAAGTAACAGAAGAATGTGTCAGTCGTGGAGACCGGGTACTGATCCTGGCACACCGCGGTGAACTTCTGGAACAGGCGGCGGATAAGATCGCCAAGTCTACTGGGCTTGGATGTGCCATGGAAAAAGCAGAAGAATCCTGCCTGGGAAGCTGGTTCCGGATTACAGTGGGGTCGGTGCAGAGTCTGATGCGGGAAACCAGGCTTAGCCGGTTCCCGGATCATTATTTTGACACCATCATTATCGATGAAGCACATCACTGTATTTCAGACAGTTACCAGAGAATTCTGAATCACTTTCCAGATGTGAAAGTACTTGGTGTGACAGCAACGCCGGACCGTGGAGATATGAAGAATCTGGGACAGGTATTTGAATCCCTGGCCTATGAATACACCCTTCCAAAGGCGATCAAAGAGGGTTATTTATCACCCATCAAAGCAGTAACGATTCCATTGCAGGTTGATTTGACCAGCGTTGGTGTACAGTCTGGAGATTTTAAGGCGGGAGACTTGGGAACCGCGTTAGATCCATACTTGGAAAGTATCGCAGAAGAAATGGAGAAATACTGTCTGGAGAAGAAGACGGTGGTATTTCTTCCGCTTGTGAAAACCAGTCAGAAGTTCCGGGATATCCTGAATACCCATGGTTTTCGTGCCGCTGAGGTGAACGGGGAAAGTGCAGACCGCGCTGACATCCTTGCAGATTATGCGGCAGGGAAATATAACGTCTTGTGCAATTCCATGTTATTGACAGAAGGCTGGGACTGTCCCGATGTGAACTGCATTGTAGTATTGCGGCCAACCAAAGTCAGAAGTCTGTACTGTCAGATGGTAGGAAGGGGAACAAGGCTGGCTCCAGGGAAAGAACATCTTCTCCTTTTAGATTTTTTATGGCATACGGAACGACACGAGCTGTGCCACCCGGCTCATCTGATCTGTGAGAGTGAAGAAGTAGCACAGAAAATGACAGAGAATCTGGAAAAAGAAGCAGGATGTCCGATGGATATCGAAGAAGCGGAAAAGACCGCATCTGAAGATGTGGTGGCGCAGCGGGAAGAAGCGCTAGCGCAGAAGCTGGCAGAAATGAAACGGAGAAAGAGAAAGCTGGTAGATCCGCTCCAGTTTGAAATGAGTATTCAGGCAGAAGACTTATCGGGATACGTTCCGGCGTTTGGCTGGGAAATGGCGCCGCCGTCTGAAAAACAAAGACAGACATTGGAGAAACTTGGAATTCTGCCGGATGAAATTGACAATGCAGGAAAAGCGGCAAGGCTGCTGGATCGTCTCGATAAACGGAGACAGGAAGGGCTTACCACGCCGAAACAGATCCGTTTTCTGGAAAGCAGGGGCTTTCAGCACGTTGGAACCTGGCAGTTTGATACAGCAAAAAGGCTGATTGACCGGATTGCCGGAAATGGGTGGAAAGTTCCGCGCGATATTATTCCATCAGAGTATAAAGGAGCATAAACATGGAGCAAAGGGCAGATCTATTAGAAATACTGGACAATATTTATCCCGGAGAACTGGATTACCAGGAATGGGTCAGTGTAGGAATGGCATTAAAACAGGAGGGCTATACAGCAGAAGATTGGGATCGATGGAGCCAAAGAGATCCTGCCCGTTATCATTCTGGAGAATGTTTCCGAAAATGGAACAGTTTTTGCGGATCTTCTGATCCGGTGACAGCCGGTACCATTGTACAGATGGCCATAGACAGGGGATGGATGCCAGACCGGAATCCGGGGCATGAACTGGACTGGAATGACGAAATCAGCCAAGAGGGTGTTGTAGTTGACAGTGGTTGGTTGGAAGGAAAAGAGGTACGGGAACCGAAGAACTGGGATCCGGTACAGGATCTTATTCGATATTTAGAAGCGTTGTTTGAATCTGGTGAAAATGTGGGCTATGTGACGCAGAGCTGGGAAAAGACGGATGAGAAGGGGACACGCTGGCTTCCGAGCAGGGGCAACTGGGACAGAACCGCAGGACAGCTTATCGAAGAATTAAATAAATGCAATGGCGATGTAGGTGCCGTATTTGGTGATTATAATCCGGATGCGGGAGCATGGATCCGGTTTAACCCCCTGGACGGGAAAGACTGCAAGAATGAGAATGTAACGGATTTCCGGTATGCGCTTGTAGAGTCAGACGATATGGAATTGGATAAGCAGAACGCCCTGATCCGGGAGCTGGAGCTTCCTGTGGCAGCGTTGGTGTTCTCCGGAAAGAAGAGCTTGCATGCAATCGTGCGGATCGAAGCGGCAGATTTGAGGGAATATAAGAAACGTGTGGAGTATCTGTACAGTATCTGCAAGAAGAACGGGCTGAAACTGGATACCCAGAACAAGAATCCGTCCAGGCTGTCCCGGATGCCAGGAGTAACTCGGAACGGGAAAAAACAATTTTTGGTAGATACCAATATAGGAAAAGAATCCTGGGAAGAATGGGTGGAATGGATTGAGAGCGTCAATGATGACCTGCCGGATCCGGAACCGCTTCAAGATGTCTGGGAGAACCTGCCGGAATTATCCCCATGTCTGATAGAGGGTGTTCTGAGGAAAGGGCATAAGATGTTAATTGCCGGACCATCAAAAGCAGGAAAATCGTTTCTTCAGATCGAACTATGCATCTCAATCGCAGAAGGAAAAGACTGGCTTGGTTGGAAGTGTGCCAGAGGCCGTGTCATGTACGTTAATCTGGAACTGGATCGGGCGAGCTGCCTGCATCGGTTCCGGGATGTATATGACACCCTTGGATGGAGGCCAAAATATTTGGACAGCATTGATATTTGGAATCTAAGAGGAAAATCCGTGCCGATGGACAAGCTCGCACCGAAGCTGATCCGTAGGGCAGCGAAAAAAGACTATGTGGCTATTATCATTGATCCGATTTATAAGGTCATTACCGGAGATGAGAACAGTGCGGATCAGATGGCGAATTTCTGCAATCAGTTTGACAAGGTTTGTACAGAACTGGGCTGTGCGGTGATTTACTGTCATCATCATAGTAAAGGAAGTCAGGGAGGGAAAAAATCTATGGACCGCGCCAGCGGATCCGGAGTATTTGCCCGTGATCCGGATGCGTTGCTGGACCTGATCGAACTGGAACCAACAGAAGCTTTGATAGAACAGGAAAAGAATAAGGCTATATGTAAGGTCTGTATTCAGTATCTGGATGCTTATTTTAAATGGGAAGACGATCTGTCCCAGGATGATCTGTGCAGTAAAACGCAGATGTTGAACTATTGTGAAGAGCGCCTTGATAAATGGCAGATGAACGCTCTTCAGAAGCAGATAGAAGATGCGGTAAAAGACGTAAAAGCGAAGACGGCATGGCGGATCGAAGGAACACTCAGAGAATTTCCGAAGTTCCAGCCGGTAAACCTCTGGTTTGATTATCCTATACATAGAATGGACGAAACAGGCTGTCTGAATGATATCCAGCCGGAGGATGAGAGGCCGCCTTGGCAGAGAGGAAAAGATGCCAGGAAGAAACAGGCAGAAATACAGAAAAAGAATACCCAGGCGAAATACACTATGGCCATTGAAAGTTATCGATTCGGACATGATGATATATATCCTACTGTAAAAGAATTATATGAGCAGATGAAAAGCGATGCGGAGGCTGTTGGAGAAAAGTATCCAGCAGAAAAGACAATCTGGAATTCTCTTAAAAAGCTAGGATATACGACGGATAAAGAGACAAAAAGGATTGTCCCGTTACCTGAAAAATCAGGTTCCGGGAATGAGAAGTAATTTATTCCCAGAACCATAAAAGCCAGGTGCCGGGAATAAAGGATAATGTTTCCCGCGACCTTAATTTCAAGGTGATGGGAAATGAAACAAATCATTCCCGTAACCATGGTAACGGGAGGGCGGGAATATTCCCTCCCGGCACCTTATACTAAAGTATAACCCTAACGGGACGGGAATGTGCGGGCACCCACCCTACAGTGTGGGGCGATATGAGCACGCCCCCACACACGGGAGGGAGCCCACCCAGCACAACCGCGAGGTGTAAGGAAAAAGTAAAAAAACAACACATTAAAGGAGTAAAGTGAATGGAATTTTTTATGGCAATGATTCCGCCGACAATCACACATCAGGAAAAGAAAGTACATCTGGTAAATGGCAGGCCGAGATTTTATGAACCGGATGAATTAAAAGCAGCCAGACAGAAGCTGACGGCTTATCTTGGTCAGCATGTTCCAGAAGAACCATACCAGGGTGGAATCCAGTTGATTGTCAAGTGGTGTTTCCAGACGAAAGGCAGACACAAGGATGGAGAATACAGAATCACAAAGCCAGATACAGATAATTTGCAGAAGCTTTTAAAAGACTGTATGACATCCGTGGGATTTTGGAGTGATGATGCACAGGTGGCATCCGAGATTGTAGAAAAGTTTTGGGCGGAGATCCCAGGGATTTATATCCGGGTGACAGAGCTATGATGGCGGTTAGAACGGCTTTTCAGCTTTTCTGTGATTGTTGGCACCTGTATCGAAAATATATCCTTAAAACGGCAAATGAGGAGGTTCTGGAGGGGCTGAAGAATGAAGCGGATAAGATTTTTAAGAAGTATGATGAAAAGCCGTTGGCAAAAGAGTTATTGATGGCTGTACTGAATGAGATCGAACGAAAGGAGAAAGCATGAGTTGGGCGAGCAAGGCACATAAAAAGTACCAGGTAGAGAAGCTGGTCAAGGAAGTATTAAGAAATCCGGAATACAAAAAGATGCAGCAGCAGGAAGATCTGAAATGTTTTTCCTGTCTGGCACTGATCTCAGTGGACTTTATGATGAGAAAGCATGGGTACAGTAAAAAGCGGATTCTGGAGTATGTGGAATTTCTGAAAAGGCAGTTGAGTTATGTGACGGAAGATGAGGAGTACTTTAAGCTTCTCAACATGGAGATCGAGAAGGATACCGGAGTGAATGTACTGCGGGAACTGGACATTGAGATCAAGGACGATAATTAATCACAACAAACGAAAGGAGAGCGGAGATGGCGAAATTATTAAACAGACCATATACGAACGAAGAAAAGATGCAGATCCTTGATACGCTGCGGGGAAACATAAACAGAATATCTGTCTCGACGGATGTCGAAGAGATTGTATGTCAGCTAAATTTTGCTGTGGATGGGCTGTCTGCGGTGGCTTATTCGAGGATTAAGGAGATCAGAGATGGAGAGATTAACAAGCAGAGATGAGAAAGGAAATCTTAAT